>ENA-OWNT01000066-OWNT01000066.1-seawater-metagenome-genome-assembly--contig:-NODE-66-length-322743-cov-7.021143_pt1 | contig 322743 bp, 285 predicted proteins | sample MGYA00238136_ERZ651165 | MGnify/ENA primary metagenome ERZ651165 (study PRJEB26861, sample SAMN08777766) | seawater metagenome | isolation source: coastal seawater | place: USA: Florida | collected... | reverse complement strand
CCCTCAGAAGCGACCAACTCATCAGGGTCATCAAAATCACCATCAAAATTCCAGTCAATCCATACTTTTCTGGACATTAGAGAAGTGGTGTTTTTTCTATGGATTTCAATGGGGTAGGTAAAGCCTGTTCGTAGTAGCATAGGCTTTTTATCTGTGTAGCTATAGGCTCGCTGGCCAACATCACTATTGTGTTCATAGTCGTCTAAAAGTACCTTGCTTATCGCTACAGATCGACTGAGAAGGCTTACTGAGGGTATACAGTATTCAACTACACGAATGTACTTCTGATGCGTTGTGGTGTTGCTCCCAATGTTATTGGTCATAGTAACTGAGATGTCGTATTCCCCACCTTTGGTAAAGGCTACTCCAATGTATTCATTAGTGAGTTCGCTTCCTTCCAATAGCTTATAGGTGGCAGGGCTAATGCTCCACTTAGTGCTTTGATGACAGTAGGCACTATTGGCGGACAGGTATACAGTATCGTATACTTCAACAACTTTTGATGAGGCGCGGACAATAGGTTTTGGTGTGCTAGAACTGTTTTCAATTACCAGTTCCTTTTCAAAAGTGTCTGTAAGTGCACAATTGCTAAAGACATAGAGAGCTACTTTTCTCTTGCCTGCTTTTTTGAACTCATGTGAGAAGTGCCAATCCGTACTTTCTGCAGTTCCGTCAGCGTCTAAATCCCATGCTATTTTACTGTAATTGCCTGTAGAAAGGTTTTGAAAATGAGTATTGAATCCTGTGCAGGCCGTGTCAGTGGCTTCAAACAGTGCGTTTGGCAAAGGCTTAAGGGTACGTTTTACTTCCCAGTGAATTCGGAATCCAATATCTATGGAAGCATACGCATCCTTTTCAAATTCAATGTAAGCATTGCCGGAGAGCGCTTTGAAATTTTTAAGGACACTGGCGTGGCTGGTGTCGCGTACCATTCCCCTGGCTCCTTCCTTTATATTCCATAAGGGAGTTCCAGTAGTATCCAGGCCATCATATATGCGCAAGTAAGTTCTTGTACCCAGCTTCAACTCCTCAATGTTAAAGTCCAAAATGCCCTCGCAAGTAGAAAGTGCTGCTGTACAGAGTTGTCCTTTTCCAGTAGGAGGATAGTTATAATAGCCCTTAAGCCCTCCATCATCAAGTAAAACGCCCTCATTTGCTGTGGAGAGCGCTTGGCTACATAGCTCTAGCTGGTCAATCACTTCAACCAGATGTTGTTTAATTAGTGAGTCCTGTCCTATACCATTGCTTACTTTGAGTTGTACATCATAAGATCCCGGCAGTAGAAAAGTAAGCTTAGGATTGGCTTTCAGTGGACTCTTTTTAAACTCCCAGGTATAAGTAGGTTCTGTTTTTTGAGTAACGTAATTATAGGCAGTCTTGGGCGATACAGACCATTGCCACTGGCTTGGACCACCCGTAGAAAGGTCAACCAAACTTATGGTTTTACCAATTAAGGTTTTGGTGCTGGAACTAAGAAAATCAGCTACAGGAGGCGCAAGAGCATTTTGAATGAAAACCCTCTTACTTAGGGTATCTGCCCCTGAACAAGTTTCAATGCGCATGGATACTGTATCATAACCCAACCTTGTGGGTACATACTGCATGTGAAATGAGTCCATTACGAACTTGCCGTTGACAAACCAAAATACTCTGGAAGCCAGATTAGGAGAGGCACCGTTTATGGCTACACTGTTTGAGCCTTTCCACAAAGTGTCGGAGATAGCAAAGTTGGCACGCGGTGGAAATATAGAATGTTTGGCTTCATCACAACCAATAGTGGCCTGTATGCTGCATCTGCTGTCGCCATCTATATCCTTATCAATACCCAGGTAGGGAGCGAATAAGGATGGAAACTTATTTCCTACTCTCAGGTTTTTAGAAGCAAGTGAAACAAAGTCTGGGTTCTTGGCCCAGTTGTTTTGGTTGAAGCTGGGTTGGTAGGCTTTAAGCGCAATAGTAGTGCTGTAGCGTTTTCCGGCAATAGATGCTACATTACCCTGTGTGGCCCAGTAGTTGTTGTAGTCAAACTTGGAAAAGCTACAATTGCTATCAGCCACCAGAGCATAGTCAATGCCATCGTAAAAAACAATGTTGTTTCTAATGTCAAGCCCATCTGTACTTTTAAGGTTCAGAACCCCGCTCTCATTGCTGTAAAGAGTGTTGTGCCAAACAATAAAATCATCACATTGCCATAAACTGAATGGGCCCGTAAGGAAGCACATGTTGTTAAGCGCTCTTGATGGCCCCGTACTTGCACCCACTCTGTGGCTCACGTCTATAAATGACAAACTACCAGATAAAAAGCGGTTGAATTCAACGCGGGCGCTGTTGCAACTTTGAGCCAATAAGGCATAGTTTAGCGTTGAACCTGTTGAAGATATAAGATTGCCTTCTATAAACAGCTGGTCCTGATGGTGCGCAATAATTCCTGCCTTACTTACTTCTATGCGGTTTCCTACCAACTTGTTTGCGGAGCAGTTGTTTACTGTGTCTCCGAGTATATGGCAACCCGTTCTTCCCCCGGTCATTTCGCAGTTACTTATCAAATTGGCATTGCCTGAGTTTTCTTCAACAAGTTGTCCATTGTCAATGGAACCCATTACCAGGTGTATTCCATCATCTCGTAGTCCGCTTACTCTTATGCGACATTCTTTTATAACATTGCTGTCTGCCGCTCCAGTAAAGAGTATGCCCATGCCCCTTCCCTCAGTATCGTTGATGTCGATATTTTCAAAGCGATAGAAACTGGCGCCATCCAGGGTAATGGCCGCGTTGGTACCGCTTACAGTAATTTGAGTACTGTCTACCCCAGGGCTTCTAAAGGTGATGGTATGTATGGACGAAGCTCCTTTTACCTCTTTGAAAGTAATGGGGCCAGCATAGGTACCCGCTGAAATTTGAAAAACTACAGCACCAGATACGCCACGAGCCAAAAGACTGTCAGCAGCTTCTTGAAGCGATGCAAAGTTGCGACTGCCATTTCCCAAAGGGTCGATAGTGTAGCTTCCTGAAAGTGCCTGGCCGTGAACTTGCGAAGAAAGTAAACTCACAAAAAGAGCCAGACAGCCCAGAGACCATAAATTTCTCATACTAGCTGGTATTCGCTGATAGCTCAGCCCTTTATAATCAGCAATATACAAATTGTGAGCGATGATTTTTATGGCTGGCCTGCGAGTAGAAGAAAGAAACCGTTTATGTAAGAGTACACATTCCGGAGAATACAATAATAAAGTGCTTTCTAACCAGTCAATGACCTTGTAAAAGGGATAAAGCTTGAGCAGAGCCTCCTTTAATATAAGAAGGAAAATACCGTTAGAAACAGACCGTTTTTAAAGATTGAAAGACTGAGCTAACTTGCTGAAAAAAGGAAATGGAAAAATCGAAAAAACAGGGTTCGAGGAAGTATGTAAAACTATCCGGAAAGGTTGGGCTGCACCTGGCAACAATTACCGCCCTTATTGTGGGGGTTAGCGGAGTAATAATGTGTGTGGGTGGTGGAATTGCGATGTTATTTGGCTATGCCGGAAGTACCATACTCACTGGTGTTTTCTTTTCTCTTGCATTGCTTCCGGGGCTTTATAGATCAGGAGTTGAGCTCGATATTGAGAACAAGCGTTTCAGAGAATACAATGGTCCTTTAGGGCGGTCAAAGGAAGCCTGGATAGATGTTGAAGAGGAAGACTATTTATCTATTGTAGGCTTCAGTCAAAGCCGAGGTACCGTAGGAGGCATTGGTAGGGTTCCACGAAGAACAGCAATGACCATGAGTATGAGTAGGGTGTATTTTTGGAGCGGAGAATGGCACCTGGAAGTGTTTAAAGGGCACTATGAAGATGCATTGGTCTTTGCGAGGAAGTTTGCCAAAGAATATAGTTTAAGTATTAATGATGTAAACAAGGATCAGGATTTACCAGAAGTTTCAAACCCATCCTATTATTGAATATCAGGTTTATTTCAGGTGGTATCACTTAGGTTTAATTGAACAATGACAGATTCAAAAGAAAAAAAGTCAAAAAGGTATTTGAAGATGAAAGGCCGGGCCGGTTTTCATTTCGGTACGCACGCTGTAATGCTTGTAGGATTGGTAGGAGCGGCCATACTGGGGCTTGGAGTTCTGCAGATGATACTTGGTATAGAAGAAGGAACTTCAACATCTATGGCAGGAGCCTTTCTTTCATTGCTTTTGCTTCCGGGCCTGTTTAGGTCAGGTATGGAGCTTGATGAAGAAAACAGTCGTTTTAGAGAATATGATGGCTTTCTGGGACGTAATAAAGACGAATGGATAGATGTGACAAGAGATGATTATCTATCCATTGTAGGCTTTACCCAGACTCAGTCGGGGTCGGGAAGGAGGCCAAGCGCTACCGTTACTATGGGTATGAGCAAGGTGTATTTCTGGAGTGGCGACTGGCACTTGGAGCTGTTTAAGGGTGACTACGACCAAGCTCTGAAATTTGCCAAACGCTTTGCCGGGATATACCAGTTGGCTATAAATGATGTAAACAAAGACCAAGACCTCGCGGGGCCATCTCAGGGAGATATGAATCATTCCTTTTAGCAAAAAATGAAACCCAGACAATGGCCTGGGTTTGCTTAGTGCTGTTTTCTTAAAGCTATTCTGCTTGTCCCAATATCCAGTTGGTCACAATACTCAGTGCTATGGGCGAAAAAGTTTCTTCAATGGTTTGATATTCTGAAGGTGCTCCTGTTTCACATTCCTGAAAAAGGTGATTCATACCTTTCAATTGCCTTGTCGTAATGTTTAGGTTTCCAGCATCCGTAAGTGCTTTTTTAATGGCCGTAAGGTTTTGCTGTGCGGGCACTTGTAAGTCCTTATCTCCATTAATAGCCAGTACAGGGCAAGTGGTTTTGGCCAGGGCGTCCTGCGGATTGTAAGTGAGAAAGTTGATCATCCAAGGGCTGGTAATGGACTGTATCTGAACGGCAATAAACTGCTCCTGACTCATGTTGGGTGGTACAGGATACGATGGGTTTTCAATAAGGAATTTCTGCAAACTGGCCTTCATGGCTTTTCGCATCTCATTTACATCATCGCTGTGTTTGGCTACCAAATCAAACATGGCCATGCTCATCTCCCGGGTTTGCATAATCTCAGTATCCCCACTACCATTGGCTTCGGCAATAAGTGCCTGTTGTTCCAGTAGAATTTGAGCACCAGTAGTACCGGGCCCCGCGAGCAACACTATATAGGCCACGTCCTTATTATTGGAAGCAACTATGGGAGATATTAGGCCTCCTTCGCTATGCCCCACTAAGCCAATTTGTTCTTTATTTACTTCCTTTCTGGTCTGTAGGTACCGCACTGCGGCGTTGGCGTCAGATGCGAAGTCAAAGGAGGTGGCACTGCCAAAGTCTCCGGTAGAAGATGCTGTGCCTCTGTCATCGTATCTGAGAACACCAATACCGTTTCGGGTGAGGTAATCTGACAGGACAAGGAATGGCTTATGGCCAAAAACCTGAGCATCCCTGTCTTGTGGTCCACTGCCACTAATGAGCACAACCACCGGAAATTTGCCTCGTTTTTTAGGGAGTGTTAGAGTTCCTGCCAGAGTTACTCCGGCTTCTTCATTCTCAAACTGAACGTCCTCGCTATAGTAAGAGTATGGCGCAATAGGTTCTTGCGGTCTTTTAGGCATGCCGTCTTCATCACTTACCTTTTTCAAGTTTAGTGGAAGGCTTTTTCCCGCCTGTTTGAAAGTACCCTGTACAACACCATCACTGTTAAGTATGCCTTTGTAGGTGATTTTGGCATTCTTTATTTCCATGGTCAAAACAGAGTTTTCGAAAGTGGTGCTCGTAACGGGAATGCCCTTGGCTCCCTGGTCTGGACTGTCCATGGTGCCTTCATATCCTTCATTAGTTTCGGCAATGTGCATTACAATTCGGAGCGATTGTCCTTTAATATCTAAGGCTCCCTCCCAGGTTCCCACTATATTTTGAGCATAGGTTGATAGGCCCATTACCAAAGTAAGGGCAAGGGTAATAAACTGTTTCATGTTGGTTTACTTGAAGAAGTGTATTAAAACTTTTGAAAGTGTTTCGGCCAGCAGTAAGGCTACAATGAAGTATACAATGGGAAGTGCTCCCTTGGCATTAGAGGCTGTTTTATAACCGTTTACCAAAAGAGCTACAAACCACACTACTGCGGCCAGAAGTACGAGCACGGTAATAAGTAAAAAGGGTAAATGCCCCAGAAGTTCTTCGGCACCGTTTTCTACGTTTTTTGTTGCCGAAATAACCCCATTGGCAGCTTGGGTCATGTAATTGTTGACATTGAGAAGCGGAAGCAGGTACATGGGAGCGCGCGCTACTAATACAGTATTTAAAATATCAATAGGGCGTGTTCTCTTATATACAAGAGCCGCAGCCAGATACAGAAACAGAAAGAGGGAAACAATGTCAATGAGACTTTCCTTAATCGCCTGTTCCCAACTTACTGATTCAACGGTATGGAAGTCAAGAACACCGTCAAAACGCGCGTTAAATGCATAGGACATGAAAATACCAAGTGCTGTAAAGGCAAGGCCTACAAGCAATAGCGGTGTTCCGGAGTAACGCTCAAATGGCTTGAAGAATAAGCTTTTCATGACTTTGCGTTTTGAAGATGACTGATCCGTTCCAGAATGTCGTCTAGCTTGTTGCGTACGGTTGGATAGCTTTTAGACATTTTGGCGGCCATTTTTTTGAGGCTACCGCTTGACATCACAAATTCAAAAACGAAGTCTTGATCCTCTTTGGAGAGCAAGAGCAGAACAGGTAAGGAATAGCTTCCGGAAATAACAGTTTCACAGTTAGGGCAGGAAAGCTGGCTTACTACCAATGGATTTTGACAACTCGGACAATTTACGGGCAACTGACTCATGTACTTCTGCACTTATTATGGTGTCAAAAGTAAATAAGTTTTTAACAAAATTCAATTGGAATTGAATTTTGTTAAAATTTTACTGCTTTTATATGAGTGTTTTGTCCGTTTTGTTTAGATAGACTGTTTTATTGTTTAAGTACTTTGTAGTAAAATGGGGCTTGCTGATCTGAAAGTACTTGAATCAAGTAAAGTCCCTTGGGTTCCTCAATATGAAAACTGTTGTCTGCAATGGAAAGCTCTCTTACTTTTCTGCCATCGGCAGTCCATAGGCTCATTCCACTAATACTGAGCGTCAAAGGTTTTTCAAGTTGATAAACTCCGGTACTGGAAGGATTGGGGTATACACTAAAGCCAATAGGTATGGGCTGAGATTGAATACCAGAGGTAAGAACTACCGGTACAGTGTCAACAGCAATGAGTGAATCAGTATACACCGTAATAGTTGCTATATAACTACCCCAGTTTTTGTATTCATATACAGGGTTTTTCTTACGTGATGTATTTCCATCGCCAAAATCCCATCGAATACTGTCAGGACATACAACGAAACCGCGGAACTGTACCTGTTTAAGGGTGTCGTCGGCCCAGCCAAAAGCCCTGGGCTCGCGGGTAACTTCTACCAGAATAGTATCGTAATAAGTGCCACAACCTGGTACTTCAATCTTCTTGATGTATTCCGTAGTTCGGCTAGGGATGGCGTAAGGGCTAATCATATTAACATCCGTAAGCCCTGTGTCCGGATTAAAGGAGTATATGGCACCCAGATGTGTGGGACCTGTTAGAATGGTTCCGCTACCGCAGTTTACGGGTGCTACTCTGTAGCCGTTAAAATCGAGGTCGTCAAATTGAATGGAAACGGAATCCAGTACCGTATTTATGGAGTCGAGTAAGTAATACGTAGTGTTGGAAGAAGGTGATGCCAAGGGGCTAAGGGATTGGGCATCATCAAGGTCTGCTGTAGGAATCCAATGATGCCCACCTTTACTTTGAGCATCACAAAACTGTAGGCGGACCGGAGTACCGCATGGCACTTCCATCACTTTTTTTGTGCCAGCAAGTTTGCTGCATATTTCATGTGCTCCAATGGTGGCATGGCTGGTTCTGGACAAACCGTTGAAGTCAGTAGCTACTTCAGGAAGGAGCGGTGCCTGGCCTGCCAATGCCCTGTTTTGAGCTTCCAGGTCCTGTTCCCCTTTGAACATGGGATCAATGTGAAAAGGATATAGGTCATTAGTTCCATGGGAAGGATAGTAGTTGTTATGGCTTACAAAAGTGGATGAGCCCACGCCCAGGGGACCAGTAAAATTATTGGCATATACTTCGCCGCTGTAGGCTGAAATAGTAGCGTTCTGATCAAAGTTATTGTGGAGTATTTTTCCCTGATCGGCAAATGATATGGAAGTGTTGCCATATACAAGGTTGTTAATAAATAGAAGTCTGTAACAGTAAGAAGATCGCAGGTCACCCTGAAATGAATTTCCTTCCACCAATGAGTATTCACAACGACTTATGTCCGCTCGCCCCAGTACTGTATTGCCAATGAATGAGGTATGGTTAGCTCTGCTTACCCCTACGTCTTCCTTGAAAGTATTTCCAATAACCAGTTCAACTTCATCCAGTTCTATGTCACCTTCAAAGCTGTTGTTTTTTACAGTCTTTGCCGCAATAGTGGTTCTGTCAGTTCCCAAAAACTGGTTTCCAATTACCCGACTAAAACTAAGGCCTCTACTGCGACTACTCCCTATGAAAGTATTGGCAATGAATGATCCACCCCTGGCCCAGCTCATTTCAATTTGGCCATATATTGTACAGCTATCAATGTACACCGGCCCGGACCAGCTAGTAGCCAATGGAACCACACCGGTTTTTCCAAAATCACAGGAAACAAACCTGGTATTGCCCGCGTATCCCGTAATTCTCACACTGTTACCCTTGCCGGTAAAACGGCAATTTCTGAGCACTATTGAGCAACTATCAGTACCTCTAAAATTATTGCTAATGTTTACCGCTGCATCATCTCTTGAAGAAAATGTTCCCTGGCCATTGGGGGAGAGGAATTCACAATTTTCAACCTTGCAATTCCTCGCTACATCTGCAAAAAGGCAATGGTCTTTAGCGCCCAGGGCCATCATGGAAATACCCTTAATAGTAATGTTATAAGTGTTCTTTAATGTTATAGCGCTTTGAGCACCGCGAACCAGTACTTTGGAAGTGTCCGTTGCAGGTTTTATTACAAGTCTGTTATTGCCGATAATGCCCGGTATAGAGTCTATGCTAAAACCTGGGTACGTGCCTGATTTCACAAGTAGAACAACAGTTCCTTTTACGCCTTTAAGCTTTAGGTCTGATAGGGCTTCGGGAACACTTCTGTAATCAAGAGTATTGTCGCCTACCGTAAAAGTTCCGGAAAGTTGTGCAGAAGCATAGGCAGGAAACAGGCATATGAGCCCCATTAACAATGAAGTAATGTTTTTCATAAGGAAGTTTTTTCGTCCGATTAAGGTACGAGATACTTCTGGGCTATGTTTGGCTGGCTAAGCCTAAAGAATCTTAATGACTGTGTTCAGCCTCTTCTTTTTTCATCTCAGCCATAAGGTAGTAGGCATTGTTTTGTACAAAGTCAACATTTGAACTAAGTGTTTTGAGTAAATGGACCTCGGTCCAGCCATTATCAGTAGTACCTGTATGTACTTCAATAGGTTTAAATGACCAGGTGACTTCGGAATCACTGGTTTCCTTACTTGCTACAAACGCGTAGTATTTGCCGTCTTCTCTTACCAAAGCATCTTCTGGCAATGCCGGGCTTGCAAGCTCTTTTATCATAATACGTCCGTTGATGTAGGTGCCGGGAATTAGCAAACCTTCTTTGCTTTCAATATCGGCATGCAGGTGTATGGCTTTGGGGTCTTGTTCAAATGCTTTGCCTACAGAGTATATAATGGCTTCAAGCTCTCTACCAGGAATGGACTCAACAGAGAAGCGCACTTTTTGTCCTACTTTCACTAAATGCATGTCTTTTTCAAATACCATAAGGTCCGCATGGATATGGTTGATGTTCACAATCTCAAACATCTCTTTCTGTGGCTCTACATACTGTCCAATTTTAACTTCCACCATGCGTACATGCCCGTCAATGGGGCTCTCAATAGGTATTTGAGAGGTAATGTTGCCTTCGCGCACAGCGTTACTTGAAATACCAAGCATGTTGAGTTTTGCCTCGTAACCCTTGCATTGCCCCTTGGTGGTTAAGTAGCTGGCCTGTACATTTTCAAAAGCCTTGGCCGAACCTACTTTTTCCTCAAACAATTTCTTTTGACGCTGGAAGTCTTTCTCAAGGAATTGCAGCTGGCTCCAACTGTTCACATAGTCGGTTTGCAGGCTTATCAAGTCTGGATGACTGATGTAGGCAAGCACTTGTCCTTTTTTTACTTCATCGCCTTCAATTACCTTAATGGAACCCACATTGGCACCAATGACTGCCGTTACCGTGGCCTCATTTTGTGGCGGTACCTCCAGTTTTCCACTGGCTTCTACATAGGCACTCATGTTTCTGGAAGCCAATGGAGCTATTTTCATATTCATCGCCTCAAACTGAGTGTTTGAGAGATGTACTTCATCGCTGTGGCTGGCATGTCCATGATTATGGCTGTCGTGATTGTGGTTGTGAGGATTGCTGTTGGTTTCGGAGTTGCACGAAACCAGCGCTGCGAGTAGCAGGATGATATGAGCGTAAGTAAAGAAGGATGTATATAGTTTCATTGTGTATGCTTTGGTATTTGTGATGTGACCTTATACCCCCAAAAGGTATTCAAGCCTTATTACTGCTTTGTTGTATTCTGATTGGGTGTGGAGGTAGGCATGCTCTATGGCGAGTGCCTGATCAACACTTTTAAAATATTCAATGTAAGAGATGGCTCCATTGCTGAAACTCTTTTCCGCATTTTCAAGTAGGAGCTGTGCCTGCTGAAGTGCCTGGTTTTTATAGTAGTTAAGGGCACTCTGGTATTTTGTTATTTCATGCAATTGAGACTGGTATTTTCCAGCCAGTTGGCTATGGAAATACAAAGCCTCGCTTTCAGCTATTTGATGGTTGAGTTTGTCGGCCGTTGCTCTGGCTTTGTACGAGCCAAAAAATAATGGAACTGAAATGCCTACCTGAACTCCTGTAAAGCGGTCTCCGCTTCCGGCAATCGAGCCATCAGCAATTGGGTTTCCAATCATAGATTGATTAAAATATCCGAAGGAGATGTCGGGAAGCTTTTTGGCCTCACTTACCCTGCCTTGGGCTTTTGATAGTTCTGCTTGTTTCAATGCCCATTGCAAACCAGGATTGTTGGCCAGAACTGTACTGTCGTATAAGTCCTGTGGAAGCTTCCTCTGGGTAAGTTTCTCAGGTTGCAATTCCAGTTCAGTATCTGCATGTATCAATACCTGAAGCCTACGCTTTTGAATAAGTAAGTCCGAGGCTATTAAGTTTAACTCATTTTCTACCTGAGAAGCTTGTGTTTCGGCACTTATCTTTTCCAAATAGCTGCCTTCTCCTGTTTCGTATCTAAGTGTGGCAGCTTTGAGAAACTTTTGATGCAGGCTGTCTCTCTCCAGCAGCAAAGCCCTCTTTTCAGTGAGTAAAACGAGCTCTTCCCAAATAGTGCGTATTTGATAGCTAAGCTCATTTCCTGTAATACTATTCTGCAACTCACTTGCTTCAATACGGGCCTGTGCGACATCACGCTGGGCTAAATATACTCTGGGAAATTCTATACGCTGGCTGGCTGTAAACGAGAGGTCGTTACTAAAACTATTGTATTGACCAAGTTGAACACCTATGGTTGTTTTTTCTATGTTGTAGGCCGATTTAATACCCTTTCGTTCAATGGATGTGTTTTTCTCCGCGATGGTGATGAGGGGATTGTTGGCCAGTGCCATTGCCACGGCCTCGCTGGAAGAGCCAACATGTACTCTATTGTTGTCTTGAGCAGTAGCTGGTTCCACGGAAAAGGATAAGAGTGCCAATGTGATAAGAATGCTTACAATAACAGGCTGTTTCATATGACGGTTGTTATTTCTTTTTTCAATCCAGTAGTACAATATGGGAAGTACAAAAAGCGTGAGTAAGGTGGCGGTAATCATGCCTCCAATTACTACCGTGGCCAAGGGCCTTTGAACTTCAGCTCCTGCTGAAGTGGAAAGGGCCATGGGTAGGAAACCCAGTACATCCGTAAGAGCTGTGAGCAAAATGGGGCGAATCCTTCTTTTGGCTCCCAATGCAATGCGTTCTTTCAGGTTTGAAACTCCTTCATCCCGTAGCTCATTCCAGGCACTAATGAGTACGAGACCATTGAGTACGGCCACACCAAAAAGAACAATGAAACCCACGCCGGCAGATAAACTAAAAGGCATTCCCCTAATCCAAAGTGAAAATACGCCTCCAATGGCTGCCAATGGAATGGCGATATAGATCATTGTAGTTTGGCTCAATGACCTAAGAGCGAAGAAAATGAGAATAAAGATGAGCCCCAGCGCAATGGGAACCAAGACCTGAAGTCGCTTGCTGGCTCTCTCAAGATTCTCAAAAGCCCCACCGTACCGAATGTAATAGCCTGCAGGTAGCTTGAGTTCTGCATCAAGCTTCTCTTTGATTTCTTCTACAAGCGATTTGATATCTCTTCCTCTCACGTTAATCCCTACATAGGTTCTTCTGTTGGTATTGTCTCTGCTTATTTGCATAGGCCCCGGTTGATAGGCAATCTCAGCCACCTCTTTTAAGGGGATTTGCGCACCATTTTCCAGACTTACAAAAAGACCTTTAAGATGGTCAATACTCTTTCGGTGTTCTTCATCAAGGCGCACTACAAGGTCAAAGCGTCTCTCGCCTTCAAAAATTACCCCCGCAATTCCACCTGCAAACGCGGTCTGGATTTGCCTGTTGAGGTCGACAATACGGAGCCCATACTGAGCTATCTTGTTTCGGTTGTAGACAACGGTCATTTGAGGAAGCCCCTTTGTAGCTTCCACCTTCATATCAGCCACGCCCTCTATGGGTGAGATAAGAGTACCAATCTCCTGTGCCTTGCTGGCCAATACATCCAGGTCCTCGCCAAAGAGTTTTATGGCAACATCTTCTCTTACACCGGTAATAAGCTCGTTAAAGCGCATCTCAATGGGCTGGGTAAACTCGTAATTGATGCCGGGGACAATTTGTACTGCCTCCTTCATTTTCTCTACCAGGGCGGCTTTACTCAGGCCCGAAGTCCATTCTTCTTGTGGATGCAAAATGATAAAGCAGTCAGCAATGTCCATCGGCATAGGGTCCGTAGGTACGTCTGCCACCCCAATGCGGCTCATTACATGTTTTATTTCAGGGAACTGAGCCATAAGAAGCTGTTCAATTCTGGTGGTAGCTGCAATGGTTTCGCTTAGCGAACTGCCCGGTTTGAGAATGGAATGAAAGGCGATATCTTCTTCATCCAGCTTAGGCATAAACTCAGCCCCCATTTTAGAGAAAGTTGCCAAGGCCAATACCATTAGGAGAACGGCACTTCCTACAAGCCATTTACCTACGGTCAGGGCTTTTTCGAGCAATGGTCCATACCAGTTCTCAAGACGTTTCACCAGTCGGTCGCCTGGAGTCTCCTTTTTAGTGGCCTTTACTTCGATAATCCATGACGACATCATAGGAACGTAGGTGAGGCACAGCAGCATTACGCCAATCATGGCAAAAATGAAGGTGAGCGCCATAGGTTGAAACATTTTACCTTCTACTCCTTGAAGTGCCAACACTGGGACAAATACTATGAGTACGATGAGCTGGCCAAAGAAGGCAGCGTTCATCACTTTTCCGGAGGCTTTTTGGGTTATCGCTTCTTTTTCGGGAGCACCCATGGGCAAGCCTTTCAACACGCGTTCGTGTAGTAGAAATACGGTGCCTTCCACAATAATTACGGCACCGTCAATGATAATTCCAAAGTCAATGGCTCCCAAACTCATCAGGTTGGCCCATACACCAAACACATTCATGAGTATGAAGGCGAATAAAAGAGAGAGTGGGATAGTAGATGCCACCACAATACCGGCCCGCCAGTTACCCAGCAAAAAGATGAGCACAAAAATGACAATAAGCGCTCCCAACATTAGGTTTTCGCCCACCGTGCTGGTAGTGTTCGCAATGAGTTTACTTCTATCCAGAAAGGGTTCAATAACCACACCTTCTGGCATGGATTTCTGAATTTCAGCAACCCGGGCCTTTACGGCTTTAATTACCTCATTAGAGTTGGCCCCTTTAAGCATCAGTATCATGCCACCTACGGCTTCTCCTTTACCGTCTTTAGTAAAGGCACCGTACTTTATGGCTTTTCCAAAGCGTACCGTAGCTATATCTTTTATTTTAATGGGTATATCATTCACATGGTGTACCACTATAGACTCTATGTCTCCAAGGCTTTTAATGAGGCCCTCACCCCGAATGAAATTGGCCTGATGATTTTTTTCGATGTAGGCCCCGCCAGAGTTCTCATTATTGGTTTCCAACGCGGTGAATACTTGTGTTATGGAAAGATCCATGGCCCTTAACCGGTCTAGATCAATGGCCACTTCATATTGCTTAATATCACCGCCAAAGGCGTTTACTTCAATTACTCCCGGTACCATGGCCATTTGTCTTCTCACTATCCAATCTTGCATGCTTCGCAAGTCAGCAGCGCTGTATTTGCCTTCAAACGCCTGGTCTACTTCCAGTGTGTACTGGTAAATTTCTCCCAAACCTGTTGAAATGGGACCCATAGTGGGTGCTCCAAAACCTGGAGGAATGTCTTCTTTAATGGCGATCAGTTTTTCTGAAACCAACTGACGTGGCAAGTAGGTGCCCATGTGGTCTTCAAAAACAATAGTGACCAGAGACAACCCAAAACGGGATACCGATCGAATTTCAGTGACCCCCGGAAGATTGGACATGGCCAATTCAACCGGATAGGTGATAAACTGTTCTATATCTTCTGTGCCCAAATTGGGCGATTGGGTGATGACCTGTACCTGATTGTTAGTAATGTCAGGCACAGCATCAAGTGGCACTTTGGTGGTACTCCAAATACCACCAGCAATCAATGCCACTGTAAAAAGGCTTACGATGAGCTTATTCTGTATAGAAAAAGCAATGATTCTATTAATCATAAAAAAGGGTTCAATTCAAACAAAAAAGGAATGAACAGGGCGCACCTGTCCTCAGGAATACTATAGTTTAAGCTATAGGTGGTTTGAATTGAGTAGGTGAAAAGGTCTCAGAAACACTCTCAAAATATTCCAATAGTTGAAAATGAACGCTTTCAACTGGAGAAGCAATACTGAGTGGGGATGGAAGCGTGACATTGATATGGCAGCACTGGCATTGGCACAGCGGAGAGCAGTCATCAGCCTCGCTACCATGGTCATGTTCCTCATGATGTTCATGGGCATCTGCACTCAGCGAAACTGCGTCGGTACAAGGCACCACAGTAAGAGCTAACATGAACAATGAGAATATGGCCGCAAATAATTTCACAGCACAATAGTAAACAGAATTCTGTGCAACAGAATTGCAAAGAGCTGTGTTAGAGCATATTTTGACGTTTTTTCATGTTTTCACTACTGCTCTTAGGGACAGTGTGTTCTTCAAAGTCTTTCTAAAACCGATACCTTACAGCTAAAAATGGTGCAGTGGGATCGCCTCTAAAACGAGTGTTGCCTTTTTGTAATTCAGTGGCTGTTTTATACTCTACAAAGTTGTTGTTGAATCCAATCCGTGCCGCCCAATTTTCATTTAACTGATAGCCCACAAAAAACTCAGCTTTAATCATTCCGCGGTCGTTGGCGCCTACCAATAGCAAGGTAGGTTGATTTGGGTTTACAGTAGTGGTGAGTTTTTGGTTGTTGCCCAAAAAGGTAGCTTCAGTTTCCCCACCAAAAGTGTAACCAAGAGCATCTATGTTAAAACCAAGCTCCAGTTTGTTTTTAATAACATAACTGGCGCCAATATACAAGGCCAAATTGCTTTGCCCAGGGTTTGCCACTTGCAGGGTATCAGTGTTTTCTTCTATCAAATAATAGTCTATGGGAGCTGAATAAAACTCCATGTCTTTGCCACTAAACAGGGTAAAGCGCAAGCCATATGAGAGCCTCCATTGGTCGTTTTTGCCCAATGCCCAGGTATTTTGGTAGGCAAGGCTTCCCAAAAAGCTACCGTCTCCCGCACCCAGCGATAGGTCAATATCTTCTATCACTCCGGTCTTTTCTGCCTCCTGTGCCGAGCTATGTTGGGCAAGCCCCAAGGTAAATAAAGCCACCAAACAAGCATATATGCGGTATCTCATGTTGCTATTGTTTTTCATTTTGCTCAACAAAGCTTCTAAAATTAATTGAAACCCTAAAGTGGTAATTGAGTTACTGGCAGGTAAACAGTAAGATTCACGTTTGCTGACTTCACTGAAGGGCACTACATTTACCCATATGAAAAAGACTTGCTTTCTTTTCTTTCTCATGGGAGTTGCAGTTTCCGTCTTGGCTCAAAATCAGCTCGATAAGTATGTTATATATGCCAGTGAAAACCAAATAGAAACCCTTCTTGATCCTGGTGGAATAGTCACAAGTCCAGTTGATTTAGACTTTCATCCCGACACGATTAATCGTCCGGATGAACTATGGGTTTTGAATCAGGGAACAGAACAAACCGGAGGGCACACCGTTGTTTTTAACAATATAAATACAGCCCAACCCAGGTCCAGAAAAATACAGGATGGAAATGCATGGCATTTTATGGCATTGGCAAGTTCCATGGCTTTTGGTTCCAATGGAAATTGGGCTACCGCTCAGGATATTCAGGACGCCAACCATTCTGGGGGGGCCTTCACTGGTCCCGCACTGTGGTCAAGCGATACTACGGTTTACGGAGTCATTGGAAATCCTCCTACCGCCCAAACCAACGGAAGTAGAATCGATGTTTGTCATCAAAGCCCCTATGGCAAGGGTATAGCGTATGAAACTGACAATGTATACTGGCTGATGGACGGATACCTGGGAACGCTTAAACGCTATGACTTCAAGAAATTGAGAGCGCCCGGCGAATTAGGTAATTATGATACAGAAGTGGCCGTGTACACCGATTTTTCATTTACCATGGACACAGAGCTCCCAGCTCATATTGTAATTGATGAAAACCAGAAATGGCTGTATGGTTGTGACACCAAAGGCAAAAATGTATTCAGGATAGACATTACTTCAGGTTCTTATGAAAAGGACCTTAGTACAGTCACCTCAGAACCCCTTGGGGCCTATGAAGCCTTTACCGGTCATACACAGGAAGTACTCTTTACCGAGAATTTGGACCGACCTGTTGGTATCGATATTCAGGGAGATCGATTGATTGTTTCCGATTTTGGTTTGGCTGAGCTTATACTTTACGACCTCCAGAACATGGAAGAAGTGGGCAGAATATCTCTTAAGAGTATAACGGGTATAGGAGTAAAAGGCGTGAAAATTGGTGCGCAACATAAAATTTATATCTGCGACGACGGAAACGATCAGGTACATGTGCTGGACAACCCTAAGACCATAACACCTACAGGAGTGGATGATGTTCAGAGCTTGGGTGGAATTCAGGTCTTTCCCAATCCAGTGCGAGAGAAGCTGAACTTTACAGTCAAAGGCCAAAATGCTACTTACAATGTCTTTAGCGTTGCTGGAGAAATACTAATGGGCGGTAAGGTTTTAAACGGAACCCACCATATTCCAACATCAAGCCTTGATAATGGGCTTTATCTACTATCTATAACCAGCGAAGAAGGTACAAGCCTTCAGCGCTTTCAGGTGATTAAATAGTTAAAGCGTTCAGAGTTTTGTGAAGTTGAAGCTCTGAGTGGCGCGTAGCGTTGTATCGAAGAGCGGCATTTTTACCCGTGCATACTTCGATACATCCCTTCGGGATACTCAGTATTGCACTTTTGTTAGCACACTTATAGATGTGAGTTCGTTATTGGCGTTACTCACTTACTTCAAAGCGTACTACATGCCATGTTACGCCCATATTGTATAGTCCATCGGCGTTAACATCATATCTTAAATACCTCAATTTTGCTCCAAAGCCAACATACTCGCCATTGTCAAGTTGATGACTTTTTGTAAGGATTAAGAAGCCATTTCTCATTAGATCGTAAGAAGTCTCCACATACTTAACACCTTCTGGAGTAACCATGGCAGTCATTGGCATACCCACACCTTGCCAAATTCTTCGAGGAGTATTCTTCATGTGGTTAGCCCATTTAGGATCTTGGGTATTGAATAAAATAGGGAAATTCTCACCCGTTGCAATATTACTTATGCATATAGACGAGAAGTTTAACCTGTTAATCCAATCCACACTATTAGTTGTATCCAGTTTGATAATATAAAACGACTCTGTTATGCTCCCCAGCTTTGACATCTGCCTTTTCTTGGTTAAGTATGAAAGCCTTCTGTTTTCGTTAACCATCACCTTGAAGCTTGTTCCCCAGTAGTTGTAGTCATGAGGGATTTTCTTTTCGTCATTTTTAGTTAGAAAAACATATGTGCCATTGTGGTCTGTCCGATAACCCATTATGTGGTTGGGTAGGTCTTTATTTAGCCTAGATAATTTGGTTTTGTCTATTCCGACCAACTGGCAGTGTGACAAAGGAATTCGTTCCCGGGTTACTTCGTGGGTTCTTGTATTGTAGGTGCCTCTGCAAAACACCAAGCCAGCATATTTCTCCGCACCCATGATGGTTAAAATACTATCGTTATCGAATTTGACCAGAAACGAGTTTTTATTTGCGATAAAGCCAAGGTATTCATCGTAAACAATGTTCCCATAGGGTGTGATATGAGTTAGCTGGCTTTTTAGATATTGTCCATTATGGGAATAGAAGTGTCTTAGATAAACAAGTTCTCCATAGGAGTTAACGTCCATTTGATATTCTGATAGCCCTGATATATGCCTTGGAGCATCACGAAATGTATGAAAGTAGCTTGTTGGAATTTCATTTTTTGATTGTACATATTCAACTTTAATCGAATAGCGACCTCTGGTGACCTTTTCATCATAAGTAGCGTAAAGGGTGCTTTTGGGAGTTTCTGGTCCACTTCCGCCATATTCAATGGAGTGTGGTGGAACCCCGGCTGATCCTGTGTAAGTGGGCGCAGTTGGAGGACTTATTGTTTTTACATCTTTATGAGCTTCGACCACTGAAATGGAACGGAGGGAATCCAAGCTTTTTTCTAGCCCTTTGTTCTCAATGTTAAGTTCAACGTTGTTTATTTTAATGTCACGTTCGAGATCAAAGAAAAGAGTCGAATCATTGTATTCTTCATTAAATACCGTAGGTGTGTAGTTGGAGTCTATGTGGCTCAAGATGTCCGGATCAAGTTGGTACATCCAGTGGTCTAACTCGGCTGGGTACTCCTTTGGATCTAGTAAGAGTAGTTTTCCTTGATAGGACGTCAGAGTTAAGTTTGGGGTGTCTGCATATAAGTATTTGTCCCCCTGGAAGTAGGTTAACCTAGCCACTCGGTAGGTCTTAGACACTGAAATCACATTTAGCTTTTGCCCCATACCCTCAATACAAAGCCCCACTAGAACCAAACACATGCTTAGTCTCATTCCACAAGTTTTAGCGAAAGTAGAGTGTTGGCTTTGAATCTGACTGACAATTGAAGCTCTGAGTGACGCGTAGCCTTGTGTCGAAGAGCGGCATTTTTATCCGTGCATCCTTCGATACATCCCTTCGGAATACTCAGTACTGCACTAGTTTTCGTTTTGGGATACTCTGCATCACACTACAAGCCCGAAGCAATTCACATCCAAAGACAATCCTGAAAATCAGTAAGCATGTGCAGTAGTAGGCCAATGGCTACGATGCGTAAACGTGGGAAAAACAACATGAGCACATAAAAGACTATGGCATAGTAAGAGTGCAAAGGGTGGAAACCAATGCTGCATCGGTTGGGATCAAACAGGGGATCGGCCAGCAAATGATCCAAGTCTACCAGCATGGTAGCGATCATAATAATCCAGGCTTTTTTCCATTGTTCTTTAAAGAACAGCCAGGCTATTAAGCCAGGCAATAAAAAGTGCGATCCATAATGGATAAGGGGCCTTAGAATATGAAGAAATTCTTCGCTGTTCATGTGTGGGTGCAAACCTAGTTTTAAAAAGGAAAAAGGGCAGGCACTGTGGCTACCTGCGGATCGAGAATTTCTTCGATGAAATACAAAATCAATTAACACATTTTTTATCCCTTACGTAGCGGGATGTGGCACCTTTGCAGCCTCGAAAGAGATTTTAACACTTACGAACAAAACTATTTGGTGAACCGACAGTTTATCACAGCAATTGTGCAACTATCACAAAAATTAGCCGTCTGTTGAAAGGCTAGAAACAATGGAACAGTTTCCACACAAATTCGTATCAGTAAAAAGCAACATAATGCTCAGGAAATGTATGGCAGTCATCTTGATTGCCTTTAGTGTTTTATCAGCGCAGGCCCAGGAAAAGAAGGTAACGCTGAGCGGCTACATCAGAGATGCAGCCAATGGTGAAGAATTAATTGGTGCCACAGTACTGGTGTCTTCCACCAATACAGGATCAACAGCCAATCTATATGGTTTTTACTCACTTTCGCTTCCTGCGGGTACCTATGATATTGTGTACTCATATGTAGGCTTTGAGAGCCAAACCATTACCGTAGACCTTAGTGCCGCCAAAACCTTGAATGTAGAGTTAACTGAAACCAGTCAGGCCCTGGGTGAAGTGGAAATTAGCGCAGAGCGTGCTGATGAAAACGTAACCAGTACCGATATGAGTACGGTGAAGGTTGAAATGAATGAAATCAAGAAGCTTCCGGCCCTTTTGGGGGAAGTGGACGTGATCAAGAGTATTCAATTGCTACCAGGAGTTACCAGTGTGGGCGAGGGTGCTTCAGGTTTCAACGTAAGGGGAGGTTCTATTGACCAAAACCTGGTACTACTGGATGAAGCGCCTGTATACAACTCATCGCACTTGCTAGGTTTCTTCTCAGTGTTCAATCCTGATGCGGTAAAGAACGTGAAACTCGTGAAAGGAGGTATTCCTGCTGAGTACGGTGGCAGGCTTTCTTCCCTGCTCGACGTGCGTATGAAAGAAGGAAACATGAAACAACCGGAAGTGAGCGGTGGTATTGGATTGATCTTTAGCCGACTCACTGTGGAAGCTCCTATTGTAAAGGATAAGTCATCCATCATATTGGCCGGAAGGCGCTCGTACATTGACGTATTGGCCAAACCCTTTCTAAATGATAACCTAAGCGACCTACAGTTTTACTTCTACGACTTTACGGCCAAGGCCAACTATATCGTAAACGAGAAAAACCGTCTGTTTGTGTCCGGTTACTTTGGTCGCGATGTGTTTGCAGCAGGTTTGGGAGTGGGTTTTGACTGGGGAAACACCACCACTTCTTTTAGATGGAACCGTATTTTCAATAGCAAGCTCTTTTTGAATACCACCGTGTATTACAGTGATTACGACTATGCGTTGAATTTTGGTGATACTGGCGAAGAAGAAGGGTTCGAGTGGAACTCCAGCATTATAAACTACAGTATTAAGCCTGAGTTTACCTGGTTTGCCAATACCAATAACACCATGCGTTTTGGTGTGCAGAGCATCTATTACAACTTCAAGCCAGGCAATGCTTCTTTCTCCAGCGAAGGAGAAATTAATGATATTGGCCTGGACGATAAATATGCCCTTGAAAGCGGAATTTACTTTAGCAATGAGCAAAAACTGGGGCTACGCATTAGTATGGAGTATGGCTTACGTTACTCCTTGTATCAGTTTATGGGACCGGGAAAGGCCTATGAATTTGGAACGCCCGCAGAAGCCGGACAGCAGAAACCATTGACAGGTTTTACAGAATATGACAAAGGAGAAGTGATTAAAACCTATGGAAACCTGGAGCCTCGTTTTGCGATCAACTTTAACCTGAATACTCAAAGTTCAATAAAGGCCAGCTACAACCGCATGGCCCAGTACATTCACCTGATCTCTAACACCACAGCCTCTACTCCACTGGATGTGTGGCAGGCATCTACCAATAATATTGAGCCACAGCTGGCCGATCAGGTAGCCGTTGGATATTTCAGAAACCTGAAAGACAATGCCTATGAAACATCGGTAGAAGTATACTACAAAGACATGCAGAACCAGGTGGATTACATTGACAATGCCACCTTGCTTCTCAACGAGTTTTTGGAAGGTGATTTGCTTTCAGGGCATGGCCGTGCCTACGGTTTGGAGTTGTACGCAAAAAAGAGAACAGGCAAACTCACCGGATGGTTGAGCTATACACTAGGTCGTTCAGAGCGTCAGGTAGAAGGAATTAACCTTGGTGACTGGTTTCCGAGCCGTTTTGATAAAACACATAACGTGAGTTTGGTAGCCATGTATCCCATAAGTGAGCGCTGGTCTTTTTCAGCCAACTTTACGTACAGCACAGGTACCCCTGCTACCTTCCCTACCAACAGGGTGTTGATTGGCGATTGGGTGATTCCTCACAACTCTGAAGAGCGAAGAAACAACTATAGAATTCCGGCCTACCACCGACTGGATTTATCCGTAACCCGTGGCATGCCAACAGCATCCACTAAAAGGTTGCAAAGTGAAATTGTCATTGGTGTATACAATGCCTATAACCGAAGGAATCCCTTCTCAGTGTATTTTGAGCAAAGTGCTGACAATCCTGGTGTAACCCAGGCATTGAAGTACAGCATTATTGCTGGAGTAGTACCTGCCATTTCATGGAACTTCAACATCAAATAGACTAGAATGAAATTCAATATATCATCCCCCCTTGTATTCATTGCTCTTTTAGCAATAGCCCTCGTAGCCTGTACCGATCCTATTGACATTGAACTGGACGAAGGCACACCGCAATTGAATGTAGATGCCTTCTTAAATGATAAACCGGAAGAACAGAAGGTACGTCTGGTAATGACCACTAACTACTTCGATAATGAATCAGTTAATTCCATTTCAGATGCCACTGTTACCCTCACCAGCGACTTGCAGGAAGAATGGACTTTTAGCTATGACAAGGATGGGTATTATGTACTTCCCTACACTCCGGGCGATACGCTTATCCGTCCCTTTGTAAACTACACACTTTGGATAAAGCACAATGGAGCCACCTTTACTGCCAGCGCACTGTCTATGCCCACCACGGTGGTTGACAGCATCACGTTTGAAGAGCAAATACCAAGTGGTCCAGGATCTTTGGATGGGTTTATTGGAGAGTTTTGGGCAAGAGATATTGCGGGCATGCCCAACTTCTACTGGATACAGACCTATAAGAACGATACCTTTATAAGCGATCCAAATTTTATCAATGTGGCCTTTGATGCTGCCCAGGGTGAAGGAGCCGATGGACTAACCTTCATTCCGCCTATTAGAACAGGCATCAACACGTTTCCCGATATTTTTGAGAAAGACGACAATGTGCGTGTAGAAATACATGGTATTTCTTTTGAAACCTACCAGTTTATTTTCCAGGCGCAATCTCAAATTACCAATGGTGGCCTTTTCGCAACGCCACCCTATAACGTGGTAACCAATATTGAGAATGTAAACGGTAGTGATGAAGCCAAAGACAAAGCCGTAGGCTGGTTTAGTGTGGCTACTGTAAGTAGCAGAGAAGCTGTAGCTCAATAAAACAAAAAAGTGCCGGGTGGAAACACCCGGCACCTCTTACAAGCCTTACTTATGCCATAGCAAAGAACCTAGATAAGTTCTATGGACGCTAAGGCCATATAACAACTATATTTCCTCCAGGGCTTCTTTGAAGATTGAAGGTTTTGGTAATGTCATCAACACAGCCACCATCAGCAATGGTAAGCTTGAGGTCATAGTCAACATCTAATGAATAGCCTGAGAACGAAAAGCTGGAGCTTGTTCCCACCTCAATACCTTCCATTTCCCAAGAGTATTGAGCAGCAGAGGAGGCGTTGGCGGTTTCAACAAAAATAATTGGGTCACCAGTGTCGTATTCATCAGCACTGGAAGCAAAATCGGTTGTGTGACATACGTCAGCGGGTAAAGAAGTAGGTACTAGAAATGTTAATACCAAGCCTAAGACGGCGAGAGTTCTTAAAAACATGATTTAGGGTTTTAAATAATCGCCTACTATTAAAGGGTTTCGGCGTATCCCTGCCTAGTCCGGATTTGGTGCTGTAAATCTAGAAAGCAACCCTTGAGAAGCAAAGGATATGTGACCCTTTGATCGTTCTATTGAGCATTCAGTTTGATATTCGGGATATTCGGTGTTTCAAGACCGTGCATCCACAAAGCAATAGGTATTTTAAAAGTGATGCTGAGCATGGCTTGAGCCAACCCTTTAACAGCGCTTACCGTTGGCACCATTGTACGTGCATGACTACTTAAAATGTACTATGCTTGTACACGATTTTGTTCACTTTGAACGGTTTGCCATGAGACCAAAACTCCTGCTTTGTACCCTTAGTCTCCTTTGTTCGTTCGTAGTAAGTGCCCAGGAACACGGAGCCATTGTATTCTATTCTGATGTACCCAATACTACTTTTTACAACAACAATATTATAGAGGTAAGCGACCACGAAATCATATTTGACCTCAACATTGACCATAGCATAAGTTCTATCTGGACGCGCATAATGGTAGACTTTATGGGGCATATTGATACTTTTAGAAACGCATTTGGGGGCAAATACCTGATGAAGGCGAATTTTAAGACCAAGAAAATAGAAGCCATTCATCTCTCATACTTCAATTACTATACTCGCACCAATATTTACCTGCTAAAACGCGACTCTACGTTTTATTACATCGATCCAGAAGTAGACCAGGACGATTCTATGATGTTTGCAGGTAAGAGCAGAAGTTTCACTATAGCCAAAGGGCCTAAAACCGTGCTGGCCGAGTTTGACTTTGACCTCAACCTAAAACTGTTTTCAGATTACGCCCCTTCTTCAGAAACCATTATTAGTAATAACAGGGTGGCAAAGGCCAATTCCGATGGTTATGTGTTTACACAAAACGAAAAAGGTACCCGAAAACGCTATGAACTCATTCATGCCATTCCCATGGTATCAACGGTATACGGAAGGCCCAGTTATTTAACCTCACTTACCGTGGCCGACCGGTGGGGCTCCTATGAAGATGGCCATGCCTATAATCAGAGCGGCACTTTTGACAATGGTCTTTTCTTGAGTGCCAATGCAGAGAGCCTTACCAACCAATACCGGGTGTACACGGTGAATTATCTATACGACAACCTCAAAGTAGATACCTTGGGTACATTCGAATCTAACGCCGTATTTACATCAATTTGCGACGGTTCTGATAGTAGTTTTAAATGGGTGTCAGGCTTGTTTTCAAATGCACTCTTTTACAACAAGGCACTTATAGCCGATGGTTTGGGCAGTTCCAGACCCATTCCTTTTGTGGCAAAAATGAACAAGTCAGGCGGTCTTAGTGATTTTCAGGTATTTGATAGTCTGTTCGCCTCCATCACCATATCATCTGTTGAAGGAAACCTGGTGCTTCATGGCGTTTCAGTTGGGGCAATTAATGAATACCTTGAGCACTACCTGATGAAAAGTGATGGTAGCCTTGAGCAGATGAAAAATGAGTTCAGCTCTACTTCCATGAAACATAGGTTCTCGCAGGGAATGAGTTCTGGAGCTATTGTGTCCAGTACACATCTTGCCAATGATGTAAATGCGGGAGGGAGAGTGCATGTAAACAAACAAGGTATGCTGGTCATTAGCCTGACAGAGCCCTTCAATTTGCCAAAACCTCAGGCATCAGTACTTGATGCGAGTCTTGTGTCCTGTAATGAAGCAGCACTTAAGTGGACCTCAACAGGAGATGAGTTTTATACCATTTTGGTTTCTCTTGATTCTGTACCTGATTATTTACCACTGGATGGAATGAACTACAACTTTTCACCCGTTTATGCAATGGCCAATAGAGTGAGTAGTCGAACGCGAATTCTGTACCAGGGTACAGATACCACCTTGCATGTGAGTGCTTTGGTATCGGGCAGTAAATACTTCTTTCACGTAGTTGGGGGAAATGGCCCTGCTGGTAGTACGGTTTACAATAATGCCGCAATTAGTACTGCATCACTTAGAATGCCTGTTTCCTCTTATAAGGATTCTCTTAGTATTTATCCGGCGCGTGATACTGCTTTTTGTAGCATCGATACGGTGGTGTTCACAGCGGCAGGTAGCAATAACTATGTATGGAGCAATGGGCTCAAGCGGAATGTAATTCGCATTGCTTCAAAGGAAGAATTACACTTTCTAAGCACTATGCCTGACAATTGTGTGGTTTCCAGTGATACAGTGCTCACTCGTCCAATACTTCAGCCCTATTTAACTGATTTGTTTGCAAGAGCTGATGCGCCTTATTGCCCAGGCGATACAGTACCGATTACGGGGCGATCAAACCTTAGCGGAGGCTATGTATGGAGTACTGGTGATACCCTTCCTACCATTTATGTTACTGCTTCAGGTACTTATCAATTGCAGTCCATAAATGCCTTTTGTAAGGATGAAAAAAGTATTCAAATCAATTTTAGCCAGTTTCCAACCTTTGATTTTGCTGAAGATACCTTGTCCTTGCAGTACGATGCAAAGCATACGATTGCGCTAAATACGGATGCTGACAAGTGGGAATGGACTTATTTCAATACTCAGGGTCATGGAGCTCCGGTATCCATTGTAGCTACTACTTCTGGCTACCTAATTGCCCAGGGGTTTCAAGACAGCCCATGCGTAAGTAAAGACAGTGTATACCTTAAGATTTACAAGCCAGACAGCCTCTTGATTCCCAACGCCTTTACCCCAGATGGAGACGGACTTAATGATGTCTGGAGTATATCATCTTTCTACGGAGCTGAATACACAGTTGAGGTATATGATCGCTGGGGAGCACTCTTACACCTTTCAAATGCGGATGAGAAAGGTTGGAACGGCAAGAAAAATGGAGCCTTACTTCCTACAGGGGCCTACTATTACATAGTGAAACAGAAAGGAGCCGAAGCAGTGAAATCAGGATGCCTCTATTTGCTTGACTAAGGTTTATTCAGCCAGAATGATGTCAAAAACATCGTTGCTGAGTTGGTCCAATTCTTCAAAAATTGGACTGTATATGGAAGTTCCAATGTTTACGGCAATAAACACATGGGTGTCATTTGAAGGGAAGTATGCCAGGTAGCAACCAGCGCCAATGCCTCCACCCGTATGACCCAGTTCAGCATTCTCTTTGTAAAAGTCGCGATGTATGCCCAAGGCATAGCTGTACTCTGTCGATGAGCGAAAACTGAGCATTTCCTTCATCATTGATTCAGATAGAAATTCCCCTTCATGCAAGGCCTTAGAGAACAACACAAAATCAAATGGTGTAGCCACAACTCCGTCATCGCCGATAAGGGTTTTTACATTGGTTTTATGCATTTTACTGCAGTTTTCAAGGCTGCCATTGCTGTACCTGTCCCAATATGTATTCACCAGTTCTTCTTTTTCAAGGAAACCGTCTTCGTGGTAAAAGGTGTTAAGTAAACCCGCAGCCTCCAGCAGTTCGCTCCTGATATATGCCGCATGGTCCCCGGTAAGAAAATCGCCAATCATTGCAAGCAGAATGTAGTTGGTGTTGCTATACCTGTAATCAGTACCAGGGGTAAAATCAAGAGGGCGTCCGTCAATGTAACCTAGATAGTCCATTGGACTGAACTCATGCAAAGGATGTTGGAGCAGGTATGATACATAGGAAGCTTTGTCATTATACTCATCAATACCGGAGGTATGATTAAGAAGCATTCGAACGCTTATTGAGCTTGCATCAGTAATCATTTCTGAAACAGACTGGGGCAGTACCTCATCAATTCCCTGATCGAGTTGGAGCATACCAGCATCTGCCATTTTAAGTATGGCGACAGCCATGTACGTTTTGGCAACACTTTGCCCGTATTGAAGGTGACAGGGCTGCATGGGGCTTTTATCTTCAATCTTTGAATAGCCCGCTGCGCCTGCCCATAGTCCTTCAGGGCTGCTTACCGCCATGGAGATACCCGGTAGGCCGAGCGATGTGTAGTGATTCATTAGTTGTTCCAGATCCGATGCCTTGGAATGGTTAGGGTTCATCTCCTCATTAAACGAGCATTTTACAGAGGGGCTTTGCCAGCTCTCTTTTGTGCATGAAGAGAATAGAAGTAGTAGCAAGCAGTAACTAGAGGCTTTCATAGTGTAGAGGGTTATAAGTTGATAAAAGTGCCTACGGTAAGCTTGGAGAAGAGCACTGCCGGAATAGTTTGATTGTAGAATAGAGAAGGGTTTACCTCATAATTAAGAAAAGGACTGAGCAGGGAAGTTGCCTTTTTCGAATACTTTAGGCTTAAGCCAAGGGGAATAGAAAGTTGAGATTTTCCCTTGTTTGAAGCTTCCCATATTCCGTTGTTAAAACGCATGGCATCAACAGGGTGATTGCTATAACGCCAGCCAAGGCCAAGATAGAGTCTGCTGCTTAGACCTGATAGCCATTGCTGCTCCCAGCCAAAATGGCTGTAGACAGCATAGTTGCTTCCAAAATCTCTATTGTGCTGGTACCCGAGCTGTGCCTGTTGGAAGAACCGACGCGAAGCCCCATAATAACGCTGAACGCCAAGTACCAAGCCAGGATTGGAAAAATGAGATGGGATATCTTGAAAGGGGAGGGCCAGGTTTTCGAAACCTATGCCTGTATACCAGGAGATCTTCGATGGTTCAGGAGGGGCACTGTTTTGTGCATACAAGCCTATACCAAAAAGGTTCAGGGCAAATAGGAATAGATGGCGTTTCATGTCTTGGCTTTCTTCCAAGACAATTCACTAAATCAAAACCCCTATCCCAAGAGTAACAAATGGAGTAGAATTCAGATAGAAGAGTGTCGAGTAAGCTTGTCGTTGGCTCGAAGCCCTGCCATTGCCTAGATTTCTATTACTAAAGACTGTCCTTCTGGATTGAACACATGGCAGCAGTCTTTGGCAATGATAAACTCTCGCTTTACCGTTTTAAACTTACTTATACTTAACTCAACTGTAATAGAAGTTCCTTCAAAGGCTATGTCGGAAGCATCAGATGCAATGAAGAAGGAGCTTAGGTCACTCAAATAAGATCGATCAATGTCAATGGTTTCTTCCGATGCTGTGTAGTACACAGTAATGTCATCGTCAGTGAGAATGAAAGGGTTTTCATTTTTGTCAACTGCACGAACGGCAATCGTTCTGAACTCTTCAGTACAAAGCACTGTGGTGCAGTCATCTTCTGTAGTTGGATTGTCAATGCTTATATCCGACTCAAGAAAATCGGTGCACGATGCAAGGAGTAAAAGCGAAAGACAGAGGGTAGCTAGGAGTTTCATGTTTCAGATGTTTTGAACAATGTAGAGATATGGTCACTACCCTCTGTTTGGTTGCTTGTGAAACGTTAAGTTTCTGTTAGGGCCACTTTTCTCAAGGAGGTTGTTTCCCTTTCAGTGAGGGCGCTGGCTTCAATGACCAGTACGGATTGACTTACCGGTTTTTTACTAAAGGCCAGAAGGTTATTCAGTGCTATTTCAGCCAAAAAGGTTCTGGGCTCCAACTGTTCTATTACTTCAAAACCGGCTGTTTTGAGTGCCAGGTTGTAGGAGCCCAGACGCACATACACACTCAATATGGGATTGTGAGCTTGATGAGCGGTAGGTGCTGCAGTTATCGACGAAGGGTGTTCAGTATGTACTTTTAAAAGATCGTTGTATACAGCGAAACCCGTTGGGAGCTTGCCCGCTCCTTTGCCTGACAAGACTTGTTCGCCGCTGTTGCTACCCACAATTTTGAGGGCATTGAATTCATTTTTTATGTGATACAGTGGATTCGACTGGGATACAAAGCTTGGTAGCACATAGGCGGAAAGTTTCTCATTAAAGCGTTGAATTTTGCCTATTTGCTTTATAGAAAGGTCAAATTGTTGCGCAAAGGCAATGTCCGCATTTTGAATGTTTTCAATGCCGAGGGTGGTGATTTGTGAAGTATCCAAGTAGGTGTTGAAAGCCAGTGAGGTGATGAGAGAAAGCTTGGCTGCAGCATCATGCCCACCCACATCTTCAGCAGGGTTGAGTTCTGCAAAACCCTTAGTCTGAGCCTCTTTAACGGCTTGGTTATAGGATCGTTCCGTTTCGAAGAGTTGTGTGAGGATGTAGTTGCTGGAGCCATTGATGATGGCTTCAATACTTGATATACGGTCGTTTTTGTGATAGTTTTTCAGGTTCTGAAGAATGGGAATTACGCCTCCAACAGCCCCTTCAAATAGGAGTGTAACTCCTTGGTGCTGGGCAATTTTCACCAATTCCGGAAAATGGCTGGCAAGCATCTGTTTGTTGGCGCTGATAACATGTTTTCCATTGGATAAAGCCCTCTTTGCCAAATGGTAGGCCGTTTGCGCATCGTTGATAGCTTCTACCACAATATCAATACGCTTATCGTCTACTATCGCTTCTGCCTCGTATTCTATAACTGCCTCCAAAGGCTGTCGTTCTTTTCCTGGGTTTTTGGCCGCTATGCGTTGAATGGAGAAACCTTCAGGTCGGTTTTGAGTAAAGATTTCGTAAAAGCCCTGGCCTACCACTCCAAATCCGAGAATGCCGATGTTTAGGGTCTGTGACATGATGTGTTTTTTAGAGTGTTTATTGAGCGATTGCTACCTGTTTGGAAATTGCAGAGACATTTTGTAGTGCTTGTTGTACGTCGTTTATCAGGTCTTCACTTTCTTCAATACCGCAGGAGAGCCTTACCAAAGAATCTTTGATACCGGCTTTCAGACGTTTATCCTGAGGAACTGATGCATGAGTCATTTGAGCAGGATGACAAGCCAGGCTTTTTACACCGCCCAAACTCTCAGCCAGGATAAAGTAATTGAGATGCTTCAGAAAGGCTTCTGCGGTTTCGCGTTGATCGTTTTTAAAGGAGAATGAAAGCACTCCCCCAAAGAGGTTGTTTTGCTGAGCGGCAGCGATATCGTGGTTTTTATGACCAATAAGGCCTGGATAGTAAACTTCCTTTACCTCTTTGCAATGAAAAAGGAACTCTGCGAGTGCCAGAGCTGTGGCACTTTGTTGGCGAAAGCGAAGTTGTAAGGTTTCTATCCCCCTTATGGTTAGAAAACAGTCCCAGGGGCCTAAGATGCCACCGCTGGCATTTTGAATGAATTTGATGGAGTCGTAGTGTTCCTGGGTTTTACATACCACTAAACCAGCCACCAGGTCGCTATGCCCGGCTATGTACTTGGTAGCACTGTGTACCACAATGTCGGCTCCAAGGGCAATAGGATTTTGCGCGACTGGCGAGGCAAAAGTGTTGTCAACTACCAGTAGTGCCTCATGCTTTTGGGCAATTTGGGCAGCGGCCTTAATATCTGTGATTTTGAGCGTCGGGTTGGTGGGGCTTTCTATCCAGATGAACTTGGTTTTTTGAGTAATGGCAGCTTCAATGTTTTCAATATCTGTAGTATCTACATAGTGTACTTTGATGCCTAGTTTCTCATAAACATGAGTGAAAAGGCGATAGGCCCCTCCATAAATGTCTTCCACAGCGACTATTTCGTCACCGGCCTGTAAGAGTTTGAGAACGGCATCAATGGCAGCAAGTCCTGTTGAGAATGCACAGGAACCAAAACCGCCCTCTAGTTGAGCAATGAGATCTTCTAAGGCTTTTCTGGTAGGGTTGTTAGAACGTGCGTAATCAAAGCCTCGATTGATACCCGGGGCAATTTGCTCAAATGTGGAAGTTTGGTAAATCGGTATATTGACACTTCCTGTTAAAGGATCGCAAGGAAGTGAGTGAATGATTTGAGTACTGTTAGGTGTGGTAGTGTTTGATATTGTGTGAGTCATTTTTTTAATGTTTAGGCGACTACTGAGAGTCGGGATTTAATTCGATTTTAGGATACGTAAGGCTGTTCAGCCAGCAGAGTAGTGGCTGAATTGTTAGAAAAATATTAGTATTGGCTTCCTGGGCGCCAGCGGAAGCGTCAACTAAAAAGGACTGTGAAAAGAGTGCTTAGATGATGGCCGTCAAGGGATGTACTACATATTGAGCGGCTTGCGCATTGACAAACTATGCGTCGATAACGTGGGTGTAAGAATAAAGAAGGGCCTAAATAGCGCCTTTTTGGCTAATTTTCGTGCTTTCATGGCATTAAATTGATTTATATTTTCTCAGTTCAAGCTGAGATCAGGAATTAGCACCTGGGAACTTTATCCTGGTTGCTAGCACTTCATAGAGCCTGTCTCTCCGTGCTTCTTTATAAATCAACTACTCCGTGTGAAGGGCGTAATTGAATTGTGGTTCAAAAATAAAATGACTTTTGATACTGCAAAGAAAAAAGTGAAAAAAAATATTAGTATTTGAAAATATCAACCCTCGATATGAGTGGCTCCATTCAAATCGATTGAGAAGAGCTTTTTTGAAAGAGCATCCTGTAGCAAACTCGAAAGAGGGTGCGTAAAGTGAGTGAGTAGAATTTTGATGTTAGGAATCCTTACTATATTTGCTGCCTAATTCAAAACACAAATACAAAATGAGTAAATCAATCTTTTATCATGCGGGCTGTTCAGTATGTATCAGTGCGGAACACGACATCATTAATCTGGTAGGAGCGGAAAATGTAGAAGTGGTGCATTTGGGAACGGATAAGGGCAGAATTGAAGAAGCGGAGAATGCCGGAGTAGAGTCGGTCCCGGCTTTATTGACAGCCAATGGCAACGTATTGCATATCAACTTCGGAGCATCAATGGCCGACGTTAAGGGCTAAAAAATTTAGCTTATAAAGTTAGGAGTCCTTCCTTTTGATCAATTAAATACAATCTTCATGAAACTGAAATTTTCTGCTCTTTGCGTACTTACGTTGTTTCTTGGCTTCAGTGCCTGGGCTCAGGAGTTTAGAATTACCCATGTCCACGTTACGCAAGACGACAAACTGGAACAATTGGTATTCTCTATGGACGTAGAAGGTACGGCTGGTGATTCATTGCCCACCGCCATAGGCAAACTGGATGGCGCCCCTGTTTTGGGCTATGTATTTCCTACAAGCCTTAAGCCTACAGATGTTGGCTTTGACGGAACTGAGGGAATTGTGGCTTTGGCACTTACATCTCATCCCGATTTTGATGATACTCCATTATGGGACGAAAACAATGACGCTGATTACCTGAACGACGGTATTGTTTGGCATCCGCATTGGGTACTTTTGGAATCAAACACTGCAGTTCCCGGAGGTCTTGCGGTAAAGGCTACTACCAAGGAGAGTACATTGCCGCCAACCAATCCTGGAATGCCTATGTACATGGACAGCCCTGGTTTTCAAGTAACCTGGAAAAACCATACAATAGAGTGTGTAGTGCCATATTCTAGACTCAATCACCGTCGTGATTTTGCCTATGACGGTGTTACCGCCTATATGCGGGTAAACACTTCCGATCCTGATGTACCCATGCTAGGAGTATACGAAGTGTATTCGGTGGCTTCAGGCGATTTATCACTTCCGTATTCAGTAGGGGTACATAGCTGTGATACCCTTCGTATCAATGTTTCATCTACGGAGGCCAAGGGGCTTGTATCACCTGAAACTGTTCTGGTTTATCCAAACCCAACCCGAATGGAGGTTACAATAGAGTCATCTGTAACTCAAATTGACGATTTGGAAGTACAGATTTTTGACCTGAACGGGACAGTGGTTTACCAGAAAACGCTGAACAGTGGGAAAATCACGGTGCTCTCAGGAGAAATAGGAGCCAAAGGAACCTATGTACTTAAGCTCATAGACACGGGCACTGGAAGTGTCAAAGGAGTGAAGAACCTGATTTTGATGGAGTAGGCAACAGTTTACATCTCTCAAGGGAAACCCGCTTAGCCAAATGGCCGAGCGGGTTTTGATTGTGCATGAATTAGGCGCCATTGACCACTTGGGTTTTTTCATGTCGCTTTTTAAGTACTGTTTCAATGTCTAGCAGACTTATTTCCTTGCTCCTGAGAAGTACCATTAGATGGAACAATAGGTCGGCGCTTTCCTCCTGCAATAGAGTCTTGGAGCCATTGGTAGCTTCAATGACTACTTCTATGGCTTCTTCTCCTACCTTTTGAGCAACCTTGTTTATGCCACTCTTAAAAAGTGAGGCCGTATAAGAAGCATCGGAGTCTACTTTACTTCTTGAATCAATAATGTCTTCCAGTTGATATAAAAACCTTTTTGGGCTGCCATAGCCGAAACAACTATCGGTTCCAAGATGGCAAGTAGGACCTTTAGGCAAGGCCTTTATAAGAAGGCTATCCTTATCACAATCTGGTGCATAGGATACCAACTCAAGATAGTTACCACTGCTTTCTCCTTTTGTCCATAAGCGCTGCTTGCTTCGGCTGTAAAAAGTCACCTTCCCGGTCTTCAATGTTGCGTCCAAAGCCTCCTGATTCATGTACCCTAACATTAATACCTCCAGACTTAGCTCATGCTGTACAATAACCGGTATGAGGCCATTTCCTTTTTCAAAATCAATCATCTTACGGGTATTTTTTCTTCTTTTAAATAGTTTTTGAGCTTTGGAATGGAGATGTCGCCATAATGAAAAATGCTGGCCGCCAATGCCGCATCAGCCTTGGCATGCTTAAAGACATCCTTAAAATGCCTACAATCTCCAGCGCCTCCGCTGGCTATGATGGGCACGTTTACTTTCCTTTCAATTGCCCGGATAAGGGGAATGTCAAAGCCTGTGCGAACACCATCTTGTTGCATGGACGTAAGCAGGATTTCGCCAGCTCCGAGCGCTACACCACATTGTGCCCAGCTTGGTGCGTCCAGAGTTGTTGTAACCTTACCGCCGTGAGTAGTAACCTTCCAACCTGTAGAGCTCATAAGCGCATCTATGGCCAATACCACACATTGTGATCCATACTGAGCGCTTATGTCAGTCAGCAAATGAGGGTTTTTAACGGCAGAAGAGTTGACACTCACTTTATCCGCTCCGGCTCTTAACAATAGGCCGGCATCAGCCACCGTGCTGATACCTCCCCCCACTGTGAAAGGTATATTGATGGCTTCCGCTATCCTCTCAACCAGTGATAGCAAGGTTTTTCTTTTTTCACTACTGGCTGTTATGTCCAGAAAAACCAACTCATCAGCATCCTGAGCACAGTAATTCCTTGCAAGAGTTACAGGGTCACCCACTTCTGCAATATTCTTAAAGTTAATACCCTTTACCACTTGTCCGTTTCTAATGTCAAGGCAGGGAATGATTCGTTTCTTAAGCATCGCCTCCAAATTCTTGCTGTGTAAATACGTTTAAGGGAATCTTCTTTTCATACAAGGCTTTGCCAATAATGGCGCCGTGTAGTTTCAGTTCACGTAAGTCTCTGATGTCTGACAGGCTTGATACCCCGCCACTGGCAATGACTTTAAGCTGAGGAAAGCTGTCTTTTAGTTCCTTGTACAATGAAAAACCCGGACCGTTTAACATGCCATCTTTTTCGATATCTGTTGAGGTCACAAGGCCCAAGCCATGTTCAAGAAATTGACCTATAAAATCCTTCCAATGTAATTGGCTCGTATGGCTCCAGGCATTGCTAGCTACAAGGTTCTGTTTTACGTCCACACTCAAAATGCAGCTTTCCGGACCAAAACGCTTTAGCATTTCAACAAAAGTACTGGGGCTATTAAGGGCAAGGGAGCCAATATTCACACGTTCTACTCCTAATTCAAAGGCCTTGAGAGCAATATCAAGAGACTTGATACCACCTCCTAAGTCCACTGATAGGGAGGTGTTTTGGCAAATGCTTTGGATTACCTCTGTGTTTACCAAGTCGCCCGCTCTTGCACCATCAAGATCAACCAGATGCAGATGTGTGGCTCCATTGGCTTCAAACTCTTTAGCCATTTTCAGTGGGTTGGAGTGATACAGGTTTTTAAGGGCATAGTTGCCCTGGCTTAATCGGATGCAAGCACCGTCCATTAAATCGATGGCAGGGTAGAGAATCATAGCTGAATGAAGTTTTGGAGGATTTGAGCTCCGGCATCACCTGATTTTTCAGGGTGAAATTGCAGAGCATAGAAATTGTCTTTGTGCATTCCTGCAGTGAACATTGATGATCCGTAGTGGCAGCGCGCTATACTATATGCACTGGGTTCAACATAGTAGGAGTGTACGAAATAGAAGTCCTGTACCGAAGCAAGCCCTTTGAACAAAGGGTTATTGGTCTGTAACATCGTGCTGTTCCAGCCCATATGGGGTACCTTTTGCCTTTTGTCAAAGTGCAGGACCCGCGAAGGGAATAGTTTGAGAGTTTCTGATGTTGTTTCTTCACTGCTGGCGCACATCAATTGCATACCTAAACAAATACCCAGCACAGGCTGCTTTAACTTAGGTATAAGCGTATTCAAACCCTTTTCTGAAAGCGCCTTAAGGGCAGAGTGGGCATGTCCTACTCCGGGAAAAATGACCTTCTCAGCTTTATGTATTTCGTTGAAGTCCGAACTAAGACTTGAGGTAGTGCCCAGGCGTTTTAAGGCATTTTGAACGGAACGTATGTTACCCGCACCATAGTCAATTATCGTAATCATAACAGGCCTTTTGTGGTGGGGAGAAGATTGCTACCATCTGGGCTTACGGCAGTTTTTATACAGCGGGCAAAGGCCTTGAAGATACTTTCAATCTTGTGGTGCTCATTGGTACCTGCTGCCTTTATATTGATGTTGCAGGCCGCGGCATCAGAAAAGGACTTGAAAAAGTGGGGAAACATTTCAGTAGGTACATCTCCAATGCGTTCCCGTTGGAAAACTGCTTCCCACTCAAGCCAGGGCCTGCCACCAAAATCCAGAGCCACTTGAGCCAGACAATCGTCCATAGGCAACATAAATCCATAGCGTTCTATACCCCGTTTGTTACCAAGCGCTTCGCCTATGGCTGTTCCTAAAGCAATTGCTGTATCTTCAATGGTGTGGTGTTCATCCACACCAAGGTCTCCTTCACAGCAAACGTCCAGGTCAATTTGACCGTGTCTGGCAATTTGTTCCAACATGTGATTAAAAAAGCCAAGTCCGGTTTCAATACGGGATGTACCACTTCCATCCAGATCTACAGAGACGCTAATAGTAGTTTCGTTAGTGGACCGCTTAATTGATGCTTTTCGAGGTATGCCCTTGAGGAATTTATAGATTTCCCACCAATCCCGGGTGCAAAGGGTAGCCTGGTCCTGACCTTCTCCTATGAATATGGAGCCTGCGCCAAGGTTTTTTGCTAACTGAATGTCGGAAACCCGATCACCAATAACAAAAGATCCTTTGAGGTCGTACTTTCCGTGCATATACCGGGTCAACATTCCAGTTCCGGGCTTTCGGGTATCGAGCCCTTCTTCAGGAAAGCTCCGATCAATACAAATGTTCTTAAAGGAAATGCCTTGGCTTTTAAATGTCTCGATAAGGAAATTATGAACCGGCCAAAAGTCTTCTTCAGGAAATGAAGGGCTTCCTAAACCGTCCTGATTGGTCACCATTACCAATTCAAAATCCAGTTCCTGACAAATGCTGGCCAATGCCGTAACTACATTTGGCAGCAGTTGCACTTTTTCAAAGGCGTCTATTTGCTCATCTTCAGGTTCAGCTATTAAAGTGCCATCCCTATCAATAAATAATATCTTTTTCATATTGTTTCATTTGGCTTATGAAGTAGTCGTTTTCAGAGGGGGTTCCAATGCTTACCCTAAGCGTGTTAGGGATTATTTGACTCCGGTTTCGAAGTACTATGCCCCTTTCCAGTAAGAAGTTATACAGGGTCGATGCATGGCTTACCTGGAAAAGGAGGAAGTTGGCATCTGAGGGAAATACCTTTAGAACGGAATGAAGGGAGTTGAGGAGTCTTGCAACTCTTTTTCGTTCTTCTACCAGTTGCATTACTTCATTTTGTACCCTTAGTTCGTTGTCCAGGCTTTCAAGTCCTTTTTGCTGCGTATGGTCACTCACATTGTAGGGCGGTTTGAGTGTATTAAGTACTTGTATTATCTGTGGCTGAGCATAAGCCACCCCAAGACGAAGCCCCGCCAGACCCCAGGCTTTGCTAAAGGTCTGTAACACTATCAGGTTTGAATAACTGCTCAGAAATTCAGTCCAGGAAGCAACATCTGCAAAGTCTATGTAAGCCTCATCAATAACTACGAGTCCGGAACAGTTTTCAAGTACCCTAATTATGTCTTCCCTGTGTAGCAGATTGCCACTGGGATTGTTTGGAGAGCATAGAAATATAAGTGGGCAGTCCTTAGCTTTTTCAATAAGGCTTTGGGTGTTTAGCTGGAAGGCTTCGCTAAGTGGAACGTCAACAATTTCTACATTCTGCAAACGGGCACTCACCGCATACATACTGTAGGTGGGGCTGCAAATACAAATACGCTCAACCTGAGGAGAGCAGCAGGCCCTTATAAGCAGGTCAATTGCCTCGTCACTGCCGTTCCCTATAAATATTTGCTCAGTAGCAAGCCCTTTTCTTTTGGCCAGTGCTTCCTTAAGTTCTTTTTGATGAGGGTCGGGGTATCTATTGAAGGCTTGCGGAAATGGGTTTTCATTGGCATCAAGAAAGAGCCCGGCCTTGCCAGTATACTCATCTCGTGCCGAACTATAGGCTACAAGATGTGAGATATGGGGTCTAAACCAGTTCATCTATGCGTTATCATTTAAGCGAATAGAAACAGCCCTGGCATGTGCTTCCAAACCCTCGGCCCTGGCAAGAGTTAGCAGGGTGTTCCCAAGGTTTTCTAGTCCTTGTTTACTCAATTTTTGAAAGCTTACCTTCTTTACAAAGCTGTCAAGAGAGACCCCAGAGTAACCTCGGGCACAGCCATTGGTGGGCAAGGTGTGGTTAGTTCCACTCGCATAGTCGCCCGCAGTTTCACAGCTGTATTGTCCCAGGAAAACAGAACCTGCATTTTTCACCTTACCTGCATCTTTCTCGCTGTTTTGGGTAGCCAGAATGAGGTGCTCCGGAGCATAATAATTGCTCAGTTCAAAACAGGTTTCCAAGTCTCGGAGTACAAAAACCTTTGAGTTTTCAAGACTTTTTTCTGCAATTGGCTTTCGGGGTAGATCGGCAATTTGTTTTGAAATTTCATCTGTTACGGCAGTTGCCAGAGCAGTTGAGGGTGTGCACAGAATCACCTGGGAGTCAGGTCCGTGTTCAGCCTGCGACAATAGGTCGGCAGCAATGAAGGATGCATTGGCTCCTTCATCGGCGATTACCAGTACTTCACTGGGCCCCGCTGGCATGTCGATGGCCAAACCCTCACGCTGTAGCAATTGCTTGGCTGCGGTTACATATTGGTTTCCAGGGCCTAGTATTTTATCTACTTTGGGTAGGCTGTTGGTGCCATAAGTCATTGCAGCAATGGCCTGGGCTCCACCCACCTTGAAAAGTGATTTGATTCCAAATTTTTGGGCGATGTAAGCAATGGTCGGCTCAACGTTGCCTTGTGAGTTTGGTGGGGTACAAACCACCACTTTTTCACAACCTGCCAAACGGGCCGGTATTACTAACATCAGGAAGCTGGAGAACAATGGTACCGAGCCACCGGGTACATAAAGGCCTACTCTTTCTATAGGTATGGATTTACGCCAGCAGCTCACGCCTTCGGCTGTTTCTGTTCGCTCGGGGGAAACCCGCTGACTTTCGTGGAATTTGTTGATATTGATAGCTGCCTGGTCAATGGCCTCTTGAAGGTTTAGAGGGACCTGGGCCGCCTGTGAGGCAATCTCTGCTGGTGTTACTTTAAAATTGGAAACGGGACTTGGATCAAAAATGCGAGAATAGTAGCTAAGAGCTTCATCACCCTCTCTTTTTACTGTAGCCAGAATCTCGGATACTTGTTGTTCAAGTTGTTCCCTATCCATTTGAGGGCGTTGTAAAAGGCTATTCCAAGTGTCTTTTTGGGGATTGATGTACTGTATCATAGGAAGTTTTTATGCAATCATTTTTTCAATGGAAGTCACCAGGATTCCTTCTGCCCCCAAGTCTTTTAAAGCCGAAATCACTGGCCAGAAATCATTTTCAGGAACCACGCTGTGCAAACTGCTCCATCCAGGTTGGGCCAATGGCAATATGGTAGGGCTCTTCATCCCTGGTAGTAATTGGCATATGGGGTCAATACTTTTATTGGGGGTGTTGAGGAGTATGTACTTGTTCTGACGGGCAGCCAGTACAGCTTTTATTCTAAACAGGAGCTCATTGGCAAGCACTTGCTCGGCGGCGGGTAGTGATGGTGTGCTTACCAATACGGCTTCACTTTGGTAAATGCTATGCACTTCTTTTAGACCGTTTTGCAGCAACGTAGAGCCCGTGCTTACAATATCACATACAGCATGTGCTAGCCCTATGCTTGTGGCAATTTCAACCGATCCGCTAATTTCCTCAATGTCGCATTCTATTTGTTTTTGCTGCAAATACTCTTTGAGAATGCGGGGATAGGATGTTGCGATTTTCTTGTTTTGAAAAAAGCCAATGCCTTCATAGTTCTCTTCTTTTGGAATGGCTAAGGACAAGCGGCATTTTGCAAATCCCAGTTGTAGCAATTGTGGAAGAGAAATACCCTTTTCTGTGACTACATTGCTTCCAACGATACCTAAATGGGCAACACCCTCTGCTACGTATTGGGGGATGTCATCGTCCCTAAGAAAGAGGATTTCCAAAGGAAAGTTATCGCTTTTGGCCTTGAGCGATTTTGTGCCGTTTGAAAGGCCAATGCCACAATCCAATAGCAAGCGGATGCTTTTTTCGCTGAGCCGTCCGCTTTTTTGAAGGGCAATTTTCAGTGTGTTCATGGTTTTCAGGTTGGTGCCTGAGCAAACCATTGGGCCATAAAAAACCCGCCTGTTGCTCAGGCGGGTTTTTCAATATTTTCATTATTCACAATTACTCATACCAATTCCTACTCACCTGCCGGTTAGTATGGAAATGATGATGATGCAATTGTGTTGTTTTCATTACGGCGACAAAAGTAAAAGGCTTTTTTAATTGTGCAAGTGCCGATGTGTTTTTCGAAGATTAATAGATTGTGTCCTTTGCCATGTTTGATAAAAGTCAGGCAGCTTATGTGAAAAATAGGGATAGCTTTGGCGGCTTATACCAGTCAGTAATGGCTGCAATAAAAGCCATGGATAGAACTATAGAAGAACTCATTGACATCTACCGTAATCAAATAAATGACTATGTAAGGCGTGGAATGAAGGTTTTTGCATCGTCGTCCTTCCAGAGTCACAGTATTCCTATGCTGAAAATTCTCAGCGAAATTGATCGTGAAATTCCGGTTTACTTTCTCAATACCGGTTTTCATTTTGCTGAAAGCATTGAGTATAAAAAGCAAATCACCAATTGGCTAAAACTCAATGTCATTGATTTAGGGTCGCCAATAACCAAAGTGCAACAGATTACTACTTCGGGTGAATTAATGTTCACTTCCGATCCCGATAACTGTTGTTACATGAACAAAACACTCCCTATGGAACCCGTTTTGGCGGGTCATGATGTGTGGATTACGGGAGTAAGAAAGGATCAAAATGCCAATCGACAAAATCTGGGTTATGAGGCCAAGGGGAAATACGGCATTACCCGCTTCCATCCAATGCTCGAGTGGACCAATGATATGATTTCTGAATACATGGAGCGTGAGCAAATTCCGCCTCATCCCTTAGAAGCAAAAGGCTACTACAGTATTGGCTGTGAGCCCTGTACACAAAAGCCTGTGGGAATGATGGCCGGCCAAAGAGGCGGCAGATGGGAAGGGATGAAGAAGACTGAATGTGGCTTGCACACAGAACTAATTGAGCAGTAGTACATGAGATTATTGATTACGGGAGGAGCCGGATACATTGGGCACTCCCTGGTAGCCGCCTTACAACATACAGGCAATAGTGCTATTGAAGAAATTGTTGTCTACGACAACCTATCAAGAAAGAGTTATAGTTTTTTTCACCATGGTGCCTTTAAGGAAGTTCCTATCCGCTTCGTAGAAGGAGAGCTGCTTGATGAAAGAAGCCTTGATAAAGCGCTGAAGGGAATAGATATAGTGGTGCATCTTGCGGCCAAAGTAACTACTCCGTTCTCTGACCAGGAAGCACATTTATTTGACCAAATCAACCATTGGGGTACAGCTCTTTTGGTAAATGCTGTGCAGAAAAGCAAAGTGAAACACTTCATTCAATTGAGTAGTGCTTCAATTTACGGCAGGACTGAACAGGCGGTTGACGAAAATTTTGATCCACAACCCTTTTCTTTTTACGGTATTTCCAAGTGGAATGCTGAAAAGCAGGTGGCTTTGCTTCAAGATCATTGTACGATGCATGTTATCCGATCGGGCAATGTGTATGGCTTCAACCCATCATTGAGAATTGATGCGGTGATTAATAAGTATATGTTCAATGCTCATTTTAACGGACGTATCAAGGTATTCGGGGACGGAAGCCAACAACGGCCCTTTATTCACGTAGACAAACTTGCATCAGCGTTAGTAGCCTGCATTTCGGGCTCGGTAAATCCTGGAACCTATAATGTGGTAGAGCACAATTACTCTGTAAATCAGGTAATGGCCTATATCAAGCATATTTTTCCTGATTTAGAGGTGCTGAGTGTGAATCCCAATGTGCCCATGCCAAAAGTTACTGTAAAGACTCCAGCCAAAATTTGGGAACAAGTGGATTTACCTGAAATTGGATTCTTAGATGAGTTGAAGGCATTTCAGGAAGCCTTTGCCTTTTGACCTTGGTATTGATTAATTACCAATGGCTCCTGTTGCTCTCTAACAAACTGTTGCAGCCAACCACTTACATTGAAATAGGAAAGTACTTGCACACCTTTAGGACTCTCACTTTCCAGAAGGTGTAAATCTTTTAGAAAGTTTGCTGGAATGCACTTACGGGTAGAAGCGGTTTTGCTCAAACTCTGTTCCCTAAGAAATAGTAGCAGATGTTTTTGAGGAGGATAAAGCCTATTAGTTTTATCCAGTAATCTTATGAGTATTCCCACTTTGTTCTCAATTACATCCCAATTGCCCAGGGCAAAGTGATTGAGTAGTAGTAACAGATCCGTACTGTTCTGAATGTCTTCTCTAAATGCTGCGGAGTCTTGTCCAAGTAATTGGTGAATGCATTTAATGCTGTCTTTGTAATTGCCAACGGCAAAATATCCAAGAGCTATTCTATACTTTTTTGATTGCACATTGACCGGGTTCAGCGCGTGCAGATGATCGTGCAATTGCTTCTCAAGCGACGGCAATATGTGTAGAATTTGCGCATGATTTCCAGCCGCTATGTGTGCTTCTAACTCATGAAATGCCGTATAGTCAAATATACGGGAACGGTAATGTGCCGTTTCAAATTCAGGATGCCTACTTGACAGCGTGCGAAGTTCTTCAATTACTTTCAGCGCTTCCATGGGCTGTTGCTCCTGATGAAAGGAAATAATAAGGTGGTTGTTGGCGTGGAGGTAATCGTCTTTATTAATGGCCTCTTTGTTGTGGCTATGCTCGTAAATCCTGCGATTCATTTGCGCTTTTATCACACTGTCTGCTCCACGCCCCAATAGCATATAAGCGGTGTAAAGTGCCCTATTGTATTTAATCTGCTGAGCCTCGCTGAGTGTGTTGAACTGAAACTGGTTAAAACTGCTGTCAATTAAATGTTCAATCGCCTCACGTGCTGTTGCACTTCTTGCCACCCGCCCTTCCTGGCAAAAGATTTTATAGATGCTCGCATACAAATCGCTTAGGTATCCTGTTATTTCTATATCGCTTAAAACGTTCTTGGAGTTTCCCTTAACGGCTTCAAGATTCTGCTGCAGATGCCCTGTTTTAGAGCTTTGGTATACAGTTAGATGTCGTTCCCAATCAATGGCTTTGGCCAAAAGAATATCTTTCCCGTTTTCTTTCGCTAGTTTTTTGGCTTTTTCTATCAATGCCGAGGCCTGGTCATACAGTCCTTTTTGGTAGAGTATCTCTATTTGGTCCAGCAACCTGATAATCTTTCGTTCAATGCCGTTATTTTTATGAAAGGCCTGAAGCCCATTGAGTATGTAATCGTACAACCGGGTTTTGTACGTTGCTAACCTGGCAGCACTTAGCTTTTCTGCTTTCAGTATGACACTCTCGTCATAGTTTTTTTGTCCATGCATCAAATCAAACAACCGTACAATGCGCAGTTCATCCGAAGAATGGCTTCTTGATGCTAATACTTTGAAATACCGGCGCTCCGATCTGGTCATTGACTTAACCAGATTGAAAACAGCATCATGCGATTTGCGGGGCATAAAAGGGACTTGCAGGTTTGCTATGGGTACGTCTGACAACTGCTCAGGGTTGGTTCCCAGCATTCCTAATATCCCTAAAATGAGATGTCAAATGAGCTTAGACTTGAAATTAAGGAATGCCAAAAAGGTTAATTCTGAGCTGAAAAGGTGGTTTTTGATGTGGTTGGATATGAAATACTGAAGAAGGAAAGGCTTGTGAGCTCTATGGACTTGAAGGACACTTGTAGTTCAAAAAAATCTCTTATGAAATACCTTACTTCTACTTTTATAAGCGCCCTCCTGGTGGCCGCTTTTCTTCTGAGCAATGCTTCAGTTTTTGCGCAAGACTGGCAAGTAGTGTCAGCCGACTCCAAAAATGATGTGATGCGCACGGACTGGGCAGATTGTACAAAAATGGAATATGCTTATGACGACGTTTCCGACGAAATTTCTTTCAGGTTTAAAATAGCCAATATGAGCCCTTCCATTGCTGCCGATTTTGGTATTAATGTGATGGTAAACATTGAAGGTTCTTCTTCAGGTACCTTCAAGTTTTGGGGGACCAATAACAGAACTGACAAATTTCACTACATACTCACGGCTTGGGTAACGGGTACTGCACCTTCCAACTATACAGGTACCATTGGTGTGGCCAATGCAACCGGTGCCAAGAATTCCATAATGAATAACCTCCATGCCGGCAACTTGGATTTGGTAGTGGACGAAACAGAAGGTACCATTATGGTTACTGTGGCTCGCGACGAATTCATACCAGATTCGGAGGTTAAAGGAGCTCAATCAGTTAATTTAAAAATTGCCGGAGCTACCGGGAACTCAATGGGCTGGAACGATGATGTGTACAATAGTTCAAAAACCATTGAATTGTCTTTGGGAGGAACAGTGGGTACAACCACCGCACTTACACAGAGTACTCTAAGTATTTTCCCTAACCCAACCGCTGGGCAAATGCAGGTTTCAGGTCTAAGCACCCATCAGAGAAACTCTCATTTTGTAATCCTAAATCAAATGGGGCAGCAAGTGCAAAGTGGCATCTTGCAAAACGCCACCGTTAATGTGACAGCCCTCCCTAAGGGCGTTTTCTATATAAGAATGACTGAAGCAAGTACACCCTTGCGCTTTGTGAAAATATAGCTGAAGTGGACGGGGGCAGGCTGCTGCAGACCAGTATGCTCCCTAAGCTTCTATTTGATGTGTTCTTAGCAGCATGTGATGGTAAGAAAAATACCCCGGCCATAAACCGGGGTATTTTGTTTTTCAAATATCCTCTGTATTCAACTCCCCAATGATAGCCAACTGAATTCCCAGAGAATTGAGCATACTCAAGTACTTTTGATTGTCTAAAAACTGCGCGCCTTTTTTGAAAGAAAAGTTTTTCTCCACTCTGTTGTTTCTATTGGTTCTGGTGCCTTTGAGCATATGGCAACAAAGTCCTTATATGGACTTGTTTCCGGCACAACATCATTCCTGGACACAGTCTGATCGTTTTGCGATAGCCCTACAGTTCAGTAGTGAAACACTCAATTTGTTTCAACCTAAAACATTCAATTTAAAGCCGGAAAACTATACTGGAGAAACTGCCCAGGTAATGGATGGAACAACGGCCATGGATCTACCGCTTTTTGAATATTTGGTAGGCATATACATGCGCATTACGGGTAATAGAAGCCCAAGTGTTTTTCGCTGGGCAATGTGGCTCTTGTCTGTACTGGCTCTTTACTTTTTGTTCAGGCTTCCCATGTTGTTTGGCTACAGTTTTCTACATGGTCTTGCACTGGTACTCGCCTTTTATCTAAGCCCGGTATACCATTATTATATGATAGGTTTTACACCATCAATGGTGGCCCTTGCTTTTTGCATGGTGGGGACATACTTCATGGCTAAACACTCCTTGGCCTCGGGAAATAGAAATTTTCACCTTGCATTAATAGCCTTCGCAATTGCCGGGTGGGTACGACTGCCTTTTGCAGTATTGCTTATTGCCATGTTTTTGGCATCAGCACTTATTGGCCCTGATGGACGAAAGTCCATGCGTATCTCTGCCAGGCCAATTGCCATAGTTCTAATAGGAATTGCCCTTTTTTGGCTGTATAATCAATATTTACGGAAGGTATATGGATCCATGTTCCTTGGCAGTCTGTTGCTTCCTGAAACATGGGGGGAAGCCAGGTATTGGATATTGCAAGCCATTGAAAATTGGGGGAATGATTACCTGCATTGGACCGGCTATGTGTTTCTTACATTGCTGTGCCTTGCAGCGCTACTGGGACGGCGCAAAGCTTTGGTAAAAAGAGAGCGTCATTTTTTTGCTTGGTGGTTTTCAATTGCTCTATTTGGTTCAGGCTGTTTTGCTTTGCTTATGTTGGGGCAGTTTCCCAACCACGATTATTATGGGATAGATGCTTTCTTTCCATTGATTATTCTCGTGTTGCTTTGGGGCTATCATCGAAGTACTCCCAATAAAATAAGCGACTGGATAATACCTGGCGCGGCAGTGCTTGCCTTTGTTGTCATTGCCTATCCACATCTAAAAGAACGTCAGGAACAGCGCTATTTTATTGAAGCCTGGGATCTTAATCATGTAACCTTTAAAAATTTTGAAGGGGCTGAAGCCTTTCTGAATGAGAAAGGGATTGCCGCGGATGCACGTATGTTGGTTATTGATGCTTTTACTACCAATATTCCCCTTATTGAAATGAACAGAAGCGGATACACAGTACTTACCACCAGCGAAAGGCTTATGAAGGAAGCATTGCAATGGCCCTTAGACTACGTAGTACTGCAAGACACTTTTGCCATTCCGGAAGTAGTGATGAATTATAGGGAAATCGTGGATCAGCTAAGTTTTGTTTGTGGCAATGGTAGAATAAGTGTATACGAGCCCAGGAAGCCTGAAACCCGGGAAGAAGCCATTTGTGAGGTGCTTTACCATGGCAAAAGAATGTACGAAAATGATGAGCCTGATACTTCCTGGAGCCAGGGCCAGGTAGTACAGGGAGACTGGGTACACAGCGGTTCATCAGCCGCATTCCTGTCTACCGAAGCAGCATTTAGTCAGTCTTTGAACTTGTATCCTGGAAGAATAACTGACTCCTTACAGCCATCAACGCTGGTGCTCACAGGGTATTTCAAAATGGACTCAGTTTGCAATGAAGTGAGTGCGGTGGTATCAGTTACTCGTGGCGACAGTCTCATTCATTACGATCGTCAATACTTTGTGTACAGGATTCACGGAAAAGAGGAGTTAGAGCGTGCCGTATTTCATTTTCCACTACCACCTCTTACAAGGGCTGAAGATCAGCTTAAGTGCTACTTCTGGAAGGAAGGTGCGCAAAATTTCTACTTTGACGACTTGGAAGCGATGCTGTATCAGTAGTTTACTGGCGTCTTTTCAAAACTATTAATAATCATATCATGAAGCTTAGAAGAGTAATATTGGTCGTACTGATTGTATTAAACGTGATGGTTTTGTTAGGCCAGCTTTGGCCCGAAGGAGCACCGCCGTTTGCGGAAACTGTGAATGTCGCGTTTCTGGTACTGAGCTTGTCTTATTTTCTAAGTGCTATCATGCGCAAGAATTCACCGGGATAGATACTTGCTTGTATACCGTACCTTACAGTTGTCCGGTGTCATATTGATGGAAACCAATGACGATGTGTAGGTGCTTCGCCGACAATCTTGCTACCTTTGACGATTGACCAGATGTATTTGACTAGCGTTTGAGCTAATTGGTACCATGGTCATCGGTTACGGAGCTGTTATATGGTTAAGGCACTATTGTGCGCATCTCAAATCCTGGTATGTGCATTGCTACAGCAGGTACATGGCCAAACACCCTATTTTGAACGATATGGGTACAAAGACGGTTTGGCCGGAGAAAAAGAGATTTTTGACATCTTTCAGGACTCTAGAAAGTACTTATGGATTGCCACGAGTAACGGCATAAGTAGATATGATGGTAAAACGTTTACCAACTTTCAAGACCATCTGGATTCTTATGTAATTCTCAGAATAGCTGAAGGTGATAAAGGGCGCATTTGGACACTGTCTTTTTTAGGCAATCTCAGCATAATTGAGAATGATAGCCTATACCAATACCCCCATAATTCCGTGGTTCGGGAGTTCTTAAGAAGAGGCAAGTGTTATACCTTATCAATAGATACAAATGGGGTGCTGTATGCAACAACTCGAAACGGGTACTTCACTGTAGATGCCAACGGTAAACTTACCTGGCTATTGCAAAATCACAAGGGCTATAATGGCGTTTGTTTAGTCGAACGCAACAACCAGGATCCCCTTTGGTTTTTCGCCAAAGACAGCATGAGCACTAAGGCCTTTTTATACAGGATGGATTTAAAGGGCAATATTCAAAGTGCGCTACCCATCCGTGTTGATTTGAGCCAAAACGGGCTGAGCTCAATGGAGTACAATAATCAGAACGGAGTTGAATTACTGAAGGTGAATACAGACCTTTTGCTATTGAAGCATAAGAGCATTCGCCTTCAAGAATCGTTTGATTATGATTTTATGCATACCTATCTTGACAGGCAAGGAGGTATTTGGTTAAGCAATCCCAGTGAGTTTTCAGGCGCCACCAGCTCATACACATTTTCTTCAAGGGGTTTTAACCATCAATATGCTTTTTTGGCCAATCGTCCGGTTATTAGCTTTTTGCAAGACCATGAAGGTGGCATGTGGTTTGGTACATTAATGAATGGCCTGTACTACATGCCAGAATCTACTATTTGGCAATACGAAACTCAGAACGAGCTATGGCCAAATGATTTTGTTAGAACCATCCTATCACATGGCGATAGCCTGGTTTTTGGTACTTCATATGGCATTTTTGGGAGTATAAGTGGCAATTCATTCAGGGAGCACAATCTTGATAATGGAGTGAGGGGAAGCTTCTCTAAGAACGTCGTTGGCTTAATACAAGACGATCGGAATAGAATGTATACACTTTTGGACTTTGAACTGCATACCTACAATGGACAGGAGCCTCAACTTTTTGCCGACAAAAGAAACCGAAATGTAATACAGGCTTCCTCATCGCAAAAAGACAGTAGCATTTGGCTCATTAACAGAAAGTCCGTTGGCAAAATTCTAAATGACACCATTAGGTGGATGTATGAATTACCCTCAAAGCAAATAAGGGCAGTATATGAAGATCAACTGGGGCAGCTTTGGCTTTTAGGTTATGATGGGTTGTGGAAGCTTGAAAATAATAATTTTCAAAATTTAGAAGCTCAATTTTCAGAGCTGGCAGGTTCCATGCAACAATTTTTCTACGCGAACGGAGCCCATTGGATTTTGACCTTTGAAAGGCTTTATTGTTTACGAGCAGACTCGCTGGTGGATGTTAGCAAGAAGCTCAACATTTCGAAGGGCGCCATTAGATCAATGGTTTTTTTTAATGGAAACTTATGGCTCAACAGTAATCGTGGCCTTAAGTGCGTTGAAGTTACTGACATCAAATACAAAACTCTTACTGAGATTCAGGGGCTTACTAATACAGTTCATGGTCTCATAACCTCACATAATGATCAGTTGGTTTTGGCATCAAAGAATAAGATTTTCCTTGTAGCACTTGAAGACCTGGATCCGGATTCTAATGAGATTCCCTTATTTGTTAAATCAATCACTTTTAACGATCGGGATACATCTGTTTTGGCAAATTACAGGCTTAACTATAGGCAGCGTGTAATGGAACTGGAAATAGGTGCTATAAGTTTTAAGGGGCCCGATGAGCTCAAGTTTCAGTTTCAATTGCATGGGGTGGATGAAAGGCCGAGAATTTCTTCAGCCCGGACGATTCGCTACAATTCTCTTAGTCCGGGTAAGTACCAATTTGAACTAAGGACTTTCAAAGCATCAGATAAGTCTTCTGGCCCGCCTATCCAATTTTCTATAGAGATCAGCCCACCCTTTTGGGCTACCTGGTGGTTTAGAGCAGTTGTACTTCTGTGGTTTTTCGGGCTTTTGTTTTTAGGAATAAGGCTACGACTTAGAGCACTCCTTAAAAAGGGTGAAATGGAGAAAAAGATGGTGGAGCTTGAAAGTAGTGCGTTAAGGGCTCAGATGAATCCTCATTTTATTTTCAATGTTCTCGGTTCCATTCAAGCCTATATACTGAACAATGAAGCCGAGCAGGCAAATGACTACCTGGCACGTTTTGCGCTATTAGTAAGGCGTACGCTTAACAATTCCCGCGACCAACTCATTAGCCTTGCGCAGGAAGTGGAAGCGTTGCGGTACTACCTGCAGCTGGAGCAAATGCGTTTTGACGGAATATTTGACTACAAGATTGACGTGGAAGAGTCCATTCAGCAACATAGCATTTATGTTCCTCCCTTATTGGTACAGCCCTTTGTTGAAAACGCAATTCTGCATGGAGTCAGTTCTCTTGAACGCGGCGGTTTGGTAGAAATAATCCTTCGCAAAGAACATGAGAACATCATTTGTTCTATAGTGGATAACGGTGCCGGATTTCAAGCCACTGAAAGCAGAAATGAGAACGTTTTACATGAGTCGGTGGGCATGCTCATTACCAAAGAACGTTTAAGGCTTTTGAATAATGGCAAGTATGAAGATCTCAAGCAGCCATTCAAGTGTGAAACATCGTGTGAGCAGCAATCTGGTACTTCTATCACAATAAGGCTACCCATTTTTAACAAGTCAAAGACCCCAGCATGAGAACGGTAATTATAGACGATGAAGCAAAAGCCAGGCTAAGTACACGCAGACTTTTAGAGCTCTATTGTCCGGATGTGGCTGTTCTGGGTGAAGCTTCTGGGGTTCAGTCTGGTATCCAGCTGGTTGAGCAAGAACAGCCCGATTTACTGTTTCTCGATATAAAAATGAAAGATGGTTCAGGTTTTCAATTATTGGATCATTTTGAGGAAATCGACTTTCAGGTAGTCTTTGTTACTGCTTTTGACGAGTTTGCCATAAAGGCTTTTCATTACAATGCCATCCATTATTTGCAGAAACCCATAGTAGCCAGTGAAATGGTGGCTTCGGTGAGGAAAGCCTCGGAATCAAGCATTAAACCAGCTGCCGAAACCTGGCGCAAGTTGAGCAACGATATCCAGACCCGAAAGCTGGATAAACTTGCTTTGCCTACACATACAGGTTTTCACATGGTAGCACCCAATGAAATTTTAAGGTGCCAGGCTGATAGCTACTATACTCAATTTCACTTACTTGATGGTAGAAAAATCATCGTCTCTAAGACACTTAAATTCTACGAAGGCATTCTTCAGGAAAGAGGTTTTGCCAGAGTGCATCAATCGCATTTAATTAATTTGGATACCGTTGTAGAATACAGAAAGCACCTTGGGGGTATGGTAGTGCTGCTGGGTGGAGAAGAGATTCCTGTATCTACCAGCAAGAAGAATCTGCTCTTTGAACAACTCAACTACCGATAAAAATACTGATTTAAAACAAGCGTATTCTGGTTGAAGTAGGCTCGATACTGATTGGCCGGAAATTACATTCTCTGTCTGCATAGCTTGGTTTCTTCAACCATAAAATGCTAAATGATGACTAAGTTTTTATTCTTCCTGCTCCTGGTTTTCAGTATTCAGGCAGCGAATGCGCAAACCTTTAACAATACCTATGTCCTGGCCAATCCGGCAAGTGCATCCGTTTACGACTATAACCACATGCTACTTACAGCTGAGGCAGATGATGGCCTGATCAAAGTAGACTTTTTAAGCGAGAACCTTCCAACATGTGCTGATCCAACCTATTTTGAGGTATACATTGCTGTTACAAAAGTTGACTTTGTAGGTAACCTTATGTGGTCACGAAAAATTGGTAAAACCAATTTTGATGTATGGCCGGCCGCCATTGTGAGAGGACATGGCAATAATGAGTCCATTATTGTTGGGAACAAAGATCCAAAGGGGGGCAGCTTAACCAACAGGGGGAATGCTATTGCCTTTAAAATTGACAATACTTCAGGTACCATCATATGGGAAACGGAGTTTAATACAGGTGAGTTCAATACCGCTGAAGTGCTGCAGGCAGTGCCCGGTAGCAGCGACTACGTACTTGCTGGCAAGTGGCAACATAACAATAGCGCTACCCTAATGCAGGCTATAAGCTTTGATGACTCGGGGAATATGAATTGGGCTCAACAATATGATACACCAGACCCCGGCGAAGGTACTCCTACTTCCATTTGTTATCGCCCTGCGCAGAATGTGGTAAAGGTGATGGGGCTGGTAGCCAATCATATGCAAACATTCACCATTGGTTTAGATCCGGGAACGGGTTCAGTGGCGGAGAGCTATAGAATATTCTTCTATGGTGGGCACATTCTCGAAACAGCAGGTTTTATTCAGCCCACGAGCGACGATGGTTACATTATGGTAGTAAATACGGCTCCTCCTGTAGGGGGCGGTAGTTGGGGAGCACCAAATGCCGTTGTTGTGAAGGTAGACAATACTGTTATAGAAAACATTACATGGAACTACAGGTATCCCGATACCTATTGGGGGCTTGCCATTTATGAGGACGCTAACATTTCTGGACAGTATGATGTTGCTGTAGAAGTAGCAAATGGGAATATGCTTCCGGTTCCGGCCTTACTTACCCTTGACAATTTGGGGAATGCCGTAGGTCTTACGCTATACGACCATCCCAAGGGAACGAGAACACATTGCATGATTCCCAATTCTCAGGGTGGTTATCTGATCAATGCAGAATACTACGATTTGAAGACAACTCCAACTACTTCAGGTTTTCATTTGGTGCAAACTGATATCACCGATGCCGCTCCCTGCCATGATCCTATTCCCTTTAGCACATTGTCTACTCCATGTTCCAATGACCCTAAACTCACCTACGACTCTCAGGGCGGAACTGACTTAGACCCAAACCTGAGCAATGTAGCTATGGCATTTGATCAGTTTGATTGCCACGCAGCATTCAAGAAGGGAGTTTCAATAGATGAAGTGGATAGCGAAGAAGGCTTAACATTATTTCCTAATCCCGCAACTAATCAATTGCGAATTGATGGCCTGGAAGATCAAGAGGATCGATTCCATGTATACAACCATCTGGGACAGGAGGTTTTATCAGGACAAGTTAGTACGGGTGTAATAGACATAGCGATGTTGCCTGAAGGAGTTTTCTACCTACGTTTTGAGGGCTACCAGCAGAAGCTCTCATTTACCAAACTATAGTTTCTATACTTTGATTGTAAAGTGAAAGGCCGTGTTGCAAGAGCGACACGGCCTTTTGGTCTGCTGAGGCTATCCGTGTAAATACCAATGGCCTGCATCTCAATCGTATCATAAAACACAGGCCGGCGCAGGTATTTAAATCAAATAAAGGTTTTACTAAATCCCTACAAAACTGCCTTGCTCCCTTTTATTGCTTCTCATCCTTTCGGGTGATTTTCTACTCCTTGCTTTTGGGGATATGATGTTCCAATGGGAATAATCAGTTGGAGAAGGTGAGCAACCATTTAAGAACGAGGTCCATCTTTATTAAGAACCCGTAGCGCTACCGAAAAAACGTAATATCATGTTTAAGAAACTGTTTTTTAGTCTCTTGCTGACCAGTATTCTGGGAGCTTCGCTTAGGGCACAACACTATAAGCTGGTAGACGCCGGTACCGATTATTTTTTTGAAATTGAAGATGATGGAGAGATTATCGGACTTCATGTAGATTCAGGGATTGAAGATGCGGACGGTACTTCCGTATCTTATTTAAACGAGGGGTTTTTAAGAAGACGAGATGGAGTTTTTCTTGGTAAAATACCTACCATTTTAGGCAATGAAATTCATCACTATAAGAATGGTGATGTGTTAATCGTCCATAACAAAAAATCCGATTTTTCTCCAACTGACTCCTTGCTTTTGAAAACGAGAGCCCCCTTTGGCACGACTTGGCGAGACGCCTACGGGAATTACGGCGAAGTGACTTCCGTAAAACTGGCAAAGATTAACGGCATAAAAGACACTGTAAAGACCATTAAAATGTCCAATGGCTTTACAATAAGTATTTCCCGATCCAATGGCGTTCAAAAAATATTAAACACACTAGCTCCTGAAGCAAGCCCAATTAAGAAGGCTAAAAGAACCCACGAAGCACAGTTAAGTTTTAGAGATGTATTCAACTTTGAAGTAGGAGACATTTTTCACTATTCTGATCGTGTAAGTTACCCCCCAGGAGGAGTACTCCCTTATGAAGAGTATCTGCTGTTCCAGGTTGATACCTTGCTCCACAAGCAAGTTTCAGCAGACGGCCAAACGGTTGCTTATATCTGGGCATCCCATAAGATTGAACATTATAAATACAGGGATTCCGTCAATGTGCAAAAATCGTCCGATGAAGTAGAAACAAGTCATTCTTATTCATTAGATCCGGTATTTTCCTATTTACCCGGGGAAATGGGGCCCAGAGCTTCTAATCAGCAGCCTTCGCTTAATATGGAGAATGAATATTACCTGTTGAAGAAGAAAAGCAAGGCCGATTGTGACTATCTGGAAGCTCATTACTCATTAGTAAAGGAAGGTTGGAGGAACCATAGGCTTTCCTACAGAGCGGGAAATGGTATGGAGACTTATAGCTGGTCTGAGCATATGGGTAGTTATCCGGGCGAGAAAGGTGCTTTGCTCCCTATATATAGCAAGAGAGTTGACGGTGCCGAATGTGGAACTCCGCTTGATGAATTTACCTCGAGCAAGGCGCCCTTGGCCAATAAAGTAGCTATATATCCAAATCCTTTTCATACAACCGTTCGCATAGAAGGCCTGCAGATTGGAGCCTACAACTTAGCGCTTTATGATGCCATGGGCAATCAATTGTGGCTAAGAAGCGGTGAAACAACAGGCGTTGTGCAATGTGCAGACTTAATGGTACCTAAAGGATGGTACATCATTCATGTTGAACAGGACCATACTTCTACCCACCAGCAACTTTGGAAGTACTGACTACCAGACAATCGTTTTCCATCAGGGAATAGCTGTCAGGAGTATTGAAGTACCGCAATTAGACATAGGAGCTTTAAGTTATGCCCTTCCTTTGAATGCCTGACCGTTTCACTATTGTAGCGAAAGCTTATACTTGAAGAAAATCGAAGTATTGGCGGCACCATCTACGCTTCACACATCCTTACAAACGCTGGCCGATGAGCTTGAAGGAGAACTATACTATGACGATCTAATGCGAACGGTATACGCCACTGATGCCTCAATGTATAGAGAGCTACCCTTGGCAGTGGCCTTGCCTAAAACGAAAGCAGATCTAAAAGCATTAATAGCCTTTGCCCAACTGCATAATACCTCGTTGATTCCGCGTACCGCTGGTACTTCGCTGGCTGGGCAATGTGTAGGAGAGGGCATTGTAGTAGACGTTTCCAGGTATTTCAATAAAATCATAGAGTTCAACGCCACGGAGGGTTGGGTGCGTGTGCAGCCCGGTGTAATCAGAGATGATCTGAACCGTTTTCTGGAACCTCATGGGTACTTCTTTAGTCCCATTACTTCTACCGCAAACCGTGCCATGATAGGAGGCATGGTGGGCAATAATTCCTCGGGTACCACTTCTATAGAATACGGAACTACCCGAGAGCATGTATTAGAACTCAATACCCTCCTCAGCGACGGTTCAGAAGTGCTGTTTAAAGAACTTGATGAAGCTGCTTTTCAGCAAAAGAGAGGAATGAATACTCTCGAAGGAAAGCTGTATGAACATGTGTACGAATCATTGAGCAAGACAGAAGTACAGCAGGAGGTTGCGAAAGAATTTCCCAAGGCTTCCATTCATCGGCGCAATACGGGTTATGCTGTAGATATGTTACTCAAAAAACAGCCCTTTGTGTCTAATGGAGATGCATTTAATTTTTGCCGGCTGCTTTGTGGTTCTGAAGGGACATTGGCCCTGACTACCGAGATTAAGCTCCATATCGATCCATTGCCCCATCCACATAATGTGTTGGTAGCGGTGCATTTTGATACCATTATTGACAGCATGAGGGCTACGCAATTTGCTATGGAGCATGCGCCCAGCGCATGTGAACTGATGGATAAGGCCATATTGGACTGCACCGAGGAGAATATTACTCAAAGGCAAAATCGGTTTTTCATTAAAGGAGATCCGAAGGCCGTTTTATTAGTAGAGTTTCGTGCCGAAAGTCCGGAAGCAGCACAACTAAAAGTAGATGCCTTGATTGCCTATCTGCAAGAGAAAGACTTGGGCTATGCCTATTCCAAAGTACCTTCCTCTCGCATTAAAGATGTATGGACCTTGCGCAGTGCCGGTCTGGGCTTATTGTCTAACATTCCAGGGGATAAGAAGGCGACTACCTGCGTAGAAGATACTGCAGTGGCTCTCGAAGACCTGGCCGATTACATTGCGGATTTTGAAGAATTACTGGCCGGTTTCGGTCAACGCAGCGTGTATTATGCCCATGCAGGAGCTGGCGAAATTCATATTCGACCCATTCTCAACTTGAAGAAGACCGAAGAGATTGAGATGTTTCGTGACATTGCGAAGGCATCTGCACAGCTTGTAAAGAAGTACAATGGATCCTTGAGTGGTGAGCATGGCGATGGTAGATTGCGTGCGGAGTTTATTCCTATGATGGTAGGGGAAAAGAATTACCAGCTCTTTAAGGAAATTAAAGCTACCTGGGACCCAAACAATATTTTCAACCCAGGAAAGATTGTAGATGCTCCCCAAATGAATACCTCCCTACGCTATAAGGGAGAGCAGGAAACTCCTGATTTTGAGACCATTCTTGACTTTTCTGAAGCAGGGGGCATGTTGCGTATGGCGGAAAAATGTAATGGTTCTGGCGACTGCCGTAAACTACCTGAAGCAGGTGGTACCATGTGTCCTAGTTATCAGGCCACTCGTAATGAAAAAGATACCACACGTGCCCGTGCCAACACCTTACGCGAATTCCTTACAAGGAACACAGGGGCGAATCCTTTTGATCATCAGGAAATCAAAAATGTGCTCGACCTGTGTTTGTCTTGTAAAGGCTGTACATCCGAGTGCCCGTCCAATGTAGATATGGCCAGTCTGAAGGCTGAGTTTCTCTACCAATACCATAAAACACACAAACCGTCTTTACGCGATAGAGCCTTTGCCCATCTCAACAAACTCAATCAGTTGGGAGCTGCTGTAAGGCCGTTGACCAATTTCATGCTGAAACAAAAGGCGCTGAAGAATTTATTGGGTATTGCACCAGGACGGAGTCTTCCGCTTTTGCAAAAGCAAAGTACTAGGCACTGGTACCGAAGGCATTATAAGGCCCCTGTGAAAGCAATTAAATCGGTCTACCTGTTTTGCGACGAGTTTACCAATTATAATGACGCGCATATTGGCATTAAAACCGTTCAGTTATTGACCCATTTAGGCTATGAAGTTAAGCTTCTGAATCATGCTGAAAGTGGTAGAGCGGCCTTGTCGAAGGGTTTTCTGGAAATGGCTAAGGACTTTGCTGAAGCCAATGTTCACTTATTTGCTGCTAAAGTATCTAGCTCAAGTCCTTTACTGGGTATCGAGCCTTCGGCATTGCTGAGTTTCAGAGACGAGTATCCGCGCTTGGTGGCGGATGCTCTCAAAGACAAGGCCAAAAGTCTCGCGCAGCATAGTTATCTTATTGATGAGTTTATTGCCCGGGAAGCAACTCTTGGCAATATTAGTTCTGACCAGTTTGTCAATAGTCCTAAAAGTATTCTGCTGCATGGTCATTGCCATCAAAAATCACTTTCAGGTGTTGCATCTACCGCCAGTATGCTTTCTCTTCCCGCCCTATATGCGGTGCAAGTAATTCCATCAGGTTGTTGTGGTATGGCGGGCTCTTTTGGTTATGAGAAAGAGCATTATGATGTGAGTATGCAAATAGCTGAGCTGCAAGTATTGCCTGCTGTGCGAAAAGCAAGTTCCGATGCTCTCATTGTAGCTTCGGGTACCAGTTGCCGCCATCAAATAGCCGATGGGGCCGATAGGAAGGCTTTACATCCGGTGGAAGTGCTTTGGGAAGCCAGGAAGGGTTGAAAATTGAGGCAGGTTACGTGCAATAAGGAAGAAGTAGAAGACTGGTAAGTTATTCATTTGACACGCAGAAATGGTAGCCCACACTTTTAAGCGTGATGATTTGTATGGATTTATCTTCTGAAAAATAGTTCCTCAATTTTCTGATATAAACATCAAGGTTTCTCGAATTAAAAAAGCTGTCATCTCCCCAAACTTTCAGGAGTAATTCTTTACGCGCCGTCACATTGTTCATGTTGAGCAGCAGTTCCTTTAAGATTTCCGACTCCTTATAAGAGAGCACTTTACTAAATGAACCAGAAGCAAGTGTCAGGGTACTCGGATTAAATTGAAAGGAGCCTATGGCAATTTCCTTTTGATGGGTAGTGCTCTCAGAAGAAGTGCCTGTAAGTAGAATGAGATTTCTAATTCTCAGTACCAATTCAGGCACATCAAAAGGTTTCCGCAAGTAGTCGTTTCCACCTGATGCAAAGCCATTTTCCAGGTCTTTTAGGCTGTCTTTTGCGGTGAGAAATAGAATAGGGACTTTGGGTTTTTGCAACCTTATTTGTCGAGCCAGGCCAAAACCGTCTAGGTCGGGAAGCATTACATCTAAAATGCAAATATCCACTTGGTTTGATGACAAAAGTTGGAGAGCAGAATAAGCATCTTGGGCGCCAAGAACATTAAATTGTTCCTGCCTGAGAGAGTTGGTAACTACTTTGGCAAGAGTGCTCTCGTCTTCCACATAGAGTAGGGTTTCATTCATGAGAGAAGAGATTCGTTAACTTTATTATTAAAGTGGTCCCCACATTTTCTTGGCTTGAGATGACTATGGAGCCTCCCATCCGCTCAATAATTTCCTTTACATAACTGAGTCCCAGTCCATTGCCCTTTATTATGGATGATACTCCTTCCGTCGGAGCTCTGTAGAATCGTTCAAAAACCTTTCCTAAGTACTTTTCTGGAATGCCTTTTCCATTGTCAGTATAGGTGAAGACGACCTGATTGTTCTCTACTGAAAATTGGTAATCAATACGTAGGGTGTCAAAGGAGTATTTAAGGCTGTTGTCAATGAGGTTGTAAAACACATTGCTCAGATGTGTGTGGTCTGCCAGCACATAAACTTCCCGTTGGCTGCCCTTATAGTTGATACTAGCTTTCTTTTCGCGAAGTACGGGGCTCATCTTGTGTGCTACATCTTCAAAGAGAAATTTGATATCTATCTTTTTCATCTGAAGCTCGAGCTCATTGTTTTCAAACTGGGAAAGCTTTAGCACGCCGTCTACCAATAAACTGAGTCTATCAAGTTCTTTAATGGAGGTACTTATGTAGTCGGCTATGTTATTATCAAAAGGTTCTTTTTGAAGCGTATTGAGGGCAACAGATATAGTGGTAATGGGTGTTCTCAATTCGTGGGTCATGTTGCTTACAAAGCTTTCTTTTAGTTCAAGTGACTTTGTTTTCTCACGTATAATCAGTTTTAAGAGGAGGAAGGCGGAAGAAACAATACTCAATAAAAGAACTGACAGGCTTATTTGTGGTATTATACCTTTCAATAATTGGGTCTTAGGAAAATTAAATGAACTTCCGTAGGACAGGTTTTTATTCATTTGTTCAACTCGCAAAAGATTAAATGCGTCTATGCATATGCTACATGTGTCTTTCGAAAATATGGTGTAGGTATTCTCAAGGCCTTTCTTTTTTAGCATCGCGGAGATTGTTTGAATTCTTTGTGCGTAGGTTGAGCTATCTATTTCATTTGCTTGTATGCTTGAGTCAAGCTTAGCAAGTGTATGGGTACTAAGCTCACCTAGCTTATCGCAGTCAAGCGGATCAAGTAACTTCGTTTTGCTACCATGAATAGAGTCAGCCTTACCACTGGAATAGGCGAAGAGTACGTTGACGGGGCTAATTTTATCATCTGCTCTAGAAGGAGTTGTGTCAGGAACTGAGTTTTTAGAAAGGATGGAGTCCCTCATTTTTTGTAATTCTTCGCGGTGAACATCGCGAAATGTAGCGTAGGCGCTGTTGGTGTATTTGTCAAGTTCGATATTCAGCCAGTGGTAAATAAAAACTGAAAGAAGTACAAGGGTACATGCCATGGCAATGTTGATCAACTGAACTCTCCTTTGGCGCATTGTCCAAATCTAAATCATAGCTCTTTCATACTCAATACATTGCTAACCTAAATTAACCTTGAATTCACCTGGGTTAACCCTTAATGGTATTTGTTCCATGTAGCATTGCACTCCACAGAATGACTAACAATTAAAAAACGAACTTGTGATTCAACTTCCCAAATTCATCCTACTTTTAATCCTGGCCATTGCAGTCCAAATTCCTGCATTGGGCCAGACTGGGCCTCTTCGTCTTGGAGGTAGTTATACCGTTGATTCTTTCGGCAGCGGGCCAAGTAATTTTTTATCCATTGCTGACGCTGTAGCTGCATTGAATCGTGGAACGGTTACAAATGCTGTAACCTTTACAATTGCCAGTGGTCAATACAATGGCGAGATCAGTTTGACCTCAATACCGGGTATGAGTGCTACCAATACGGTCACTTTTAGAGCGGCACACCCTGACTCTTTTAAAATTATATCAGGTGGTTCAGCGCCTACCATACATCTCAATGGAGCTGATCATGTCCATTTTCAGAACATCAGTATAGAAAATACCAATTGGGGAAGTGTGGCCGTGAAATTAGATGACAAAGCGGACCACAATAGCTTTATCGGTTGCCATATCAAAGCCGTCGCCGGATACCCCGGCTATGCTGTTTTTATAGGTTCTAGCCTTTGGAATCGAGATGCATCATCAGGTAGCTATAACTCCTTCAAAGACAACCGATTTGTTGGTGGCTATATCAATGTAGCTGTAGGTGGAGGAGATGGCAGAATTGCTGCTGACCGGACTATTGGTAATGCATTTGTAAATAATTCATTCGCAGGATCAGTTTCAACAAATGCAGACATACGTTATAATGATAGCCTGGAATTCATAGGCAATACATTGGATGTAGGTACTTATGGGCAGAAGAATTTTAATGGTACACAATTGGAGAACTTTAATATCTCAGGAAACCGCTTAAACGGTGGTGGTCTGGATGTTAGGTTCAATAACCAAATTGGTTACAACGGGGCAGAACCTTCCAAAATAATCAACAATGTGATAATTGTAGAAAGGTTTACATTTGGTTTGTATATGCATGCGTCTCATCATGTTGATGTGCAGCATAATTCCATCTTGTCACTCAAACGCTCCTCGGGGCGTGAAGGGGCATACTTCTATTATAGCACTTTCATTGATTTTAGGAACAACATTATAGACCAGAGAGCTCCCGCCCGTGCAATTCAGGCAAATTCGACCACTTTTACACACTTTGATTACAATAATTTTCACATTGGCAGCTTAGCTTTGGGACTCGCGATGATAGATGGTGTAGACTTGAAAGACTTGTCTAAATTAAAAGCAGGGTCTAAGAGCTACAACCATAACAGCAGCTCTCTGGATCCTGATTGGGATCATGCCGCACGTGATTTACGTCCTGGGAGCAATTTCCCTGATTTATATGGACCCAATCCTGGGGTAGCAATTGATCATGATAGTACGGCCAGATGTGAAGTTGGAGCTACTTTGGGAGCTTATGAATCGAGCAAGTCTAATGGACGGATAAGGGCGGATTTTACAGTTCCTGACACCATTTGGGAAGGCTCTTTTGGTGTTTTCCAAAATAAACTGTCAGCCTCAAACCAGTATAAGGCTCAGTGGTTTGTGAATGGAAAGTTTGTAAGTGATTCAATACACTTGATGTACCGTGCGCTTAAACCAGGTGTTGATACTGTGATGCTTGTCATGGAAAACTGCGAGGGTGCAGATACAACTACCAAAAATGTACTGGTAAGCAAAGTATTGAGAGCACCAAAAGTAAACTTTTCTGCAAAAGCACTTACTGTTTATAAGGGAGTTCCGGTTAGGTTTTTCGACTTGAGTAAAAATGGACCAGCAGAATGGTGGTGGGATATTTCACCGAAATTTGGCCATGATTTCTTCTCCGGGTTCATTAAATCTTTCCGTATGGATTCAACGGTGCAAAATCCATGGGTAGTTTTTGACGTGGCCGGTAACTACACAGTGAAACTGAAGGCCTCCAATGTCCGTGGAGCAGATTCAGTAACCAAGAATCTGTATATAAGAGTATTGGACAGAGCTAACATTTGCGGAAATATAGTGGAGTCTAATGCTATTCAGGGCACACTCTTTGACGATGGAGGTGCCGATGACGTTTACTCTAAAGGTCTTAATGGTCACTTTAGATGTACTTATACTATAAAAAACTGTACGGGTGCCATGGACTTTACCGTGAAGAGTTTTGATCTGGCGCTAACAGACAACCTCAAAATCTACGACGGTCAAGACGAAGACGGCCGGCCCCTATGGGATGATGTAAACTATCCTGATGGTATGACAGGCGACATGACTCATGGAAGTATTGTGAAGTCCTTTACTGCCCAATCAGGAGTAGTGTATGTAGTGTTTGAAACATCAGATTTTTCAACGGTTGGTGAAGGATTTGCAATAGACTGGGAAACCGGAAATCCATTGCAGGCCCCAGTAGCTTCCTTCAATTCATTAGATACCGTTTGCAGGGATCTTCCCTTTGTTTTGGAGAACACATCAACCGGTAGCTGGGTATATGCAGAGTGGGACGTAGACGAAGACGGTTTCTATGATCGATCAGGCAATACCCTGGTACTTACTCCCGACTCAGCCCAGACATTGGACATTAAAATGAAGGCCTACAGCGCTTGTGGGCGGTCAGACACTATTGTCAAGTCCATCATTATAGAAGACGCCAACAGAGTACCCAAACCAACCTTTACGGTATCAGACACTTTTGTAGTAAGCGGTAATCCAGTTGACTTTATTGGTTCAGCCACCTATTGTACAGGTGGTTACCGATGGGAAATCAGCCCGGCCAACTATGTGTTGACCAATGGAGCATCGTTAACGGACCCTAACATGTCGCTCAGCTTTACTGCTGCAGGGCGTTATACAGTAAAGTTTGTAGTGAGCAATCCATTTGGAGCTGACTCAGTTGTGAAGACGAATTACATTAGAGTAATTAAGTACTGCAACCCGGAAGTCACTTACTTGAAGGCTGATTTGGGTATAGGCTCAGTAAGCTTTGAGCAAATCAACGCTACAAGTCCTGTCGGAGAGCGCAGCTATACATTGTATGCGGATGAGATAGCCTATGTAAAGACGAACAGCCGCTATGCCATTACTCTTAGCCGTTCTACAGCGGGAGAAAACATTAGCCGTAAGGTTTGGATAGACTGGAATGTGGACGGTGACTTTGACGATGCCAATGAATTGGTAGCCTCAGAAGCCTCAGGTGGCCTGAGCTTTACTGACAGTATCTATGTCCCTAAGAATGCCTTATTGGGTACTACCCGAATGCGTATCTCTACCAATCTGGCAGGTTTGAACAATGATGCCTGCGGTCCCCATATGTTTGGAGAGTTTGAAGACTACAGGATACATGTGAGCTTATTAAATACAGCTCCTACCATCGCTCTCTCAGGTAAAACGACTGACACGGTTGAAGTATTTGGCACATGGGTAGACCCTGGTTTTACAGCCAATGATCCACAAGAAGGCGATATCTCTGGTTCAGTGTTGGTAACCAACATAGTGAACACCAATGAGCTTGGGACCTATACCGTGACTTATGAAGTTGCTGATAGTGGAGGACTAAAGGCCAATGCTACGCGTACCGTTGTAGTAGTTGACAGAACCGTCCCTGAACTGGTATTGATAGGCCTGGATACCATCGTAATGGATGTAGATTCTGTCTTTGTTGATCCGGGAACCACTCCATCAGACAACTACGACAAGGTGTTTAATGTGATCACCACAGGTATGGTTGACAACAGTACCTTGGGTTATTATACACTTACATACTGTCTCACAGATGTTTCAGGGAATGGTCCGGTATGTGTAAACAGAGTAGTGGAGGTAATTGATAGAATAGCACCTGTGTTAGCATCAGATTCCAAGCTATATGTGCCTCGCTGGCAGCCATTCGACGCTTCACTGGATGTTTCCTTCAGAGACAATTACTATAGCGAAGATAAGTTGGATGTAACAGTGGTAAGTAACAATGTGAACGTACTTGCGGTTGGGGAATATGTGGTTGAGTACGAAGTGACCGATCCATCCAACAATACCTATGTTTTAAGCTATCCCGTAGAAGTGGTGGAAACTGGACAAACATTGAATGCTGAGGAGCCTGGAATTGCGAAGGTTAACGTGTTTCCAAACCCAAGTTCAGGTAAGTTTTATATTGATTTGCCGATGGATGAGCCTTTTGAAGGCGCCCTGCTTATTGCAAATGCTCAGGGTAAAGTGGTGTATGTTTCAAATGATCTTAGTACAAACCATAGGAATGCTATTGATATAAGTCACTTGCCGGCAGGGGTATACTGTGTTAAACTCAATGGAAGTGATTTTGATATGCAAACAAGGCTTGTATTGATGAAATAATTAACAGTGCAGTTTCATTAGCAAGGAAGCCTGGAATGCAGTTAGTCTGGGTTCCGCAGTGATGAAGTTTTGAAAGCGCGCCCGGCATTGCCGGGCGTTTTTTGTTAGCTTAGTACGGATGGAATGTAGGTGTAAGGTATGTTGACGATGCAAAGTATTTTAAATACGTAATAAGTTCAATCATCGCGTAGTATCCCAATCTTTGAGTTTTTCGTTCAGCCAGTTCAACTCCAGTGTAAGTACTTCAATTTTGGCTGCCAATGAGTGAAGTTCGATATTAGTGAGAAAAACCGGACTTATTTCCGCACGTTGCCGCTGTTGGGTGAGTTCATCAACCCTTGCCTGTTGGATGGCGATAACATCTGCATTATTACTTTTTTTCAATAAAAACTGTAGAATTTCGCGAGCAGGCTCTAAGTGGTGGTTGATGGCGTGAAGTTCCTCCGCCTGAACTGAGCGCATGGCAACTGCATGGAGAAAACGTTGGTTCATACGTGCCAGTTTACGTTTTAAGCTGCTGCGGTCCTGTACCCATTTATGTTGTAGGTAACTTTGTTTACTCCCATCAAGGTCCAGAGGCTCTATTACCAATGGACCACCATTCCCATTCAAAGGGATATGCTCGGGGATGTTGAGCAGGCCCTTTAACTTAGAAATTGCCTTAGAGCTGGGCCATCGCTCGCCGGTTTCATAACGAGTGTAGGCACTGTGTGAAACTCCAAGCTTTTGAGCCATTCGACGCTGCCCGAGCCCCAGCTTTGTTCGAGCCTGCTTTAACAAAAGTGAAAGTTGTGTGCATTGCGGCATGGTATTAGGACGAAGCTCTTCAAAGTTTTATTGCATTGTGGCCCCGATATATTTAGAAAGGGCCGGACCCACTCTGTTATGTTTGGTCCGGCCCCTAAGCTAAATACATGGGGCCGCCAATGTTTTTTGTCCGGATGAGTCGGAAATATACCCACTTGCCTAAGTGTAATTACCTGGTTAGTATTTTAGGTGTTTTAGTGGGCTATAATAATGCGCGGGCTGATCATCTTTGACCTGTCGATCAAGCTTTGCGCAAAGAGGTTAGCGGCATTCAAACATTAAAAAACTAAAACGATGCAAACATTTACTTACAGCAGTAATGTAACCCTTACTGTAACGCAAAACGACAACGCTCTTACCTGTTTCCTAAACCCTGACAGCCCTTTGAACAAATGGGTGAAGGTATATGACCAACATCAAAGTAATATGGGGACAGCTGCCAAGACAACAGCAGACTTGACACCATACCTCAACGATATGTTGAATCCAGGAGACAGCACTGCTTTTTCAGCAGTGGCTTCCAACTTCATTGGTGGTGGTCAAATGACTTTCACAGTAACTATTGATGGTAGCGTAGCACTCAATGTAAATACAGCTTTGAATACGTATACATCAGAGCAATGGGCCATTACCATTAAGCGCGCATAAGACATCTAAAAGAATGTATTATAAAGGCCACTTTACAAATAGTAGAGTGGCCTTTTGCGATTTGTAAAGCTGAAAGAATGAGCACCTTGTATGAACAAAGTGCTCATTGCAATTACTGTGGCCAGTAGGTATGGCCAGGACAGATGGATCATACAAACGTTACTTCTGATCCTTCACATCAGCAACCTCCACCGAAAGGAAGTCTCAGTAAAACTAATAGAGGTATGTGGGCGGGCAAAGCCCTGATGATGGACCGTGAGTAGGTATTTAGGGACCGTATGACTTCAAATACTTGTAGCCTTTATAAAAGAAACCAATTCTTCACGGCGGCGCCAGGCAAGAGGTACTTTGGAACCATTGGTGAGTACCACCACTTCAGATGGGCTTTTTTCCGTGTGCCTAAAGTATTTGGTATTAATCAAGTGCTTTTTGTGCACTCTAAAGAAACCGTGGTCTTTTAGCCGTTTTTCATACTCAAGTAGGGTGCTGGAAACCAATAGACTGCTACCGTCGCTAAGAATAAAATGCGTGTAATTTCCGTCAGCCTCGCAACGTACAATTTCGTCCAGTTGGTAAGAGTAGATGCCATCTTGCGTAGAAAGAACTATATGCGGCTCTTGATGCAGGTTTTTAAGAAGCGTTTCGTACTTCTGCTCAATGGCTGATGTGTCGCCCATTTTTAACCCTTTTTCTATGGCACTACTAAGACGGTCTGGATCTATAGGCTTTACCAGATAGTCAAGTGCGCTGAGCTCAAAAGCCTTTATAGCGTACTCAGAGTAGGCGGTAATAAAAATAATATGAATGCGTGTATGGTCTATTTGTTCTAAGAGATCAAAACCGGTTTGCGAACCTATTTGAATATCGAGAAATACAAAGTCCGGATGCAGTTCCCGGATGAGTGAAATACCCTGCTCCACAGTACCTGTTTCACCCAGCACTTTGAGTTCAGGTTGGTAAAGGGCAATGAGCTTTGAGATGGTACTTCTTGCTTTTTCTTCGTCGTCAATAATAAGGCAGCTAGGCATGATGGTTTCTTTTGGAGTGGGAGCTAAGCGTAATCTGTGCCAAAGTCCCTAAGATGTTATCCTTTTCAATACGGTTGCTTAGGTGTATGGCCACATTCGTTTTATACAGTTTGTTATACTGGGTTATATGAGAATTAACAATATCCAAAGAAAGTCCTTTGCGAATATGTGTTTTTGCTTTTTCCTTACTTAACCCGGGCCCATTGTCCAGAATTTGTATGATATGTCTATTTTCATTGGAGGTCAACGTGATACTAATGTGCACTTGCTCAGTGAATCCTGTACTGTGCTCCACAGCATTTTCTACCAGGGGCTGCACAATCATGGTAGGTATTTGTATACTGTCTGCCGTATCAGTGTCAATAGTGAAATCATAGCTTAGGCGTTTACCAAACCTTAGTTTTTGCAATTCCAGGTAATCTTTTATCCCTTCCAGTTCCTCGCGTAGGTTGATAGACATGTGATGAGAAGCTCCCAGGTATTTGCGCATGAGTTCTCCAAGCCTGGCTACATAGCTTACTGATTCTTTTTGCTTGTTGTCTAAAATCATGTCCTGTAGAGCAATGAGTGCGTTGCCTACAAAGTGGGGGTTAATCTGTGCGGTTAAAAGTTTATTGTATAAGTGCACATTCTCTACTTTGCTGCGTTGCCTTAAGTATAAAAAAATGAGCACCACAAAGCCCAGTATACTTATTGCACAGAGCACAATTAATCTGGTTTTGGATCTGGACTTTAGTTTGTCAAGCGCATGTTGCTGCTCTGCTTCTTGCAGCGCTGCACGCTGGCGAGCCATCTCATACCCAGCTTTAGTCCTTTCTGTAAGTTGGTCCTGAGCATTGAAATCGATAGAGTCCCTTATTTTTTCGCTTTTCTGAAGGTAAGTCAATGCTTTCTCAAAATCGCCAATAGCTTGTTTGTGATTTGATAGGATTTCGAATACCCTTCTTACGGTAGACCAGTCCTGCCCGATCCTCGCCAGTTTAGCTGCTTTTTTTAGTACTTGCTTGCCCGAGTCGCTTTGATTATTGACCAGGAGTAGTTTACCCTGAATTTCAAACAAGGATGCCAGGATTCGATCGTTTTTACCCTCAGGATGAGGCCTAAGCGCTTTTGACAGGTAGATTGAAGCAGAGTCATAGTGTTCCAGGAACATAAAGCTCCTGGCCATGTTCTCATACACATCCAGGAGACGCATGGTGTCCTGTTTTGCCAACCTATAGCGCAAACATTTACGTAGTATTCTAATAGAAAGGGCATACCGTTTGCCCGATCCTGCAATAGCAGCCTGGTTAAAGAGTGTCGAAATAATTAAGTTAGAATCACCCAGTATCTCGGCAATTTCTAGGCGCTTTTTGTTGTGAACTCTTGCCATTTCAAAGTCGCCCAGCTCATGGTACAGGAAAGCAATGTTGCTATGTGATGCCAGGATACCTCGCTGCTTTTTCTGCTCTTTTCTAATATCAAGTGCCTTGAAAAATGCCAGCAACCCATCTTGAAAATTGCTCATTTGTGTTTGAGCAATTCCAATTTTATCATAGCCTTCACAGAACAGAAACGAGTCTTTATGCTGCATACCATATTCATAACAGCGTCTTGCGTAATACAAAGCTGAATCGGGGCGATGTTCAATGAGTTCATCAAAAGCCGCTCGCAGTTTCATAAATTCCTTCGGAGGATAGCTGTCTGCGGCACTTGCCATACTGTGGGCAAGGAAAAAGATGGAGATAAGCCAGAGACGGTGCAATGTGGGAGCAGTTTGTGGGCAATATACTGGCTGCTGAGGGCTTTTGGTATACCTTCAAAAAAAGAAAAGATAGCTCAGCAATGATCTGGATCTACTACCTCGATACGGGTGTGCAAATAGGTCTATTGCTTTAAGTAGTCTTCAGTAGCATATATCTTTTCAATTACTACTTCTCTAAAAGGTTTAATCACAAATTCGCTGAGGCCCACATGGCTTTTGTTACCAGCATTCCAGTCATAAGTATAGCCCAGTTGTGTCCAGGGGTATTTTTTGTACAAGTCGCAGGCATAATAACGGTCTGCGCGAGTTTTGTTCATCCACTTGGCGTGGGCAGATGTAGTATCGCCGTAGCCGCACCAATCACATTGTGTATCATTTATTTCCTTATCCGGACATGGCCTAAAGAGATCAGCGGGCTTTACCCAAAACTCCACAAACCACTTGTAAGTGTTGGTAGGAGGCAGGCCTAGGAGCTGCTCCAGTCTCAGGTTTACGTCCGCTGCTTTTTCCTGTTTCATACGGTTGAGCAGTTGGGGCGCTGCCGTTACCCATATGGGCCATTTTTTTGTGTTGTAAGTGCCTTTCTTAGGATCGTTTACATAATAGGTTCTGTCAGATTTCCAGCTTACCATTAACACGTACTGCTCACCTTTAATGGTTTTCCAGGTAAGGTCTTTATTATCAGGGCTAATAGAAACCAGACCCTTGTATACTTCATCCTTTTCCGGGTACGCCGCATCGGCCACAGCGCTGTTGTATAGTGCGGGTAAATCATTCGGAGAAATTCGCTGAGATCCTTTTGGAGCCACACAACTTACTGCAAAAAGTACGCTGATAGCCACCATCATTTTTTTGAACCTAAAAAAAGAGGGAGTTGAAGAGAGAGAATGCCTCAATTGTTCCATGAAATCGAAAATTTGCCGTTAACCTTTTAAAAAGAGCAAGGTAATAAAATTACTTGCCTCAGGCCGGCAATGTATATTCTTTGAGAAAAGTCAGATATAGGAATCAAGTGTTTTCATAGGTAACAGATGTGTAACCCTGACGAAGGGGGCAAAAGCTCCGGGCAATGGGTTAGAACGGTCTGTTGTAATATTTCCGAAAAAGGATACACTAGTGTAAATTTTGATGTGTACTGTGCGGTTTATTGATAATGAGAAAGGAGGGGCGACCGAATATGGAGCTCTGTTGTGGCTTTAGAATCGCTACTTTTGGCTAAGCAATGGCGGTATGTAGGGAAAAAGAGTAAAGCGCTTAGGCGTAGGTTAGGCAGCAAAAACCTCAACTCCTTTTCCGAGCATGCTTACGTATGAATGTAACACACTCTGAAACAGGCTCGCTATGTATTCAGATGAGTTGCTTAGGTATTACAGATCAGTGCCTATAAAAAAGAAGTGATCTGATTTTAAAATACATTCCAGGCTATTCGACGTGGTAGCGGTTGAAGTTGTGATTCCAATTTTGCCGCTACCACAATTTTTTTGCTCGGGCCTGAAATGGAATTCACCGAAAACTCATCCTTTATTTTTTTTGATAAAACTGTAACCTCCTATGCATACTTCTGGTAAGTATACAATGAAAGTAATGCATGTTAAACGCTATATGCTAGGGTTTCGAAGGCCTACAAAGTAGCCCCTCAGGGGGTAACAGTATTGTGTAACACAAAGGCGGAAAAAAGCAACTACCTAAGGTGTGTTGAAACAATTTTTCATTCCCTAAAAAGAGCCAGGGGTTCAATAAATGGCCTGGGTAACACGCTTACATTTAAATACGTCACGCTTATGATTTTTGACTTTTTTCTTTTACAAGAAAGCGAGACCATTGAGTATTGAAAATTAAAAACTGGGAGTTATTGATGGCCTGTTCCTTTAGGGACGGGCCTTTTTTTGGTTTTTCTTCTTGCGAGTTCATGTCGTTCGGAAACGGAATGATGTGTATAGGTGTACCTATGTAAGAGCCCTGGTTTTTCGCTTGCAGTTTCCATCCACCAATATTTGAGCATTCGCCACCGTACAAGTAAAATAAGTATCGCGTAAGTGCATGGTGCGCAAAGTTGTTTGAGCGACATAACGGTATCAACCTGTAGACAAAAGGAGACTCAGATATCAATAAGCATTGAATTTTTAAAAATAAATGAAAGTGGTTATTTTTAACTTATCTTGATTTCGTAATGACTGCCGTGGGTTAAGTGAAAGTTTATTTTTCTTTGATGAAATTAAGTTCATGAAAACGCTCCATTTATTCATTCTATGTCTACTAAGTGCTGCTACAGGTTACTCCCAATATACTGACAGCCTGCTGTGTAAGTTCAATGGCAATACCCACACTTTTAACACCAACTTAAGCGACGGTGACGACCTGTATTTGACCTTTCAGAACCACAATTCAAAGCGAGTTTCTATTTGGTTGTACAACGACGTAAATCCAAAGGGTAAACAGCTAACATGGTCAAAAGGTAGCTTAACACAAGAACACGGCCTTGAAAGGCAGAATCCACATATATTCAAGAAGGGGGCTTTTGTGTATGTTATTATAGGCGGGCATGACTATGAGTACAGTGTCATTACAAAAATCAAACAAGGGGTAGTGCAGTCTAAGGATAGCGTTCGGCTAAATATGTCCTCATTTTTACCGGGAAAATCACTCCTGTACTTTGCGGGCCGAAACAGCTCCCTGGGCCAGGTTTGGGCTTCCTACAATTTGGCTACCGGTGAAAAAAGTTATGTGGCATCACCAACAAAAGTGTATCTAAAAGGAGTAGTGGTGGATACAGCCGTTTTTACGCTACAAGACAGTACCCAACTATACGCAGGCTATAAAGGGCAAGCCGCAACAAGAGTTTTTAAAGCAGGCTATGCACCCTCCCAATTCGTAGATTTTGGCAACAGGAGCTATTTTAGATATGAAAACTCGTTTTATTCTACCGATGGATCAAAAAGGGGGACTCAACTTATAAGAACGTTTGGCCCAAATGAGCGCTTAACAGGGGTTGGCCTATCAGCCAGGGGAGTATTGCTAAGCTTGTCACTGAGTAGTTTTCATACCAGAACACTGCTTTATGAGCCTGATAGTAGTCGGTTGCGGTATATAGCCACCTCAAAAACGAGTTTCGCAAAACCTATGCATTTCGCTGAAGACAGGTACCTGTTTGCGGGACAAGATTTTTACTATATGGACCAACGGAAACAGGATTCAGGTTTTTTCAAACAGACGTTTCATTACACGTTTGCCATGTTTTACAAGACGGACTATGAGCATTCAAAGCACTACTTCAGTATCAATAATATGGCAGATACCTTCAACTTCTATATGGTGGATACCAGTTTGACCATTCAACGTTTAAATACAACTCCCCTTGTTTCTTATAAAGGAACTGACAGTGCCTTTCACATAGCGAGCCCCTTGTTTACACATAAGGACGAACTCTACTATGCCAAGTATACCAGCAACCATGTAGAAATAAGGAGGTTTACTCTACGTGCACCTGTTGGGATGGCAGAAATGCGGCATGAGGTAAAGCTCTATCCCAACCCGGCAAATGACAGGGTGACGCTTCAGTCCACTTCACCGATCAAGTCAATTTCCGTTTTTGATTCGCAGGGTCAGCTTTGTTTTTCAAAACAAGGAGGTAACAATACCTCTCATACGCTCAATGTTTCAGAGTTTCCTGCAGGCTTGTACTTTGTTAGGTTTTATAGCCAAGGATTAAGCCATAGCACAGGCTTTATTAAGAAGTAGCAGTGCATGGTTATAAGCCCAGCTTCAAGCAGGTGCTTTAGCATTCAAGTGATAGAAGGTTTCTTAAGTACTGGATAAGAAAAGCCCGCCAATAGGGATGACGAGCTTTCGAATGGGTGCTTTTTGGTTTCTTAGAAGCAAACAATGTTTTCTTCAAAGTCGGTGCAGCTCCATGAAAAGGCCCAATAACAAGCCTCTCCCTTTATGAAAATGCATGAGTCCTTATAGCCAAAACATATACTAGCCTTGGCTACACCGGCACTTACATCAAAGCAAAACTCTGGGTTGCTTGGGTCCAATGTTTGGTCAATATTAATAATGGTGACTCCCAATAGAGCTACCTCGGCTTTTACAACGACAGACCAATTGTCGCCAGTTGTAATGGTTAGTTCTCCCTTTAAGGTGACAATACCAAAGAAGCTGAGGTCGAATGGAAAGCTGAAGTCTTTGTCAGTACTATCAACAGTTAATGCTTCATGGTTGATTTTAACCATTTCTTTGCCCATATTGTCAAGGGCTTCCATGTAGCGTTTTTGGGTTTCTTCAATTGAAAGGTTGAGCAGTTTTGCGGTTTCTTCCCACTGGCTTTGGCTAATGTTAACTTCCATAATAATCGAATTTGTTATTTAATAAATGTTGTTTGAATGAATCACGATCGGCAGTGATTCAGGTTCAATGGTAGCCTGCCATAAATTGCCTTATCAGTCTTTGTACCTGAAGGCGTTTTTTCCAAACTTGAAGCCTTCATTTTTTGTCATGGAAGGTTATTGGAGTTGAATAGAAAGTTTTAGTGGGCAAACAAGTCACAATAAAGTGGTAGGTTGCCACGCAAGTAGGTATTCGTGGCTGACAGGCTTAGGTGTATAGAAGTGCTGTACTCTGTAGGAGCTTTTAAATTATAGGGACCATTTTAGGTCTCTTAAGAATGAGAAAATCACTCTGGTGCCCATTTGTATGAAGCGCTGTTGTTACCAATGTATACTTGAAAACACTAAAAGCAATAGCAATGACAGATCAAGAAAAAATGGACTCAAGAGAAGCACAGGTGCTTAGAACCACAGAAAGTGCATTAAAATGTACTCCTTATGTGTATGTAGAAAACGAGGGGGCAACAAGGCTGGTGCACGTAACTATATTTCAGGACGGAAGTGTGTTTACGGTTCAAGAACTAACGGGTACTACCACACCTGAATTTGTGTATACTGAAAATGAGACAGCTACCACAAACCTTGTCATAAACACCTACCATACAGTGCCACAAGGAATAGCGGCACTCGATATTATCTGCACAATTCATGTAGACGACAAAGGAGGGAACCGAAAAACTACGGTGATTTATGAATCGCCAAGAGGTGGAAAGAATGGTTAATGAATAGAGCGTTTAAGGCAACCAGGTATGCTTCAGTTTTAATTGGAGCATGCCTCCTTTTAAGTTTTGTGATGACTTCAATAGAAGCCCTTGGCCTGGCTCCAGGCTTGCACAACTCTGAGCGGGGTTTGCCTGGTAGATCAAGTCTTGCGGATTCTTCAGTAAGGGCTCTACAATCCAGGGCGCGTGACTTTCGTTCAGCCGGCGATCTTGATTCGGCGCAGGCAGCCTATGAAGATGCATTAGAGCTGTTTCCGTCTGTGGAGAGCCTTTGGCAGGCTCAAGTACATTTCGAACTGGGGCAAGTGTATGATTTGCAGGGGCATCAACAAGAAGCTATTGAAGCCATGCAATTGGCCATGGAACATTTTAGAGCCTTAGAGTCTGACAGTGGTGAAGCGGTGGTAAACGAAGCTGTTGCCATTATGCACTGGAAACAACAAAAACCAGAGTTGGCCCTGGAAGGGCTCCTTAAAAGCCTCGATTTCAAAAAGTCAAAAAACGATTCTGCGGGCATTGGACGCTCGTACATAATGATAGGAAACATGTACGCACATCAGGAACGTTTTGAGGCCGCTGCAGACTATTTTAGGCTAAGTGCCGGCATTTGGCAAACACTTAAACACCCTAAGAGTACGGTCAATTATTCTATTTCACTCAACAATCTGGGGAATGTGTATTCAGCCCTGGGCAGGTATGCTGATGCAGAAGCATCCTACCTCAAAAGCATTTCTATTAAGTCAGAAATTGGAGACTCTCTGGGCCTGGCGGATGCTTATAATAATGTGGGGGATTTCTACTTTCAAAACGAAGAGTTTGAAAAGGCGCTCACTTTTTTTAATCAAAGTGCACAGTGGTTGGGCTCAAAAGCTGCACGGCCAAAACAAGTGGTAGCCCTTGAAAACCAGTCCATCACACTTGAAAAGCTTGGGCAATATGAGGACGCGCTTAACGTGCTGTGGAAACGCAATGAGCTTAGCGAAGCGCTACTCGAAGACAAGTATTCAGAAAAAGTAGCGGAGCTCCTTGAGGAATTTGAAGCAGAGAAAAAGGACCATGAGATTACAGAATTAAAGGCAGAGAATCAATTAAAGATGATGGCGCTTGATCAAGCCCGAACAAGAAGCTTTATATGGTTGATGGGAAGTGTTTTTCTGGTTGCATTTCTATTGCTGGCTCTGCTGGCCATTAGGCAACACAAGCGCAAAAACGTATTGCTCAATCATAAAAACGAACAGATTACTGAGCAAAGGCAACAAGTGGTAAGAAAGAATGCCGAACTAGAACAAATTACTGCCACCAAGGATCGATTGTTTTCTATTATAGCTCATAACCTCAAAGGACCACTATCGGCTTTGGAAGGCGTTTCGGGAGTGATGAACTACTACCAGAAGACCAACCAGACTCAAAGGCTGGAAAACGTGGTGTCAGAGATTGATAGAACCGCTTTTCATACCAACGCGCTCATTGATAATTTACTCAACTGGGCCAGAGTAGAAACGCAAAACATTCCTTATCAACCCAAAGAGCTGGATGCAAGAGGAGTATTAAGTCAATGTATAGAGCTTGTACGGGTGCAAGCCAACATGAAAGACATAGGCATTGAGCTGGCTTTGCACGGTGATGTAGTCCTTTTGGCAGATTTGAATTTCCTGAAAACAATAATGACCAACCTCCTGCACAATGCCATTAAGTTTACTCCAAACGGTGGATATGTAAAGGTGCTTACTAACGAGACTGAAGGCAGAATACGAATTGAAGTGAAAGACAGTGGTGTGGGTATAAAGGCCAACCAGATGGAAGCCTTGTTCATGGCTTCTGCCACTAAAAGCACCTCAGGAACCAATGGAGAAAAGGGAACGGGGCTTGGGTTGTTTGTGTGTTATGATTTTGTAGAAAAAGAGGGCGGAAAACTCCAGGTACGTAGCGTACCAGGTAAGGGCAGTACGTTTAGTTTTACGCTGGCCCAGGCAATTCAAGAAGAAACTTTATGAGTAAAATCAATATTCTAATTGTTGAAGATGAAGCTTTGCATGCTGCCAAGCTGGAAATACTTTTGAAAGAGCTGGACTATCACGTACTGCCAGTTGCCGAAAGTGCAAAAGAAGGCATGACCACCTTCCATGCCACACAACCTGATTTGGTGATTTTAGACATTTGGCTTAGCGGAGATAAAGACGGAATAGACTTTGCGAAAAGCCTAAAACAAATAGATGGCAGGCAGGTGCCCGTTATATTCCTTACCTCAATGAACGACACCGAAACCTTTGATCGGGCCAAAGAGACCAACCCTTATGCCTATTTGCTAAAACCAATTGATCGCTTTTCGCTACAGCACGCCATTGAACTTGCCTTGAACAATATGATGGCCCAAAAAGAGTCACAGGCGGCAAATGCCCTTCAGCACGTGTTGAGCAATGGGAAAAACCTTTTCATTAAAGAACAAAAAAAGCTTTACAAAGTGGCTGTAGACGATATTTCGGCCATTGAAGTGGATGGGAAGTACTGTAAAGTATATACGCCTGATCGCAATTTGCTGGTACGTACCTCCATGAAGGAGTTCCTCAAAAAAATGCCCGGGAATACCTTTCTGCAAACGCATAGAAACTACCTGGTAAACGTGAACGCTATTTTGGAAATTGAGCTGGATAACGACCTTATCACCACCGCTCAGATATCAGTTCCTATCAGCAAGAATTACAAATCTGCCATTGTCAATAATTTGAATTTTCTCAAGTAGAAAGGTCTAATGTGTTGTGCCGTGGTACACTGCTGTAGCTCAAGTGGCATTGTTCAAATTAGTCACACATTGTCCTGTTTCAAGTGGAAATTACCGGTTAATCAGAAATTTCTCGGAATAGAGGGCCTGTTCTGATTCAATACGAACAATGTATAGGCCCTTTTTCCAATGCCCCGTTTTCACTTGAAACTGAGAAGCATTGGCACCCAGGTATAATTGACGCCCCTGCAAATCAAACACCCTGAGAGAAGTAATGGGCTGGCTTGGTGATGATATGATGACTTCCCCCTGACTTATTTGCATTTGGTAATCTAAAGTTGCCTGTGGCTCTTGAATACCTACCGGAAGGGTGTTAAGGCCTACACTGTATACTCCCTTTGAAAAGGTCATGAAGTAAAGAGTGGAGTCAAAAATGTGCATCTCTGCCACACCACCACATTTAGGTAGGTAGTACTGAAATACTTTTTCCCAATGGCCTCCCTTGTCAGTGCTTCTAAACAAATGGACGCTGTCTTTAGCAAAGTTCACAGAATTGTAAGCTCCTACAGCATATACATGGTCTGAGTAAGCAAATGGATAGTCTATTGCCCTGATGTACATGCCATGAGGCGGCTTAAAAACCGTAGACCATGTTTTGCCCGAATCGAGCGAGCGATTGATTTTTCCTTCTTTGCCGGTAAACATTATGGCCGCATCAGAGGGGTGAAATGCAATGCAGTTTACCGCATCATTGGCTTCTACATCATGTTGGGTCCAGCTGGTGCCGGCATTATAGCTAATGTCAAGATAGGAGTGAAAGTTGCCCGCTTCGCCACCACTTATTACAAGGTCTGGTACAAATGGATGAGCGCGCATAATTACAGGTTGGTAGCTTATATGGCCCCAGCTGTTTTTTACCACAGTCCAGTTATTGCCAAAGTCAGTGCTTTTGGCCACACAGTTTCCCGCCATACCGTAAATAACAAGCGGGTCGTGCGGGCTTTGCGCAAATTCTGAAGCCGATTGGAAATCAATTGCTGGACCGCCAAAGCCATTGGTGAAATTGCTCCATGAATCACCATGGTCGGTTGAAAGTTCAATACAATTACCGGGTCCACCCTCAGTTATAATAAGCAGGGAATCTCCATTAAAAACATAGCTGGCAACGATGGTATTGTCTGGTGAAATTCGCTTCCAGGTGGTATCTGTTGAAGACAGGCTTTTGGTGTACAAGCCCGAAGAAACATCCAGATAGATGTTGCCATTGCGGAAGCTAAACTCAGGCCTGAGCGCAATACGCGCATCAGACAAGCCCATGTGTACCAAAGTTTGACCTATAGCGGTAGAAGACATAAAGAGAAGGAAAACACAAATTCGAAGCATAGTAGGAAGGTTTTGAATAGCTAATAAGCAATGCCCTCCTCAGGTTGCACATGGCCAAGTTTGAAGAATAGTGCATTGATGATTGATTTAATAGCTGTACATCTAGCCAAAATCAGATGCCAGGCAGACCCCATTTGCTTTTTATAAGCCTTTATCATTTACAAGGAGCCATTCAAAGTCCTTGAGTTTTGTCCGCAAAGCTGTTTGAGTGACCTTTGCAAGGCATTGGGAGCGAGTTTTTTGCGGACTAGATTTTTGCATCCTTTTTATCAATGAAAAAGGATGAGCCTTGCGGCTTGAGCAACCAAACGCTTTGTGATTGTATACCGGCCTGGGCTCATACGGTATTTTATCATGAGGCAGATAAGACAGCCTGCCGATTTGTTGCTACCACTTAAAGGCATAATCCTATATATTTGAGAAGTACAATGGAGTATAGTATTTAGTTAGGTTAGGTTTTAGGCTCGGTTAGGCAAAACGGTTAAGGCTACCCATCTACGTACATACTGTCAACATTCTGTGAGAAAGAGCCCACACCCCTGCGCGAAGGATAGAATGTGCAGTAAACCATTGTTTTTTAAAACCCATAAAAACAATGCAATGAAAAGCATGCAAGACGAGAGGAATGAAAACGACATTAAGAAGTCGTGTAACGATCCAACAGCCTGTTTAGAAGAAATGTTTGTAGACCAGGTGCAGAAAATGCGCGTGGAGCAAGGGCAGTGCCCCGTACGCCGCCCGGTTTTTTTACGCACCCATGGTATTCTAAGAGGTACTATGACCATTTTAGACAATATTCCTGATGACCTGAAGAAAGGCATGTGGACCAACGCAGGCGATCATCCGGTGTATGCCCGCTACTCATCCGACCTCAATGATGGCCGACCTGACTGGGAGAGTACCATTGGTTGTGGCATTAAGATGTTCGACATTCCGGGCAAGAAGGTGGTGAGTGACAATGGTGCCGGAACAGCCGATTTGCTTTTCCAAAACGTGCCCTTCTTTTTTGCTGACAACGCCGAAGACTTTTGCAGCTTTACCAAGGCCAGTCTTGAAGGCTGGGGAGATGAATGGGTACAAGAAAACGCACCTAATACCAATGAGTTATTGGCAGAAATGGCCAAACCCATTCGATCGGTATTAGAGACTCCCTTATGGAGTGTAGTGCCTTTTCAACTGGGTAAAGACCAATATTGCAAGTACATATTGAAACCCGCTACTTCTACTTTTTCAGAGAATCCTGACATTGACGATCCTAACTTTATGGGCAAGGAGCTGGCCAGCAGGCTGGCGGCCGGATATGCCACCATTGACATTTACATACAGCCCCGGCCAAGTGCCAAAGAGTATGGCGAAGCTTATATAGAAGAGCATTTTCCACTTGATAAGGCCACCGTAGTGTGGGATGAGAAAACCGCTGAGCCTATTAAAGTGGCGGTAATTAAGTTTCCAAAACAAGATATTACTCAAGCTGAAAACGAGATTTACGGCGACTGGTTGGCCTTTAACATAGGCCGTGTACCCAATGCCAACAGGCCCGTAGGAAGCATTGCAGAAGCCCGTATGAAAGTGTACAAGGCCAGTGCCGATTACCGTAGAAAGAAAAACGACCAACCGGTAAGCGAACCCACCGCACCCGGCGAACCCAAAGTGGAAAACCCTAAATGTCCGTTTCCACACCATAAAGACACTGATGAGAAGCCCAAAGAACTTACCAAGGATGAGATAGAGCGCATTGTAGATGTGAAAATTCATCCGGGAATAGGCATCGCCCGGGTAGGCAACAGCGCTACTGAGCATTATATAGGCCCTGAAGTAATGAATCCCGAGCCAACAAAGTTTGGCGAAACCCGTGATCCTGGTGGAGCCATTAAACGACAAGCGGCCCGCTTTAGAATTTATGGATACGACAAATACGGCAACGTGGTGGCTGAGGTGCAGCAGTCTAAAAACAGCACTGTAGAATGGTCAGTACACGTAGCCAACAAAAAAGCCCAGTGGTACGAGTTCAATGCGGCTATGGACATTCCAGCCACCGTGGATTTAACAGTGCCCTTGCGAAACCCTGATGTGGCGGGCAGTGGGCGCGATGCCCTTGCTATAGATCCGGGTGAATGCAAAATAATGGGCATTAATATGAACGACTCCAGCTATGTAATGACTGGTGATTTTCAGGGAACTCCTGTAACACTTGGAGAACTGCGCACCGACTCAGTGGGGCGTCTTTTGGTATTGCCAGGTTATGGCGTATCCGCAAGCCCTACCGATCAGCCGGTGTACAAACCTTCAGATCCCAACAGTTTTAATAATGCTGCAGGCTGGTATGATGATATATGCGATGGACCGGTACATGCCAAAGTAAGTGTGGGTGATAAAGACTTTGAGGCTGATGGCGCATGGGTATCATCAGGTCCACCAAATTTTGCTCCTGACATGGTGGCCTGGCGCACCTTGGACGACTTGCTGCGTGCCGTGTATACCGATGCAGGAATGATGGAACTGCCCAAGCGCATTTCGTTTAACGAGCATGTAAAACCCATACTGCAAAGACTCAGCGATCTACAATGGGTAAACAAGGGTTACCTCAGCATGTTTGGAGCTAATGGCCCTATGAACTTCAACAATGAAGACCTCATGCACAAGTTGGCCAAAACTCCCGGTGGTGGTCCTTATCCCGATCCTTATGGAGAGCTACGCCGAATTATTTTCAACAGTTTCAGGCCTGTAAACAATATTGCCGTTGAAAAGCGATCATGGCCCTGGAACTACGGAGATGCCTATGGCTATACCGATCCTGACCCCACACAACCCCCATCGCCCAACCAGTACTTAAAGCTGCCCGCCTATTATGATTATGTACTGAGCAAATGGGTAGAAGGTGATTTTATTTCAGATTACGATCCCAACACCAAAACCTATAAGTCGCTGGAAGAACTGCCTTTGCAAGAGCGACCGGAGTCGCTTGACCGGGCCAACATGCATTTTTGTCTGGCAGATGCCTTCCACCCCGGAGCGGAGCTTACCTGGCCCATGCGTCATGCCTCTATGTACAGAGCGCCCTATAGAATACGGGAGCGTGAAGCCGGAAAAGACGATCCTACCTACGGTACCACGCTCAACCATGCCAAAGTGATAAAAGTAGGAGGCCCGCTGTACGCACAGGGCCCTGGCGACCTAAGTCGCTGGATGGCATTGCCCTGGCAGGGAGATACTGCCTATTGCCGCTCAGGCTATGATATGGAGTATGATCCATACGTACCTACCTTTTGGCCGGCACGGGTACCTAACCAGGTGCTCACCTATATGGATTACAAAATTGTAATTGACACCAATAGAAGCAAAGAAGAGCGCATTGCCGCCTACGAAAACCGCGCCAGTTGGATGCGCGTAGTACCACAGAACCTACCGGCTCCGGAGCAGATGGAATACATGATTGCCCATTTCAGCGAAATGGGAATTATAGAAGCCCTGCCTGGCCCTAAGGACCTGGATGGAATTCCAGAAACGCTCTTTGTAGAAAACCTTACCACCGTGCGCAGGAAAGAGCTTGAAGAAGCCTATAAAGCCTTTAGAAAGCAGTTTCCAAAACTCGGTTATTATGACCAGCGCCTGGCCGAAGCCGGATGGTTTAGTGAAGAGCAGCGCAATGAGTTTATGACCATTAAGCGCCGAGGAAATTAGGATAAAGGCACCACAGTTCTCCTCATACAAAGCTGCTGACGTACTGAGTGGCGTGTCGAAGACACGTTGTATCGAAGTAGGTCAGTTGCTTTTATCTCTTGATTATGCTGAAAACATCCATACAGCGCCAACCAGCGCGGTTGAGTGCCAGCCATAGAGAATTCAAAGAATTTGAAATGGATGGTGTATCGAAGCCCGACCACTCAAACACCACTACACAAATTCACTCAAACACTCAGTCACCAACTCACTAACTCACCAACACACTGACTCACTCAAAACAAATTACCCGATGTGAAGTAGCCGTAGTAGGAGCCGGGCCAGCCGGCGCTGCCGCGGCACTTCTTTTGGCACAGGCCGGAAGGCAGGTGGCCCTTATTGATGATTGCGATTATGAGCAATGGAAAGTAGGAGAATCACTTCCCGGAGCCGCCATTCGCTTGCTTCACCGTCTGGGCATATCCAGTCTGGAAGAGCTGGTAGGTTCTGAAAACTACAAAGCCTGCATGGCCAATGTCTCGGCATGGGGTACCGATCACTGGACCTATAAGGATGCCATTCACAGCCCTGAAGGTGGTGGTTGGCATCTGATGCGGCATGAGTTTGACAAGGCCTTAAAGGAACAGGCCCTTGCGGCCGGAGCGGTACATCATTCGGCCAGGGTTTACAATAGTGTGCAAAAAGGCGATAAAAGCTTCCTTTTAGAGCTGAAAGGCGCATCTGTAAATTCACAGCTGGACGCACAATTTCTCATAGATGCCAGCGGAAGAAGCGCCGTAGTATCGCGCAGAATGGGGACCGAGCGTGAGCGCATGGAGCAGCAAATGGCCGCCTACACCTGGCTCAAGCCCATGGATGGCGACACCGACAATACCACACGCGTAAAATCCGTAAGCCAGGGTTGGTGGTATACCAGCAGGTTACCCAATGGCTATAGAGTATTGTCTTACCAGGGCAATGCCGATATCGTAGGGCAAATGAGCAAAGACCCGCAAAGCTTTTTAGAGGCCTGCAATGCCACCGATATACTTCCCACACAGAGGCTATTGTGCACCGAGCATTTAAGCAGAGGTATTCATACCCACGATGCAGGAATAAGCCGGCTCCTACAGCCCTATGGCGAAGGCTGGCTGGCTATGGGCGATGCAGCACTCTCTTTTGATCCCCTTTCTTCACAAGGCATCTTCTTCTCACTCTACAGCGCCGTGCGCGGAGTAGAAGCCTCGTTGGATGGAAGCGATGCTGCTTTTGAGAAATACGCGAAACAGGTGCGTTCTGTGTTTGATGGGAATATTAGGGGGAGGAAGGAGTTTTATGGGGCGATCGCTTAGGGAGTCCTGTTGCAATAGTTGGTTTAACATCCCTTGTGTTCATGAAATCAGCTGTTGTCATGATCTACTAGGGAAGAGTACATAGTTGCCTTAACCGCCAATGAGTGTTGCGTTATGAAGTGTTTTTGGGATAAGTTCGTTTATTGCGTAGTTTGGTGCAAGCTGAAATCACTTAAATGAAAAATGAATCCAAAACAAAAACTAGAATCTCTTTTGAATATTGAGTATAGATCTGAAAATGGAGATTTGTACACAATAGAGTTATTGGATGGGATGACAAGCGAAGAAATTGCCAAATACAAAAAACGGCTACCCAATAATCACCTTCCAACAGAAATAGAAGAGCTCTTGAGGTTTTGCATAGGATTTGATTTTTATGGACTAGAGTCCGTCCGATTTGATACCTATGGACATTTTGGTTTTGAAGAAATGTTTCCTAATTCGGTTCCACTTACAGCGGATGGGGATGGTAATTTTTGGATTCTAGATATTGATAATAAAGGAAATTGGAATTCGGTTTATTATGTATGTCACGATCCAGCAGTTATAGTGAAGCATTCAGAGAATTTAAGGGAGTTTATTGAGCAAATTGAAGAGTTTGTAATAAAGGGCAGTGAATCTACTCTTGAGACGATTCGCGAACAAACGTCAACAGAAATTTGGAGAGAAAAAGTCGGGATCATGGAAAAGAATGAAAAAGAGTATGATTTTGAGAATGAAGAAATTGAATTCCCAGAAACGTTCTTAATTGCCGACTTGACTGACGAACCAATAAAAACTGGTTTCGCTTGGGGGAAATCAGGGCCAAACACAAAAATCATAAGACCAACTGACGAACCTGTTTGGATAGTTGAAAAACGAGTGAAACAAGGCTTTCTCTCGCGATTATTTGGTGGAAAGAAATCAAAATCAAATGCATAACAAGGTGTATAGCCAATAGGAGCAATTAGTGGTGAATTTAAAATTTTGTTCTTTGAACATGTTCTGTTCCCCATCCAGCTTCCGCCAACTCAAATGAAGAGTTCACTTTAGTGAGAATGCTAGGCTCCTTGCTGGCTATCCTGATCATTCAAAGGCTGGCCTTTACTAAAGTTGGTTTAACATCCCTTATGTTCATAGAATCAACGATTGTCATAGTATGTCCTTGACAGATAGGTGGTTGCGCTAACATCCATTTGGCTTTGGTTTATGCAGTGTTTTAGGGCTAAGTTTGTTTGTCACGTAGTTAGAAAATATACATCATGGCTTTAATGTTTAGACAGGTTATTCAGTATGATAGTAAACTGGGTCATAAGTTTGTGCCAAACCAAACTGCATGTGTAAAATACGGTAATGGGACGTATTTAATTGAAACAGATAAGAATGGTTTTAGAAACTCGAGTAAAAAGAGAAAGGGTAAATTGAAAATTGTCTGTGTAGGTGATTCTTTTACTGCTGGAGATGGGGTAAGTAACCAGTATAGATTTACTGATCTGCTTGAGGAAAAGTACGATTGTGAAATTCTCAATTTGGCAGGTTCAGGCTACGGTATTGACCAACAAGTATTGGCTTATGAGCAGTATGCAAAAGATTTCGAACATGATATAGTTTTGTTCTTTCCATTCCTGGATGACTTGAATAGAAACCTCCTACCTGCCAGAGAGGGAATAGACCGTTCATCAGGTCAACGAGTTTATATACCCAAACCATATTTCACAATGGAGAACGGGGAGTTGCTATTACATAACATCCCTGTCCCGAAAGAGAGAAAGACGAAGCCTTTACAGAAAGCTCCTGGTAATAAAGCAGCCGAGTTTTCACACAAAATTTTAAATAAAGCGGAAAGTGTAGCCAAGCGGCTAACAAAGACGTTTAAAACAGAGATACTGAATCAATCATGGTACCCTGAATCGAATGATATTAATTCTGACCGATGGAAAATCACTATTCCAATTATCAATAAATTCAAGGAGCTCACAAAAGAAAAGTCACTTCTTATATTTCCCTTGCCCTATAAAATAAGTGTGGAACGCAAGGAGTCTTCTTCACGATATATGTCAATTTTCAAAACGTTTGAAGACAAGAACACAAAAGTCTATGACATATCTGAGACACTTAGGAAGTCTCATATTCCTGGTGAAGAGACAGTGTTTTTAAATATCTGTTGGCACTTTTCGCACAACGGTAACGAGTTAGTGGCAAATGAAATTGGGAATGTATTGAAGTCAAAATATGGAGCAACTCCTATTGCACCTACCAAAACTGAGGATAAGACTGTTCGCGTATTGGGAATTTCGTGCTTTTACCATGATTCTGCTGCTTGCATAATTGAAGACGGGAAAATAATCGCAGCTGCACAGGAAGAGCGTTTCACCAGAGTAAAACATGACAAATCATTTCCTCTCAATGCCATCAACTACTGTTTAGAGGAATCAAAAGTCAGTATACATCAGGTTTCAAAAATTGTTTATTATGATTTAGAGACCTGGACAATTGAACGCGCTCTGTGGAACTCATTTGAGATTGGCGACTTAAAAGATGAGTTCTGGAGCGCAGCAAAGCAATCTCTTTACAAAAAACTGTTTCTCCCTAAAATCATTCGAAATAGAACAGGTTATGAGGGGGAGATTTTTAAATGCCAACATCATATTTCTCATGCTGCGGGAGCATTTTATCCTTCTCCATTTAAAGAGGCCGCCATTCTGGTTATTGATGGTGTTGGCGAGTGGGCTTGCTCAACTATTGCAAAAGGTTCTGGTTCTAAAATCGAGATAATAAAGCAACAAAATTACCCTCATTCACTTGGGCTGCTTTATTCAGCCTTTACCTATTACACCGGGTTTAAGGTAAATTCCGGAGAGTATAAATTAATGGGATTGGCTCCATACGGTGATCCCAAGTATTGCGATATCATTAAAGAACATCTTATTGAGATAAATGAAGATGGTTCCATCCAATTGAATCTTGACTACTTTTCTTTTCAAGAGGGCAATCGCATGACTAACAGCAAATTCGATGAATTGTTTGGTGGCCCTGCCAGAGATGCTGAGACGGATATCACCATGAAGGAAATGGATTTAGCTGCCAGCATCCAAAAGGTTACTGAAGAGGTTGTTATCAAAATGGCCAATCACGCCAAGATGGTGACAAATTGCGACTATCTCGTTATGTCTGGAGGGGTGGCTCTCAATTGTGTAGCAAATGGCTATTTGTTTGACAATACATCATTTAAAGACATCTATTTTCAACCAGCTGCAGGTGATGCAGGTGGCGCAATGGGCTGTGCCCTTGCCTGGTATTATGAAAATTTTCCAGATACTGATAAATCTACAACTGAAAACATGTCGGCATATTTAGGGCCTGAATTTTCATCAGATGAAATTTTGGCCTTTATCGACACGAAGGATTATCCGTATCACCAATTTGAAACCGGAAAGAGAGCAGCTAAGATTTCTGAAATTTTACATGAGGATCTTATTATCGGCTATTTTGACGGTAGAATGGAGTTTGGTCCCAGAGCTCTGGGGGCAAGATCAATTATTGGAAATCCACTTAATCCGGAAATGCAATCTAAATTGAACCTGAAAATAAAGTATCGGGAATCATTTAGACCGTTTGCACCGATCTTTTTGGAAGAGCGCACCTCAGAGTATTTTGATTTTGATCGCCCGAGCCCACACATGTTAATTGTAAAACAGGTTAACAAAAATCTGCTGAAACAAACTGAATCCAATGAAGGCGAAGAAGACCTGTTAAAGATCATTAATCAGGTGAGAAGTGATATTCCGGCAATTACCCATGTAGACAATTCTGCCAGGCTTCAATCAGTGAATGAAGATCAAAATAAACGAGTTCATGATATCTTAAAGGAGTTTGAAAAAAAATCAGGAAAAGGAGTCCTAATTAATACATCTTTTAATGTACGTGGTGAACCTATTGTATGTACCCCTGAAGATGCGTACAGATGTTTCATGAGAACCGAAATGGATGTTCTTGTTTTGGGTGATTTCTACTTAATAAAAGAAGAGCAACCGAAATTTGAGGACACAGATAGTTGGAGAGAAACATTTGTATTAGACTAATTGGATTGACATAAATAACTATATGGAATCATTTTACATAGACCCGACAAAGAGCAAAGCCCACACAATATCTACTGCCAATATTGAAGTGGAGGACTTAGACAGATTAATTGAAAATTTGCTTCTTGAGTTTCAAAACTCTTCGGAGGAAGAAAAGAATAAATATCGTCCCATTCTAAAAGATTGGTTGTCTTCTATGGACGATAGTGTGCTATCTCAGGATGACGAGAAAAAAGTACGTGATTTTCTCTATGAAATGTTTTAAGCTTTTTCTAATAAAGCCTCATAGTGGTTGAGAGGATGGGGCTTTAATTTTATCGCTTAGCTGAAAGGCTATTACTCTGCATTTCTTCTACTCTTGTAATGCTAAGGTTGTACCAGGTTTGTATGAGCATTATCTTAATAAAAGAAATAAACCTGAGTAGCTCAATCTGTAGGTGGCACTCCTACCTTTTTTGCACACTTTGTTGATGTCTTTCTCTATGAGACCCGAATCTCAGCGAACAAGAAAAGCGCCGGTTGAATGAGTTGTCGGGGAATTAAATTGCATGATCAACCTAACCGTCCTTTCCTTAGCCTCCTGTCGTTTCAAGGCTTTTGCCTTTTTCTTATGTACTTAAGTTTTAGAGTTGTTACTTGGTCACCTAATATTGTGAAACGTAGCGGTTTATGATCTATCTTTTTAAGTATATTCGAAAGAAAATCCTTATCTCAAGACTTTATGCTAAGTATGTTAAGCATGACAAGGTCATTCAAAAGGATATTGAGCAAACTGTGATTACTCGAGGTTGTACAGTAAATCCCCCTACTATAGAGAAAAAGTTTCACCATGTAATGCAATACTATCCGGACTACGCTTTTGTATTTTTCTGGAGAATAAAAGGCAGGTCACATCCATGGAGACATTATTTTCTAAAAGAGAACAATTGCAAAATCTTTGGAAGTACTAAAATTGAGGGAGGATTGATGTGCTATCATCCCTATGCTACAGTAATCAATGCCAGATCAATTGGTGAAAATTTTCAGTTTAGAAACAGTTTGACCATTGGAAATAAGTTTAACGACAACACAAAAATTCCTGTTATTGGAAATAATGTTGTGGTTGGTGCCAACGTAGTCATTATTGGCGACATCCAAATAGGAAGTAATGTTATCATTGGCGCAGGTTCAGTCGTTGTTAAAGACGTGCCTTCAAATGTTGTAATTGCAGGTAATCCTGCTAAGATAATTCGGAACCTAGATGAATAGACGCATTAAGATTTTATTTACGACTTCTAATTTTAACACGGCTGGAAGTGGTAAGGTTATATATGATTTAGTGAATGGTCTTGACAAATCTAAATTTGACGTCCATATCGCATGTGGTGATGACAAAGGTGCGTTCTTTAAAGTAGTTGAAGCACTTGGCTTACCAATTCACATATTTGAAACCAAGACCCATTATCGTCCGTACCATAGTCTTTTATCCCGAATACGGCCTATTTCTAAGTTTTATAAAACTCATGGTTTTGATATCGTGCATTCATGGCAATGGAGTAATGATTGGACTGAAGCCTTGGCCGCTAAATTGGTTGGAGTCAAATGGATGTACACCAAGAAAGCCATGGGGTTCAATAAGCATTGGAAGATCAAAAGTTTCCTGGCTGATTTCATTGTAACCATCAATGATGAAATGAAGCAATACTACCCAAATAAAAGAGCCCAGCAATTGATTCCTATTGGCATTGATACAACGTATTATAGTCCTGAGCATTTTGAAACAAATAAAAATAGAAGCTCATTTAAAATAATAACGGTAGCTAATTTGGTTCCTGTCAAAGGCATTGAAGTTTTACTTCATGCAGTAAAAAAAATAAAGGATAAAGACATTGCGCTTGATATTGTTGGTGATGATTCAAACGCTTATGGACAACAACTCCATGAGCTAAGCCAGGATTTAGGATTGAATGATCAAGTGAAATTTCTCGGCAAGCAATTGGATGTAAGACCTTACATAGCCAATTCAGACATGTATGTTATACCAACTCTGAACCAAGGAAGAAAAGAAGGTATGCCTATGGCTCTCGTTGAAGCTATGTGTATGGGTGTTCCTATCTTAGGTTCGGATATTACGGGAATTAACTTCGTGCTCAAGGATTTTCAGAATTTACTTTTTACGGCCGGAGATTCAGATGCCTTAGCACAAAAGATTGAGTATCTAAAATCCTTAAGCGATGAGCAACGTAATAGTATTGGGCAAGATCTTAGACAATATTGTATAGATCATTTTTCAATGGAACAATTTATTACATCACATGAAGCCGTGTATGAGCAGGTGGTAGGAGAATAAGGGGGCAAAATTCAATAAACATATCGTTATCGTAAGTGCTGCAAAAAGAGCTGGGTTGGATTTTTGATAGTGGCATCTACTCTCGCAGCTCCTTCTTTGAGTTTTACTCCTTTCCTCTCCATTTAGTGTTCGGTGGTTCTTAACGCTACTTCTTGAGCCAGTAAGGAGTTTTATGACATGGCTTAGACTATTCCTCTTCCACCACCGGACTGGTGACCCTTTTATCGGAAAGGATTTAATAGTTTTGAAAGAAAAAAACTATGAGGCGTTTATTGTGGGTCAATGGGCTGATATTTTCATGTTTGTTGTTTTCAATTTCTCAGGCAAATGGTCAGGAACACGAGTACTATTTTTCAGATCAGGAGATAAAGGGCAATGCCACTGTCATAGACTATGTCAAGGGTGAAAGTTATGTAGTATTGTGTGGTACCAGGTTTGGTCAGCATTTGAAACAACCGAACTTTACCATGGTAGACTCTTCGGGTAAGGTCTTGTGGAACTCAAGTGACAATGATGAGCTGTGGTATGATAAAGACATTGATGCAGTTGCCAGCGATGTTTTAATTGATTCAGCACAAAACATTTATGGGCTTATAAACTATGGTGATTCATTTGACTTTATTCAACTAAACCCCTCTAACGGAAAGGCCCTTCAACGAAAACGTCATCAACTCAGCTGTTTTCAGCTTGGAGATTACAATGCGGACTACGTTTTTGTAGCTGGGGCTTCGCTTTGCAGCGACTCTTGTACGCTGACTGTGAGTCTTATAAACAAAGTAACTGGTAAGGTAGATTACTTAGATACAACAAGGGTCCGCCATATATATAAGTTTACAGGAACCGCCACAAGCAATCGATCAGGTAAGGTCTTTGTTTCATATGGCCCAACCATTTATAAAATTGATCCAATCAAGGGAAAGGTTGACGAAAGCATTTATTTTGAGAAAGTTGACAACTTTGAAAAGGCCATTACCTTGTCCAATAACAATGTTGTGTTTGCCGGAGGTACAACCAGTTATTCTCCAAAGGTGGTAAGCATTGATGCTGGCTCAAAAGTAGCTAGCTACAACCTTCCAAGTAAGTATGCCATATCTGTAAGAGCAAGACAAATAATTCAAAGAGATAGCAGCTTTTATATCATTTGGAATAGGCGCTTATCCGGCAGTGGCCACAGTTCATTTTGGTGCACAAAGCATAAAGATGCGAACGGAGAGCAGGTGTGGGACAGCCATACGGCAATAGGAGGTTTAAGTTCATCCAATTCTTATGAAAACCCAAATTCAATAGACATTGACAACAATCATGGTGTTTATATAAACGGAGTCTATAAAGGCGACTCCTGGGGATTTGTCAAAATAAATAGTGAAACTGGTGCTAGTGAGTTTGTAAAACAGGTTACTGTTACCAGCTCAAATTTTGACGATAAAAACAGTAGGGGAGAAGTGACTGCCGTATTCAATAACAAGGTTTTGTTGATTGGTCAGTATGCTGATGGCATAAATAGTTCGTGGCAGCTGGTAAGTTTATTGGCAGATACTTCTAAGGGTAACTTTACAATCGTAGATTCTGTTTTGGGCAACCATCGATTTAGAGCAACTGTTAAAAGCCTTGTCCCGATAGGGGGAGGGCGGATCGCAGTTCTCAAACAAGTAGGCAGAGGAATTGAAGTTGGAGTTCTTAAGGGCGACAGAGTGCTTTGGGAGAAAAAAGTTTTCCTCAGGGAGCGCTTTGCACAAGGCTCAGATTTAGTATTGACAAAAGACTCAAACCTGGCGTTCCTGTGTTTAACGAGCTATTATTCTTCAAATGCGACCTATAATTTTGAAAGTAGCAGAATTGATACTTTTGGTATTTGTCGGATTGATACAAACGGTGCAAACTTTGGTCGATACAATGCTCCGAAGCTTCCCACAGGTGGAACTGATGAAAAGATAAGACCGCACCAGTTGATAAACACTAAAGGTAGTGATATGGTGTTTTGCTATTCGCTGGAGCGCCTTAGGTTGGCTAAGCTCGTAGACAGTTCGTTTGTATACGATCAGGACTTGCATGAAGATGTCAAAAGGTATAGCACAAGTAGGTTTGAGACCTTTCAGCATTACATGTTAACAAGACCTGACGGCAAGGTTTTACTCAGCAACATAAAAAAAGGGGCTACTGGCTCTCGCAATACATACAGTATTTCAATAGATGGTGAACCAAAATTATTGGATAGGGGAGAACGCAGCGTGGGAGAAATTATAAAACACGCCATACCTTATGACAACACTACCTTCCTCGCTTGCGGGCAGCGATATTCTAATGGGGGGAGTTATGGCTATGTAGCCCGCATAAATTATTATAATCTTGATACGGTTTGGAGCAAGCTATTTAGTATCCGGGATGAAGTTGTAAACAGGATTAAATTGTCTGCTGATGTAAGATATGTTTATACACTGGGAAGTTCTGAAGTAGGTACTTGGGTAAGGAAAGTAGAACTGAACTCCAGAAAGGTTTTATGGGAGAGAGAATGCAAAATTATAGGCTCAGAAATCAATATGGGATTGGCATTTGAAGTGAATGAAAATACCGAGGATGTTGCTATTGTAGGATACTATATTGACACAAAAGGTAGACAACACATCTCTACTTACATATTCGATAAGTATGGCAATACGAGGGATGCTTTTACGAAGACAGGAAACGCTCGATTTGAAGATGAAGCAGTGGCAGTAGTAGAAAGAGATGAGTTGTTTATAGTTGGAGGAAGGTATTCGAATTCCAATCTGGGACAGGATGGTTTTCTGTTCAATTTCAAACCTTCTGTTCCTTTAGTGGCATATCATCAAACTAAGGAAGAGTCTAATGTTCAGCTTTATCCAAACCCTGCAAGCGGTACTGCCTACCTGGAAGTTACTGAAGAGTTTAATCAGGATTGCATTGTACGCATCACCGATATGATTGGCCAAACATGTTTCGAGCAATCTTATGCCTTAAAAGCAGGTAAAAATGTAATTGAGCTCGATTTATCTGAGATAGTAGACGGAAATGCGTTTATACTCCATATGACTGATGAAAAAGGGATGGTATTGTGTTCAAATACGCCTTTTCTAAATTAACTCCGTTTTGCCCTTAGTAGTTGCCGAGTACTGTCGTACAGACCCTATGTTCACTTAAATTCGCCTTCAGGACATACGATGCATAAACACCCTTGTTGTACGAAGTAAATTATGAGGTTAAAGGAGATTCTAATCAATGTTATAGCCATAAGTGTCATTGTCATTTTACCACATGCTGATCTTATTCCATTTTTTGGGTTTAGCATCCCCATTTTGTTTTTTGTTTGGCTTCTTTTAAAATACTCCGGTGAGACTTTTTCTGACCTTGGTTTCAGCTTTAAGCGATTTAAGACAAACTCAATTCTGATAGGGAGCCTTGTTGCAGTGGCAGCATTGAGTTTTATGCAATTGGTCTTTTTTCCAGTTCTTGAATATTTCGTAACGTTCGAAGAGCCTGATGTGGGACTTTATGACTTTATTAGAGAGAATAAGTGGCAATATTTTTTCACAGTAGTCATGGGGTGGCTGATAGGAGGGGTTTATGAAGAAATTGTTTTTCACGGATTCATCTTTACACGTTTAGAAAAGATGATTCAAGGCAGATATTCTACGCAGATAAGCTTTGTACTAACTGCCTGCATTTTTGGAGCTTATCATGTTCAACTAGGTGCTGCGGGGCTCATCAATGCATTGATCATTGGGGCTGTATACCTTGCTCTATTCCTGTATTTCAAAAGAAATCTGTGGTATTCAATTATTTGCCACGGTGTCTATAATTCAATTGTGATGACATTGATTTATCATGGCTATTTATAAGCGTGGTGAATGTATTAAAGCGGCTAAAAAGCAAGGAGAATTGAAAAATTGAAGCTATTGGTTAACTACTAGTAATAAGGCATAGGGACTGAGTGCTAAACTGAAAAGCCCTACATTTCAGAGCCGAGAGCGTTCTAAGCAATTAAAAAGAAGCCCAATGAAAGACATTCCTGGAATTGATGAAAACGGCAATCCTAAAAATGGACCCTTTAAATTGTTCTTCAAGAACGGCCTTGTCTCCTGTCAGGGCGAGTTCAATAATGGAAAGAAATCGGGAAAGTGGACCTACTTCCTCAACAATGGTCAGATGCAATCCACTGGCAACTACAAGGACGGAAAGATCGCTGGGGAGTGGGTATGGTTCTTTAAGACGGGCGAACCGCGGGGTACAGGTGGCTTTGACGACGAGGAGCAGAAGCACGGTGTATGGAAGCGATACCACGCCAATGGCCAGCTCTGGGACGAAGGCCTTTTTGAGCACGGCAAGAAAAAGGGGACTTGGAAGGTCTATAATGAGGCTGGTGAGCTACTAAAGACGCAGACGTTCAAGTAACAGAACGGCTGCCTGCGTTTATTTTTACTGCCCCCCAACCAGTGATTCAAGTAATCGGCTTCTGGCCCAGAAGAGCCACTGCTACGCGCTTTGATCGATAGACACATCTTTGACTGTGCCGGCTACTTTTGCAGGGAGAGCATGGCCGCGTGGAAAAGACCGGAACTACAATGAGCACCATAGAAGTAATCTCCTATAGCCTGGAAGGGAATTCGTTTCCCATAGTAGTGAAAAAACACGGTGAAAAGTTTCTGGTAAAACTCAGAGCAGGTCTCAGTGGAGAGTATGCACTACTAAGCGAATGGTTTGGTAATACAGTGGGTGATTTAATAGGTCTTACCACACAAAGGCCTCATTGGATATGGCTTGATGAAAATGTCGTTTCTAATGACATTCATATTGAAGTAAGGGAGTTAATTAACAAAAGTGCCGGAGTCAATATAGGGTTCCGCTACATCGAAAATGCTCAGACAGTTGAACCAAAAGATCTGGAAGAGATAGGAGATGGAAATTTTACTGATGCCTTCCTGTTTGATGTATTGATGCTCAATATTGATAGAACCCGAGCGAATCCGAATGTTTTGAAAGACAGAAATTCCCTTTTCCTGTCCGACTATGAATCCAGCCTTTTATTGAGTCAGATTATTGAAGAAAGAGACTACTTAAGCAATGTCAGAATTCTTGAATGCCTTAGAAGGAATCTGTTCTATCAACAAGTACAGCCTTCTGAAATAGAATCCTTTTTGGCCAGGCTCAATACCATCTCATTTGATATGCTATTGGCCAGTATTCCAAACAAAGTGCTCGCCGAAGCGAAAAAAGCTAAGCTGCTTAAAGGTTTGGAGAAAAAAAGATCTGAAAGTTGGCGGCTCGAAGAAACGCTGCATAAACTCGGGAAAGTGGTTCTGGAATCGGATGAAGTAAGAGTGCAGAGAATCAAAAGGAATAGAGAAAGATTTGAACGTTTAATGAAGCGTACTTGAGTTTTTTATGGGTTTTGGGCTTGTAAGTCTCAATGCTAGTAAGCAGCCTATTAGAAATAAAAACTGACTTCTTCCACAAATCTCCGCATTCAGTTGAATGCAAACGAATCCATTCAAGAAGGCTGCCTGGTTTTAGACTAAATTCGTTAGTCATACTATTAGTGCTATATCATGCTACAATGTCGTGGGTACCTATTGCTTTTCATATTGAGTCTAAGCTCCCATAATATTTGGGCGCATCAGGACTTTTGGAAGGTTGAAGATTTTGGAAATGTAAAAGTGCGGATTCAAACGGGGTATCAATATGAAGAGATTCATAAGGCTTTCATTTTTGGAAGACTCGCTCAGAGGCTTGCCGCAGAATTAAATTACCGAGACCAGATATTTCTTGATTTCAGCCACCATTACACGGGTCCATGCGAGGCTGCACACTTTATAAGCTTTGACCGTGGAGGAATTGAATATACACTACAGGGAACAGAAGGAGCAAATCCCTTTTTGGCTCAAAAGTCAATTGTAATACGGCAGGTGGCCTATCAGTTCGATGCGAAAACCACATTGCAGTTGGTAGAATTTGCCATCAGGAATCTGGATGAAGTCATGTCGACACAAAAGCAGATAGAATTCAACAAGAACTACTGTCATTGGAAAATCAATAGCATAGCAACGCACAGAATTGAAGAGTTGCTTCAGAAGCCCCAGAGTAGCATTCTTGTGAGGATACTGGCCAGCAAAGTTGAAAGGCCGGAGAAGCATTTTAAAAATGGGCTATCCTATTTTTATGCAAATGGTACTTATACTCTGTATGCAAGGAAGCGAAACCGGGTAGACACTAACCTTCTGCAACTTGACAATGTGTACAGCTTTCAAAGACTCGGGAACACAGTTATTGTGTTTGATTCAGACAGCAGTTTCTATTGCCTTCATAAGGATGGCTATAGGGTTTCAAAAAGGCATGCCATTGAAATTCCCAATGGCTATGAGAAATCCTTTGAGCCTTTCCATGTTGAAAGAATATCTACGGCAAGGCTGTCCATTCATTATGCCTGTTTCCCTAAACAACGTGGTTTGCAGGTAAAAGAAAAGAAATTGGTTTACGCAATTGACGCGGATGAGCTGATGCATCATCAGGAATAGATGGCTTGTTTGTTAGCCCTGGGTTAATTGACTTGGCAGAGCCCCGAGAATTCTCAAATTCGTTTAATTCGTAATATGTCATTGCCACAAGCCTGAATTCATGGAAGAAGAAAAACCCAGACTCTCCCGGTTAACCGCCATCTTAACCCGGTTACAGTCAAAACAACTGGTAACGGCTGCCTATCTCGCTGAAAAGCACAATGTAAGTATCAGGACCATTTATAGGGACATACGCACTCTGGAGAAATCGGGTATTCCAATTGTCACTGAAGAAGGTCGTGGGTATTCCATTATGGAAGGATACCACCTGCCACCCGTAGTATTTACTGAAGATGAAGCCAACGCCTTAATTACGGTTGAAAAATTGATAGGCAATAACAAGGATGAATCTCTTAGCGAAAGCGTGTCAAATGCTATTGAAAAGATAAAGGCCATACTCAGGTATTCTCAAAAGGGAAATGCCGATCTGCTGGAAGATAGAATTTACTTTGGGGGAAATGATAAAGAGCCCAAAACCAGCGACAATCTGATGAAGATTCAGTCAGCTATTATCAATTTTAAGGTTACTCGTATTATTTACAGCTCCGCTGAAAATAAAACAACCGAAAGAGATATTGAGCCCTTTGCCATTTACAGCATTCATGGCAATTTTCTGCTCGTTGCTTTTTGTAGGCTAAGAGATGAGTTTAGAGCCTTTAGGATAGATTACATTAAGAAGCTTATGGTTCAGGACGAGAAGTTTAGTCCTCACAATATGACCATCAAAAAGTATTTTGAAGAGTATGTGAAACCACAGAAATACCCCTGACACACATCTGTCACCAGCCCCTTCTAATGTTGCTTTATAATTTAGAAATGCAACAAAATGGAAATCGTACAAATCGTTGTTCTAGCCTTAACCGGCCTCTTTTTAACCCTAATGGGCATTCTTAGAATTAGCAATCCCATTGCCAACTACGCCAAAAACTCGGGCATCAATCTTGACAATAATGTGGATCTTTTAAATGAGATGCGAGGAGTAAGCGCAGTAATGCTATGTGCCGGTATCATTATAGGCATGGGGGCTCTCATCTCAGGGCTAATGTTTACCTCATTTGTAGTGGGAGCATTAATCTACCTGGGTTTTGCCATTGGAAGATTTGTTGGCTGGGCTACGGACGGAAAGCCCAATAAGCAAATCTCACAAGGTATCGTTTTTGAGCTTGTTTTTGGCGGAGCTCATTTGTTTTGCCTCCTAAGCACCCTCATGTAAAAACAGGTTTTTTACATCGTTACATAAGAGAAAAAGCCGACATAGGGTAGTAGCCTTGTGTCGGCTTTCTAATGTTTCTCTATGGCTTATGTAAGCCGTGCTGCCATTTATCAAGACTCCAACTCAGCATAGTAAATTGCCATACATAATTTCGAATGGCACCTACACAATGATTACTGACTGCTACAGCATTCTGAAATTGATGGAGCATAGGCCCGCAATGTTTGTTGGCTCCAGTACCCTACACAGGATGCATGTGTACCTGCTGGGGTACCCGAAAGCTTTGAGTGACAATGGACTTTTGAGAGATTCGGGTAAGCAAGATCCTTTCTTTGACTGGGTAGCCAATAGATTGGGCTATTTTGAATCAACGGCAGGTTGGGCCAATATGATTCTTGCCAGTGCTTTGGAACTCAGTCCAAAAGAAGTGGAGTGGGAAACTTATAATAGGGAAACTACGCCAGCACAACATGAAAAATCAGTTAGGCTGTTTTACGAACTTCTCGAAGAGTTTATAAACAGCTCCATCAAACTAAAAACGCAACGCTATGAAGGATTTCCATAAATCATTGAAAAGACCCAAAGCGATTTTTCAGTGGAAGCTATTGGGCACGCTAGTCCTCATACTTATGTTTTCCACTGCTTGTGATCCTGCAAGAAGAATTACCCTTGTCAACCAATCAGAAGCTCAGGTGCGAATAAGGTTTTCCAGACTACACTGGACACAGGGTGATTCACTTGAGTACTCAATAGCCCCTGGCCGTAGACAAACACAGTTTCTAGGGCTCGGACGTTGGTCGGCAGGCGATGTAGATAGCCTGTATAAGGACATGCTTGATATAACCATTCATGAAGCCAACGATTCAGTGGTGTATACAAAGGACAATGGCCTTGAGCATCACGTTTCCATTAAAAGGAAAGGGCTTTTAAATGAAGTTTTGAAGATTACCATACAGGAATAGATGGGAAGTGTACAAGCCAAAATAGAAAAGACAAAAACTGACAAGGTTGCCTTAATTGAGTCTTCTTAAACAAGGGCAGCGTGTTTGAACCTGCAGTAGCTCTGATCGCATGGGCTAGCCCTAAATTCGCAAAGATTACTTCTTATTGTAAACCAGGATAAAATGACCTATTACACCGCTGAAGTGCAGAGAATCAGTAAGGTAGTCTATGCCAATCAGCGACAGGTAGATGCTGTTATTGCCGTCAAAAAATATATAGACAGGCACTATGAAGGAACATTGAGTCTTGACCATCTTTCAAAGACACATTTTGTTTCAAAGTACCATTTGCTGCGTTTGTTTAAGAAATACTATGGGCAATCACCCAAACAGTACACTCTGAGCAAGAAGATTGAAAAAGCAAGGGAACTGCTAAAAGCCGGTGGCTCCGTTACCGAAACCTGCTTTGCCGTTGGCTTTGAAAGTATGGGGTCATTCAGTGTCCTTTTTAAGAATAGAATTGGAATGAATCCGATAACATACCGAAAAAGGCAACTTTCAAGAAGTTCAGGAGCCAGGTGAACAAGTACTTGCGCCCTATAATTTAAGAAGAAGCAAATGAGAGTAAGAATAGTGAGCATTTTTGTTAGCGATCAGGAAGCAGCCCTTAGGTTTTACACTGAAACGCTCGGCTTTGTCAAGAAACTGGATATTCCCCTTGAAGGCGGTAACAGATGGCTAACCCTGGTATCTAAAGAAGAACAAGACGGGCCCGAAGTGCTTCTGGAACCTGCACCAAACCATTTTGAACCAGCCAGGGTATACCAATCAGAATTGTTTAAGGCAGGTATTCCCTTTACACAATTCAATGTAGAAAATGTGCAGCAAGAGTATGACCGTCTGGTAAACCTGGGGGTAGTTTTTAGTATGAAACCTACCGATGTAGGTACTTCAAAACTCGCCGTTTTTGACGATACCTGTGGCAACCATATTCAACTGGTGGAAGTGCTGTAATAAGGAGCTTTGGACTTTCCTTAGGCCAACAACTCTCTAATCCTTGTCCAAAGAGATTTTCGATAGGGCTGCAATAGGGCAAGTGCCTGGACGTTCTTTAATTTCCGGGCTACAACAAAGGCAGTATCTGTGCTGAAACCTGCCCTTAAATGTGGATCAGCCCCATGTTTCAGCAAATACTCTGTGATGAGATGTTGGCCCCTCTCAATACTTGCAATGAGTGGTGTGGTTAGAAACTCAGGATGCTGATAGTTTACATCAACGCCATACTCCACATGGTAGCGCACCAGAGGCAAATCTCCCTGATAAACTGCATTTAATAAGTCTTTCCAGTCTCCTGCTGCCAATGCGTTCTATTACATGATGCAAGTCCATCAAATATGGTACAATTTTTCTCGCGAGTCACTGTGAAACCTATTTATTCATACTGTTTCTGAATAGGAGAATGATAAATGAATAGACGCATATTAAATGGTGTATTTCTGATACTAGAATCCTTTCACATAACGAGCATCCAACAAACGCAAGTAGCTTTGCCCAAAGTTCTGCATTGTGATTGAGATAGGTAAGTACAATACGCTGGAGATTTTGAGGCTCACAACGGTTGGCCTGTTCCTGGGCGACGAGTCAGGTGAAGATGTGCTGCTGCCCAATAAGTACTGTCCTGAAGATTTTGAGATAGGAGACGAGTTGGAAGTATTTGTTTACCGCGATCATGCTGAGAGAAAAGTAGCTACTAGCCTTACACCATATATAGAATTGCATCAGTTTGCCTTATTGGAAGTAACTGATGTTACCGAATTAGGTGCATTTCTGGATTGGGGATTGGAGAAGAACCTGATGGTGCCCTTTAGTGAGCAAAGGCAAAAAATGCGGTTGGGTAGATGGTACGTGGTTTTCTTAAACCTTGACGACAAAACAGACAGGCTATACGCCACCAACAAAGTGGAAAAACACCTGTCTAATGAAGAGCTTACTGTAGCCCGGGGCGATAAAGTAGACCTGCTCATTTTGTCTGAAACCGAGCTGGGATTTTCGGTAATTGTAAACCACCAACACAAAGGCCTTATTTACAATAACGAGATTTTCAAGGAACTTAAGGTTGGCGATGTACTGAGTGGATACGTAAAGAAAATCAGAGAAGACAATAAGCTGGACATTAGTTTGCAGCCTTTGGGATACACCAAATTCAATGATGAAAATGTCCAGAAGATATATGATGCCCTGGTAGCCAATGGCGGATCATTAGATCTTACTGACAGGAGTTCACCTGAGCAAATTTATGCCCGCTTTGGATTGAGTAAAAAGGCTTTTAAGAAGGCGGTAGGGGGGCTCTACAAACAAAGGAAAATAACCATAGAGCCCGATGGGATTCATTTGGCCCAGGTGTAGGATGTTGTTGGCATAAGCAACCATCCGGGCACTTACTTCTTTCATCATGCACTATGAGAAATTTGAAATATTTTGCCTTGTTCACAGTCGTTGCCGTTTACTCCTCCTGTAGCAATGAAGAAGGCACTCTGTCATTAAGCGGTTTGTATACTGAGACAGCACCCGTTTCAGGGCGTTCACAATTGCATTTTATAGATGGTAATACAGTAGTTAAGATTGAGCCTGATGGTACTACTGAGGATGAATTCAACTATGAGCTCGTAGATGGTGTGATTAAGCTAATTCCGATCTGGGACCCATCATATAGCACTGAGCATGAGATCAAAATTGAAAGTGAATCAAGGTTTGAAATTGAGGATTTGTACTACAGCAATGGCATAGTAGAGGCAACGTATATGACTTTTGAAAAATAGCCCCTTTGCCAGGACTTTGGTAGCATGTTGTAGTATAAGTTCTGGTGAATAGAAGCTGTGTACTACTGAGCCACTATACCTTTAAGGCGTTGAACGCTTTAAACAAGTAGAGAGAAATGGCCCAGGACATTAAGTACATAGTTCTGAAACATGAAATAGAACTGCCGCAGAGTATAGTACACTTTGTTGAAAAGGAAGCACTGATAGTCCCCATTGATCTATACGATTCAGAATTTGAAACGCTTATAGATGCCTCTGCCCGGCTTAAAAACGCCGACGGCATTTTTGACTTTATTATTCAAGAAGTGTTGCCAGAAGATTCTGCAATTGATGTGGCCAAATGCTTACAATCCTTGCAGATAAACACATTTGTAATAGCTTCCTATAGAGATGCCATCAACACATATCCCTGGATGGTGGTTAAAGACAATGAGCTGATCCCTATTGACAACTACAATGTGGACCCGCATAAGTTAATTGGTATTGAAGCACCCAGCTATTTCGATATTGTAAACCATGAAGAAAGATACTATAGCTATGACGATGCCTTTTATGAGTACTATAAAAACAATCCGGAAAAGGAACTGGTAAGAAGGTTTGGATAAAGTGCTGCCAGAAAGTAAAATACCCCTTGCACCTGTATGAATCCCATTGAACAACAACTAAAAGGTGGTCATCCCAACTCACTGGGTAATACTGTGGCCGTAGTTGAAAAAGTATTGAGTGATAATAGCCTTTTTGATCTCCTTTTCAATTGCTATTTCAGCAGCGATGAAGTAGTGAGATTGCGTACATCAAATGCAATGAAGCGCATTGCCAAGGAAAATAAGTCGCTACTCACACCATATATCGATCGCTTTTTAACTGAGATCGCCTCAATACAGCAAGCTTCTACACAATGGACACTTGCACAGCTTTTTGATATGCTGGAAAAAGAAATGAGCCAGGAACAGAAAGAACAAGCCAGGGTCATTCTTGCCAACAACCTTGAGCACCACACGGACTGGATTGTGCTCAATCAAACAATGGCTACGCTTGGCAAATGGGCTAAAAAGGATTTAAAGCTTAAAGCATGGATAATTCCACACCTGGAGCGATTATCTCTTGATGAGAGAAAGTCCGTATCCAATAGAGCTCGTAAGATGCTTTTACTTCTAAAGCACAAATAGCAGGTTCTGGTTTGGGCCCGAACATGGGTTTGTACTTACATCCATACAATAGGATTTCAGATGGTAGTGGCCTTTTGGTGAGTGATTTAAGCGTTTCACGAATAGAGTGAAAAGTCATACTTTTAACGACTTAACGACTTAACGACTTAACGACTTAACGGTTAAAGGCATATTTATGAAGATTGTATTTAAAAGTACCTTATTGGTAGTAGCACTGGGATTAGTAGCATGTGGAACTCCTAAAAACAAAACCGAAGATTCTGCACCTGTAGACAAGCCCGTACAGGATGAAGAAGAACCGCAAGAGGCACAGGTTGAAATAAAAGTGATAGACAATGGTGGAGCAGATTTTCCGGTACTGGATCTGCTACCGCGTGAAAACATTGTGTATTATGTGGCTGAAGAGAGCAGTACTGTGTATTACAGCGAAACGGACAAAGAAGATGCGATTCAGGATCTTGCTGCCGAAGAAACGGAAGAGGGTTGGTTGATTGGAGATAAGAGCTATACAGCGCTTACCGTTGATGCCATGGATGAAACTATATTGTGGCCATGGAGCGGAAGCAATCCTACAAAGCTCAAGGATTTTTCATGTACTCCAATTACCTGCATAAAGGGAGGCGCATTCTATTATGATGCAGTGATAGCGGGTAAAAGTCTTTGCGCTTCAAAAAAAGCAAGCACCTGTAAAGGTAAGTCAGGCTCAATAGGAGCGTTTCGCTATGCTACAGCCGGATGTACCGGTCCTGGAACGCGTGTTACTCTACCTGGTGTAATTTGTAACTAGTAGTTCTTGCTAACCTCCCTAAACACTAGTATGAAAGCCTTCTTCAAATAACCATACAGTGCCATTTATTGTCAGGCTTTGCTAACTTGAGGTATACATTTATTATGTTGATTTGAACGATAATGCAGGAAATGGACTGGTTGAAATTAATAGGTGAGCTGCTGGTGGCGGCAGGTTTAATTTTTGGAGCACTCAAGTTCTCAATTGAAAATAAACGTGCATTCAGGAAACAGTTTTTTGAAAAACAGCTGGCCGTATATATGGAAGCTGTAAAGGCCGCTTCCATCATAGCTACCTTTCCCAAAGATGATCCTAAAACGGCAAATGCTATTGCCGATTTCAAGACGCTCTACTGGGGGCAGATGTGCATTATTGAAGATAAAGAAGTAGAGTCAAGAATGTACCAGTTCAATGAAGTGCTCAAGTTGTATGAGTTAACTAAAGATGGGCGGCAACTCAGCCTGGTACAAACCAACCTGGAACAGTCCGCTCTGGTTCTTGCACATACCTGTAGAAACTCAAGTATTGAAACCTGGGATATAGCCTATCGAATGGACAGGTTTAATGATTTTACCAAAGACCCGGAAGGTGACGAGCAAAGGATTGATGAACTGAAGAAGATAATATTGACAGAACATGGATGAAAGAGCTTTTAAGACTATAGTTCAATACCTGGAACGCGTGCCTGGTATTCAAGGTACCATGGCATTTGGAGACAATGCAGGCCTCTGGTGGTTGAAGTTTTCGCTGGATATAGACCATGACCTGGCTTGGAATGTAGTACAAGAGTTGGCCTATGTGGTGAACAACCTATCCAGCGATGAAAAACTGCCGCTGGTGTTTTACCCTACGTCGCCACCGCCCTATATGAATGGAGGTCCGCATGACTTCTTATCCTGGGTAATCGAGACCAAAGATCCTGAGTTTAAACCTGGTACTTTGATGAAGTGGCTTGAAGGAAGGTTGCCAAATCCGGTAGATGACCTGGACCAATGGCCCACTGAATAGTAGTAGTCAGTAGGAAAGACCTTACTTTTAGGCTTTAAAGTGGAAACAGTAAGTATGGGCATTTTCAATAGTCTATTTGGGAAGAAGCAAAGGGAGGAAGTCATCACGCAAATACCGGAGAGTTGGAAGGTTTTGAGTGGGGAAAATAATGGGAACCCTATGCTGGTGCGCAAAAATGCCGGCTGCGATACTATTGCCGGTAACAGAGATTACTTCACCAGCTGTGGCATTGCATTTAAGCTATTATCGCCCAACGCTGAGGGTTTGCCTGATATAAAGAGCGAACCAGCGCTTAATGATATAGAAGATGATATTTTCGATTCATTTGAATCCGATCTTAATTCAATCATCCCATTGGTAATTTCAACCTCTGGTTTCAGGGAGTTTGTGGCTTATACAAAGGATTTGGCGGAGTTTGAAAAACGTCTCAATGCACTGAGAAAAAGATACCCTGACTACGAGTTATCTACTTACAATAAGCCCGATTCCAATTGGGAAACCTACAAATCCTTTGATTAGGTTTTCATAGTATGATACCCGATATCGATATTATATGTCCTAAGTGTGGCACAGCACTCTTTCCGGGAATCAGTCAAACTTCCTGTCTTGAGAAGGTCAGAAATCGTTCATTTAAAAGAAAGGAATGAATCCCTATATAAAGAGAATTAAAAACTTGTCTGAACAAATGGCTCCACAGACACGTGTTGATCTGGAAGGAGGGTTCATAGATAAGAAATTTTCAAAAGGAGACTTTATGCTTCAACCGCTGCAGGTGAGTACTTCACATCTGCTCATTAAAGAAGGAGTGGCACGAAAGTTCTACAAATACAAAAACAGGGAAATCACAACTGAAATATACTTTCATGACGACGTGGCTGTGTCCTTAGACAGCTACATTATGCAAAAACCAGGAGAAGTATATATAGAAGCTCTTACTGATCTTGAAGTGACGGTTATCGACTATAGACGATTTCAACAAGCGAAGAACAAGTATCCTGATGTAATGATGCTTGATAAAATGTTCATTGAGTATTATGCTGTTTGGTTTGAGGAAAGGCTAAGGGATTTTCAAACAATGGATGCATCCGAGCGCTATTTAAACCTCCTTGAAAAGGACGCAAGGGTTGTTCAACAGGTCCCACTTACTATTATTGCCTCTTACCTCAATGTATCTCTCGAAACGCTATCAAGAATCAGGTCTAAAATTTCCCTAAGATGATTATTTGACTCTGGTCAAATTCGCGCCATGCCCTGCTTTTCACTTTTGCTCGAGTCATAAAATAGAGAGAAAGTGAAAGCTGTTACTTATGAAGGATATGGAGATGCCAGTGTGTTAAGGCTGTCCAATTTAAAAAAGCCAATTCCAGGTAAACACGAAGTATTGGTGAAGATACATGCCACTTCGGTTACCGCCGAAGACCCTAAAATGAGGGCATTCAATCATCCTCCGGCATTAAAAATTCCAATTGGATTGCTTTTTGGTTTTAAAAAGCCAAAGAATCCGGTTCTGGGTATGGAATTCTCTGGACTTGTAGAAAGGGTTGGAGACGGAGTAGTAAAGTACAAAGTCGGAGACCGGGTTTTTGGATACACCGGCCTGAGTTTCGGAGCCTATGCTCAGTACAAATGTTTGCCAGAGAAGGCCTTGATGAGTTCGGCTCCGGAGAACCTTTCCTTTACTCAAGCAGCGGTGATGGTAAATGGCCCTCTGTCTGCACTGGTCTATTTGAAGAAGGCAAAAATCAAGATGGGGGATGATGTGCTCATTTATGGAGCATCTGGTTCTGTAGGCACTGCCGCCGTACAATTAGCCAAGTATTTTGGAGCTAAAGTGACAGGTGTCTGTAGTACCAGAAACTTAGAAGTTGTAAGGTCAATTGGTGCTGATCATGTCATAGATTACACATGTCAGGATTTTCTGAAGGGTAATAAGAAGTACGATATAATATTTGATACCGTCGGTAAAACATCTATGAAAGACTGTATGAGTCGAATAGAGCCTAACGGTAAGTATTTAATTACCGATTTTGGCCTTTCGCACGTTCTTACAGCTTTGTATACTTCTTTTTTGAAGAGAAAAAAGGTGATTGTGGCATCATCCAATTTTCATTGGAAGCAAGAAGACTTGGCACTATTTAAACATATGGCGGAGCAAGGAAGGTATCTACCTGTGATAGATAAAACGTTTACCCTGGAAACCATAGCAGATGCACATAAATATGTAGAATCTGGTAGAAAGGTAGGTAACGTAGCTGTTCGGGTAGACTAAGCGTGTTTTCGTAGAATAAGTAGAAGACAACTGACAGTTGGGGTACTGAAAAGTGCTACCTTTAAGACGCAGGCATTAGATATGGTCCAATGTCTGAGAAAATGTAAGCAATGGAGCTGATTGTATCTATAATAGGTTATGGAAATGTAGGTAAGCTCATAGCTGCACTGCTTTTACCTTATAAGAAGTACTCGCTGCACATCAACATTATTGATACAGATAGCAATGTAAGAGGGGCAGTGCTTGACTTTGAACACGGAGCGGAATTGTATGACAGTCATAGCATTTCTTTTAATAGCCAGGACTTGCTCAACCAATCTGACTTCATTTTTCATTGCGCCGGAGCTTCCGTACCAAGAGGCCAATCGAGACTGGTAACGACTAAGGCCAGTATTGAGATCACAGAAGCCGTTTTTTCGGGCTTTCGTCCACTCAAAACACCCTTTGTGATAGTCGTTGCAAATCCGGTAGAAGTCATATCCGCTATCACACAAATAATAACTGGCTTACCCCGGCAAAAGGTGGTAGGCACCGGCACTTTTCTTGATTCTTTACGTATGAATCATGCCGTTAAAAGCTTAATGGGAGAGGCTACAACAGTAGATTCAGTTTTGCTTGGAGAGCATGGATCCACAGCATTTCTTAGTAGACAGTTGTCATCTCTCAATACAAAGTCCTTTGACGTAGCCTTGAATCAGGATACCATTAACGAGCTTATGGAAAAGGTAAAAGGCTCAGCCAGCAAAATCAAAGAAACGCAGGAAGCCTGTATTTACGGAGTGAGTTATTGCGCAATAAAAGTATTTGAGGCTCTGCTGTCAGTGGAGGGTAGGAGTATTCCGGTGAGCACTTTTGTTCCACAAAGCCTTGAACCAGTACTTGGTACTACCCATGCATATGTGAGTCTGTATGCCTGGATAAACACAGGAGGAGTGCATCCCATAGAAGATTACCAGCCAAATACCGAAGAGTTGGAGTCTTTGAAGAAATCGCTGACTACCATATCGGCGTGCCTTCCGGCACAGTACGTATGAGCCCGCTTTTAACTTTAAGTATTGGAGCGCCAGGTTGCCAGAATAGGACCTGCTTGTTTTTTCGTACAAAGACTATTCGCTGTGTTATGTCGTTACCCTTTGAACAGAACCGGGTCAGGTATAGAGTACAGGACTTAGTTCATACTCAAGTATGCCTTTGGGAAGTACGCCTACCATGAATTCAAGTAAGAGAAAAGCAAAGAGCTTAAACCGAATGGTAAAGCTCATTACATCATTGTGCCTATTGCTTATGTCGGCAGCGGGATTGTGTCAGGAACTCCAGCTTGATACTCTTGAGAGGTATACCGCCAGGTGTTGCTACTCAAGTTGGGACGATAAATTCCCACTTTTGAAGCGAGGAAGCTCCGCAAACTACTTTTGGGGGCATCCGGAACTAAGAAGTTTTATTGAAAGAGACAGTTGTTTCAGGAGTTTGAAAGCTGCTAAAAAACAAGCATCTACCTGCACAAGATTGGAACTTCACGACCAAACACAACTTAGGTACTGCAAGGGCATAGAGAAGGCCAAAAACCTCGAATATTTGAACCTTTCATCTGTTATGACGGAAAGATGGGGCAATTATATACGGGAGATACCACGTGGAGTATATGAGTTAAGGAAGCTCAGGGTTTTGGTGGCTGACAATTCCAATCTCAAGCTAATTTCAAATGGGATTGGGAATTTATCTAAGCTTGAGTTCCTGTCCCTGAGCTCGGGTGATGTAAGGGAAATACCGAAGGAGTTAGGTGCCTTAAGCAAGTTGGTAGCACTTGACCTGTCCTATAATGAACTCACGATTTTACCAGATTGCCTCTCTAGACTAAAGAATTTAAAATACCTGAACCTGGCTGGGAATGCTCTAAAATATGTTGATCCTAATGTATTTATGAGCTTGAAGAACTTAGAGTTCCTATCCATTCAATTCTCTGGTGATGCATCTTCTGTCAACGAAACGATTGAAGCACTCTCCCAGTTGCCTAATCTAAAGGTGCTACATGTTCGCTATTCTGGCTTAGACCATATGCCAACCACAACCGGTGGTTTTAAATCACTCGAACAGCTGAGCCTGCGGGGTAACTATGGTATCGACTTGCCATTAACATTTGAAACACTGGCCCAAATAGCTTCCCTCAGAGTCTTGGATTTAAGTTTTTCCAGAATTGAAGAGCTGCCTTCAGAAATTGGTTTGTTGAAACAAGTAGAAACCATTTACCTGGGCAACTGGGAATGGTGCTGCCCTCGAATGGACTTTTATGGAACTAAACCCTATAATTATGTTCGTAGCCTTCCAGAGTCGGTAAGAGGGCTTGACAATCTGAAACATTTGTACCTGTGGACCTGGAGAGTTTCGGATTCGGAGAAAGAAAGTATGCAAAAACTCATTCCCGACGTTCACATTGAGTTTGAAGTAAAGGACTTATTGAGGAAATAACACTTTGTGTAAATAAGGGCTGGTAAATACTTTGGTAAAAAAAACGTGATGGATTAATTTCTGTGTACTCTAATTCGTGCTGAGTTTAGGTTAATAAAATGTTAGCTGTTGATGGGGTTTTTGGATAGTTTGTTACTCTAGGTGGATTAGTGTTCTGGTGGGTTTTATGGGGGTTTTTGGTCGGTTTTAGGCGCGGTACAGGTTTTGTCCAGGGTTAAAGTGGACGGAATTTGTCATTGTCCACTTGGATTTTTATCCGTTTTTTGTTTTGAGTTATAGTTTGCTGAGTGAAATCGTAATGAATCCATCCCCCGGATTGTTAACATTTCTTTTACAGGTTAGAGACATTTATTAAATCAAAGCTAATGACTAGTGAACTCCCAATTACTTTGTGCGAGCCATCGAGGCTTCCAGAAGTTTATAAGCTACGAACGTTTGCCTGGGAAAATTCTCCAGGAGCTGCTGACATTAACAGCCAAAGATTTCCCAACGGGTATTCAGACATCCTTGACAGCAGAAGTATACATTTCAAGGCCACTACACGAGAAGGTGAAATTGTGGCGGCAGCTCGTTTAACGCTATGCCAGCATCTGAGTGAGTTGCCTTATCAAAGCATGTTTAAATGGAGTTTTGATAAAATTCCTACAACCAGTCCCTTTTTATTTTATAGTCGACTGGTTATTCACCCATCTTTTAGAAAGAGAGGACTTCGACAGCAGTTTGATGAAATAAGGCTCAGGAAACAGATGGATATGGCAGTTCCCTTTGGTTTAGTAACGATCAATAGAAAACGTCAATTACAGCTTGCTGAGTATGGTTTTGAATTTTTAGCAGATGCCTACGCGTCTGACGAAGCAAGCCCGTTTACCGGCCTGGGGGTAATGATCATCCAGCTGGAAAAAATTAGAATACCACAACCCGCCTAAGCTACTGGAAAATAGAGCTTCAGCTAATACTGCCTTGATGGCGGTATATGCCAAATATTATAGGTGAAAGAAAACAAAGACAGATGAATTTTGACAAAGAGTATCTCGAAACCATAAAGGCCTGGTTGCTTGAACAAGGGCTTAATATGCTGCTGGGCGTTGTATTGCTGATAGTCGGCTTCTGGGGAATCAAACGCATAGTGAAGGTTATGGAGGGCTTGCTGGTAAAGAAGGTTTCCGATCCCAGTCTTGTGTCCTTTATAAAAAGCCTGATTAGTGTACTGCTCAAAGTGTTTTTGATTATTACAGTGGCGGGGATATTGGGCATTGAAACAACTTCGTTTATTGCAGTGCTGGGTGCAGCGGGTCTGGCAATTGGCCTGGCCTTAAAAGGTACTTTGTCCAATTTTGCTGGAGGCGTAATACTGTTACTGTTTAAACCTTATAAAGTGGGCGATTTGGTGAGACTACAGGGGAGTCTTGGCTGGGTTACAAGCATCCAAATGTTCGTAACCACTTTAAAAACAGGCGACAAACGAACTATTATTTTACCCAATGGTGTAGTCTCTAATGACACCATTGTAAACTACTCTACTCTTGGGTATTTTAGACTAGACCTAATTGTTGGTATTTCCTACAAGAGTGATATCAAAAAGGCTAAAGAAGTGTTACTCAAGGTAATGCAAGAAAATAAAAGAGTATTGTCAGAGCCAGCTCCTTTTGTGGGAGTTGATAGCCTGGGTGACAGTTCAGTAAACCTTGCCGTAAGACCACATTGTGTACCTAAGGATTTTGTATTGCTCGAATTTGAACTATACGAGGCGGCAAAACTTGCCTTAGATCGCGAAGGGATTGAAATTCCCTACCCGCAATTGGATTTACACATGGCTTCTCAGCAGTAGCTGAAGCTATATAGTTAATAGCTCTGAATGGTGATCTTCCTGAAGCGAGGACTCCCTTTTGGATCTGCATCCATATCAGTTGCCTCTTCTGTAAATCCTTCAAGTGGCTCCACACCGTTGGTGAGATGAAAACTTACTTCTATAGAAGAGATGTCGACACCAAGCTCAGAAAGCTTGCTTAGGTTATCATCTATTCTAAACACGAAGTTGGAGCCTTTATCCTCACCATGATGATGTCCATGATGCCCAACACCAAAGAACGTAAGCAAATCAACAAAATGCGGGCTATTATAGTCTGGCTCTTCGCCTTCGGGTACGTTGATGAAAATTCCGATGGATTTATTGGGCATTTCATCAAACGTTACTCCTTCTATGGTTAGGTAAATGCCTTTGTCTTCATGATTGGAGGTGTCAATAGAGCGCTTCATAGCAGCAGGACCTTCGGTCTCCATCGTCAGGTTTACTTTCAAAGGCCTCTGCGTGAATTTGGTTTCAGCCTCTTTCGTTTGTGCCAAAGTGGTTTTGCCTTCTTGTTCATCTCCCGTCATAGCTGGTTTCATTTTTAGAGCTTTCCTTTCGTCATCGGTTTGTAGCGCAAACAGGCTTTCAGGGTCAAAATCATCAGGATCACTCTCATAGCGATAGTCCAACTGGGCCACGCTATTTAGAATCTCGGCTCCCGTAAGTTCTACCAAAGTGCCGTTCTCGTCATAGAATGGAAAGCTTGTGTTGAGCCAAGTTTCATTGTCTGTATTGTAGCGTCCATCCCCCATAGATATCCATGTGTTCCATAGGCGGTCAATGTTAGAGTGATGAACCCAAAAGATTGGATCTTGCGCCGCGGTATTGGGGTCTTGCATCCAGCCACCAATGGCGTTATGTACCTGGTTGTGCGGAACATTTTCCAAGGCACCTCTACCTGAGAAAAAATGCTGTGGTGCTGGTACCGTTTGCCCCCCAAAACTTTCTAATGAAGATGGAGTGCCGGTAAAGGGAATTTTCTCCAGGCAGGCCAGTGAAACAGTTTGGTCACTTAATCGGGCTCCGGCATTCATGCTCGGGTAGCGTTCGGCTACATACAGGGGATTATGGCCCGTATTATCTCTAAAAGTAGCGGGAATACTACGAGTGTTGGCGGTGCTGTAATTCCAGTAGGGTAGTGCCCAATCAGGATTGTCAGAGTATTTCCTAACGATGCGCTCAAAATAGTATAGATACATTCGGTGCCACGAGATGAAAAAGAAACTTCCGTGCTGGCATTGGTTCCATACCGGATTGTCGCCAGAAGCGTAAGTGCCATGAATGGCTGCCTGATAGGTCCAACTGGTAGGATCACTATCTGGTAAACCCTGCATATGTGTAATAGCCTTTTTATATCCCACCAAAATGGGATCTTCTGCTGCCATGTTATAAACGTCTTTGCGAACAAACACCTGAGTTTCATCATCAGAAACCACTACTACATCATTGTCAGTTGATCCATTGTCAGGGTTGGGTTTGTTGCCACAAGAAAACAGAAAGCCACACAGGCATAATAGAAGCACTTTTTTCATCCTTAACACATTTAATGAAAATTAAAATTACGCATTATTCTTTGCCTTAAGATTTACTGTTTGAAAAGGTAACAAGCATGAGAAACAGTTGCTTGTTGATCTTTACTTATACAAGGATGCGGGTATGGCCACAATTCCATATGAGCAACGTTGTCCTACTTTTGGAAGCGAAACAGATCTTTTTTGCAGGTAGAGAATATTGATCTTGGAGCAAAGGCGCAAGCGGAAACAACTGAAGTGTGCGACGTAGCCATTGTAGGTGCCGGGCCTGCGGGTGCTGCATGCGCTTTGGCTTTGAAGGGTTCCGGTCTTCGAGTGGTCCTTATAGACAAGGGTAAATTTCCCAGAACCAAAATCTGTGGTGATGCCATTCCGGGGCCTGCCATGCGTCTTACCCGTGAGTTAAGCGGTCAGGAAGAAAGGGTAGAGTCTTTTCTTAAGAACTGCCATAGAATTGGCTCAAGCGTTATTTATTCCCCTGATGGCAGGCGTTTTCAGATGGACTGGAAAACAGAAGCTTACAACATTACAAGGAGTTCTTTTGATGCATTTTTATTGGATTTGGTACGCACCGAAACCAATACCCAAATTGTACAGGATACTGTGATAGACAGCATTGAGGAACCAGCGAAGGGTCAACTGATGGTCAAGGGGAAGGGAGAGCGATGGAAGGTGCAGGCTTCAGTTGTCATTGGTTGTGACGGTGCCAATTCCGTAGTGGCCAGAGGACTACGTTCTAAGAGCATTGATAAAAAAGTTCCGGTGGCTATAAGGGCTTATTATGAGAATGTTGATTCAGCTCCCGAACTCAATGAGTTCTTTATTTTGAGAAATGTGCCGGGCTACTTTTGGATTTTTCCAGTAGGCGATGGTCTATACAATGTTGGAATCGGCCTGTCAGAGCCCTATCAAAAACTGGGCATTGATCTTAAAACACTGCTTAGGCAAGAGATAGAAGAGAATGAACATATTAGCACTAGGTTTAAGCATGCAAAGGCCATAGGCAAGGCTGAGGGATTCAAACTCCCTTTGTGGACACAAAGGCATTCTCTTTCGGGCCACCGTAAGCTGTTGTGCGGTGATGCCGCCCACCTCATTGACCCTTTACAGGGGCATGGCATTGACAAGGCCATGCAAAGTGCCGTTTTAGCTGCAGAAAAAGTAAAGGCCTGTTTCTCCGCAAATCGTTTTGACGTTGATTTTATGAGTACATACGATAAGGAAGTGGCACAAAAATTGGGTAAGGCATTGGAGCGAAATCTGAGTATTATGCAGATGCTGTATAAATACCCTAAACTGATTAATGTGGCTTTTGGTTTCGGAAACATTAAGTGGGTCAAAGCCATACTTCAGAAGTATTCTTAGATGTCCGTTTCCGACAGCACCAGGTGCTGGGCGGCTATATTTGGTAGCTTGAAAGGTGTTGATTTTAGAGCAAGTAAAGCGAAGCATGAAGTGTAGCCACTGTAGTACAGAGATTGAAATGACTTTCTGCCCTAAATGCGGCCAGGAATATCGCGGTGAGTCATTAACCTTCATCACTATACTTAAGGATTATTTCAATTCATTTTTCTCTTTAGATGGCTCACTGTTGGTAGATATAAGAGAGATGTTCGCAAGGCCCGGGCAATATGTTTTCAACTACTGGAATGGGTTTCGGCGCGGACAGTCAAGCCCAAACCGTATCCTGGTATTGTCTACACTTTTTGTGGGTCTGGCACTTCTCATTAGCGATGAGAGTCAGTTTCTGGGTTGGCAAATGCAGCTTGAAAATTTCAGTGCTCCATTGTTCTTGCTACTGTTATTGCTGCCCACTCTTACAGTGGCAAGCTACCTGGCCTACCTATCATATAAGAGAAGCCTTGCCGAACACTTGGTGCTCAACTGTTACGTTTTAGGAACCTGGATGATTGTACTTAGTCCCCTCTCGGTGCTTACTGATGTGTTGGACTTAACCTGGCTCAACTCCTTTTTCCAAATAGTCATTGCCGCCACTCCATTTATATGGACAGCCAGAGTGTTTCATGAGAAGTGGTGGAAAACAGCGTTGTTGATGCTATTGCATCTGGGAATATGTGCCTTGTTCATTGCGGCACTGGCCTATTGGTTACAGTCGATGAGTTCCACATAATTACCTCTTCTTCCTTCTTTTATACAACTCTGGTCTGGTTTCGCTCAAGTAATGCCTTATCCAGGTAGATAAGCGTAAGACTGGTAAGCGGAAGGCCAATGAGCAGTCCAAGCGTTCCCAGAAGGTATGTCCATACCGCCAGTGAAACCATCATGATGGCTGGATTCATGCTTGAAACATCTTTCATGATGTAAGGAAAAAGCACCATCTCTTCCAAAATGGACGATACTATGAAAACAGCCAATACAATAGCAAACAGAATGAAGAAGTTTTGATCTCGTTCTATGGCCAATACCAAACAACCTATTGAAAGTGGAATGAGTACTATATACTGCAAATAGGCTATGTAGCATAAAATACCCGCCAATAGTCCGAATAAAATGGCTCCGGGAATACCAATTATTAGAAAGGAACCGCAGAAAAACACAATGAAAACAGCTACAACCTTAGTCCTCTGCATAAAGTAGGACAGAAAAGTGCGTTTGAATTCAGCAATAAATTCAGAGAATTTGCCAGCCCTGTCGCTGCCAAAGTACTTGTCAAATTTTGCCTCAAAATAGCCATAGGTATAGATTATGTATAGAAAGTAGGCAATGGTAGATAGGATGATAACAAACCAATTCATACCCTTTGATGCTGGTTCATCTGAATCATTTGAAGTAAAGAAAGCTCCGATATTGCTTAAGGACTCTTTGAGTGCATCGGTATCCATTTGGGCCATTAGCTCATCTGTGTCAAGTGAGTCCAGTGAAGTATTGAGGCCCAGAGTTTCCTGCAGTTGTTCAGGTGAATACAGTTGTGACAGATATCCTTTAATTTTTTCGGTAGAGGCGTCAAGCTGCTCGCTATTGCTTTGTGCGTAGCTAATTACAGCATTATTTAGTCTTTGAAAATCTTTAATTATTTGATTACCAAAAAGAAGTACAGCACCTATACCAATTAAAAGGCTGGAAGTAAGGAAAACGCTTACAGCCAGGTTTCTGTTGGGTATTAGCCTTTGTATTCTTTTTACTATTGGGTTTACAAGGTAAACGAATGCCAGTCCGAGAAAGAAGGGCAGTACTATTTCACCAAGAAAAAACAGCAGCAGCAAAAGTGTGAGTGCAAGACTCAATGTAATTAGATGAGGCCGATACTTTGTCCAGGTATTACGTTCCATAAGCTTTCATCATGCAGTAACAAATGGTACTACACCCGCAAAATACAGGGTATCCCTTAGACGACTGGAGTGAGTGCTGTGTGGAGTCTATTCGTTTTTGCTGAAACGCAGTCTTGCAGTTTCATAGAGTCCTGATTCGCCGGTAGCCTTTACCTCCAATACCAATACTTTTTCTGCGTCCGAATCCATAAATGCATCATATACCTGAGCTAGTATTTCTCCGTCCTTCTCAAAACCTACATTCATGTTTTCCGGGAAAATGCCGCTAAAGTTGCCAAACCTGATCCATCGACGGTATTGAGTGTAGGGATCCAGGTTCCATGAGAAAGACTCTTCTTGATCAATGAAGCCCTTGTTTCCTGATAGGAAAGTCACATCGTTTCCAGGATGCGCCGTTTCATCAGTTTCAACACAGGCATCCTTAAGTTTGATGTAGCTAATTTCCTCCAGCTTCCAATCTCCTTCAAGAGATGTTTCACTCAGAGAAGCTACCCACTCAGGTTCATAAAACTCTGTATCGCAAGGGCCTACTATATCATCGTCTTCCGCCTTACTACAGGCAGTTAAGATAAAAATACCGGCTATCCCAAGTAGTAAGAGCTTCTTCATAGTTCAGGTGGATTTGTGTTTCTAAAGTAAGCAATCTTTATTACTTGCACACCCCAGGCTGGTTGCACATCATTTGTTCGGCCCAAAGATGCGTTCTCTCAGTTCAAACAGGTTCTCGTTTAGCAGAGCCTCAAAGTTGAAATGCCAGAAAGTGCTGGCCAGTTTACCACGCTGGTAGGCTTTATAGAAACTACCCCAATGCTCTGGATACATAAGAATGGCTACCAAACAACTATACAGGTATGGGGCTGAGTGTCTTCCATTTCCCAGTACTACAAACTGAATGCTCATTTCATCCTTCATCTCAACGGTGTAACCAAAAAGCACATGCCACACATCATGAGTTTCCGCCTTGGGGATTAAGTTGAAGTTATGCCCATCGAGAAACTGGTACAGTGCATTTCCCAGAGTTCCGGGAGCGCATTTTTTCAGGTCATTTTTGGTGGTGTTCCATGCCTTCCGCTTAAATCGGAGGGTTTGATACACCGGGGTCAGTTGGGTAACAAGAAAGTTGGCTATTCTGTTTCGAAGAGAAGATTGTGCCGTGCTGGCTGATGAAGCGTACATGAGTTTTTCTTTTTTGAGTACGCTGGGCAATCGTATAAAACAGACCGAAATTGTGGTAGTGACGTTAAGGAAAGCTAAGAATCCCGTTAAAGCGAGTTAAGTCTTGCTCGCTTTAATAGTACAAGCAATTGAGCCGGCAAGAAGCCGGCTCAATCTCGAAAAGTTGCATTACAATTAATTGTAAGTACTGCGAAGTTTCTTCCAGTTGCTATTGGCCGTTTTTACCAGAGCTTGATGGTTGTTTTCAGCAAGCCACAATTGCTGAGCATCCAGTTCCACATTGTATAAAAACAAATAGTATTTGCCGTCTTTTACAATGAACTTATTAGGATCGGTTCTGAACTTGGCTCCCGCATAAATACCAAAGGCACAATAGCCGCCGTATTGAGGTAAGTACTTGCTTGGGTTTTTGTCAAATGTGGCTTTTTGTTCAGCTGAAGTGAAATAGTAGATCACCTTGTTGTATTCCGACTTGTATTCCTTGAGTCCTTTCTGAGCAAGGCCCAAATCGAGATAAGAAACAGGACTGTAGCCCTGAAGCGCAATATTGCTATTGTCAATGTTGTAAGCTTGCTTGTCCTGGGCAAATAATTGACCGGTAGTAAAAGCAATTGTAAGGAGTATAGAAAGAGTAAAAATTTGTTTCATGTTAAGGTTTTTAGTTAGCCTTAAAGTATTCTTCGTGTAGCACCTTGGCATCGGTGTTCCAGGTTCTCTTAATGATTTCATGCCATAGAATTTCACTTCCATCTTTCATTATAAAATTGAATGTGAATTCCGATGTGCTCGTTTGTTTGTCTACTAAAGTACCGTGGTGTTCTATTGTTTTTACTTCAGCAATCGCTGAAGTAAAGGCTTCCATTTTTTCAATCATCTGTACCTTTTCAGAGGTATGCACATCACCGTAATCTGAAGTACTGGCATGGTTGTCAAAGTATTCTTTTACGGCATCTACAATGGCACCCTGGCTTACCATGGCATCCATTTGACTTACTGAATTTCTAATGTCCATTTTGTTTTGAATGTTAAATATGATGTGGCAAAAGTGAGCCAGTCATCAGGTTCCATTCCTACAAAAAAGGCACTGTTACTGGTACTTTTTAGTAGCGAAGTCACTGGCGGTTTCGCCAGTGTGCAGCTTAAAGAAAGAAGAGAAGTGATTGCTTTCTTCAAAGCCCAGATGGTTTGCCACATCTTTTATTGATTCGCCTGCCTGTAGCATCTTTTTAGCCGTCTTTAGAAGCTCTAGCCTTATGAGCTGCCCAAGAGAAATGTGCAATTTGCGCTTCACTTTTTGCGAGAGACTCTTAGGGCTCAAGTGCATTTTTTCAGCATAAAAATGGAGTTTGCGCTCAGCTTGATGGTGTTCCTGAAGTAGTGAATAAAGGTCTTGTACAAAAAGGTCCTGTTCAGGTACTTGTGCCTCCTTTCTAAATTCTGAAGGGCTTAGACCACTAAGTTGTTTGAATGTTCGGTTGAAGTAGGAAGGATCTTTGTAGCCAAAGTCATAAGCCACTTCCTTTATGCTACAATTGCCATAGGCCAATGCCTTTTTACTTTCAACAAGTCTTTTTTGACCCAGCAGCTTCTTAATAGTAATCCCAACCCGATCCTTATATATCGCATGAGCACGATGCCCGGCGTCTTTCATGAGGCTTGAAAGCTCCTGATTGCTCAGGTGGTTTTTATAGCGCTCGTCAATAATGTCCTTTACATCAAATATGAGATGATATTCCGAGCGCTCAGCGCCAAATGGATTTTGCCAATACCAGTGCCTTGAAGAAATGTCGATGATTTGGGCAACATCTACGGAAAGTGCTGAGTCAGATAGGAATTGCTGGCATTCAAGGCAGCCTTTAAAGTTGATATAACCAAGTGATACGAGGTGCTTGAAAAGTACTCGTACATCTTTGTTGCGAAAGAGTGCTTGGTCATCAAACTCGATTTGTCGTACCACAAAGTCGTTTGAAAGAAACTTGACATATTGTCCCTTGTCCAGAAAAATAATCTTGTCCTGCCAGTTGTGATAGTTTTTGAAGTCTACCTGCAGCCCGCCGGTTCCTTCTAAAATGTGAAACATGGTGTACCTGGTAATAAAGTACGTCCTATTGGCCTCCGGTACAAGTTTGCTAATCATTTTGGAACCTACTTATATGCCTGTATTAGGTACAGATACATTAAGAAGAAGGTTTATAGTTCCAAAGTCACGCCACTTATTTCCCAATGGATTTAAGGTACAGTGCCTCCACTTTGTTTCTTGCCCAAGGTGTTTTTCTAAGAAAAGTAAGGCTTGATTTCATTGATGGATTGATGCGAAAGCAATTAATGTCAATGCGCTCGCCCAATCCTTTCCATCCGTACCTGGCAATAAGGTATTTGAGTATATCAGCCAACTTCACTCCATGCAGTGGGTTGTTCGGTTGGCTTTCTAGGCGCTTTTTGGGTTCTTGATGCTCCATTGGCTCAAAGGTGCAATTTTTAGCAAACAGAATTCGTCGAAAACTAATCGCTAACTACTTAGTGTCAAATGAACACTAAGTCTTTTCCCTATTATTGAGTGCACAATTAAAGGTTATACGCATGAAAAGAACAACATTAGTATTGGCAGTGCTGTTAAGTACTGTCTTCACCTCCATTGCCCAAAACCCTTGGAATGGGAAAGTAGTTTTACAGGGTTTTTGGTGGGATTATTGGAACAATAACTATCCTAATGAATGGGCAGATTACCTCTCGGAGCTGGCACCACGGCTTAAGGACATGGGAATTGATGCCGTGTGGATTCCGCCGACCCCAAAAAATGCATCTACCTCATCGGTAGGTTACTCACCTTTTGATCACTACGATTTGGGTGATAAGTACCAGAAGGGGAGTACAGGCACCAGGGTGGGAGACAAGGATCAACTACTTAGAATGGTGGCCATTTTGCATGCCAATGGTATTGAGGTAATCTCTGACATTGTACTCAACCATGTAGACAATGCAGGTAGTACCACTGGAGCAGGTGGGCAAGATGTGTACGCACTCAACAATTATGACGACTATTCTACATCAGGCTACAAGAACTTCAGGTATGTATCCTACGCCAGCCCTGCAAGTGCTACTACTTCTTCCAATTATCTAAACCGCTCAGGCAGATGGTCAAAAAACTGGGAAAACTTCTATCCAAATCAATTCAATGCCTGTTGCAATAATGATATCAATAGTGTGTACTGGGGGCCTGATATTTCATATGAGTCCAATGCCTACGGACAGAGTTCATGCACCAGCTGCTACAACCCCAGCCAAAGTGCCAACTATATGAGAGACGGGGCCAGAGACTGGCTCATTTGGTACAAAAAGCAAACCGGGGTAGATGGCTTTCGCTTTGATGCAGTAAAGCATTTTCCCACTGCCGTGGTAGAAGATCTGCTCTATAATGCACAATACAATGCAGGTTTTGCATCAGGAGGCTGGGAAATGTATAGTATAGGAGAGTACGTAGGAAGTGCATCTGAAATGGACAATTGGGTAAATGCCGTCCAAGACCGTGCTGGTACATTTGATTTTAGCCTTAGAGGAGGTATTTACGGAATGGTATACGGTATGGGGGGGTACAACCTGGCAAATATTCCGGGGCTTCAGCAGTTGGAAAGAGAACGTACAGTGCCTTTTGTAAATAACCACGATACCTATAGACCCATTATTGATGCCAATGGTAACTATTCGGGTTGGGATTCGGGTAATGAGTTAGCACCGCACATAAACCCCAATGAGCCCCGGCTGGGAGCAGCCTATGCATTGGCCTTTGCCCTGGATGGTTCTCCAATGGTGTTTTTTGAAGATTTATTTGATATTGAAGGGGCCGACAGATACTCGCACGACCCTACGGATGCAACTGAATTGCCTACTAGAGATGCCGTGCAGAACGTCATATGGTGTCATCAAAAATTAGATTTCAAGGCAGGTGCGTATAAGGTAAGGCACTCAAGTGGCGACCATCTCATTATAGAGCGCAGTGGAAAAGCCATTGTTGGCGTTAATGACCATTGGAGCAACTGGCAGTCGCAGTGGATTCAAACGGATTTTCCTGCGGGCACACAGCTGCACGATTATTCAGGGGCCAATAGCTCCGACATTTACGTCAATTCAAGCGGTTGGGTGCAAATATGGACGCCGCCTTGCAACGGCTCAAATACCAGAAGAGGCTATACCATATGGGGACCAAGTGGTAAAAGCGGAGGTTTTGCACCCTCGGCAATAAATACTACTCAGGAGTGGCAGTTGTTTGATGATTTGGGCGACTCCCATGCCAGCTCACTGAAGCAGGGAGGAGCCATACCCAGTGGTTCTACCGCTACTCGCACGGCTGGCCGTATTTTTAGCGATGCCAGTCAGATTACTGTAAATCTTTACCCCTCTGACAACTCTCAATCACTGGTGCTTATACTTTCAAATGCAGATGGTACAACCGATCTGGCAAGCACTTCAGGAACAGGAAACCTAAGCTTGAACTATACGCCTACCTCCACCAATTACTATACATTGAAAGTAAGAAATGCCAATGCCTCCAATACCGGACAACACGCTTGGGTAAAGGCCACGTACACGGCACCACAAGTTGTGAATACATCGCTGTATAAACGAGCAGTAGGTGCTGAAGGGCTGTTATCGCAAGAACTAAAAATCTATCCCAATCCTGTGCAGGGACAGTTGCAATTACAATGGAAATCCAAGGGAGTTGCTATGGGGGCAATTCAGGTATTTTCAGCCGATGGCAAGTTGCTCAAGGAGTTTAAACACGCTGAAACTTATGGACCTGAACAGCAGTTCAGACTTAACACAGAAGACCTTCGCCCGGGCATTTATTTCGTGAATGTTACCGAAGAAGGAAGAACGTTACGGGCAAGGTTTGTAAAGTACTAACACTTATTTACCCGAAGGGATGGCTCGGTGCCGAAACTAACCCGGGCCATTCTTTCGTATTAGGTTAATACGATCGAACGGATATTGAAAAGAAGCCCCCGCTTCCTTTAAGAGACGAACCGTTTCAATCTCGTCCTTTTGCTTATTGAAATGCCAGAATGCTGGTGTTTCCTGAATGCCTGAAGCATCACAGCCATATGCCAGCAAATACTTAATCACTTCAGAACGAGAAGTGTATGCTGCACTCAATAATAGCGCTTGTCCCTTGTCTTCATCCAATTCCGTATTTGCACCCTTTTCCAGCAGGAGTTTCACTATGTCTAAATAGCCATCACAGGCAGCCTCGTGAAGCGCGGTAGTCTTTGCACCACGTCCAACTGCAATCGCTTTATTGATGTCAATCCCAGATTCGATGAACTCAAAAATGAACTTTCTTGAAACTTCATCTCCTCCCGTCTGGTATTTTACATTTAAGTCTTTCAAAGAAGCAATCAGTGGGTTTAGACCTTGCTCATCTTCAAAAACCGGATTAATCCCCAGCTGCAAGAGAGTTTCTATAGCCTCGTTTCTTCCTAAACTACAGCTCCGCAGAAGAAGCAATTGTCCATCCTCTTTTGATAAACCCTTTTCACCGACTACTTGCTTTAGTCGATTCAAAAACTCCTCAAAAGGTAAGTTGTGTTCAATAGCATATTCTTCGAAAACAGCATGTAAGTAATTGTCTTGTTGTTCAACGAGCTCAAGGGCCATGGAAAACAGTTCCTGATAGCCCTCCTTGCCATGAACCATTTTTATTACCTGCATGAGCTCGAAGGCATCGGTTGATTGTTGCACAATTTTGTGCAATAAGTGGTACCTAAGCTCAGAGTCCTGTAGTTCCCTTACTACTATGAGTAGGTGCCTGTTTTGCTCAAGAAAAACCCGGTGTTTCTGTACAAAATATCGAAAGGCTTCTACCTCCGTATCTGAGTCCTGAAAAGAGCTAATGCATCCAGCTAGGGCTATTAAGTCATCAGTATCGGCCGGTTGGTCTAGCAGCCATTTATACTGTTCCAGGCAACGGCTTCTGAAAATTGGATGACTACCAAACTCAATAACCCCGTAAAGCACTCTGTCTAAATAACCATCTAAATCTGTATCACCTTCTTTAGGCCTTGCTACAACTCTATTGTAACAGTCTTCAGCAATATTTATCCATTCCAGGTCAAGTACCTGGCTGCCTGCTTCGGCAAGATGAAAGAAGCCAAAAGTTTTTTCCCCTTCAAAATCGAAGAGTTCCTCGTTATTCAATTTCAGGCATTCACTTGCTGATTGCCTTAGAGCGGATAGGAGGGCTGCTATTGCATCACTTTCTTCTATCCACTCCATGGATGAAATGGCATGGGCCATGGCCACAAAATCAAAGAAAGTGTTGTCTTGCTCTATGTAATATGCAATACGAAGTGCCTTTAAAGCCATGCTTTCCTGTCCCAATTCGTGAAGAATTTCTGCATCTGCCAGGAAATCAAATTGATCTAGAAAGTCGATGTCGGGTGTTTCAGGATGGCTCAGTACCTCGTCCAGGTTGTCATTGGCTTTGGCAATACAGCGTTCGTTTAGTTTTTGTAGAGATGCTGTAACGTAATCGCCATCCATATTGTACAAGAAAGCGGCGATTTGCATAAAATCCTTGAAATGTTCAGCCTTCGCAAAAGCTTTATCAAGGTACAGCGGTACTCCAGTTTCATTTTGACTTTTCAGAGTCTGCGCAATGCTGAGGTAATCTGAAGATTCAGAGGCATTTTCAATTTGAGTATCCAGAGAGTATAAAGTCATTTTTGTGTTTTGCAGACTCAAAAGCAAAATTACTGGTGGCGAGAACAATTACAGAGACGGCGGAAGGTGTAGAAAAAGAAAAGGCCAAAGCACTTAATTTTGGTGACGGCTTTGGCCTTATTTGTATAAGGATTATAGTTCAGCTGTTTCAGAGGTGATGGTGAGCACTTGAAACAACGGGTCAAAAATAGGATACAAAACGCCTTTTCTTCGAGGGAAATTGTCCTACGCCGGCAAGGAGCTTTTAATTGATTTAACCTGAGTGTGGCTGATTTCATCGGGCCAACGACCCAATTAGCCCTTTTATGTGCATATAGAGCTGGTTCATTTGTTTTAAGTAGCCAACAACCGGTTTGTGGAGAGTTTTTTTTAAGCTGTTTTTTTGACCTTTTTTATGAATTGGCACAAGGGAACTTCACTCTTAATAGAAGAGAAGAATGGATTATGGCAGTAAAAAAAACTGTGATCAGCTTTGAACTTTAGGTACTTTCCTCAGAAGTTTCGTTTCTTTCTGAGCTTCCCTTCCTTATGATCAAGTAGAAAGAGTTTGCCACTTATGTCACTAGTTACAATTCGGTTCTCATCAGGATTCAGGCTTAGTCCCCATAATGGCCTGGCAGAAGTAAGTTCTCGAATCAATGTTCCATCAGTAGACCAGGTACGGAGGGCATCACTTGCGCTGGTAAGTTCAGTCCCTTCTTTGTTCCATACAATATTGCGGTATTCTATTTCTCCGGCTTGCATTTGTTGCGTCATCACTCCATCAATGGTCCAGTATTGAACAACAGGGCTTAGATCCTTTGAATGATCTCCGTAGTCGCCCACAGCGAAGAAACTGCCAGAAGGATGCCATTGAATGCAGAGAATTAATGAGGGTTCCTCACGATGTGCTTTCTTTAAGAGTAAGTTTCCCTCCAGATCGTACATGCGAATAAACTCGCCCCCTACCAGAAATTTATCTTCTGTAGGATGCCAGTCAAAAGTGGTATACGAGCGTGTGTTTTGTTTTTTCACAGTATGTATCACCTTCCCTTTTTTATCAGCAATACTAACAAGCCCTTCATTGTCAGCAATACCCAATAAACTGCCTTCGTTGTTCCAGTCAAGCCCTCTGGCTCCATGTTTGTTAATACCATTGATAGACTTGATATTGTCGGTTTTGGTGTTTACCAGATACACTCCTGCAACATCGCCCTGAGTGGCCACGGCTAGCAAGTTTGGCTCATAAGGGTGCCACTGAAGGTTGGTAATGGTGTTGGCTATTGGATAGGCCTTTTGCACTTTTAAGCCCTTATTGAAAATTCGCAGTTCGCTAAACTCGCCTCCGGCAGCCACATATTTGCCATTTGGGCTCCAATCCACGCTCCAGAGTGTTTCTACTTCACTAGGTCTTGGTGCACTGTAGCCAAGCAAAAAGATGGATATCATTGCCAAAAAGAGCATTCTCATGAGACAAAGATACCCATCGTGTTTTGTTAGATGAGAGATTACTTGTGGCTTACAACCCAGGTATCTCTACTTTGCTGGCATCCCAACCGGCGGCTACCAACATTTGGCTGCAGGCACTTGACGTACTGTTAGATAACAGTTGTCTTGGGTCAAGCATTACAGTTTTTAATCGATCCATTAGGATGCTCACGCTTATTTCATCGGTTTCCCAGGAAGGATAGGTTTGTGGTACCTGCTGTATGGTGCTGGGATCAAACATCTTAGCAGCCACGTCAGTACGCGCAATAATGTTGAAGTAGCGGGTTTTGTAAGTAGCAATAAGCGCCTCAAGTGCTGCGGTTCGGTCAGCTGGAGTATCGTATGTCGCATGAATGCACGAGTCTATACCGGGAGTAAGATAGGGGGCAAAGAGAACCTTTTCTTTTATGTCAACTCCCTTGTCAAGAGCAATGGCATGCATGGAAGCATAAGTGGAGCTTGTGCCATAGTTAAGCCCTGACGAAATACCTCCTGATTGACCAGTAAATACAATATGGGAGTTTGCCCAATCAATTGACACAATGAGAGGATTGTTGCGTAATCCCAAACCGGTATCTGAGTTTACCAGACAAAATGTGGCAATCATCACATCATTATATGCTATACCATTACTAGCCTTAGGGCATGCATTATTGAAAAAATGCTCGTAAAGGTTAGCATATGTTATCTCATAATTGTCGATAAAGGCAAGTGTTTGATTGCAAGCCTTTGTGATATGCGCTTGAATTTTTGCTGCCTTGTCTGCAAGTATGGGATTGTTGGCTGGTACCAGCGTGTTGAGCCAATAGGTGTCGTCAGGGTGTGCGCTTGAGCCTGAACTGTAGTCAGGTGTTGGAGCTGCATCATTAATACTCTGTACACCTACCACTGCAGCCCGTAATTGGGCAATTCCAGCGGTTATGTCCTTGTCTCGTTCTTTGAGCTCTGCATAATAGCCCAAAGCCGGGCCAATATGAGATAAAGCAGTGAGTTCATTGAATCCTACTGTACCTGCTCTAAAAGGAATTTCTGTAATGGTATCATTTGCGTGAACGATAAATTCGGTACCGCTCACTACAATGAAGGTGTCATCATTGTAGGCGCTTACCAGATCGTTTGCCAGTTGATCAGCGACGCAAGTTTGTGCCGCACCTGCAAATACCATGAAAAGATTTTGATAGTTTACATCACATCCTGATGTGGTGACATTATAGTCCTGTCCTGAGGTTTCTCCCTGGCCGGGATTAGTTGTGTTTGCCATAATAGTAGCCGTTAACCTGTTGAATAAAGGCCTAAATCTAATGGCAAAAGCAGGACGGTCTTGTGTTTAATTGGGGTTTTGTGATTGATTACCGGTAATGCGTGATGAACCTAAACAGGGCAGTGATGAACGTTTGTCACTGCCCTATGATTATGAGAATGATGATATTAGAGACTCGCGAGCAGTGTTGCCTGGTAGTTTCTAAGCTCATGTTCAGTTACATTAAGGAAACTAACATAGAGCATGTTGAGATTGGCAGATGTGCTACCTTCTCTGGGTAGGTTTTTGAGGTTCTCAGCAATGGTTTTCAATGTGTTTTCGGGTTCGTAGTTTTCCTTTTGCATAATGTCAAGACTGAGCATCTCGTAGGCTTTTAATAGGCCAACGTGTTTGCTGAGTTTGTCATTGCCGGTTTCATTGTCAAAAGCCTCCAGCGCTTGTAAATAGGAGGGCCCACTGCCATATTCTTTGAGCGATGCTTTGTTTGAAGCGGTATGTATTTCACTATAAAAGGGGGAGTGCTCGTTGTTTTGATTATTTAGTAGAAAGTTTCTGTAGTCATAGAATGAGGCCACCAGAAGTTCATTGGCTATTTGTAGGTCCTTAAGTCTACGTGCTTTTTCAGGACTTGTTTTGCTTAAGACCTGGCTTTTATGAGCTATGGAGTTAGTAAGCTCTTCGTATTGATAAATGGCCTTTGTTTCAACTGCTCTTACAGCTTTGAGGTAGTTATCCTTATATCCGTGAAAGTTGGTGAGAGTAAACATGAGCAAGGCACCAGCCAATACCACGGTAAGAGAACCCACGTCATACCATTTGTTTTCGGTATTTCGGTATGCTTTTATAAAACGCAGAGGCATAAAAACAAGAAGCATTACCCCAACGCCAACAATAAACAAAGCGCTGGCACCCGGCCAGTGCATGATTTTGAACAGGGAAAATAGAATGAGAAAAATCCCGCCAATAAAACCACTAATGGGCATCGCCTTTGCTTTGATTCCTGATTGTCCTTTAATATTCACAATGAGTGCAAAGGGCATAAAAAGTAGCGCGATAATGCCCAAACCCAGAACCAAAAGGATGGAAGCGCCAGGGTAATGTAAAATCTTGAATAGAGTGCCGGCAATAGTAAACAGGCCGCCGGCCATACCTAATATGGATGTTGCTTTTTTCATTTTTCTGAATTTAAGATTGAGTAAATAGAGGGTAGCCTCCTGTGCACGTTCAATGCCTAAGGGACCAAACTCTTCTGTTGCACTGTGTAATGCCGAATGGAATCCGGTACCTGAATCCATCTGACCTTCAATGAGGCAACATAAGTGGTCAAGGAGCTCTTCTTTTAACGCTGTGTAAGAAATGCCCTTGGCTACGAGTAAGTCATGTACCTGATCAATTTCATCATCCGTAAGCGAGACCATCTCCAGCTACATTTCCGTTGTCCAGTATCACTTTCATAGTTTTCATGAAGTCTTGGAATTCTGCTACCATTTGTTGGGCAAGTCCGTTTCCTGACTCCGTTAGGCGGTAATAGCGCCGTTTTCTTTTCCCAATTTGCATGGTTTCCGTAATGAGAATGCCGTCTTGTTCCAGCTTATGCAATAATGGGTAGAGCGATCCCTCTGTAATGGTGATTTTATCATCACTCATTTCTTTAATTTTTTGGGTAATCTCATATCCATACATCTTGCCGTGTTCAGCCAGCAGCTTTAGAATGATTGTTTTGAACGTTCCGCGTAATAGTTCTTTCGAATACATAGGACAAATATACATTGGGTTTCAATGTATAAAGAAGCAATGTATTCTTTTTTTCTAGAGAAAAACCTTGGGTTCTGTCTTAAGTGTTTGGTTTTCAATGGTTAGTGAATGTGGTTTTAGGCGCGGGGAATAGTGAAATGGAAGGTGGATCCTTTGTTAGGTGTACTTTCAGCCCACACTTTTCCTTTGTTTTTCTCTATAAAGTCCTGGCAAAGCATGAGCCCAAGACCTGTGCCTTTTTCTCCGTTGGTACCGTAACGGCTTTGAAAGGATTGCCGCTTGAACAGGTTCTTGAGGGTAGTCTCGTTCATACCAATTCCATTGTCAATAATCGAGAACAGCATGTTGTCTTCCACATGGCTGCCAATGATACGTACACAACCTCCTTTGGGAGTAAATTTAAGAGCATTGCTAATTAGGTTGCGCAGTACCAGTTTTAAGTGATCAGGGTCAGCATACACCTTACTGTCCTCGGGAACATTGCGGACAAGTTCTACGCCCTTTTCGTTGGCAAAATCTCCCAAAAGCAATGTTACTTCATTTACTAAAGGTGTCATGCTTACTTCTTTGGCCTGTGTGCTTATGCCCTGCATTTGTGCATGTGCCCAAAGTAGTAAGTTGTTAAGGGCAAAGTAAACATGTTCCACTCCGTTTCTCAATTTGGCTGAGAATATCATGAACTCCTTTTGGCTAATCATTCTATCATCCATCATTTCAAAAAGCCCTTTAAGGGAGTTGATGGGAGAACGCAGGTCATGACCTATAATAGCAAAGAGTCTATCCTTGGTATCGTTGAGAGTCGCAAGTTCTTCACCCTTTTCTTCAAGTTCACTGTTCAGTTTTCTTAGGTTTTTATTGGCTTCCAGAAGCAGATCCTGTCCACGAAGGTTCTTGATAAAGAAGGTTGCAGATACAATGGCAAAGAGACAAGCAATGAGCCCTATGATGGTTGCTTGATTCCATAAGTTGCCCAATTGCATAGAGTCTTGCCCCAACTTCATTCTTAGAGCCCTGACTTCTGCATTAATGTACATTTCCAATGTTGAAAAGCGACTTGGTTTTTGGCCGAGGTATATCTCATCAATGCTTTCATACAAACTGTCGCTTATGAATTGTTTGGATGACCTTAATGAATTGATGATAGCCACTTTTTTTTGTGCTGTTTCCTCGAAATCATTGCTTACCTGAGGAGTACCAATATTCTCTCTAAGGTCGTTGAGACTAGAAATGGTAGTCACCTTTTCAGCCACTGCCGAACGGATGGTATTGGCCTTGCCAATGACCACTATTACCCACAACACAAAAAGCGTGGGTACCACGACCAAAATTGCGGCTCGCTTGTGCTTTGTAAGGGTTAGCAAGTAACTGTTCAAGGATTTCATTCCTTACCTATATTCCGTTCAAATATAAGTTTTGATGATTAAACCGAAGTTGGGTGTCGTTAGTCGATGGTATTGAATTGTTCGTCCTTTTTCGTCTTGTGTAAATTTTCGTGAGTAAAGAGAAGCATGGGACTATTGTTTTTTGAAAGCGTTCTTTTGTGGCAACATCAGAAAAGACGTTACCATGGAAAAATTGCTTCCCATTGCGATGTGGTCAGGTCCGCGAAATGTTTCTACAGCCATGATGTACTCCTTTGCAAATAGAGGTGATATTAGAGTATTCGATGAGCCTTTTTTCGGGAGTTTTTTGCAACATACTGGTGTATGGCGTCCATCTCGAGATGAAGTGCTGGCGTCTATGGAGTGCAACTTTGGTAAAGTAATGGAAAGAATAGGAGCGGCCTCAAAAGACGATAGGTTGTTTTTGAAGAATATGGGTAATCATCTGGAAGGAGGCTCTTTCAGTGTGCTATCTCAGTTTCAGAATGTCATTTTGGTGAGAAAGCCAGAGGCCGTGATAGCCTCTTTTACCAGGCAGGTAGAAATGCCGACTCATCTTGATCTATGCTACGGCCATCAGCTTAGGATTTTGGAGTTTCTGGAGCGTAATGGTTTACCTTTTTACGTAGTAGATTCTGATACTATTAAAAAGACTCCGCAAAAAGCATTAGAGTCATTATGCACCTATCTGGAGCTACCTTTTACCAAGCGAATGCTCTCCTGGGAAGCCGGAGCGAGAAAAGAAGACGGTGTTTGGGCCAAATACTGGTATCACAATGTGCACAAGAGTGAAGGCTTTATGCCTTTTGAAGACAAGGAGTATAAGGTGCCGGCACACCTAAAAGCTTTATATAGGCGATGCCAGGAAGATTATTTGAAAATAAAACAATACGAAAATGAGTAAATACAATACCGCCGATAGTAGGAATGACGATACGCTGGTTTATGTAAATGGATTAGTAAAAAGATCGGAAGCCAAAGTGTCGGTACTCGATAGCGCCGTACAAGGTGGAGACGCCGTATGGGAAGGCTTACGTGTGTACAATGGGAAAATTTTTCAACTGGAAGAGCATTTGGATAGAATGTTTGCTTCGGCCCATGTACTGTGTTTCAAGAATGTTCCGAAACGGGCTGATGTTAAGAAGGCCATTTTTGAAACATTGAATGCCAATGGGATGAGTAACGGAGTTCACATTCGCCTTACACTTACCCGGGGGCTAAAGAGTACGTCGGGTATGAATCCTGAACTGAATGTATACGGCTGCACACTTATTGTTTTGCCAGAGTACAAGGGCTTGGTATATGGAGATGAAGGTCTTCAGTTGATCACATCATCGGTGAGAAGAAATCCACCTTATAGCCTCGATTCAAAAATTCATCACGCCAATCTGATTAACAATATTCTGGCAAAAATTGAAGCGAACCATGCAGGAGCTGATGATGCCGTGATGCTTGATCAGGCCGGTTTTTTATCGGAAACCAATGCCACCAATATTTTCCTGGTGAAAAAGGGAATACTCCTTACTCCCTTTGCAGATAGTTGTTTACCCGGATTTACAAGGGCCAAAGTGATGGACCTGGCGCACAAGTTTGACATAGTTTGTAAGGAAAAGAACTTAAGTATAACAGAGATGTATACGGCCGAAGAGATGTTTACCACGGGAACCATGGGAGCCTTGAGCTGGGTAAAAGAAGTAGATGGCCGGCTGATAGGTGCGGGTAAGAAAGGCCCGGTTACCAGTCGCTTGCAAAGTATGTACAATGATGCCGTAGATGCTGAAGCTGTGCCAATAGAGTAAAGCGACCCAATGTTGTGCCCAACAGGGAACATTGGGCCACTTTTACTTAAAAAGTATATCCCATATGCAAGGTGGCAAAGTAGGTAATAGGCGCCAGGCTGTATTCCATGGAGGTGAGGTGGGTGTTGCCCGATACTTGTGTGCTGTAGCCCAGCCCGGCCCAGGGTTTTATGTAAAAGTGGGTACCAATGGGCTGCCAGGCGTAACCAGCGAAAGCCATAGCCATGAGGTTAGAGAATGTTTCAGATCCCTCAAGTGCAGAGTTCTCAATTCTGTATTGCTGAAAGCTGGTTTGTACTCCTGAGAAGAAACCCTTGTTTACCTCTGAGAAATGATGCTCTGCAAAGAGACCATAGCCTTGATTGAGTCTTACGTTCCATCCCATCCCCTTGTTTGCGGGATTTAAGTCAATAAGGGCTTTGGGCATGTCCATGGCATAAGTACCAAACCCTAGTAGCAGGTGTTCGCTTGATTTAGGCTGCCATCTGAGATGGAATCCATAACCACCAAAGGCAAAGGTGGCAGGGTCAATTTCTACTGATAGATTGTGCTTTGCAGGGCTTTCTGTGCTTTGAGCGAATGATGGAAAGGCCAGAATGTTAAGAAAGATGAAGAGTGCTAGAATGGTGTATTGCATGTTTAAATTAATTAACTAGATATGTAGAATATATATATAAAATCAAAAAAAATTACGCGCCCATCTCGTCCAGGATGTCAGAGATTTTTTTGGTGTTCAGGGTCTTTTTCATTGCTTCTTCGGCTGAAACCAGTAGTTCTCCAACTGATTTTTGAGCGGCATCCGGACGCTTGCCTACGGCCGGTATCTGAAAAGAGGTTTGAAAGAGTGGCTTTCCAATTTCCTGTGCTTTGAAAACATCGAGTACTGTAATGTTCGAGGGCTTTTTGGCGAGTCGAATGCCTCCTTGTTTCCCTTCTTTGGTTTCCACTATACCCGCTATGGTAAGGTTTTGCAATATCTTAACCAGAGTAGGGCGAGGAATATCAAGAGTTTCTGCAATCACCTTGGTTGAAAGAAATTCATACATCCCCTGTCTTATTTTGTCAGAAATAAAAATGACCACCAGAATCGCTTTTGAAGTAGACAGAGAGTAACTCATACTTGATATTCAGAATATTTAGAATGCAAATATAGGAGAATGCTGAAAATCACTGAAGCCCAATCTTCTTTACCTGCTGTTAGCGCCATTGCACCGTAACGAAACGATTGTTTTTCTTGAACTTTATAGGAACTGAGCCCTGGATGGATTTTCGGAGATGTTTTAATAGCAGCTCTTTTGTAAACGTATGATGTACTATCAGGCTTATTTCACGCGCCGGCTCGGGAGCCATAAACCTACGCACCTGAGTTTGATCTTGAGGGCCAATGGCTAATTCCGGAACCAGCGTAAATCCGGAATGCCCTTTAATCATGTTCTTGAGAGTTTCTATAGAGCCGCTGTCAAAACTGATTCGCTCTACGGCCCGCGCCTCCCTTTTTTCGCAAATGTTGAGTACTTGATTTCTAAAACAATGGCCTTGATCCAGTACCCAGAGCCCGTTTTGATGCATGTCATCGCTGGTTGCTATAGACTTCTTCAAAATGTTGTGGTTGGGATGGGCGTAAACAAGAAAGGGCTCATAGAACATGGGAATTTCTCTAAGGTGCCTATGAGCCAATGGGGTAGCCATGATACCAATATCCAGAGAACCTTTATCCAGCTCCTCCATAATGCGCTCACTTTGCATTTCTTTTACTTCCAGGCTCAGGCCTTCGTGGCTATCCACAAAGTCTTTTAGAAAAACAGGGAGTAGGTAAGGGGCCAGCGTAGGAATAATGCCGAGCCTAAAGTTGCCTTTAAGTTCATTTTTGTCCTGATTGACCAATTCCTTAAGGCTTTCTACTTCCCTGATTATTTGCCGGGCTTTTTCTATAAAGAGATGGCCCATGGGAGTGCTCTGAATGGGTTTTGAAGAGCGATCGAAAATCTTAAACCCAATTTCATTTTCCAGCTTTTTTACTTGCAGGGTGAGTGTAGGCTGGGCCACTTCACAGCTTTCTGATGCCCTTACAAAATGCTTGTATTGATCCAGGGCTACTACATACTGCAATTGTTGAAGGGTCATGGGTGATAGGTTTTATAAATACTGCATAGATACTATTTATTTGATCTATAGGCGGCGTGGTGAAACCTTTGTAAGCGTAAAAAAAGAGAAACAACCATGACACATAAAAAGCTTACTACTTCAGGAGGTGCCCCCCTTAGCAATAACCAGAAATCACTCACCGCAGGGCAAAGAGGGCCAGTATTGTTACAAGACTATCAATTGCTTGAAAAGCTGGCACATCAAAACCGAGAACGTATACCCGAGCGGGTAGTGCATGCAAAGGGATGGGGAGCTTTTGGAACGCTTACTGTTACAAACGATATAAGTAAGTACACTGGAGCGAAACTTTTTTCAGATGTAGGGAAACAAACCAAAGTATTGGCACGCTTTTCAACGGTTGCTGGTGAGCAAGGTGCGGCCGACACGGAGAGGGATGTAAGAGGTTTTGCCCTAAAATTTTATACTGAAGAAGGCAATTGGGATTTGGTAGGTAACAATACTCCCATTTTTTTTCTTAGAGATGGTTACAAGTTTCCGGACTTCATTAGAACTCAAAAGCGCCATCCAAAAACGAATCTGCGGTCTCCGGAAGCCATGTGGGATTTCTGGTCACAAACACCCGAGTCGCTACATCAAATAACCATCTTAATGTCAGATAGGGGAATACCCACTACTCCCATGCACATGAATGGATATGGTTCTCACACTTTTTCATTCTGGAATGCCGATGGCGAGCGCTTTTGGGTGAAATTTCACTTTAAAACTCAGCAGGGACACCAACACTATACCAATGCTGAAACGGCCAGGGTTATAGGTGAAACCCGAGAAAAGTACCAGGAAGAGCTCTTTGGTGCCATAGAGCAGGGAAACTATCCTAAATGGAAAATGATGGTGCAGATAATGCCTGAAAAAGAAGCTGAAAGTACGCCCTACAACCCCTTTGATATGACCAGGGTGTGGCCTCATAAAGATTATCCGCTCATTGAGGTAGGGGACTTAGAGCTTAACGAAAATCCTGACAATTATTTCCAGTATATTGAGAACGCGGCTTTCTCACCATCTAATGTAATTCCGGGTATTGGCTTTTCTCCTGATAAGATGCTGCAGGCCCGCATTTTTGCCTATGCGGATGCACACCGGTATCGTTTGGGCACGCATTACGAAGCTCTGCCAGCAAACAGGCCTGTATCAGAAGTAAATCACTACCATAAGGATGGTGCCATGAGGTTTTTTGAGAACGGCAATAGGCAACCTGATGCCTACTACGAACCCAATACAAAGGGAGGGCCCGTTGAAGACAGAAGCCTAAGTGAGCCACCCATGCGCATCAGCGGTGATATCAGTCGCTATGAAGATCAAGATCAAATAGGCGATTTTAAGCAGGCAGGTGATCTTTTCAGGCTTTTTGATGAAGGCCAAAAAGAGCGCTTGTTCTCCAACATTGCTGAAGCTATGCAAGGGGTATCAAACTACATTGTTGAGAAGCAACTGAAACATTTTAAGGCTGCCGATCCCGCTTATAGAGCGGGTGTGCAAAGAGCCATTAACAGACTTAATAATGACTAAAGAAACAGGAATGGATTATTCAGATTTTCAAACCGCACTCAGAGAAGGAGATGTTGTACGACTTGGTGTTGCCTTGAAAGAGTACCCGGAATGGGTGAATGAACAGGATAGTAGAGGTTTCACACCATTAATTATGGCTGCTTACTATGAGCACGCTCCTGTTGTAGAGTTCTTGCTTGAGTTTGGAGCCAATGCCGATGCTACGGACGCTTCAGGAAACACCGCATTGATGGGGGCTTGTTTTAAAGGTTTTGACGGCATGGTAGAACTTCTGGTACGGAAGGGAGCCGATGTAAATGCCCAAAACCTAAATGGGGCTACTCCATTGATTTATGCCTGCACTTTTAACCGTCCCAATATTGCCGCCTTTTTGTTGCAAAAGGGTGCTGATAAGAGCATACGGGATATTTCAGGGCTTACTGCCGTGGATCATGCCAAAAACCAAGGGCTTCAATGGGCTGGCAATCTGATGGCCGCCTAGTAGTTTTTTCAATCCATATAATGCCACCGGCACCATGATAACATGGTGCCGGTTTTTTCTGTTTTCAAAAGTTTCTTTTTACTGTTTGAGTACCTTTTGTGAAGCTTGATTTCCATTGGCTGATAGCCTTAAGATGTAATATCCGGTACTCAGATTGTCCAAGCCTTCGAGTTGCAAACTGTTGCTACCTTCAAATAGATTGAAGCGTTCAGACTTTACTGTGAATCCACTTAAATCAAGTAAATCCACTACTACGTCGCCACCTTGAGGAAGCGTACAGTTAAGGCTAAGTCTGTTGCTGAACGGGTTAGGATAAACGCTCTGAATTTCAATTGTACTACTATTTACACTTCCTATATGTACTTCTTGTACTATTGAGTAGTCTGTGGTGCCATCGTAATCTACCTGCTTTATTCGGTAGTAGTTGATACCTTCAGAAGGATAGAAATCAACACTCTCATAAGTGTTGGCAGTAATGCTCGTTCCTGCTCCGTCAATAGTTTCAAGTGATTCCCAGTCCAGTCCGTCAGTAGAGTGCTGTACTTCAAAGAAGTCATTGTTGAGCTCAGTTGCCGTTTCCCAGTTGAGGTTTACAGCATCTCGCTCATATTTGGCGGTGAAGTAGCTGAATTCAACCGGAAGCGCTGTGCCTGACCCACCTACTGAGAAAAAGTATTCAGTGCCGCTGGTCATACCAGTGAGGGTAATGTCAATAGAATATGGATCAGATCCAGAAGCCGCTACTTTTACATTGGTACCGTCGTTGGTCCATTGTGTGCTGGTGCCAGAAATCCAGTAGTAGGATGTGGCTTCAAAACGAGTAAAGCCAGTGAGCTCTGAGTTGGTAGTTCCACCACCTCCGGCATTCCATTGTAGAGTAAAGGTGATACTGCCGGAAAAGCTTTGGTCAGGAATCACTGACCAGGTTTCCCCTACTGCATTTGAAGTTTGTACACTAGATTGTGTAACAGGATTGAGGTACACATTTTGTGTAACAGCCACGGCAAATTCAGTTCCCTCGCAATCGGTACAACTTGAAGCTATGGGTAGGTATGGGTTTCTTCCAATAGGTGCTACATGTTCCTTGTTGTTGCTCAGGATTTTCATTTTGTACTTGCCTGTGCTACTGGTTTTTATGTACTCTGAATTATTTCCAAATCGATTGAATGAGAAGCTCTTTGGCAGTTTGAAATCATGCGATTTAATGTCAATATTCTTTCCATTCAAATCCAGCGTATCAATTACCACAAGTGTGTCTCCCAGAATAAGTCCATCCTCCTCTACTTTGAATTTAGGCAGTCTTTTTACCGAAATTGTAGTAGATCCTACCTTGAAGTAGTCGTCTGAGAAGTCGTTTTTAGACCAACCAAATATTTTGGCACCACCGTCCGTTTTAATCTTGGATTTTTTGACACAGTAGAATACTCCATTTCCAGTCATGTCTACATCTTTGAACTTCAGGTTTTTCTTCGTACTGGTTTGTTCTACATAGCCGTTGTTTACAAACGTTCCCTTCTTCACTTCACACTCACTTAAAAACAACCATCCCCCAGGATTGATGGTGAAAGCGGTTCTGTCACTTTCTTGTTTGAATTTACCAGATCCGCTGAAAGTAACCGTACCATGATTTAAAATGGTAAAGCTTGCTCCATCTTTCAATTTGGATTCTTCACCGCCGGTAAATGTGAAGCTCCCTGCAACGTCTACTTCGGAATCTTTGATCTCAAATTTCTTTTTAACAGTAATATTTCCGGCAAAACTTACATCAGAGTCACTTTCAATTTTAAGCTCTTCATCAATGGTAAGGGTATAACCTGCGCTGAGGGTGACCTTGGCATAATTCTGAGTTTCCATTTTTTTCGAGAGTTCCACATTACCGCTCATGGTAAGCTCACCTCTGTCTACTTTCAGTTCTTTGGCGCTGAGCGAACCACCGTTGCGTATAATCACTTTACCGTTGTTCTTAATCTCAAGCTTCTTGTCCTTAAGGGTAACTGCCGCTTCTATATACAGCGTACCACCGTTAACAACCAGGTCGTTTTTACAAGAAAAAGCTGAAGAAATGGTTTCGGTACCAGTCACTTCATTTCCACAGACTACGGCTGCAGTGGCTTTTTGAGCATTGAAGAATTTAATGGTGAAGAAAATTGCGGCAATGGTAATCATGGAGATACCGCTGCCAATGGCCACCCGGCGTAGGGTCCGCTGGCGCATCTGCATTTGCTGCTGGGGCTGCATGTTCATTTTCATTTCCTGATTGCTTTTCCTGTGTGTTTAAAGGCTTTGCCAAAATCAGGCCCACGCTAAAATGTAAGCACAAGTTTTATAAGTACCCATATATTTCTAACTGTTAGACCCCGAGAAAGGCGATTCTGTACGTGTTAAGTTTATGCCTTAGGCTGTTAAGGAAGAATTATCATGCTCTCTAATTGGGAATCGATATCCGTTTTGAGAAGTTTTTAAACGGCGGATGACAGGGGTTGCCCGTTTAAATGCTGGTATTACCCTGTGAGCTTTGAACATTTTTTGATTTCATCGAAATGTGATGATGCCAGATTTTCGTTATTAGGGCTCGGTAGTTCAATGTTCAGGAGCTGTGCCAATGTTAATGCAAAGTTGAGCCCACTATAAATAGAAACTTCGTAATTGTCAGTATAGGTTTTTTCAATTATTAGTAATAATTGACCATGCATCATATTTTTTTGAGTACCGCTTTTTGCACTGTGCTTATGTGGTAGTTCTTCACATTGGCAGGCATATCCTTGTTTGGGTCTGTAGGAATCCCAAAGGTGATTTCGAATTCAATTTGATGCTTGGACCAGCGGTAAGTGGAAGTAAGTACTTTGCCTTCTACCTCAAACATGCTATAGAGGGTATTGCCCACTAAGTGTGCGCTCAACTCTATACCATCTTTTTCGTCTATAACATAATGACCTGTTGAGGCATCCTGTAGTCTCAGTATATAATCCTTAACTATGGGCTCCTTACCGGCATATTCAGTTCTCCATATCCAGGAAGAGTCACCAAGTTTCTCAACCGTAAACCTCGATTCCACACTGTCTTTTATGTTTCCATTACTGTAGATCATTAGATGACCTTGCCAGGTTCCCGAACATTTTTCAGGGAAGGACCCGGACTGCGTCATCGCTGCCTGGGCAATGAAAAAGCTGAGTATAAGAAGTATGCACGACTTCATCTTGTCAATGTTTTAAGCGGTGTTCGAATGTAAGGGCAAGTGCTTAATAGCCAGTACTCTGATAACCCACAACCTCATATATGCCCCAACCAAGAGCTAGAGCAACACCGGTGGATAGAATGATCAATAGAAATACGATTCCGTTTTCCTTTGACTGTCTTGTGAACAACCAGATGCATCCATAGGAAATAAAGGCCAGCACCGGTACTACAATAAAAAAGATCGTGCCCGTATAAATGAGCATACCCGCCCAAAGGCACGTTGAAAGAAGACAGCCCAATGAGGCTCCAATGATGCCACCTACCAGGGTTTTGGGAGTTACCTGTTGATCCCTCTTTTTCAGCTCATTTTTTTGGAAACTTCGTTGTATGAGCCTTTCTACATGATTGGCTGGGATAATGTTGGTATTTATTTGACTCCTCACCTCATTTACGTGCAAACCTTGAGCTACCAGTGAATTGATCTGGCTAAAGACACGATTGGTTTCTCGTTGTACTTCTTCCTGTTTCTCAATTTTCAGCAAGAGCGCGTCTTTTCCACCATGCTCTTCTACTACCAGGCGGAAGGCCGCTTGAGCTTCCTGGGAGTATTCGTCAATCTGAAGGGAAATTTTGTAAAGGTCTCCAGCCGACATCTCCCTGTATTTTTCAACCAGTTCTGAGATAGAAGGCATAGCAATTTTTTAAGCAATAGTACTACCCAGGGGCAATATGCTTTCGTTAGGTCGATTCGGGCATGTTCAGGGAAGCTACTTCCACTACCGCTTCGGGAGCCATGGTACCTAAGTAGACATTACCTATTCGCACCCTTACCAGACGCAAGGTAGGAAAGCCTACGGCTGCGGTCATTTTTCTTACCTGCCGGTTTTTACCTTCAGTAATTGTAATGGATATCCAACTTGTAGGACCATGCCTGTCATCTCTTATTTTCTTTGCCCTTGGGGGTAATTCAGGAGCCGTTTCAAAGGTGGTGGCTTTGCACGGAAGGGTTGTGTACGGACCGCCGTCTACCGTAATTTCTACGCCGTTGCTTAGAGAGTTCAGCGCGCTGGGTGTAATGAGGCCATCTACTTGTACATAATACTCTTTTTCTACCTTTTTACTTCGTACAGTATGGCTTGTTTTACCGTCAGTAGTTAATAGAAGCAGGCCCTCTGAATGCTCATCTAAGCGTCCTATAGACATAGTACCCTCAGGGAAATCCTGAAGCTCTCCCAATAACCTCTTTTTCCTTTTTCCCACACGTACAAACTGGCTGAGCATGCCATAGGGTTTGTACACCATAAAGTGACGATGCTTAATGAGCTGGGCCATAGAAGGTATATCTAGTCAATAAGCTGGCCACCGTACCTGGCTTCCATTCCCTGTAGCAGATTGCGCAAAATCTGATCCTGGCAAGGTCGGTACTGCGGTTGGGTTGGCTTTCTAAAAAAAGCGCTCAATTCATGTTTGCTAATCTTTCTTCCCGCCAGTGCCAATAGGCTAAGGAGGTCAGTATCTTTTAAGTTAAGGGCTATTTTAATTTTTCGGAGTATGATATTATTGTTGAGTTGCTCTTCTGGCAATGGCTGTGGCCCTTCCTTTTTTCCTCGTTTTTCATTGATCAATCCATTAAGGAAAATGGCAAGATGCTTATCGTCAAGTGCTTTGTGTGCAGAATCTTCATCCTTTTTGAGCCAGTCGCTGACTTCAGCTCTGGTGGCAGGATAGTCTGCCAGGGCAAAAAGCTCCATCATTTTGGAATCACTAAAATTGAATATATAGCGTATGCGCCTTAAGACATCGTTATTGTTCATGAAATGCCAATCCTTTGGAGAAGCAATATTCCTCATTTCTTGAATGATGACGGCATTCACCTATAGGCATGTACCATCTGGGTCAAAGGAAAAAACGCAAAAAGATTACCTTGTAGCGCAAGTATTTTCTCTGGTTTTACTCTAAAGTCATTGAAATGCTAAAGGAATAAAGATGAAGAAAGCCTGCCTATCCCTCTTATGCGGTTTTGGTTTGTTCACTCTGCAAGCCCAAACCAATCCGGCTATTACCAGCTGGTTGCAGAATACGAGCACTTATGGAAGTCATTACGTGTCTGGAAACTCTACGGTGATCCAGGACGACGTATTGGCCAATGTACAAAAGGTGCAATACTCCGATGATTGGGTGTACGTAACGGCCACTGGAATTCCGGCTTATCCCACGGGGCCTTTTTTAGATGGAAACCCTTCTTTGGCAACAGATCAGGATGCTATTTTCAAGCTCCCTTTAAATCCCACCAAAAATTCTGGTTCTACGGCTACGAGACCTGGTAATAACGGTATTTTCATCAATGGTGTGGCCTTGTTTGATTATCAGGACGGTGTATCCTACAATAACAGCAATGGAAAAGATGAAGGAGGACCCAGTGGAGGTCGTGGTGACGGTGTATGGAACCGCGATGCAGTAGTGGCTGAAATGGATGGTTTTGATTGTTCAAAAGGGCATCCGGCCATGGGCAATTACCACCATCATCAAAACCCAACGGCTTTTAAGCTGGATGAAGAAGTGGTTTCCACCATTTGCAATTTATATGATGCCGATGCGCTATATGTAATGGACAAAGACGCACACTCTCCCCTCATTGGATTTGCGTACGATGGCTTTCCTATCTACGGTGCATACGCCTATAAAAATACAGATGGTACTGGCGGAATTGTTAGAATGAAATCCTCCTGGCACATTAGAGATATTACAGAGCGAACGCATTACTGGGACGGAACGGATGTAACAGACGGCCCTGTGGTAAGTGCCACTTATCCCTTAGGCCACTACAGGGAAGACTATGAATACATAGCGAGTACAGACCCTGATTACCTTGATGAGCACAATGGACGTTTTTGCGTGACACCAGAATATCCTGAAGGTATCTATTGCTATTTCGCAACGGTAGACGAGAATGAGAACTCAGCTTATCCGTATGTAATAGGTCCTGATTTTTATGGGAATGTTGAAGGTGGAACGGTTAACTCTATTTCAGAAACAGTAAGCACCTATGACGATGCTACTAGTTTGGACGACAATTTTGCCGACCAGAGTTTTACTGTATTCCCGAACCCGGCCCATGAGTTCATAGCCATTCAGGCGCATGGTTTGGTAGAGTCAAATATTGCTCTGAAACTATATGATTTAAAAGGAGTACTGGTACGTGAGAGTGAAATTAAGCAGGGGAGTACCCTTTTTTATATTGATGTAAGAACCCTATATGCGGGGGAATACATTTTGAGAATTTCTAATGGCACCACGGAGATTAGCCAAACCATTTTGTTGGGTGATTAAGAGTCATTTTGTACAGGTATCGATTTGATTTGAAGGCCGGTAAGCATTGCTTACTGGCTTTTTTTATATCTGCGAGGGCAAGAATTGACCCTGTGGCTCATAGTTAATTGCCTCTTCATAGTAGCTTGTTTTATAAAGACACTTTCATGATGTTCACTTGTGGTATTCCAGCCAGTCTTTCATTTTACCTATGAACATCTTCAGATAGTTTTCTGTGAAAAAGGGGTTGGACCAATCAAAGCGATCTGCCTGCACGCCAAGATAAAATGTCCATATAGCCGATCCGGCATCGGGAATAAGATCCATTTCCTCCATAGAAAGGTGCCTCACACTTTTGTAACCTTTTAAGAAGGCTGCAATCTTACGCTCGTAAATGTCCTTGTCAGTTTCAATGTGAAACAATTGCTTGCTGAAATAGGCGATATCCAGCACCAAGGGGCCATTGCCACAGAAGTCAAAGTCGAATAAGGTAATATGGTCTTTGTCAACAACGCTCATATTATCATACCAGATGTCCATATGTACTATTCCACGTGCCAGGGCCTGAGTGCTTGCTGGCTCAAACCGTGCCTGAATGCGCTCATTGTTTTGCCTGAGGAATTGCATTTCAGGAAGTTTCTCTGAAAAGAAGCGTTTGGCGGCATAGTAGGGAGCCAATAAGAGTGTATTGTGATCGTATTGCATACGACCAATGGCTTGCTTTGAAGTAATCAAGTGCATATTAGCCATGAGCTGCCCAATGGAGAAGCAGGTATCTTCTTGCATGAATCTGATCTTATTTCCTTCAGCATAACTGAAAAGGGCCGCATAGCGCGTTCCTTCAGGGGCCATAACAGATTGCATGAGATTCCCTTCTTTGTCAGGAATGGGATAGGATACAGAAATACCATTGTCCTTTAGAATGCTCAAAACCCTGAGCTCTTCCTCTATCTCTGGCACAACCCTCCAGCCATGGCTGTACACCCTAAATACGTACTTTAATTCATCACTCGTTACCACATAAGTATGGTTGATACCGGTTCTGAACAGTTGGCATTGGGAGTTTGCGGGCAAATTGTATTGCTTGTCAATAAAATTGGCCAATGCGGAAGCTGAGAGCGTTGAAGTGCTAACCGGGAAGTGTTTCATACTTGTTGCTTGGAAGGTGCTTGATAGAAGGGAGTGAACTATGCGTTTTGTAAGGCCACTTGACTTTGAAGAGTTTGTGGGCTAGAGTACCCTGGTTGATACAGTTCCTTGTTTTGATCCAATACGGTCTTCTTAATATGAAGATAGGTCTGATGCATCTGATAGGTCATAATTCCGTAGAGTACGGCTTTGTCAACATTCTTACGCTGGTTTTTAAATGCCCAGTAAACAAGCTTCCAGAAGGTGCCACGGTGTGCATCTCTTATGCCCAGAAGAAAAACAACTCTAAAGATCATCTTGAGGTCTTTCAGCCTAATCTTCTCAGGAACCTTAACGGTGGTTTTGGGAATTTTATAGGTCTGGAAAAAATTAATCAAGCGCTCATAAGACTTTTCAGGAGTGTAGATATTGGTAATTACTTTCAGAAAGCCATCAAAGAGCATCTTTTCGTCCATGGCAGGCACAATATTGGTTTCCCCTTCTCCAAAGGCAAAAGGTCGGCTCAGCCTGCCTTCCCTTTTAATACGGGCATATAGGTCAGTACCCGGAGGCGCCTTTAAAATGTTGACAATGGGTAAGGGTATACCACTTTCCTGAATAAAGTCTATCTGTTGTTGGAAGATGGCCTCGGTGTCGGTGTCAAAGCCTACAATGAAACCACCTGCGATGATGAATCCTTTTTCGTGAAGCAATTTGATGTTACCAAGTTGGTCGCGACGCAGGTTCTGTGTTTTTAGCGACTCCTTCAGGCTTTCGGCACTTGGAGTTTCAATACCTATAAACACATGTCTAAAACCTGCTTCTATCATTAGGTCCATAAGCTCCTCGTCGTCAGCAAGGTTTATGGTGAGTTGAGTGGCAAAGAAGAATCCAGGCTTGTGTTTCTTACGCCATTCTATCAGCGCAGGCAACAAGTCTTTCTTTAAAATTCTCTTATTGCCTATCAAATTGTCATCAGCAAACAGTACAAGTTGTACGCTATCCTGCTCATCAATTGCCTCCAGCTCCCGTATAATTTGGGCACTGGTTTTCGTTCTGGGGCGACGGCCGAAAAGAGCTGTTACGTCACAAAAATCGCACATGTAAGGACATCCCCTCGAGTACTGCACAATGGAGTAGATGTATTGGTCCATGTCTACCAGTTCAAAGGCTGGTAATGGTGACTCTTCAACATTGGCAAACTTTTCGGTTTGGTAGATTCGCTGAGGACAACCATTCTTCAAGTCTTCCAGAAATAATGGTAGCGTGATTTCGGCTTCGTTTAGCACGAAGTAGTCTATGCTGGGAAAGCGCTCATGCTCATGAGTAAATAGAGGGCCGCCTGCAATTACTGGAACTTTCGCAGCATTGCACAGTGCTACTATGTCGCTCACTGATTCTTCCTGCACATTCATGGCTGATAGTAAAACATAGTCAGCCCAGTTCAGGTCAGCGGCGTCAAGATCTCTTAGGTTGAGGTCAATCAACTTCCGCGACCAATCCACTGGAAGCAGAGGAGCGATGGTGAGCAATCCTAATGGTGGGTAAGCGGCCTTTTTACCTATTACATGAATAAAATGCTTCATGGCGTAGAAGGTGTCAGGCATCTTTGGATAAACCAGTAGAACGTTCATTGTTATGCTGTCCTTATCAATCTCTTTAACTGCGGCAGACTGATTGAGCCTTCCACTCAGCCAAAATAGGGCTTGGTGCGAAATAACAAAGAAGTTATACGACTCATGGAAAACAAAAAGCCCCGTTACCAAGGTAACAGGGCTCATAAATAAACTTCGTAGTACTTGCCTAGTTATTGTACTGGCTACAAATGGGCTCGCAAATAGAGCAGGTCATAGGTACTCTGGTAATGCAGGGGTTTATGCCGTTATCACAGCATACAATCACTACATAACCTTGGAACCATTCTTTCGCTGCTGCGACCGCCTTACTGTCAGGACCGTTACCCGCAACTTGCTCCAGCATTTCTGCAACACCAGAGGCTCCATCACTGCCACAGGTAGCGAATGTTTCCAAAGCATCTTCGTAGTAGTCTCCCGTTGCTTCCCAATTGTAGAGAATATCATAGATGGTTTCATAACACTCGTCAGACGAGTTTATCACTAAATCTGGTGACTCAGTGCTTCCAAAAATGATATCGCCTACTTCGTAAGCGGCGCTGGCACTAAGTGATGTAGCTAGAAAAGCGAGAATTAAGAGGTTTTTCATTGTATTTGATTTTAGGGTTTACAGTTGGTGTGGGTGATGTTTTTTCAGTGAATCATCTGTTATAATTCGCCAGCAATAGTACCCAGGGAGTTAGAAAGGGAGTTTTAGAATGCAGGTTTGGTAGGTTTCGCTTTAGGAAACCATGTTTTCACTGTAGGAGTGGCCCGCTAAATCGAAATTGGGATGAAACCTTTGGCCTGGTAATTGAGTCTAAGAAACTCGATATGATATAAGAGTTGGAGCAATGAAAGTATATGAAGAACACCTTAAATGTAAGTTTTGATGACCTGAATGAACTGATCGTCAAAAGGCTAAATCCTGAAGAAGCGAAACGTTTTAGTAGTTTTTGGCTCTCACACTATAGCGTTGAACTACCTAAGAAACCATGGGGACAAATGTCGGTGGAAAGTATCCCCATCGGGGCAAGTTTCACCTATCATGTAATGATTATTTATCCTAGTGAGGATTTTGAACTGGAAGTAAATCCCGCAAAGGCCTTTTTGGGCTTCAATTTCTATTTGGAAGGGAGTGCAGTAGGACTTATTTCAGGTACTCCTAACCAGTTTGTAATGCAAGAAGGCAATTGTCTTATATGTGTTTCCAATTACGGTAGAGGCACCTTGAAACTTTCAAAAGGAGTACCCTTCACTAGTGCAAGTCTTTTTGTTAGTAGTACAAGGTTTCTTGACTTTGTAAAGGATGATGTAGGACATTTTCCAGAGCAGTTTGTGAAATCCCTGTATGACACTGACCATTATTTCGCGATAGGGAAAACAATGAGTGAGCACATGAAATCGCTCTTAAAGAGTATGGAACGTTCAAGAGAAGCCGGAGGGGCTAAAGTGTTTCATTTGGAAGGCATGGCCATGGAAGTAATGGGAACACTGCTATCAGAACTCGAGTTGACACATGCATTGAACCATTTCAGGAGAGAAGACAAAAAGAAGCTATTTCTTGCGAGAGAAATTGTTGAGAAATCCTTTGATAACCCTCCCACTATTAAGTACCTGTCAAAAATGATAGGGCTCAATGAGCAAAAGTTGAAAGTTGGGTTCAAACAACTTTTTAATTCAACGATTTATCAGTGCATTATTGACAGGAGAATGGAAGCAGCAAGAGGTTTATTGAGAGAAGACGAGCTCACCGTTAAGGAAACTGCCTATAGGGTGGGCTACTCGAACCCCAACGCTTTTTCAAATGCCTTTTATAAACGCTATGGACTACGGCCGGGAGACTTTGCCAGAAAGAAGGTTCGTTTCTAGTAGTTTTTAGTACCAAATGAGTAGTTGCCAATGTGGGCAGTTGTTCTTTTTTTGTATCAATCGACGGACCTTTTTCCGTCCTTCTACAAGGTTCTAAAGGGAACTTTTTAAGAATGAACTAGTATTGTCTTACGTCCAATTGAATTGTTTTTTGTGTTATAGAAATAACTGATTCATAAAGCAACTTCTGCGTGATAGCCTTCTACGCTGTTGGAGTTTCATTTTGTCAATATGTCAAGCCTGTAAAATCAGAAGCAAACTCAGGTAAATTGATGTGCCCTTTTTAACCATAGTTCTTTCCGGTTTAAGCTTGAAAAACATCGTTAAATCCAACATCAAATATTTATGGACCAAATTAAAACCTTAGTTTTTTGCGAGGGCCTTGACCTGGCCAAGTGGACCGACCTATCCGCTACCGCAATTACTGACCAAATTCATGTTGTGGGCACTGTGAATGACATAGATGAAGCTGCCATACAGGTAAGGCTACTGCGGCCCGAGTTACTTTTATTGAGTGCTAATATGGCTTCTGATTCAGTTATATCCATGTTAGAACAGGTGCAGGAATCGGTGGTTAATGCCCCGAGTTCCTTTATTTTTTCCAACGGTGAATGTATTTGGATCACCCACTGCAGAACCGTTTCTGGCAAATTACTTACCCTCTTCAAGGAGAGCAAGCAACAGAATCCTGGGCTTGGTACGGAAGATCGGATAGGCCAAATGAAAGATGCGAATGAAAATGTCCCGCTAATTCAAAAAATTGGTTTGCCCAACAGAAATGGAGTGAGGTATATTCCTACAAGTCAGATTGTGAGCCTGGAAGCTGATGGTTCATATACCAAAGTGCACACCACCTCTAATGAAATGATTTTAGCTTGTAGAAGCCTCAAGGATTTTGAAAGTGTGCTTAGTAAAGACCTGTTTATTCGAGTACATCGAGCTTATATAGTGAACCTGGAATACCTGGAAGCTTTTAACAAAGCTGCTGGTGGGGTTCTAATAATGAGCAATGAGATGGAAGTGCCTCTCTCAAGAAAAGACAAAAGTAGAATTGCTCAGGAGATTCATATTCGAATGAAATCTGTGTAATCAAAAAAATAGGGGTTCTGACATGTCAGAACCCCTTTTCAACTGATGTACTGTTGCTTAACAGTTATTGTCCTTGTTGGTCTCGCAGACGTCAATAATGCTCAACTCACAGGCTTGACAAAAGGTGGCATTCTCGCAGCTATCCTGCTCTGTTTGCGGTACACAACCTATCTGATAGGTATCGCACTCATGGTTGTTGGTGTTTTCCTCAATGCACTGTCCTGGCTCACATGTCACTGTTTCCGGAGCTCCTCCTTTAATTCTTATAAGTTCTTCTCCATTGAGGTTGGCAATAGTGCTGGATTTAATAGTGAGTTTTCTCTTTAAAGTATTCATTAAACTGTTGGTTTATGGTTTGCCTACTCTGTTTTGGGTTTTCGGCATTTCCCTGTTCATGCGCATTGAACGATTCTAAAGTATGCTTCTGTAGAGCCCGTTTTTGGGCTTACTGAGTGAGGTGCCGGCCTCGTTTTCTAGAAGGCTCATTTGGTTTCACAGAGTGTGTCAGGGGCGATGGTTGCTTGCGAATAATAAATGAGCAACCTAAAACCTGTTAAGGGGGCTTAGTCTTATAGCATCATACTGTATCTTGTGAGCCATTTCAAACCTCCCAGAATGAAATCGAGTAGTGTTTCTAAGAAACTCCAGCGCCTGCTGGTGTGGAGTTTGCCCATACTTTCCATGGCAGCAATAGCGGCCTGTGTGGAATCAAAAAAGCAAAAAGAGCGCGATTCAGCTTATGAATCTGCTTCCGAAGTATATGTTGCTAAAGCCAGAAATTACATCCAGCAAGGTGATGTTGATTCTACCCTGTTTTATTTTGAGAGAGCACTAAAAACCGGGATGGTCCGTGCAGATCAAATTATTTCTGAAGAAGAGCAGCAAACTCTTTTTACTGATACTGCGTCTAAAGTGAAGCTAGAAGCAATTCTTAAAGAATATGGAAGAGATGGTGGCGAACTGGCCGACGTTTCTGAGCCTTCCAACTAGAGTTTCATTTTCTAAAGAGCATTAGATCGTACGTACCTGCGATCCTTCAGTTTATTTATCATGCTAGTCGTAGATTGTATCTACGACTTAATATCATCGCGCCAAGCATGTTTTGCTCGTACTCGCATACCAGTACATTGTGGAAACTGCGTCTCATCACTACCTCAAAAAGCCAAGTCAATTTCGATTAGGGCATCTTCATCAGCATAGTTCCTAGCACTAGAATACAAGTAGTGTTCTGGTGCATCTACCCAGCCAGCCTTTACCGGGTTGTTATGAATGTACTCGAGTCTGGTTTTGAAAATGTTGTGATCAAATAACTCGACAGCATGGTTGTCATGTGTCCAGAACTGAACGTCATTGACACGCTTATTGAATTTTGCGTGGTACTTAAACATCATTTCCAACCATTTTTTTCTGCTTTCCTCTGGATTTGATGCTATTTCATGCATGATCTTTTTAGACGTGTGACGTTTGAAACTCCCCACAGTCTTGGAAAGTTCGCCTGTTTTGCTTCTGAAAATGACATGCATGTGGTTACTCATGATCACATATGCAAAGACTTCAAGCCCCATGCTTTTACGACAATGAGTAAGGCTTTCAAGGACAAGGTTTCTATAGACTCTTCGCGTAAAAACATCTGTCCAGCCTACCACTAAAAATGTGAGGAAATACGATTGGTGTTGGTCACGTATCTGATATGCCGATCCCATATTGCTAATGTAGCCCCACACAGCGATAATGCCGAGTGTGTTTTTTACATTTAGATTGTGGCGGATATGCAGACGTAGTAGGTGCTATGGTTTTATTCTGTTTTTAATTATTTGGTAAGTGATAGTTGGTCGTAGTAAATACTACGACTAGGTTTTGGGTATAACTGTACGAATGGTTTTTTAATACATCAGATCGTGGATTGTATCTGGGATGGGTGTTTGTTTTATAACGCGAGTTACCTCATCTTCAATCCATTTACTCCTGCCCATTGAGCCAGGTCTTGTTTGCTGAGAGCCGTCGCCATGAGTTCTGGAAACAGATCGGGGCTGCAGGCGAAAACCGGTACACCAAAAGAAGCGAGAAAATCTGCATTGTGCTTGTCATAGAAGGGGGCACCATCATCATTCAAGGCTAGAAGTGTAACCATTTGCACACCGCTGGCAACTATTTCAGCCATCTTCTTTTGCATTTTGTCATTGTTGCCACCCTCATATAAATCTGAGATAAACACCATAACCGTGTCGTTGGGGCGGGTAGTGATTTGTTGGCAATAGCTTAGGGCTTTGTGAATGTCAGTACCACCACCTAGTTGTACTCCAAACAGCAGTTCTACTGGGTCTTGAAGGTCCTCTGTCATGTCTACCACATTGGTGTCAAAAACCACCATTTTGGTATTTACGGCTGGAATACTGGCCATTACAGCACCAAAAATTCCTGAGTATACTACTGATGTGCCCATAGAGCCACTTTGATCAATACACAAAATGATATCCTTGAGAGCCTTTCGCCGCCTTCCATAGCCAATTCTGGTTTCAGGAATAATGGTCTTGTATTCTGCCTGGTAGTGCTTCAGGTTCCTTTTGATGGTTTCATGCCAATTGATTTCATTGTGCCTGGGCCTCAGGTTTCTGGTAGAGCGATTAAGACTTCCCGATACTGCTTGCTGCATGGGAGCGCTAAGTTTTTGCATGAGTTCGTCTACCACCTGTTTCACTACTTGCCTGGCTGTATCCTTTGTTTTTTCAGGAATTACACTGCCTAAAGACATTAGGTTGGCTACTAAATGCACATCAGGCACTACAGCTTCAAGCATTTCGGGTTCGGTGAGCATTTGACTCAGATTGAGCTTCTTCAAAGCGTCTTGTTGCATTACCCTCACAACGCTTTGGGGAAAGTACTCTCTGATGTCTCCCAACCAACGGCTCACATTGGGTGATGAGGGGCCCAATCCGCCTTTCCGGTCTGATTCATACAGGGCTTCCAAAGTCTTGTCAATGTCTTTTTCCAACTTACCAAAGTCGGTGGGGAGTTGGTCTTCGGTTTCTTTACCCAATATGAGACGCCAACGCTTTAGTTGTTCTTCTTCCATAGACATTAACCTTCGTTGTTGGAAATATATGTAGGTATGGTTTGTCCAAGCCACAGGGCTCCTACTTTTTCATTGACAAAAAGTAGGCAAAAATCTAGTCCGCAAAAAACTCCGACATCTGAGCTGTCTTCAAACAGCTTTGCGGACACTTGCTTGTAATTGGTGTTCATTCCGTTGGTTGTTTTTTGGAATGTTCAAGAATAGAAATGGCCTGTGGAATGTCTCCAGTTATTTTGGAAATCCACATGCCTTTTCCCCAGGTGTTTCTTCCTTCAATCTCATTCGGAAACTCAAATGATAGAAGTGTTGCTGTGCGGCTTTTGATACGCGCGAGCTTCTTTTTAAGGACGCTCTCTTCTTCTCTTACAACAAGTTCCACATAGGTCTCCTGGCAGTTTAGATAGCTTATATCAAATTGGCCAGCAACTCTATCTCCCTCATTGCTACAGAGCTCTTTAATCTGAGCTTTTAAGAAAACGATATGCTGTGCTTTGAGTATGAGCTGGTTGAAAGGAAACTGTTTTTGTAGGTAGTGGTCAGGAAGCTCGTAATGAAAATGGACGTTAATGCCAGCACTTTGAAGTTGCTGGTATTTGTGGGCTATATGTTCCCAATGGCCACGGTTGTCCCATACCTGATAGGTGCCAAAGGTGGGCCAAATTACATGGAAATGCTCCCTCATGAGTCTTTCGTATGAAGCCCTAAGAGCGTTTCAAAAACGGGTATCACCAATTGTGCGCGTTCATGGTTAAAATCGACATCCAAATCCAGTCCTTCCTTTTTGGACTGCTTTACCCTTTCTGCAATCTTTATTTTTTCACTGCTGCTGTATTCGGAAAAAGTTCTTCTCAGCAATGGGGTGACACTCTGAAAATCATCTTTGCTCAATTCTGTAACCCAGCTGTTTACAATATCCCAAATGGCATCGTCAAGAATGAGCGTTGTGGCAGCATCTCTTAAAAAGCCTTCCAGCCAATCGGCGGTTTCAGCTGCTTCAGTTCCCACTGAAAGGGCTTTGCTGAATTCTGCTGCAGTTTGAGCCCCGTCAAGGCATTGTTGGTCATAGAGCAACTTGCATGTGGTGCCATGAATGTGAGGAGCAATTTGAGCAACTTGTGTGAGTTCCGAAAGGCACTGCATCCAATCGTTGGTGATGCCCGAATCGTCTAACAATAATACAGCACGATGCAGGCTGCGCAAAGTGGCGGCGAGCGTTTGAGCTTGTTCGGTATCAATGCCCGTGCACGACATAGGAAGACCGGCAGTAACTCTATAAAAAGTAGAATGGATAAGCGCATTCACCGTATCAGCATCTGTTTTACGCACGTTTCCATACCTACTTACCTGAATAAGCGGAACAATGGCCTTCATTAATACTTCAGTATCGGTGGTACTGGCAGCCAAAACATCCATTCGCTGCATAAGACTTTCTATACCTTCCTGAAGCTCTGCCGGCAAGGCTTTTTCTACCAGTGCTGTGATTTCATCCAGACGTGTGGCCGTTACTGCTCTGTGGCTTATATACTTGTTACAGGCTGTTTCAACAGTATTGCCCCATACGGCCTTGTCCAGAAGGTTAAGGGTATGGGTAGGGCTCCATTCTAAGCTCCATTCTTCCTTAAAGGTGCCTTTGCCCGAGCTGTGGACAGGTGTGCCCCAGGGCACTTCCAGCAAGTTGAGTCGGTGCAGAAGTACGCTTTTTTGGAGTTGCTTTTCTTCTCTTAAATCAAGCTTTAGCTGTTTTATATCCTCACTAAACTTCATTCTAAGGCGCTTGGCCAGTTGCTCAAGGTCTTTTTGCAGGGGTACCTGTGGGGCACCTTCAGGTACTTCACCCATTCGCTTGCCCACAATAAGGTCTTTCCATACAAGCTCCATGAGGACTTCATCACCCATGCACATCACGGTTTGCGTGGCTTCGTTGAGCTCTTTAAGCCCGGGGCGACTTCGTTCCCTTAGCCCGGCCAGGGCATTGGCCAGCCTTACGGATTCAATTACATGCGAAGAGGCAATGTCCATCTTATGTTTCCGAAACACTTTAGCAGCATGGCTTAACCAAATACTGCCGTCGTCATGGGGATGCTTCCAATGATGACCGTACCAACCGGGTGAGGTGATTCCCGCACCATATCCACTCTCAAAAGACAGGCGGTCGTTGGTCCAGGGAATCCAGGTACTTGCTATTTTTACTTTGGGCAATTTCCTTACGAGGTCGTTGTCATGCTTTTGAGTTACTTTTTGCTTTAAAGCAGGTACGTGCCAGGCGCCACAAACCACGGCAATGTCATGGTACATTTCCTTTTCGGCCTTACGAATCCCGGTGCGCATAAAAGCTTCACGTCGTTGTTCTTCAAGGCTGTCTGTTTTTTGCAGTTCATTGCGAAGGGACGTTATTGCCAGTTCTACGGCCTCAAATACTTCCTTGGGTTGTTGGTTCAGTTCAAAGTGCTGTTCCCACCATTCTTCCCCTTCTTCATACCCAGCTATCTCGGCCAGATAATCCATGGGATTGCGGAGAAGTCTTTCTCCCTCAAACTCGGCATCTGCTTCTGGTTTGGGTGCCAGCTTATGGCTAAGAGGCATGTCTATAAAGCGAACGGGAATGCCATGCTTCAGGCCATACAGTATGGCTTGCCACTCAGGAGAGAAGAAGGTAAAAGGGTAGAAGGAAGCTCTTTGTGGTTCATCAGGCACATAGGCAAGTAGTGCAACAGGCGGTTTCATATCAACATGGTTGACCCACTGTAGCATGTCTTCTCCTTCCGGGGGGCCTTCAATCAATAGTATATCAGGCTTTAGTGATTCCAAAGCCTGTAGTAGATGACGGGCTGAGCCAGGGCCATGATGCCTAATGCCGAAATGATGGACTGCCATGTATTAGATAAGGTCTCTACAAGAGCGGTAAATGTCTTTCCAGCCGTTGCGTGATTTCAACACTGTTTCCATGTATTCCTGAAACACGACTTTGTCCTGTACCGGGTCTTTCACTACAGCTCCTATTACACCACTGGCCAGGTCATCGGCTTTCATGCTGCCGTCTCCAAAATGAGTGGCAAGTGCCAGGCCACTGTTCATTACTGAAATGGCTTCTGCCGTACTCAAGGTGCCTGAAGGTGATTTGAGCTTGGTCTTTCCATCTTCAGAAACACCGTTGCGAAGTTCTCTGAAAATGGTAACCACTCTTTGTATCTCTTCAAGAATGGGTTTTTGAATGGCCAAGTCAACTGATTTGCTAAAGCTGGATACTCGTTGCTTTACAATTTCAACTTCTTCTTTCATGGTGGCCGGAACCGGAAGAATTACCGTATTGAAACGTCTCTTGAGAGCGCTTGACAATTCATTTACTCCTTTATCTCGGTTGTTGGCTGTGGCTATTACATTAAAACCCCTGGTAGCTTGTATCTGAGTATCCAGTTCGGGTATGGGCATCATTTTTTCTGAAAGCACCGTAATTAAGGTGTCCTGTACATCTGCCCCCATTCTGGTGAGCTCTTCAATACGCACTAAGCGTCCTGTTTTCATACCCTTCATCATTGGGGTTTCTACAATAGCTTCAGGTACAGGGCCTTTGGCCAGTAGCTGTGCATAGTTCCAACCGTATCTAATAGCTTCTTCACTAGTGCCCGCCGTTCCTTGAATAATCAAGGTAGAGTCGCCTGAAATGGCCGCTGCAATATGTTCTGACACCCAAGACTTTGCAGTGCCCGGAAGACCGTACAACAGTAGGGCTCTGTCTGTTGTTAAGGTAGCCACGGCAATTTCCATGAGCCTTCGGTTGCCAATGTATTTAGGACTTACTTCTACTCCGTTTTTGAGCTTTCCGCCCATGAGATACTGTACTACGGCCTGCGGAGATAGCTCCCAATGTTCGGGTTTGGAATGTTGATCCTGGGCTTTAAGGGCTTCCAGTTCATGTGCGAATTGTTGTTCGGCCGATTGCCTTAAAATATTTTCTGCCATGCCAATTGCTTATAGGTTCATGTGTTCTCGTATTTCTAAAATTCTCACCATTTCTGTTACCTGATTCTTGAGAAAGGCCAGGTCAAAATGTCCGTCTCCAATGCGTTGTGCCAATGAATCCAAGGCTCGCTTGAGCGATAGCGGGAAATAAAGAGCCATTTTTCGGTAGGTGGCTGCGGTAATGTTATAGGGCTTTTGTTTAAGCAGTTTCATGAGCTCAATGGCAAGGGGCTCTGGAAACTCCCGTTCTTTAGCAACCAGTTGCAGTACAACGCTTTCAGTATGTTGGTCAAGATGCTTTAACCGGTAGGACAATGCATCCTGCGGAGAAAGCACTTCAACAAGACTTTCATTGAATGGAAGGTCGAGCTCAGTTAATAGTTGTGCAACTTCTTGTTGCTCAAAGTGAACCGCCCAGCGTATGAGATAAGGGATAAAGAGGTTCCTCTTTGGTTGTGTCAATAGAAGTTTGAGCAGGTCAGTTGCTGTTTCTCCGTATTGTTCCAAGATCCATTGTGGTGATGCTATTTCCAGGCATTGCATGGTCCAGAACCAATGGTCTTCAAAGCCTTTTTCGGAACTTATTTTCTCTAGTCCGTAGTCAAAAAGCTCTTTTTCGGGTGTTTGAGAGCTATCAATGGTTGCTACTTTTTTCTTTCCTAAGAGGAGTCGACGTTCTTCCTTTATGTGAAAAACACTCGACAGGAAATTCAGAAAGGCTCTGTTTATGGTACTACCGGGTATGCGTTTTAAAAAGTAGTGTGCTTTCTCTTTTACCTTGCTACTTCGGTCTTTGCTCAGCCCTGTGAGAAAAGCTTCATCATGGGGACCTAAGCCCATGGCAAAGCATTCCAATAGTTCCAGGCGCTTTTGTGCACCTTCTTTGTCAAAGTCAGCGGAAATCAGACTCACAGCTTTTTCTGGCGCTTGTTTTCTAAGACCCTGCAGAAGTTCCTTCCTTGTTTCAAAGCTTCCCGTTTCCCATTCTTCGCTATTGAGCTCTTGGCTGTACAAAGGAGCCCACTGTGGGTTCATTTGGGCCAGCCACCTCCCTCGTTCGCCACAGACGGCCAGCACAGTGTTTTTGTTGGTGCCAGTAGTTTGCTGTAAGAGTGTTGGTACTAAATCAGGAGATACGAGTAGTTTCTTTTGGGCGCAAGCTTTCAGGGCAAATTGTAGCATTAAAGGATCTCGTTGCCTCATAAAAGACCTTAGCGCCGCGCTGAACTCTTTACTGGCATATGACCGTAGTTCTTTAGGTGCAATGGAGGCTTCAGTCTTGTGCTCAGGGTGGTTGTGGCCAGCGGCTTCGTAGGCCATAGACAGAGATGCTATTTGTAAAAAACCATCTTCTTTGTCTTCCTGTTTGGCAGTTATCGCATTCGCCTGTTCACGGATGTGCTCAGGCATTTTTACTGGGTACTTTTCAGTGCCCAATAAAGCCGTTTTCAAAAGCTCCTCGTTCATACCCATTTTATCGTGTATAGTTGCTGTTGAACAAAAAGGGAGTGAAGTTGAACCTGTTCGTCTTCTCTTATCAGAAAGGCATCAAAGGTATTTCCACCACTTATGGAGTAAATCACCCAACATTCAGCTTCAGAATTTCCAATCGGACTTATGCATTGCCTGTGGTCTTGAATGTAAAAAGCACCGTCAATGCGCAATAGCCTTAAGCCACCAATGAGTAAGGGAATGCGATCCGTAAAAGGGTTTTGAGCAAGTGCTCTGGCATGCACTGCGGAAATGGCTTCTAACCCGTTATGGACAGTTTCTAACGATGAGAGTTGAGTGCCGTTCTCCTGTTTTTTTATAAGGGCGCGTAAAGGGTTGAGACCGGGATAGTAACACAATTGTGCTTGCATAATCTGGCCAGGGCTCAATGGTGTAGAGGCTACCTGGCCATTGGCGTGGAAATCCAGCAACAGCGCATAGCGCTTGTGTTGGATTCCGTACAACCAGGTTCTTACGGTGTTAATGTTTCCGTCGTTTTCTACCGTTCGCGACCAGGCGAGCCATTGATCGGATACTGGCGGTAACGAGAGTACTTCTTCCTTGCTATGAGACCAACCTATAAGGTTTTTGATCTCTTCCTGCCATTCCAGGCTTAGTTGCTCCTTATTTTGATAAGCTTCAGTGAGTAAGTAGAGTCGTGAGAGTTTTTGCAAAAGGCTGCGTTGCCAGCCATCCTTGTAATAAGCGATGGCTTCTATGTCCTTTAGCCTATTCGCAAGTCCATTGGCCTGAGCATCTACCATCCGAGCTCTAATGGTTTGGGTAAAATGGTACTGTTCCTGGGGAACATTTATTACTCCCGTTCTGATCAGGTCTTTGATCCAAATGCGTAATTCCTGAATCCCTGATGAAACTTTCTTTTCTCGGGCTTGCTGACGTTTTTGTTGTGCTTGTTCGTCAACAGGCTTCTTCTCTTTTTCTTCTGCTCTTACCGCAGCCTTTTCTGCTCGTTTGGCTCTGCTATCCAGCCATTCCTGGACATAGGTTTCCAGAGGGGCCTCAATGAACTGCTGTTGTTGAGCACTAAAGAGGTAAAGTAATCCAATGGAATGTTTGCAGGGGAACTTTCTGCTTGGGCAAGAGCATTTAAAAGCCAGTATACTTAGATCTACGGCTGTTTTATAGGGCTTTTTTCCGCTACCCTGGCATTCTCCCCAAAGTGCCAATTCGTTTTGGTGCAGTTTGGGCCATTTGGTGCTCACTGCCAGTTTTTGCCCTGCTTTATCAGAAGCTGCATCAGGGGCCAACTGGGCTATTTGGTCAGGTGTAAATTTCAACAGGCAAGCCAGTTTTTCACTGCGCTAATATCGCTCGCAATTGGGGAAATTGAGGATTTCTTTACTTGAGTTTGGAGACGATTGATGGTGGTCAATTGTTCTAGAAGTGAGATGTGCTGTTAGTGGGAGATGTCTGTTCGATGTTAAGATTTACAGTCAGAATTTGAAATGATTTAAAATGTATGTCTTTTTAGAGCTCTTGGATGTGCTTTTTGCCCCTGTAGTATCAAGTTTGTATTGTACCCCATAATCTGATTACTGAAATTCGAGCTTCTAAAAGCTTCTTTTAGAAGCCCTTCTTGCAATTCCAGTCAAATTCAGCCGGTATATGACCATTTCTGTACTAGCATTAAAATACGATGCAATCTGTTCCTTGTCCATGCCTCTTTTCTTTGCCCAGAGAAGGCACGGAGTTGCTAATTGAAGAGTTGCTCCAAGGCAAATGGCTTCATCTTCTTGTTCCGCGTTAAACTCTCTCATCCCAATGGGAATGTCAAACCCATAATCTTTGTTTGCCAATTTATGTTCGCAAATTATATGTGCTAGCTCATGCATGATGTTGCTTTGCTGTCTCGGAGCTGAATGAAAGGTATTGTGAATGATAATTCTATTCCCGGCCGCCGTAGTCATGGTAAGCGCACTTAGGTGTGATCTTCCGTTTTCAGAATTTAGAACTCGATTAAGCTTCGATTTGTCTTCTTCAAAGTCACCAAAGTTATATATGGGCACTGAAAGGTGACTTGCTAGTTTAAAAGCATCAAGAGGAGCACAAGGGTGGATATTTAGTTCTTCTCGATATTTTTTTGCAATTTTTTCAGCCTTCGTTTTAAAGCCTCTTTTGAGATTGCTTTTTGATGCCAAGGGATTCTCATTTTGTTTTATATGCCATATCAATGACATTGATTAGCATATTGATGGTCTCCTTTGGAAGTTCTCTTTCAGCTCTTAAGTGTGCGACAATGCTCTGTTTATTGGACACTTCCGTAATGTTTTCGTGTGCGCGCTGTATAAATGTGTCAGCCGGCACTTTTAACCATGCGCATAGCTTCACGAAGGTTTCGACGTCAGGAACTTTGCCTTTTTCTATTCTAGATAAAGTAGTGAAGCTTATTCCACCAATTTCATTTGCGATCTCCCTTAACCCTTTTCCAGCTCGGTTCTCTTTTAACATTCCGGCAAGAAGCTCAGTATTCAATGAAGACTCCATAACATTTAGTTGAGATGTTGCATGTGTGCAACAAGATTGAGTATGTACATTTGAAGAAACAAAGATGTGCGGTGTTTCACTCGTGCAACGAAAGTAATAATTTAAAGTAAAATGGCAACAAACAAACCCTACGGCGACAAAGCCAGAAAAGGCGCTGTAAGACAGCGTTCACAAGTTCAGAATCCCAAAACAGGCCAATGGATCAAAAGGAATTCTGAAACGGGGCAATTCATGGATGTTAAACAAGATGGTACTAAATGGAAAGGAATAAGAAAGGAAAAATAGATATGAGAAAATTTAATAATGTAATTAACTCCCTTTTGGTTGGAGATCGAGTTGTTGTTCCCAAAAGTTCAATCCGTTGGGTACAGCACCATGCAATTTATTTGGGCCATGAAAACGGGCACCACTGGTTTATCGAAAACAAGGAAGGAATAGGTGTGAGAGTCGTTACAGCCGAACAGTTTTTTGCTGGTGTTCTCCAAGTAACCCGTGTGGAACGTTTTATCCCAAAACACAATTATAGTCGTCAGGATCTTGTACAATTCGCGTTGAGCAAACGCGGTAAAAGCTACAAGTTATTCAACTACAACTGCGAAAGCTTTGCCAACCACGTGCAACATGGAGTTGCCAAAAGTAAACAAGCCCAAACCGGAATCGGTATTGGAATCGCTGCTTTGCTCATTGGAGTCTTTGCTGTTCCGTTCATGAGACGCTAAAATCACACTTCCGTAAGTAATGAGTGAAGAAAAGCGCCCCACCATTCCAACCAAGGTTAAAACCAATCTTTGGAGAGCATCAGCTGGCCGTTGCCAGTTTGATAATTGCAATGTGCCGTTGTGGTTGCACACTGCCACAATGGATAAGATGAACAAATCGTACATCGCCCACATTTATGCCTTTTCCAAAAAAGGCCCACGGTACCATTCAGTGCTATCACCAAAACTGGCAAAAGACTTTTCCAACCTCATGCTGGTATGCGATGAATGTCATCGCATTTTCGATGATATGAACAGAGTGAAAGAGTTCACCGCTGCAAAGCTCATTGCAATGAAAAAAGCGCACGAAGAGCGTGTGGAACTTCTCACGGGCATCAAACCCGAAAAAAGAAGCCACGTTGTTCTTTACGGTGCAAAAGTTGGGCAACACACTTCACCATTGCAGTTCAGTCAGGCTACAGCCGCTATTTTGCCTGATTTTTACCCTTCAATGTCAAGAGCATTGGAAATCGGACTCAAAGCCTCTTTTGAAGATCACACAGAAAGCTATTGGCGCATCGAAGATGAAAACCTCATCACCCAATTCAAAAAAGAAGTTGAATTCATAAAAGGCAACCACGAAACGCAACACTTTTCTGTATTTGGACTTGCACCACAACCACTACTCGTTCGATTGGGCACACTATTAAGTGATCTCTACAATACAGAAATATATCAGCTCCACCGTGAACCATCGACATGGAACTGGTTGCCACATGAAACAGAAGTAAATCACACAATACACCAAGCCACTGGCAACGGAAAAACCGTTGCCCTAAAGTTTGAATTGAGTGCCACGATAATAGACGATCGTGTTAATAAAGTGCTGGGCGATGGCTGTGAAATCTGGTCGATTACACACGAAGCACCCAACAACGATTATCTCCGATCTAAAAAACACCTTCAAGATTTTAGGGTTCAAATGCGAAAAGCATTTGATCGGATAAAGGCCAAACATGGCGAAGATGCCACCATCCACATATTTCCAGCAATGCCAGTATCGGCAGCAATTGAACTGGGGCGCGTGTGGATGCCAAAGGCCGATTTACCAATGATACTATATGACCAAAACCGGAAGAACAACGGGTTCTTCAAAACAATAGAAATCAAACCCTAAATATGTTAACACAAGACCAAAAAAAACAATTCAGTGAGCTGCTCGAAGAATTGGGCCAAACACTTGACATTAGTGAAAGTCAATACGATGCCGCAGTAACAAGCTACAAAGCAGTTGGCACCCACCTATCAAAAGAAGGCTCATTGTTGGCACCTTATGAGCCGACAATTTTGCCACAAGGCTCCTTCCTGCTCCAAACCATGATTAAGCCAATAAACGAAACCGATGATTTGGACATAGACCTCGTATGCCAGCTTACAGGAAAAATGTCGCTGTGGACACAATACAACCTAAAACAAAAAGTTGGCAACCAACTATACGCCAGCCCTCTTTATCGGCCAATGTTGGAACCAGAAGGCCGCAGATGCTGGACACTCCGCTACGCAGATTCCGCCAACTACCACATGGATATACTGCCTGCCATTGTCGATTCAGGCTATCGGGTCATTCTCGAAAAAGCCTTTTCTGCAGCACATCACGATGAGCTTGACACACTCGCAATCCGAATCACTGATAAAGAGCGAAGCGACTACCACACAGAGCAGAATCACCTGTTCTGGCTCAAAAGCAACCCGTTTGGCTACGGGCGTTGGTTCTTCAATCAAGCCTCACTCGATATCGTAAAAGCCTTTTCGCTCAGCGAATCCATAAAACCTGTACCCAGGTACCAGAAGCAAAAACTACCACTTCAAAGAGTAGTACAGATTTTGAAACGGCACCGCGACCTCATGTTCAACGGAGATGAAGACAAACCCATTTCCATCATCATAACAACACTTGCAGCAAGAGCCTACAACAAAGAAACCTCCATCCTGGAAGCCCTGCAAAACGTCATCAACCTCATGCCTGGCCTCATCACTGAAAAAGTGAATCCAGAAACAGGTCGCATTGTAAAATGGATTGCAAACCCCGTAAACGATCAGGAAAACTTTGCTGACAAATGGGAAGAATCACCACAAAAGCAAGCCAACTTCTACAAGTGGATACATACGGTACATGAAGATATCCAAAACGCAATCGCTCAAAAGGACAACGGCCTCCACTCCGTAATGGAAACGTTGAAATCGCCATTTGGCGAACAGCAAGTAACTAAAGCATTTAGCAACTACGGAGAGAAGCAGTTGCAACTACGCGAAAGTGGAAGCATGAAAATGGCCGGCTTGACTGGCATGATTGGCCAAGTCGGCCGAACGTCCATTCCCAAACACACAAATTTCGGTACAAAAGAAAATGATTAAACGCATTCCATTAGTCCATCAGGCCGGAGTATTAAAATCCTACTTTCCTGATTCAAAAATCGTTCGGTTCGGTGAAATGGAAATTCGTTGGACACATGCAGTCAAGCCAAGTCCACTCAGCGCCACATACACCCTGCACCTTCGCTACAAAGTAGGAAGCGGAGCCGATATCTATGTCCTATCCCCAAGCCCGCTAAAACTGGCAAAAGGCAAAACCAAACTGCCTCACGTTTACAGCACTCCAAAACAAAAACTTTGCTTATACTACCCGGAAGCAAAGGAGTGGGCCCCCTCCATGTACTACGCAAAAAGCCTCATTCCGTGGGCCTGCGAATGGTTAGTGCACTACGAGCTTTGGTTGGCAACAGGAGATTGGAAAGGTGGAGGGATCGAGCATCATGATGAATAAACAGATACTTTGCAGTACTTGATTAAATGAGAAGGATCTATCTAGTTGCAAAGGTATTTAGTCAAGCAAGGGTTTACTATAAGTGATGCTAGAGATCAAGTCAAATCATGACCTATGGCTGTTCGACCGCAACACATTGGGTAATCTTATGAGAACTTGGAAGATGAAAGCCATTGCTAAGATCAAGAAAAGATGAAATTGTCACAAAGAATCCAACGTAGGCGGTGGCGGCGGAGGAATTGGTGGGTGTAGAACCAGGTATACTTTAGGTGGGTGGAGTTCTCTAATGACTTGAAGTTTTTTCTGATCCAGAGAGCAAAACGGAGTTTGGTACATTTCCTTACCCAGGAGTTCGTACTTCCGGTGGTATAAAGCTATTACTTCTTGTAAGAGTTGATATACGCTGTCAGACGGAATTCTCGAACCAAAGTAAACATCAGTATATCCGCCGTGGTACTCTGAACCTGAGACTTCGGCATCTGGAACCTGCTGGGCTAAGCCATGAAGAGAATACAAATCTCCGTTTAGGAGCACTTGGCCCTTGTTGTTCAAGTGAATTGAGTAGAGTGCGCGGTGAAATACACAGCCTGCGGGGCCTGGATAACAAATTGGATAGGGAATAGAAATGGGGAGGGTATCACCGGTAGAGAGCGGTATGCTCACCCAAACTCGTCCGCAAGTGTCACCACCAATTTTTTCCTGAACGCTTCGGCCGAGTGAATCCAAACTCATATGAAAGTTGGGACGTAGTACAGGCAAGGTGCTGTCAGGACGCAGCAGTGACTGGAAGTTTTCGCAATATGTACTAATAGGGCGCTTCGTTTTCTGGCAGCTTTCCGATAGAAGCGCGATCGCCAGTAGCCACAGAAGTTTTCTACGTTTTTTCAATGAACTCGAAAGTACACAGAAGACTGCTGGAACCTCTTATTTTACTTCACTTGTAGGGTGCTGGTCTGCACCTGTCCATGAGAAGTGAGCTGTACAGTATACATGCCTGGAGCTAGTTCTGAAACGTCAACTTGGTTGTTCTGACTCGTCTTTACCAACCTACCCATGTGGTTATAAAGACTTACTGTTCCAGAGACAGCGTTTCCTACTGTGGTAAATGAAGAGGCGGGATTGGGATATATGCTGAGTTTTTGATCGCGGATATTATCCAGGTAAACAGTCTCTACATCGCTAAAGCTGTGTGAACCGTCAAAATCAACTTGTTTCAATCTGTAGAAATAAGCACTGGTATTGGTGGCATCTGTAGGAAGCTCATAATCGGTATAGCTATAATGTTGCTCAGCAATGGTGGTCCCAAAGCCAGCTACTTGCCCCAAGGCGTACCAGTCCAGATTATTGGTGCTGCGTTGAATTTCAAAGTAATCGTTGTTGATTTCTACTTGGGTCCCCCATTTCAGGAGCACTTTATCGTCATTTTTTTCGGAAGTAAAATAAATAAGCTCCACAGGTAATGGGTTGTTAAGTCCACTGATGCTGCTTCTCGTAATTTGCGTAGCAGGGGCAGCGTCGTTGTACACCACTACCGGGTTTAAACCGCCCAGGGCCTGATCGTTCTGCCAGGTAAGACCCGTGGATTCGCTGGTACTTCTAATTACAAAACGCACCGTGGCAACATCCGTCCATGTACCCAAAGCTACATTGTCGCCGTTGCCAGAAGTTTCAAAGTTGTAATTCACGTTTACTGAAATTACACCACGTTGAGGTTCGGTTAGATCCATGGCGGAATACCCTCCGCTATTGAAGTTGTGGGCTGTGAGTAAACTGGCCGCCTTGGTACCATCGTCAGGACTGTGCTGGCTGTAAAAACCGTTGGTATTGTAAGTGAAGGTAAGATTGGCAAGTCCCAGATCAAAAGCACTGGAAGCCGCGGTTATTTGAATTTTAACATCATAGAATCCATCTACTGCCTTGGCATTGGCTACTTCAACAAACTGCAATGCATATGACTGAGCAAGTACTGCTGGTGCGGTCAAAATAAAGAGTAGGGATGTTATATAAGTAATGAGTCGCATTTTCTGTGAATTAAAGGGTTGGGTATTGCACACTTCTACCGTTTCTAGACTGCCACCAGCTTTTGTCAGTAGCGTTGGTTTGGTTGTCAAGGTTCAAGTCGGCTTGGTGGTAGCCGCTACTTCCACTTTGTGAGTACCATTGCCAGGCATCAATTGCATTGATGGTTCCGTCACCATTTATATCGCCTGAAACCAAACCAAAAATGCCGGGTTCAAGCTCAATCATTGGATCAGCGCCTGAAGTATAGGCCTTTGATTGTGTGGTAGTAAAATCATAGCTAATGCCCCCACCTACAACCGATACTTTGGATGAAGACATAACACCCAAGTGATTTCTCGAGGAAACCACAATATAGAAAGATGTTTCAGTGGGCTTTTCTATCAATGCGGCGTTTCCAAGTCCATCCTTGAGTTCGCCGTCTTCTGTAAGAAAGAAGGATTTTTTCCAGAATGATGAAGATGCGGCAGTACCTGTTCTAAACTCTACAAGTACCCAGTCAACAATGCTTCCCGATATGTCCGCTACTGAGTCATTTACAGACTCACTACCCTTCCAATTCCATCTACCATTCTTGAAAGGTTGTTTTTTGGGTAATTGTTTGCTCTGGCGCAGGGTAGTCTCCATTTTGTCGCCTGAGTTGTTGTAGCAGGCTTCCATAAAAAGAGAGATATTCAGGTTTACCAGATTAGAGCTTACCGTTTGGGTACAGTTCACTACGTTAGCATTTACAGTACCCGTATTGGAGTTCCAGTTGCCATTATTGCTTAGGATGCATACGTCAATATAGGTGCCAACCGAACCAGTGTTTGAAGCATAAGAGATTACTTGTATTTGCCCGTACTTGCTGGAAGAAGAAGTTACGTTGCTTTCATTCACAAAGGAGTCCACAACAAGCAAACTGTTTGGATTAGATTCATAAGAGCCGCTCCATTTGCTATTGGTGTAAGTGCCTCCTGCAGTAATGAAACCGGTATTTTTAATGTCATTATTGGAGTTAATATCGCCGGCGACGGAGAAGGTTGAATCATTTTTCAGTTCAGCTGATCCCACATTGGTTTGAGTAAAATCTCCTTTAATAGTGGCTACTCCAAAATTGTCAAAGCTTTGGTAGTTGTTTACATTTCCGTAGATGGTGAGGTCTCCATAGTTGTCAATGTAGGCGTTGCCGCTATTGGAGTTCTCAAAATTGCCTCCAATTGAAAGCGTTCCATTATTGGTAAGGTCGTTGGTGTTTGTGAAACTTCCAGCTACCGTAAGCTTGTCGTTATTAGTGAAGGAGGCCGAGCCTGAACTTGTGTTGGTAAAGGTTCCGGTAACATCTATGTCGCCACCGCTTTTGTTGTTAAATGGTCCCTGATTGCTAAAGTTGCCTGTCACTTCAATTTCTCCTGAGTTTTGGGCGTTTACACCGCCTGAACTTGTGTTGGTGAAATTGCCACCTACGCTAATGCTACCACTGTTGTTAAACGTCTTTTTATTACTGTAGTTTCCTGTAACATCAATAGAACCTGAGTTGCTAAGATCGCCTTCATTGCTAAGGTATCCGGTAATATTGAGCGCAGATGTGTTTGCTATATTTTTACCGTTATTGGAGGTAAGATTGCCGTTTATGGTGGCAGTGCCGCTGTTAGTAAAGGTGTTGGTTACATGGTAGTTTGAGGGCAGCGTAAGTTGTCCGGAGTTGGTAATGGAGGCTCCCCAGCTTGCACTGAAGGAAGAAGGGCTAAAAGTTCCCTCATTGCAAATTTTGGCATTGTTGCCAAGAGTAACCGTGCCAGTTACAGAACCATTGGATGTGATGCAAAGCCTTTTTCCATTGGCTACGTTGATACTAGAGCTATGGCTGGAAGATATAGTTATGTCGCATGAACTGCACTGAGCTCTGACCACTGCCGGATAGAGCAGGATTATGCCAGCTACAATAATGCTTATGCTATGGAATAATGTTTTCAATTTCACCTGTCTTGATTGCACTGTAGGCTGTTGCAATGGACATGCTAGTGATTTTGTGAAAACCTTGATTATCCACTAAAGGGGCGGAACATTGGATGAACGACTCGGTATAAGTGTTGAACTTTTGGTTATGGCTCCGGAACTGTCTCTATTTGAGACTTGAATACGAAAATTGGATAATTGAGTCTTTTTGAGCTTTGTGAAGCTAGTCACTAGTCCAGTAGATCATTTAAAGCAAGTGACAGTGTTGGAAATTGAAACCTGAATGAGTTGTCTTGAAGACGTTGAGAGGTGACGTATCGACCGTAAAGGGCCAATTCAGAATCGGTATTCAACAACCACTTAGCCGCCATTCTAATTAAAAGGCCAGGGGCAGGTAGTCCAATAGGGAGCAGAAGTTTTTGGCGCAGTGCTTTCATGAATTCTTTGTTTGAAACAGGGGTGGGAGCACTTGCGACATAGACTCCAGCATAGCTGTTGTTGACAATGGCTTCATGAATGAGTGCATTTAGATCATTCTCATGAATCCAACTCATGCCCTGATTGCCCGTACCAATGGTGCCTCCTAAGCCGCATTTAGCAATTCTAAATAAAGTACGCAATGCCCCACCGTGTTTTCCCATCACAAAGCTGGTACGTAAGCGCACCTCACGCATACCTGGCGGTAGTGATTCCAACAAGCTTTTTTCCCAAGCGCGGCCTACATGAGGAGCAAGACCGTACCCGGTGGTTGAATTTTCAGAACACCATTGTGTAGGGGGATCGCCGTAGATGTGGGCGGTGGACATCTGAACCCATACATTGGGTTTTTGACTCATTGACTCCAAGGCCTTGCCGATGGCCAGGGTGCTATCAATTCTTGATCGTAATATAAGATCACAATTGTCAGGTGTCTTTCTACAGTCTACAGACTTGCCAGCAAGATTTACGATGGCCAGAGCTCCTTCTAATGCTTTAACCCATTTGCCTTGATGAACGGCGTCCCATTGAAAGAACTCAAACTCATTCTGTGGGCCGGGCTTATGTCTTGCAATCAGAGTGGGGTCAAATCCTTGCTTCTTTAAGTGTCTGGCCAGGCTGGTGCCAATGAAGCCTGTACCACCAAAAATTACCACTTTCATCGTCCAGGTGAATTTGTATCAAAGGTAGTGATAATTAAACTTTCAGAATAAATTGAAAGATATTCTTTAAAACCCTTTCGTATTCATTGTGTCAGCAGGTCTATCGGAAATACCGTTCTACATAGCTATCAATCACCAGATGTGGCTTAATGCTGTCAATGGCTTCTATGCTCAAGGTGCGTTTCAGGTAAATGGCTCTTTTAAAGTGTAGGTCATAAAAGGGCATCATAGCAATGGTATATGAATCGCAGAAAACTAAGAGAGTGCTATCGGTAGTGCTTCCTTTGTTTACGTGTACCGTGGCTTGGCAACCATAACCTTCCGGATGGGTTTCTGTTGTGGTTACACGTGTATCCAGGCAGGTAAAATAGGGTTTGTATTCCCAATACTCATCAGGTTTAAAGCCCGCAAGTGCTAATAGGTCACCATCGGGTTCATGGCGCCAATCAATTTCAAAATCGTCCAACTGAAATGGTGGAATGCCTGTCTCATCTTTAACTGCATCAAGTATTTCACGATAAGCAAGGTACCCTCCGTAGCTGTTCCAATGTGTATCAAAGTTTAGGTACAGCTTTATGCCTTTACTCTGCGCCTCCCAAAACGCCGGCCGCATATCCAGAATTTTAAGGTGTTCTTCATTCAGGTTTTGATGTTCTGCCAACACTTCAAAAAAAGTGGTTCTGTGGGCCTTTTGAATGCGGGCTGGAAGCTGCTTCCTGAGCATGGTTTGTTTATCCGGCAAACAGGTTTTTATAAATACTGCTCCACGTTTATTGGCCTCGGCCCGCACCCATCTCCAAAATTGATATTTCTTCTTTCTGGTAGGTTCGTCATAAGGATGCGTCCCGGTAATGTTGCGCATAGCGTCATAGTCGCACAGTAATAGAAGACTGTCTTTTTCCCAGGTAATTTTTTCTTCGTGCAGGGCGCTGCGAAAGAAGTCTTTCTTTAAGTGTGCGTATTGGTTGATCCAAAAGAAGCGCCCACCAAAATGACTCGAGAAATAATGGTCAAACTCCTTTGGGAAGTTTTCAAGAGAAGTTGGGAGTTCTGGAATGCTCTTGTTTTCATCAATCCAGGGCTCTGTTACCAGGGCCTTGATACACCATGGGCCCAGCAAGAAGGCTGCAAAAAGAAAAACAACGCTATGTCGGTACCATTTTGCCATGCCTAGAATCTGAAGTATATGAAAGGATTAAAAGTGCTGCTTGCCAACTCAAAGCAGCAGAAGATTAATGCAAGAAGCAGAAAGCCAAGTTTTGCAACGGATGGCAGGAAAGCAATCCGTTTGATTTGGTACAAACCAAGGGTGAATTGCCTTCTTATGGGCCAGCAAGCTAGTAGGCCAAGTATGAGTACCAGAGTTTGAAAAGGAGAGAACAAGCGAAGGGCAGTCCAATTGTAGCCTTCTGTAAAACCATACATAATGGACAAACAATCTGTGGCTGCCTCAAGGTTTTCAGCCCTGAAAAATACCCATCCCATTAATACGACCCACCATAAATACAAAGGGGCCAGCACCTTTGGTACACTAATACTGTTCTTTCTCAGGATTCTTTCAATCAGTAGAAATAAGCCATGCCATAATCCCCACACAACAAAGTTCCAACTGGCACCATGCCACAAACCTGTAAAGAAGAATACGACGAGTAGGTTAAAGTAGAGTCGAAAAGGGCCTTTTCTATTGCCCCCCAATGGAATGTAGAGGTAATCTCTAAACCATGTAGACAATGTGATATGCCACCTGCGCCAAAAATCCTGCATGCTCATGGCTGCATATGGATGTTTAAAGTTGACAGGAAAACGAAAGCCAAAAACTCGCCCTAGCCCTACTGCCATATCAGAGTATCCACTGAAGTCAAAATAGATTTGGAGTGCATAACATACAACTCCTATCCAGGCCATACCCATTGCGGGTTCCGGAAGGTTAAATACATCGTCGGCTACCTTTCCAGCAGTATTTGCAAACAGGAGCTTTTTCAGCAAACCGATGCTGAAAAGCTCAATACCCTTAACAATACCGTGCTGACTAAAGCGTACCTTATGAAGGTCTTTGGCGACGGAGCTATACCGAACTATAGGACCCGCAATAAGTTGCGGGAAGAAGGAGATGTAGGTACCAAAATTCAACACACTTTTTTCGGCCTTAATGTCTTTACGCCACACATCTACTAAATAGGAAAGACCCTGAAACGTGAAAAAGGAGATACCAATTGGTAGGCTCAGTTTGGTGAGCTCAATGGATGTCCCGGCCAGAGAATTTATATTCTCAATGATAAAATCAGTGTATTTGAATAGGGCCAAAAAGCTCAAATTCAAGGCTATGCCGAGTATCAGTAGTTTTTTGTTACGTCTTCTTTCAATCAGTAAACCGAAACTGTGGTTTAGTATTATGGATAGCAGCATAAGTACCACAAGCCACTCTTCACCCCAGGCGTAGAATAACAGACTTGATACCAATAAGACCAGGTTTCTTCCCTTCTTCGGTACCGCAAGTACCAATAGAAACACTAGCGGAAGAAAGGCAAAAAGAAAGGTTGCCGAGCTGAATACCATGGTTCCGCGATATTACAACACCATGACTTCATGACTGGGAGGTAATAGCAGAGTGTTAGAAACCTAAGAAGGTGGCGTATCTACCAGGAATAAGGAGAAGTTCTGTTTGTCTTAGTGCCCTAACTCCTTTCTTAAGGCTGCACTAAAAAGCTGTGCCCCTGTTAAATTGAGATGAGAAGTGTTTTTAAATCCTGAGTCAGCAATGGGAAGGGATGAGAGGTCAATCACATGTACGTTGTTCAGCTCCGAATCAAGCTGCTTGTAGAATGCCTCCATTTCTTCGATGTTCCCGACTCCCCGGGTTTCACTCCAGTGCCTTGGCGTTTGTATGAGGTAGATTTCTCTGTTTGGATGCCCGGCAGCCAGCTCCTTGAAGTTCCTTACCAGTGTTTTTGAATAAGTGAATTGCAAATAGGAATGCAAGGTCTCTAGTTTTTTACGACCTGCCGATGATATTACTTCCTCCTTATGTTGCAACGCATACTCAAGTTCCTCGCGCTGTTGAATAAGTTTCAATCGGTTTTCTACCAAGGTGCTAAATACCCGTTCGCTAAGCTCAAACTTGCTAAAGTTTCCCCCCCTGGATACTATCTTATTGCTCCCGGATTTTTCCTTTATAAAGTATCGCAAGTAGTAGAAATAGGAGCCAAAGTACCTGAGTCCTGGTATTCGGTAACGAAACTCAAGACTCTCATTTTGTTCTAAAAAATGTGCTACTCTCTCGTGTTCTAAATTGGGAACGTAAGTTGATGCATTGACCGTATGTGAAGGGTCTGAAATGAAACTTCTGTGATTAAACTCAATGTATATGGGGCTGGTTTTTTCTTTTTCCAGTTCTATGGACAATAGGAAGTTGATTACATCAAAACCGCATTTTTCCATACCGTAGTTGAATACATTTTTGCCCAGCGTATCAGGGATAAAGGCTGAACGTGCCTTGGAGCTTCCAAATACGGGTATCTCATCTGGGGCATTGTCGGTGAGTAAGCGGTTCAGCTTGCCCTCATTACTCAGTTCTGACTTCATGATAATCCACTTACTAAAAGCGAAATCAGCACTCAATGCAATACATACAAAAAGGCCTATGAAAACATATGTAGGGCGTATTAGGAATGGGAATTTTGTTTTCATATCCTTAGAATTGGAAGTATATAAACTGGTTTTGGCCGTCGACTCCAAACATGAATATGAGTGTAAGCATGCCGGAGATGTAAAGGCTGTTGTACTTGAACTTAAGCTCTTTGTTAAATGCCGCGGTGGCAATGAGTAAAGTGCCTACCAGCATGGATAACATCATTTCGGTTTGGTAAGCCGATCTTAGGTCAGCGAGAATAGGGCGTATATCAAGGGCAATATGCTTTAAAATGAGAAGGGCGGACTGAAAGTCGTTTCTGAAGAAAACCCCCGTGATCATGAGCAGAATGAAGTTCCAAAAAATAAAGAAGTGCTTGCCTGTTGAACTTTTGTTAAATGACTTGAACAGCTTGATTTTCTTGTAGTATCGCTGGCTTACAATGATGAGCCCGTGCAGTAATCCAAAAGCTATGAAATTCCAACTGGCTCCATGCCAAAAACCTACAAGGGTCATCACGAAAAGGGTATAGAAGTTTCCAAGCTTTGGGCGCTTGAACAGTAGGGGTTTAAAGATATAGTCGCCTATCCAGGAGGTGAGAGAGATATGCCATTTGGCCCAAAACTCACTCATGTTTGATGACCAAAATGGCCTTTTAAAGTTTTCCATAAGCTTGACTCCCATCAACCTGGCCGAACCAATGGCGATGTCGGTATAGCCTGAGAAATCAGCAAAGAGCTGCGCCACAAACAGCAATACGGTAACTGCATAGAGCAGGCCTGAACCGTGTACCGGGTTGGCAAACATTTGGTCGCAGAAAACTCCAATATTGTCTGCTACAACTACTTTTTTAAAATACCCCAAGAGAATTTTATTGATGCCGTATCGTATGTCTTCTGAGCTGGCCTGTGTGGGTTTTCGCAACTGAGGTATGAGTCGCGATGATCGCTCAATGGGGCCTGCAACTAATTGAGGAAAATACGTGACATACAAAGCGAAATACCCAAGGTGCTTCTCGGCTTTGGCACGGCCCTTATATACATCCAGAGTATAACTAAGTGTTTGAAAGGTATAAAACGAAATACCCATGGGGAGCAAGACGGTCATTGCCGGAGAGTCGTAAAATATGTTGAACCCTCCTAAAAGGCTTTCAGTGTTGTACAGAAAGAAGTCAAAGTACTTAAAGGCAAAGAGCAAACCCAGGTTCCCGGCAAGGCTCAGGGCAAGGAATTTCCGTCGTTCCTTTTGGGTCTTTTTTGACTCCATTTGCAATGCAGCCCAATAGTCTAACAGAGTGGAACCAAGTATAAGCACCACGTACTCTACACGCCAGCACATGTAGAAATAGTAGCTGGCAGCCAGCAATAGTGTCCAGCGATACTTTGGCTTTATGGCATAGTAGAGTATTACTATGAATGGTAAGAACCAGACAAACTGAAAGGAGTTAAATAGCATGCATTTGAGCTTTTGGTTGAGAAATGCAATTCTGGATGTCTCTGAGATGGTTTTCAAGCATAGGCTCCCAGCGGTATTCATTGCTGGCAAGGGCACGAGAGTTTATGCTTAGTTTGTTCCAGGAAGTAGGGTCATTGAGTAGTAGGCAGATGGCCTCTACCCATTCCTCGGGTTTGTTGGCCAGTAGGAAGTGTTGCCCCGAGGTCAATGCAAGGCTTTCGGTTCCCAGATCAGAACTGATGGCAGGCATGCCACGGTACATGGCATCCAACATTTTCACTTTTACACCACTGCCAAAGCGTATGGGATTGACAAAGACTCTGCATTTTTGGAAATAAGTATCAAGGTCTTCTATAAAGCCAGTAAATACAATGCGTCCATGTTTCTTGGCGAGTTTGCGCAATTGGACTGGCGGATTCTTACCAACGATATAAAAAACAGCCTGCGGCTCTCTTAATAGCACCAAAGGCCATACTCTTTGAATAAACCAATCAAGAGCATCAATGTTTGCCTGCCAACCCAGTGATCCGAAAAAGAGCAGTGCTTTCTGTGCTTTCTCAAATTGGAGTTTTGGTAAATTCAATAGCTCCTCATTACCCAGGTGCAAGGTCTTAGCGGTCAATGGTTTTTCAGCTTTAGTAAAGCCCTGTAGTAATGCCGATAGATCGTCAGGAGCGGCAAATATCAGCTTGGATTTCTTACAGGCATTTTGCTCTGCTTTTTTTATTCGTGAAGCCTCCAGTTTAAATACAGCTCTTTTGAATGCGTTTGCATCCAAGTCTGCAAAACGACTCCACATAATGTGTTCCGCATTGTGTGTGTGGAGTACTATAGGGATGTCACATTCTAAAGGAATAAACTGAAACATTTCGTAGTGGTCAATGAGTATCAGGTCATTCCTTTTCCAGAGATCACCTACCAGCAATTCCATTTGCTTTGTGTGGTTGCGCCACTCGTTCAGTGTTTTAGACTGTATATGACTACTTATGAGTCCTCTTATTGATCGAGGTCTGTCCGCCCGAGCTGAGTGATACTCTTGAAGAACAACTTCTTGCTTGAAGTCTTCTTCATATTTATGGTCTTCTCCCTTTAAGTTGCATAGTAAGCTTACAGTGGCGTGCTTGCTCAAATACTTGAGTAGCCTAAAGGATTTTATTACTCCTCCACTATAGGGAGGGTAGGGAAGTTGGCTGGTGATGAACAGAATTCTCACGCTATATTCTGTTAAAGAGCATTTTACTTACGCCTACAAGACCCAAGGCTTCCTTACCCAGAAGTCTTATCCATTCTTTCAGTTCATAAGGCATGGGAGGGAGCCCTGTGAGCACCACTATTTCGTTTGCTTCTATTGACTTATCCAATGGGCTGAAGCATGGAATAAGTTTGACTTTCGCATCGGTCAGTACTTCTAGTTGCTCTTTGGCCATGAACTCAGGCCCTTCTTCAACGAGTATGACCAGTAATTCAAATTGATCAAACAACTGGGTTAGTGCCGTTCTGTCTCCTTTCCGCACATAGTCTGATGGAGCCCAGGAAAGGTTCAGTGTAGAAACACTTCCACTTCCTGAATTCGTTTTTGAGAGCATAGAGTGAACAGAACCACCTGTCTCAAGTTTTTCTATAAAGGATTTATAGGAGCTGTTGCCTGCCTGTTGATTGAAATTGAGGCAAAGTGTGGGAATACCCAGAATGCCAATTTGAGTCAGCAGAGATTCAGCATCATGTCTGAGCAAGTTGTCTTTTTGAGATAGCTCAATACTAATTACTTTGGGTCCATCGGCCAGTGTTTGTGATAGTGCTCCCGCTATTTTTCTAGTGTCCTGAGCATTACCAGCACCAGAGTTTGCTACCAACTGCTCATGCGCTAAAGCTTTACCTGCTCTGAGTGTATAGATAGGGTTGTTAATGGCTTCATCTCTAATTTCAAGCATGTTTTTACCCATTATAGTTTTTACCAATAGATAGATGAATGGGGTGCCCAGAGCCAGTAGAACGATGAAGAATGCCAATAGCTTGGTATCGGGGAAAATAGGATCCATGCTGGTGTCGTGTGCTTTTTCAATAACTCTTACATCTGCAGATAAGGAAGCCAGAGCAATGCCTACTTCTACCCTTCGTTGGTTCAGGGCTCTATAGTTGAGATCTAGGGCATGAAAGGACCTGTCTTTACGAAGTAGTTCCATTTGCTGGAATGGAAGTTCAGAAGAACGCTTTTTCGTTTCGCGTATCTCCGTATTTAAGCGGTCCAGACGGATGCTATTGCTTGCTTCAAAACCCTGAACAGCTTCCGCTATAATATCTGCTTTGGCAAGTACTTCAGCCTGTAATATGTTATAGGCCGGGTGTTTGGTTTGCTCTTCTTTTTCATAGAAGCTCTTCTTGAGAACCAAATCATTGAATTCAGATACCAGTTGATTAAGCCCTTGATCAGACAGTCCATAGGCACTAGGCATTACCAGATTCTTTTTGCCAGAAGCCTCCGTTAAACCTGTATTAAGGTATTCCAGATATTCTTGCCGGGTCTGGAGGTCTGTGCGCAGGAGCTCTAAAGAAGCAATTCGCTCCAGCAGAGATTTGCCTTCTTCCTCTGTACTGTTAATCTCCACTTGCGATTTGTATTCTTCAATGTCGCTTTCGTGCATGGCGAGCTGGTCTCTAATTTCAACGATTTCCGTTTTGATGGTTTCCAGTGTAGTGAGCAGTACTCTTTTACGCTCTCTAAGCTTCTTTTGAACGTAAAAGGCAGAGAGTACTTCTAATATTTGCTTGCCTTTTCCGGCTGGTGAAGTGGTAATTGACGCGGTGAAAATGCTGGACTCAAGTTGAACTGCATCAATCTCAATGGCGTCTACCAGTTCAAGTGCCAGCGCTGTGGTATTGACTAATTCAAAGGCGTATGACGTTTCAGAGTCAAAACTGCAGCCTTCTTTAGCCTGAACACTGATCTGAATACCGGCAATGTCAAGAGAAGTACCTTTTGCAAGCTTTGTGTCTATCTCCAATAGGGTTTCTGATGCACCGTATTCGCCTTCAGCTTCAATGTGATAAGCACCATTCTCAATAGGGGTGATGCTAAAAACAATACCGTTGGGAATTTCAAGTTCTGGGTTTATAGTGTCTACTTGTATTTCAAAAGGCGCATTCTGGTACATCTCAAAGTCTGTGAGTAAACCTTGTTCCAGATACCTGATTCCAAGATTTAGAGAGTCGCAGGTTTTTTTAACCAGCGAGAGCTCTTTCATGCGGATGCCTTCGTTTACTATGTATGCCCTTCCAGGTTCATTGAAACGTTGCTCTCCCAAAATCCAACGCTGAGGATCGTCAATACGGTAAGGCTCTTCTACCATAATTGACACCTTAGATTGGAAAAGCACTGGTGAAACGCCCAATACGACCAGGGCTATTACAGACCAGAATACCAGAGCTACAATAACCACTGGCCAGCTTCTAAGCAGGCGAACCAGCATCTTGCGAATTAGTACTACTTCGTTGTTCATGATCCTAGTCTTAAAATGGCTACCGTAAGTCCTATTCCTGATAAGATGATACTAATACCTCTGAAAACCTGTTGCGACTCCTGAAAGGTGTAGGCTTTGCGTTTAAGAGGTTTAACAAACACAATGTCACTTGGTACTATGTAATACTTTTGATCATTGAGGAGTGTTTCATTGGTGAGGTCTAGAAAGAAAACGCTGGTTGAATCTCCTCTTTCTCTAATCACCTTTACTTCTTCAAGGTCGGCCATACTTGCACTGCCACCGGCAAGGCCCAGCACTTCGTATATTGAACTTCCGCACTTAGAAGTATGGTACCTACCTGGCCTCATTACTTCTCCAAGTATGGTGACGTAGGTTTCAAGAAGGGTGATTTTTACACTGGGTTGTGAGTAGAGTCCTTTTGCCTTGTTCAGTACATGGCGTTCGGCTTCATCAATAGTCAAACCTTTTAATGCAATAGTACCCAGCATTGGAAGGTGGATGAGCCCACTGTCGTTGATGGTGTAACCATCTGTGCCTCGTGTATTGGCAGAAGGATCACTTCCTACGGTTTTGAGATAGGTGTCACTTAATAAGTCTACGTAGGTGATCTCAATTGCCAGAACATCTCCACTTACAAGTTTGCAATTGGGACGGCTTTTGACCAGTTGATGTTCATACACCTGATCCTGGCTCCGTTTCAGTGTTTTGTCTTGTGCAATTACCAACTTTTTATTGGGTACACAACTGCATAGAACTACCGTGATAGCCAAGACTATCCATCCGGAAAATTTCATGTATTGGTTTTTGATTTATAAGCCTCCTGTTCCTGGCTTATTGAATAGTACACGCATTCCAGGGAAAGGGATGCGTCGCTAAATGAAGAGTTTTAAAATGTAGTCATTTTTTAAGGGCACTTATCAAAATCCACCCGGACTGGAATCATAAGTTCGATAAACGTATCCAGAAGTACGAGCTGACCAAACCAAGGCTCTGTTACATCATTAACATGCATTTCGAAGTTTGGAGTCGTGTCTTTTTCAGATATAAAACCTAGTACTACAACAGAGTTGGGGATGTTTGTCAATTCTATATTCACTGTGTCACATTCACAGTACTCCTTGTCAATAAAAGGAAAGAAAAACTCGTTTAATGCCGAGTCAACGTTAAGTTCAAAAGTTTTTCGTGAGCATTTAGGATCAGGCTTTACCTCAGGAGTTATCTCAATGGTACCATCGCCAATTTCTCCTTCGGTAAGCTCATCCTTAAGGCAACTAGTAGTGGCTAAGGCAGCTAGTAAGAGAAGTGCTGAAAACTGTTTGAACTTTTTCATCTCTTTCCTAAATAGTAGTTGATGCCAATGCCGAGCCCTATGGTGGACCATTTTGGATTCAGGGGAATCTGATCAAACTCCGGAGTATTCAAGACCGGGCGAGTGGCGAACCTGAAATTGGGTTCAGCGTAAAACCTGAGCTGTGGAAGAATGTTGTATTCAAAGCCAGCGGATGCTGCAATCACCGGATTTAAAGTGCGTATGCTGGGCTTAATGGTAAACACTTTTTCTACTTCAAAATCGTAATACTCGAAGAAGCTTGAAGTGGATGCACGGTTGTAAGCAAGGTTTACTCCGGCTTTGAAATACCAACCGAAATATCCGTTATTACTTCTTACTCCCAGTGCCAGCGGTATTTCATAGAAGTCTCCTGTTAATTGGTAATTGGCTAGTGCAGTAACTTCGCCATTGTCGTCATAGAGCTCCATAATGCCCTGAATGCCTGACTTTTTGGAGTATAGAAATCCCGACTCAAGCCATAGGTAAGGTGCGATGTTGTATGCGCCTCTTATTCCAGCACTAAAAGTGGCGCCGTTACTTCCTATTTGAAGGTCATTGGTAGATCCGGCCAGGTTACTCAATGTAAATTGATCAATGGTATAGTTGCTACGATCTATAGATAAATAGGGAGAAATTAACCATCGGGGCTCCTTAGGTCTCATAGTAATGCTACCTATTTGAGGGGCGCTGGAGTCGCTTGCTTCAATGAGTGAGTCGGTTTGGCTTGTGTTTACTCCGGTCGCTTGTTCATCATTATCGGTTAAGGCTATAGAATTTATGGTAGATGAGTCAACATCTGAAGGCCATACATCCTGATTGATTGTTTGTCTTGAAGATTCCAGATCATCTGCTATAAGAGAATTGGCATTTTCACCTTCTTCCACTACTACCGGCCTTTGGGCCTCTTCCACGTTTGAAGTTTGTTCAGACGAAGCTGTGGTCATTTTTGAATTCTCGACATCTGTTTGAAAGCTTTGACTTTCACTTAAACTTGAATTGGGACTCGAATCAATTTCAGGTGTGCTGTTATTCTCATGCTCTGTTATAACAAGCTGTGTAGTCACATTTCCAGTACCGGAAGTCGTGTTTTTGTCCTTCTCATTGTCAATGTTGGAAATGTTGTTCAACAATGTTGCGCCCGTACTCGGAGTAGTACCTGTGGACACAGAAGGGCTGGTATTGGAATTTGCAGAAATAAATGTTCCTTTATCTGCATCCACAGTGTTTTCAGGACTATTTGATGTGTTAGTGTTCGTTTGTTTTGTTTCGTTTGTCGCTACCAATGGTTGAGTGTCTGACTTCTGGATGTCATTTGGGTTTGCTTGAGCGTCTGACTTAGTGCCTGATAAATGAGCAGTAAGTGAATTTGCATTCTTGTCATCAACCGTTTCATTGTCCTTGTTACTTGATTCCAGAGAATGGGCCAGTTTAGAAGAGCTTTCGGTTGGTTCCTTTCTTTGATCTGTAGTATTCTGGTAAGCTATTTTACTTGAATTAGCTACATCATATCCAGGGTCAAACATGTTTTCGGCCTCTGTAGAAAGTTGCTGAGGTGTGGATTTTTCTGTTTCTGGAATGGCGGTTTTCGATGATGAAAGCAACTGTTCCCCTTGCGGTGTGGTTGAGCGCATCTTATCAGATGTTGCCTGAGTTTCTGTGCTCTCCGTTTGCTGAGACTGAGCGTTCTCCTGAATTGTCAAAGGTGATTCAGCACCTTCTTTGGCATGGATGTTAAGCAGAGAAGAACTCTTGGCTCGTTTGTCATTTGCTAAGTGTTCTTTACTGAGGTGGTCGTTATAACCTATAGTAGTATTTGGATCGATAGATTTATTTTCTGGTTGAATAGTTTGATCAATGGTATTTGCTGCAACATCTGCAGGCTCGTCTTTTAGTAGTACATAGCTTCCAGTAAGTCCTCCACCTACGATTACAGTGCCTGCAACTACTTTAAGCATCATCGCTTTGGTGCCCAGGGTTTTTAAAAGTCCCACTTTGGCGGCACTTGCCCCGGCTCCTGTTTGAATCAGAGCAGATTCTTGTAACATAGAACTCATTGCACCCCAGTCTGCGGGTGGCGGAGGCGGGCCACTCGCGTTAGACGCGGCGTCTTTAAAGAGTTCTTCAATATCCTTGTAATTATCAGGCATAATCAATCAAACTTTTTTTTAAGCCCATTCCTACGCTTTCTAAACGTTTTACTAAGATAGCCTTTGCACGGCTTAAGTTGGACTTGGAAGTACTTACGGTAATATCGAGCATCTCGGCAATTTCCACGTGTTTGTACCCGTCTAGTACATACAGTGTGAAAACCGTTTTGTAGGCTGGGGGAAGCTCTAAAACAAATTGGTATAAATCATCATACGAAAGTTTTGACAGAACTGATTGTTCAGAAACCTGAAGGTGTTCGTCGTATTCAAATGAGGTCATGTCTTCTTCATAACTCATTGAATTACTGTTGTTAACTCTTCGGTAATGATTTATGGCTTCATTTATAAGTATTCGCTTGCTCCAGGATTTAAAAGAGCCTTCCTGATTAAAGGTGTGCAGGTTTTTGCAAATACGAACAAATGCCAGCTGAACGAGGTCTTTTGACTCGTCGTCATCTCTGGCATACCTTCTTGCCAGAGAAAAAAGAAAGCCGTAAAAACGATAGTATAGGCTCTTAAAGCCAGCTTCACTGCCGTCAAGACACTTCTTAATGATGGAGTTTAATTCTTCACTCTCTGACATTAGGCGATACTCTTGGTAAACAGCAAATGACTTTTTGTTCCTGATTCGTTTTCCATTTGGTTCTCCGTCACACTTTACTCTACACCGAATGATGAAAAAGGGATGCGTGGTTGCAATATTTTTTTTGAAGAAATATTGAGTGTCAAAATTATGAAAGTAAAATTGATTGATAGTCAGGGCGTTGGCTGCTGTTTTGTGGCGGAAGTAAATCTTTAAAAGCCATATTCATTTTCCCCAACGCATCCCTTTGTGTAATGGCTGTGTACTCCAAATTAGAACCCAAACTCTTTTGTTAAATGCACCTGCCCACATCAATTATGAAGCATGTAAAAGACAATGTGCATCAGTTATCAGATGTAGTAGTTCTAAACCTGGTGCACATCACTTTATGGTTGCTACCGGTATACAAGGCCTTGAATACTCAGGAGTTTATTTACTTACTAGTGGGGAGCAATGTCTTGGCTCTTGTGCTTTACCTTACTCGTTCAGCCCAGCATATGAATCGGAGCTGGGGTTACGGTCGTCACTTAGTAGAAGCTGTGCGTTTTACAGGGGCCCAGTTAGTGGTAATTTTTGCCATTGATGTGTTATTCTTTGAAGGGTTCTATTCATTCGTTCTGGCTACTTTTTCGGCTGTATTGCTATTGTTTACGGGTATTAGTAGGATAGTGCTCACAATGGTGCTTCGAATCATACGTAAGAAGGGATATAACTACCGTAGAGTGGTGGTTGTGGGTGACGGTTCTTTGGTAGATCGTTTTTCTGAAGAAATGAAACGAAAGTCCCACTACGGCTATAAGATGCTCGCTTCATTCAATGAAGGATTGGAATACTCAAGCCCTCAAAAGGAGGGAGAGCAGATGTCTACTGATATTTATGACTTTCTGATTGACTCCAAGATAGATGAAGTGTTCATTTCCATTAGAATAGCACCTGATAAAGCACAGTCATTGTTTACCTTCTGTCAACTCAATGGAATTGTAATCAATATAACCCATGACTTTCTTAATGGGCTCAAGTTAGAGCCTATGAATATGCGGATCAAAACAGGAGGTATTGCCACAACGCTTACCATAGAAGAAGATTGGTACTCTTCTATATCAAGAACCGATATCAAAAGACTTTTTGACCTTTCCATATCACTGCTGTTTTTAGTATTTGTAGGGTCTTGGCTATTCCCAATTGTAGCTCTTCTAATCAAGTTGGAATCCCAGGGACCGGTATTCTTTACCCAAAAGCGTACCGGGCTTAATAACACCGAGTTTACCTGCTATAAGTTTAGAACCATGCGTGTGAACTCTGAAAGTGATTCCAGACAAGCCACAGCGAATGATGACCGCATTACGGCTTTGGGACGTTTGCTTAGAATGAGCAATATTGACGAGCTTCCTCAACTACTCAATGTGTTGTTGGGGCATATGTCTATTGTGGGGCCAAGACCACACATGCTACAACATACACAGGAGTATGGGGAGATGGTGAATCAATACCACGAGCGACTTTGGATTAAGCCTGGAATTACGGGACTATCTCAGTCACTAGGCTACAGGGGAGAGATTATCGACTTTAGTCAATTGGCTGGACGCATTCAATACGACAGAGAATACATTAGAGAGTGGTCCTTGCTACTCGATATGAAGATTATTTTTTCAACTGCCTGGAACATGGTAACCTTTCAAAAAACAGGGGCCTAAGGGCTTGGCAGGGTAGCAAATAAACTCCTTGAAAAAAAGAAGCACTTTTTTATTACAAAGCGCCTTTGCACTGACTTATAGAGTATTCAGTGCCGGCCTCAGCTATGGTTTGTTTCTGGCAATTCCACTACTTTTTGGAGTGGAAGCACTCGGAGTATTTGTGCTCTTTCAAACGCTTCTGGGAGCCTTGGGAGCCTTTCTTACACTGGGGCTCAATATTGGCCTTTTACGACATGTGGCCCAAGAAGATTTTACGTCTACAACCATTGGGTTATACCGAAGGTCAATGGCTCTATCCCTGATTTTTTCAATTCTGGTAGCATTTTTCGTATTCCTGTTTTCTATTCCCTTATCTCAGTTATTTCCGGCCTTCTCTCAACACCCCTTTGTAATGACATTGCTGGCCATTTGTTTACCCTTTCAAAGCATGCTCTTAATTAACGTAGAAGTCATTCGGGGTATGCATATCATTAAGGTCTCAGAGTTTTTTAGAAATCTACTCGCATATTTAGTTGCAATTGTCTGCCTGGGGATTGCTTTTTTACTGGACAATGGAAGCATACTTATTGCAGTATGGGCATTTGCCATTGGTACTATAGCTGCGGCGATTTTTAGTATGGGCTTTGTCATTTACAAAGGTCAACAGGCCACAGCAGAGAATGAAAGCATTCAGTCCACTGGAATTGAGATCAAGAAAATGTTGCACACTTCCTTACCAATGATGGGAAGTTCCCTCGTGCAAAATTGGAATTCAAGAATTATGACCGTGATGCTTGGCTTTTTGGCAAGTGTTGAAGTGGTAGGTGTTTTTGGTTTGGCCTTTAAACTAAGCACCTTACCTGACTTCTTTACCGCTGCCGTTAAAGCTCCCTCGGCCCCCTTGATTTCACGTTATTTTAAAGACAAGGAATGGGGGGAATTGCAAAAGCTTTTGCAAACTTCTGTTCGACTGATTGTATTGGTCATACTACCCGTTGGCGCGGTGCTCTTCTTTTTTTCCGATCTACTACTCTCATTTACTGATAAGTCGTTCGTAGGAGGCACTTCCACGTTACGCATTCTCATTGTTGCCACCGTGAGTTCTTCTTTTTTTGGACTTACAGGAGCTTTTCTCAATATGTGCAATCATCAGACTCAACTGTTTAAGGTGGTCCTATTTGCTTTTGTGCTCAACCTCTGCATCAGCTGGTTAATGGTGCCAAAGTATGGTGCCGATGGTGCTGCTGCTGCTTTTTTAATCAGTACCATTACCTGGAATGCGTTGAGTGCGCTTTTCATTTACAGAAAATACTCTTTTACCACCTTCCCATATCCCATTAAAAAACAAAGAACGCTGGCCCCATGATAGTAAATGGAAACCAAATGCCCGATTTTTTAATGGTAGGTGCCGCGAAAAGTGGTACCACAACTTTGTATAATTACTTGGACGGTCATCGACAAGTGTTCTTCCCGAAGAATTATAAGGAGCCTCACTATTTTGGCTTTGACAATAAGAAGCCTTGCTACAGTGATGCATCGTTTACTAATAAATTAGTTTGGAGAACATCAGATTATTTGAACCTATACCGCGAAGCACCTAAGGGAGTTAAAATTGGAGATGGTTCTACTTCTTATCTGTACCGTGCACAGGAAGCAATTACGCATATTAGAGAACTTTATGGATGCCAGGCCTCGCAGCTGGCAATAGTGATGATTTTACGAAACCCCATTGACAGGGCCTTCTCTCATTATAACTTTCTTGTAAGAAATGGATACGAAGATTTGTCTTTTGAAGAGGCGGTTAAAAATGACGTTATACAGGATCGCAAAAGGCGTCGATGGGGATTTGATTATTTATCATACGGTGACTATTCTCAAGCCGTAAAGCTCTATAATGAAAGTTTTGAAAAGGTCAAGGTCTTCTTTTTTGAAGAACTTTCAGAACCAGAATGGATTAGCAGAAAACTCTGTGAGTTTTTAGAGATCGATGTGATACTTGCCTCTTCATTAGGAAGAAGCAATCCATCAGGAGTACCCAGAAATAAATGGCTTACACATCATTTATTGCGCAACCCCATTTTGAAGCGGGGTGTAAATCTATTGCCGGCATCTGTTAAGCGCCTTGCCTTGTCTCAGCGCGATAAGGTGTTGCAAGGTGTATTGGAACGACAAGCACTTTCTGATTCTATGAGGAAACAACTTGCGGTTTACTATAAGGACTCTGTGAAGGAACTTGAACAACTTTCAGGAAGAAAATTGACGCCATGGCTGCAATAGATAGAAGCTTGCATATGGCTAGGAAGCCGGGCTTTTTGGTAGCTGGAACGGCAAAGGCCGGAACCACGTCAATGGCACAATATCTTTCTCAGCATCCTGGCATTGAGATTCCGAGGAAGGAGTCTTTCTTCTTTAATTCAGATGAGTTTGTAAGCAATAGCCTCCCATATCCTATGCAGCGGTTGAGACAAGATATCGTAAGAACAAGAGAAGATTATGAAGCGCTCTATTGGCAGAGTGAAGCTTCACTTTTGGGAGAAGTGGGTACCGGCTACCTCTACCATTACAAAGAAGCAATTCCCAAAATAAAAGCCGTTTTAGGTAGTGATGTTCCAGTGTTAATTGTTCTGCGAAACCCAGTGGAAAGAGCTTACTCTGCCTATATGCATTTTAAAAAGGACTGTTTTGAGAAAGTTTCTTTTACTGAAGCGCTTGAGATTGAGCGCCATAGAATAGAGCAGCACTGGGATTTTATGTGGCATTACAAAGCCATGGGATTTTACTATGAGCAAGTCAGGGCCTATTTAGAAAACTTTGATCGGGTACAGGTATGCTTTTTTGAAGATTTAAAAAGGGATCCTAAAGCATTTATGAAACCCATTTTTCACTCTTTGGAACTTGACCCATTTAATGGTCCTATGGGCCCTGGTAAAAATCCATCAGGTGAAGCACGATTTCCCTGGTTGCAACGTCTGATCACCCATGAGAACCCAATAAAGCAAATGCTTCGCCCCATAGTTCGTACTGTATTCAGTTCAGAACGCAGATCCGCTCTCAGAAAAGGCTTAAAGGCTCGCAACCTAAAACCATCGGAAGGTATGCTTCCTGAGACCAGAGCCGAGCTTGCAAGTTTGTATAAAAGAGATGTACTGCGCCTTAGTGATTTACTGAAGAAAGACTTAACTCATTGGACCTATGTGGCCTAGTCCCAAGTCCATAGCGCCATCTGTGTCTGTTCAACAGTTTACGAGTGATCAGCGGCCGACTGTTCTTATCACTATCTTATTAACGGGCTTGGTCACTTTATCAATGAGGAGCTTTATCGTAAGCCCTTTTTATGAAGTGTTGGCATTATTGGAGCAAGCCCTATTGGCATTTCTGGCTCTGTTTCTTCTCTATTCAGTGATTATTGGTTTCGGATCTCAACGATACAAGCTTGATCTTTTTGAGATAGTTGTTGTTTTACTGGGAGTTTTGCCCATTGTTGGGGCCTTTGCTTCGCAGTACGAGTACGGTCAGCCTCTGGTTCATGGGGTTTTGGCATTTAAGGACTATTACCTTTTTGTGGCTGCTTACTTTATCTATTACCTGCTTAAGAGGGAGGTTGTTGACATTGACCATCTGGAAAAGGCCTTGATGTGGTCAGCGCTTATCTCCTTGTTTTTCTTTTATGTTTTATCGCTTACTACTAATCCTGCCAAGTATGCTGATACGATTATTGCCGGTTCGCAGAGTACCAAAGGAGGTGGTGTGTACTATAGGTTTAATATGGGACTCATTTTTTATGGTGCAGTCTACTTTTTTGTGAAGGCAATAAAAACGGATAGGGTATTGCACCTCATCATTTCCATGCTTTTTGTGGCTTATATTCTGTTTTTTAGACTGGATCGTACCAGTATGGTGGCCTGCCTGTTTTCTATGGGGCTGGTATGGTTGGTAACAGCATCGCCTCAATACAAGCTCAAGAGTATTCTGTATTATGGGATACCCGGAGCACTGGTCATTTTTCTAATTACCACGGCATTTCCTTCTATTGTAGATCGGGTTGTAGTGATGTTTTGGGATGCGATTTCTACGCTTATTGGTGAAAACAAAGGCGCAGGACAAGCCAAACTAAGAAATTATGAAGCTGGAATCGTGATTCGGCAGATTCAGGAGCACCCTATACTAGGAAACGGCAGAGTGAGCAACACCTGGGTAAGTGGGGCTTTCGACCATTTTTATCGTTTCTTCTATCCTTCGGATGTGGGTTTTTTGGGAACGGTTTTCATCTTTGGCATCCCAGGTACCATTCTCCTCTATACCCAATTCTTTTTAACGGCCTTCACGCTTTGGTATTCCAAGTGGTTGAAAAACACTTTTGCCATTGCCCTTGCTTTTTATCTTTTGGTGCTATTCATCGATAGCCTCTCCAATGGGTCTTTGGTTATTTTTTCAGCACAAACGGCGATACCTGTAATGGCACTATACTTCATCGCAAAAAAAGAAGCTGCATAATGTCATTTAAGAAGCAAGTGTTTGGAGTAGTCAGTTTGCTAGTTATTTGCATTTGCGCATGCGGCCCTACACTTACAATGCCCGGAAACACCTTGAGCAACCATTACATGCCTGCAACAGGTGTGAATACTGCTAATCTGTTTCTTTATTGTCCGGATTTATTAGAGAATCATGACCTGGTAGCCGGTGTACTCAAAAAGGAGCAGGCCGGCGTACTAAGGTTTCCTGGTGGTACTACGGCCAACTTTTATCATCCCAACCTTCCCGGTTATGGTTTTAGAAATGAGGACTTAGCGCTCCTGAAGGAAAGTGGAGTAAAGGAGCATATGGGAAAAGTAGTGCAGGCAGAAGGGCGGATTCTTAAGAAGCATGGAATTGATGAAAATTTTATTTATGCCTTTACCAAACTTGTAGAAACAACAGACCATCAGGTACTCTATGTGGCCAATTTGCTCTCGGGAACCTTGGAAGAAACTCTCTCAGTATTGAATACTTTTAAAAGGGCAGGAATCAGGGTTTCAGGTGTTGAACTGGGCAATGAGTATTATCTAAAGGCTTATGAGGAGCGCTTTGCTTCAGTAAGAGATTATATTGACCTGGCAAAAGTCTTTGCCGCCGGCATTCGTAAGGAACACCCGGATGTTCCAATTTCTTTAGTAGCGGCTCCCACAGCAGATATTAAATCCATCTCTCAAAGAGAAGTGGAATGGAACAAAGCGCTGGCAGGCCTCGACTTTTTCGAAGCTGTTAGCGTGCATTTTTATCCCAGATCGGACCGAATGATCAAGTTGTCGCCAAGCCCCTGCACAATCGAAGAAGCCATTGAAATGGGATTCAATCGGCCTCGGAAGGCATTAAGAGATCTTGAGCAGACATTTGAAGGTAAGGAGCTTTGGCTTACTGAATGGAATGTTGCAGCCGCGCCAAAGTGGTGTAATAATAGCATTGCTCATGCATTTTTTACCGGACTGTTCCAGGAAAGTCTTTCTGAAAGCAAGCAATTAAATGTAAGCATCTACCACACCCTTGTGTCAAAATCAAATGGTTTTAACTTGTACAATCCTGATCCCATTTTGGGTTTAAAGCCATTACCTAATATTCAGTCCTTCGAACTTTCGGCCAAGCTTAGAAGCTATTTGCAAGCCACAGGTGTTGTTTGGGAAAAAGCAGTGGAGTCTTTACCAGATAACTGCTTACAATTCAGCTTTAGCAATGAGAAGAAAGAAACAAGGGCAGTTGTAATTTACAATGCCGGCGGTAAGGAAGTGGCAATTGACCCTGAGATAAGCATAAGCCAGCATTGGGAGTTATCAGCAAGGAGTTTAGAACAGGGCTCTCTCATTTTGAAAGAAAACAACCAGAGAGTTTGTGATGCCGGTAGCATCAGCCTCTTTCTTATTCGTTAGTCTCTTTTTTTAAATCAAAACGCAGCCAAAAGAGCTCAGGAAGTGTATTACTTAATAGAGCTACTATATGAATGGTATTCCTAATTTTTTCGTGATAGGCACAGCCAAGGCAGGTACCACATCCCTATACCACTACTTGTCCCAGCATCCCGATGTTTACCTGCCGCCTATCAAGGAAACCAATCATTTTGCCATGGGTGATATAGACGAAAGCCTTCTTGATCCGGTGTACAAACGTGATATTCAATTGGACTTGGCTCGCTACATCCGAAACGGTATGAAAAATACGGTTCACATTGCACATGTGAAGCGTAAGCTGGATTACGAAGCCTTGTATTCTGGAGTACAGCATGAAAAGGCAATTGGTGAGATTTCCAATTCGTACATCGTTTGTCCGTCGGCCATTCCATCCATTAAACTGGAGTATCCCAATGCCAAGCTGATTGTAATGCTCAGGAATCCAGTTTCAAGGGCTTGGTCTCATTTTTTGATGAATCAGAGGGAAGGAAAGGTTCGAATCCACGATTTCATTGCCGAAGTAATGCAGGATTATTCTGCTTCTCACAGAGGTTGGGGGGTGAATCATCAGTACCTGGAACTTGGTTTGTACGCCAAGCAGTTGCAGCGGGTTTTTGAGCAGTTTGCACCACATCAATTAAAGTGGTTTCTTTTTGAAGATTTTGTAGCTTATCCCGATAAGGTTATGCGCTCAATAGCAAACCTATTAGGCGTTAATGAAGACTTTCAATTCGATTTTAGTAAGAAGGCCAATCAGGCTGGGGTTCCTCGAAATAGGTTCGTAAATCAATTGTTGGTGAACAGTGGACTTATTCATAGCCTTAAGTCCATTGCTGGGGAGAGACAGAAATCCTGGATTAAATCAAGGTTGTATAAAAGCGGAAACGAGCTTCAAAAAATTGGAAAGGAAGAGACTGATTTCCTATTCGACTTTTATCAGTCTGACATCGCACAACTCTCGGACTTACTGTCTTTCGATTTCATGAATTACTGGAAACTTAAATAGTCATGAAGCATTCTCCCATATTCATAGTTGGTAATTCCAGGAGCGGCACCACGATGCTCATGCGCATCTTTTCAAAGCATCCACTGGTGCACACCTTGAATGAGCCTCATTTTTTTGAGCGATACTGGGATGGGCCAGATAAAGAAAGCCGATTGTCTGTAGAACAATCAGCCCTTTTGCTACTGAAAATGACTTCGAGTCAGCGCGATGGCTTTTTTGCCAAACCCAATACTGATTACCATCAGGAGTGTCTGAACGCAGTCTTGGCCCAAGACCCTCGTGGACTTTCGCCAAGCGAAGTCTACCAGCTTTTTATGTTGCGCGAGACCCAGCTGCACCAGCGAGTAATTCCTTGTGATAAAACGCCTCAAAATGTTTTCTATATACAAGATGTACTAAAACTGTATCCAGATGCCATAATTATCAATATGGTAAGAGATCCTCGCTCCGTTCTTGCTTCCCAGAAAAACAAATGGAAGCGGCGTGGGTTGGGCAGTTCTTTTATGCCAAAAAGAGAAGTTCTGCGTCTACGAGTCAATTATCACCCCATTACTATGTGCCAACTCTGGAATTCTGCAGTTGGAGCAATTACAGACTGGGAGAAGCATCCTCAAGTATTATCGATACGGTATGAAGATTTACTACTGGCACCTGACCATGCAATGCAGAAAATTTGCGCTTTTTGCCATATAGAATTTCACCAGGAAATGCTTGATATTCCTGTTGCCAGCTCATCGGTTCGGCCGGATGCTCCACACAAAAGAGGAATTCATGCTGACTCGCTAACTGCCTGGAAGCAACACCTTACTTCAAATGAGATAAGCATAGTTCAGAAGCATTGCAGGCACTTAATGAAGGCCTGGGAGTACGAAGCAATAACACTTGAGTCTTCCATTTTTACTTATCTACTCACACTCTGCTCTTATCCCTTTAAAATGATGTTGGCTTTGGCCTTTAATATTTCGAGAGTAAGGAGTTTAAAAGAGGCCATACTCAGGCGCATCTCCAATTTTTCATCAACCAAACTAAGATCCCATGAGCCTGGAAAGAGCCAACCTGTTCGGTTTTGACTTTATATCTTCTACGGACTATGACAACCTTCTCTGGGACCTTGAGAACGGAGTGCATTTGGAAGAAGAAGACCTGCCGATTCTCATTACCCCCAATGTTGACCAAATTGTAAAATACCATAAGAGGGAGAATAGCAACCTAAGGCACCAAATGACCAGGGCCAAATACATACTCCCTGATGGACAGCCATTGGTATGGCTAAGTAAATTCAAAGCCAATAAGTTGAGAGCTCGGCTTACGGGTAGTGATTTTTTTTCGTTGTTGTGGAAGCATATTATTTCATCTGCCAAACGAACATCTTTTGTGTTGTCATCTAAGGACGTAGCGGCGGCCCTTAAGTCTGAGTATTCCAGAATTAGCCATTTTGTTCCCACATTTTACTCCGTAAGTAACCCGCAGGAGCATGCGATAATAGTGGACGCTGTGTTTACAATGGTGAAGGAAAACCAGTCTCAGTATTTAATTATAGGTCTTGGCTTTCCAAAGCAAGAGTATCTCGCCTTATCTCTTCTGGAACGCTGTAAGGACGAAGATGTGAAGCCTCCTTTAATGTTCCTGCTGGGGGCTTCAATGGAGTTTTACACTCGAGTAAAAAAACGTGCCCCCAAAATTTATCAAAAGATGGGGCTGGAGTTTTTACATAGAATCATATCAGAGCCAAAAAGAATGGTAAAGCGCTACCTATACGATGATCTTGCCTTTTTGCCTTTGGCATTTAAAGAACTTATTAGTGCTCGCTCAAAGAAATAACCTCCTTCAACGCATTTAAACCACTTATTCGGCCTCCGATTTTATTGCAAGTCCTGTAAACATGTATTTCATGAATAATCAACTATTGTTTCCTATTTCCGATGGTTGGGTTGCCCGGGAAGAAAAAGAGAACGCTCTACAACAACGTGCACGGGTGATATGGCTTACCGGGCCTAGTGGATCAGGCAAATCAACACTTGCCGCATTTCTGGAGAGAAAACTGTTTGCTCAAGGCTTTTTGACACAAGTACTTGACGGCGATAACATGCGTGTTGAATTAAGTCCAAACCTGGGCTTTTCTACTAGTGAAAGAGTCGAAAATGTAAGGAGAGCAGCAGTGGTTGCTAAGATGTTTAAAGAATGTGGAGTGATTACTATTTGCTCATTCATTAGTCCCAAAAGGATTATGAGAGCTACTGCTCGCGAAATTATAGGTGCCGATGACTTTTTGGAAGTTCATATAAACACGCCTATTGATACTTGTATAGAGCGCGATGTTAAGGGACTTTATGAAAGAGCCTTGTCTGAAAATGGAACTGACTTTACGGGGCTCCGATCGACGTATGAAGTATCAGAAAATCCTTTCGTCCTAGTTGATACAGAGCATACAAGCATTGAAGAGTCGGGAAACCTACTATATAGCAAGGTGCTCCCTTTTCTAATAAATCCAATAAATCGCTAAGAAACATGACCCATTTAGATGAAATAGAATCAGAAGCTGTTTACGCCATTCGGGAAGTAATGGCCCAGTTTGAAAATCCCGCATTACTTTTTAGTGGAGGAAAAGACTCAGTTGTTTGTTTTCATCTGGCGCGCAAAGCATTTTATCCTGAGCCCGTTCCTTTTCCCTTAGTGCATATTGATACAGGACACAATTTTCCTGAAACCATCGCCTTTAGAGACGAACAGGTTAAAAAGTATAAGGCCAGGTTGGTGGTTGGCTATGTTGAAGACAGCATACAGCAGGGGAAAGTGATAGAAGAGATTGGCGTTAATGCAAGTCGAAACCTCTTGCAAACCGTTACACTTCTGGATACAATAGAGCACTACCAATTTGATTGCTGTATTGGCGGAGCTAGAAGGGATGAAGAAAAGGCTCGGGCCAAAGAGCGTTTTTTTAGTCATAGAGATGAGTTTGGTCAGTGGGATCCTAAAAACCAGAGGCCTGAGCTGTGGAACTTGTTCAATACCAAAAAGAAGGATGGGGAACATTTTAGAGTGTTTCCAATTAGTAATTGGACAGAAATGGATGTATGGCAATACATCTTACAAGAGGGTATTGAGTTGCCTTCCATCTATTTCAGCCATGAGCGCAAAGTCTTTAATAGGAACGGAGTATTGTATTCCGTCAGCGAGCATATGGCCCGCACTCCAGATGAAACCTCAAGGAGCGAGTGGGTAAGATTCAGGACTATTGGAGATATGACCTGTACCGGAGCAGTGATGTCTGAGGCAGTTACTTTGGAAGAAGTAATAGATGAAGTATCTGTGTCCAGGAGTATGGAAAGAGGGAGTCGAATTGACGATCAAAGGTCAGAAGCTGCGATGGAGGACAGAAAGAAAGTAGGCTACTTTTAAGAAGGGACAAAATCAACAACCATTTCTCTCATTTAGACAATTCACAACAATGACAAATAACGTTCAGGAAAAGGGGCTTTTAAGGTTTTCAACGGCTGGCAGCGTTGACGATGGTAAGAGCACTCTGATAGGAAGGCTTTTATACGATAGTAAATCCGTTTTTGAAGACCAACTGGCTGCCATAAGCAAAACGGGAATGAAGAATGAAAGTGGGCAAGTCAATTTGGCACTGTTAACCGATGGTCTTAGAGCGGAGCGCGAGCAGGGGATTACCATAGATGTTGCCTACCGATATTTTGCCACTCCCCGAAGAAAGTTCATCATTGCAGATACTCCGGGTCACATTCAGTATACTAGAAATATGATAACCGGAGCAAGTACTTCACAGTTAAGTATAATTCTGGTGGATGCAAGAAAGGGTATCGTAGAGCAAACCAGACGGCACAGTTACATAGCATCACTCTTGGGAATGAAGCACATAGTATACTGCGTAAACAAAATGGACCTGGTTGACTACGAAGAAGGTGTCTTTGATCAGATTAGAACAGAGCTTGAGGACTTTACATCCAATCTCGATTGCGAAAGTGTTTTCTACGTACCCATAAGTGCCCTTATGGGCGACAACATTGTTACTGAATCAGCTCGAATGCCTTGGTATAAGGGGGACACTGTTTTACAAATACTTGAAAAAGCAGACGTAAACATTAATGAATCGCGAGACGGGGCCAGGCTGTCAGTTCAAACCAATGCCAAATCAAGTACGCGTAAAATGAGCCATTTTGGAAATTCCGGTAGGGTTGCCGGTGGTGTTTTTTCCAAAGGTGATGAAGTGCTGCTATTGCCCTATGAAGTACCTAGTAGGATTACCGCCATTACTTCTTGTAAGGGAGCAGTAGACAGGGTAGGAGATTTGGAGTCGTGTACGGTTCGTCTTGAGAATGATATTCGGTTGGAAAGAGGAGATATGATTGTACCACTAAAGGCCAAACCAAGAATTTCAACAGAGCATGAAGTAACTCTCTGCTGGATGAGCGAGAAGGCCATGGAAGAAGGCAAGAAATACATTGTGCAACACACTACCAGGGAAACTACGGCTGTAGTTGAACAGGTGAAGTATAAATTGGATATCAATACCCTGAATCGAATTGAGGGAAACAACATAGTGCGTATGAACGATATTGTTCATGTGCGCTTGTCAACCTTATTACCACTTTTTACTGATCCCTACCTACGTAATCAGAAGACTGGGAGTATCATTCTCGTAGATCGCGATAGCTATGAAACGGTGGGTGCGGGGATTGTATCAAAAACATCTTCCCAAGTGTAAAATACACTAGTCATACAGGCACGCATCCATTTGATTACCGCCTGTGTACTCAATAACAACCAACGAGTGTAACATGAAATTAAAAATCTACTTTTCCCTTTTGCTAACACTCAGCTCTGCGCCTTTATGGGCTCAGATTACTCTGAGTGTTGAAGATATGCCAAGCAAATTCCAGAAATACGTAATTGCCAATGTTAGAGCCAACGGGATCAAATTTGATGCTACTTCAGGTACATCAGATGCCTCCTGGGATTTATCAGGTGTCACCTACGCAGATAGTAATTTGGATACTACCGTACTCATTACTCCGGCAGATACAGAATATGAATCAGAATTCCCGGATGCCAATATTGTAATGGACAACAATGATATTGTGATGATGGCTCGTAAAACTGATAAGGGTATTGAATGGCTTGGAGGTATATTGGAAGACTGGGATACTACCAGAATCCTGAAGTTTACTGAGCCCTTTGAATATTTAAGCCTTCCACTGAAGTATGAGAACAAGCATGTGGATGAGTTTCAGTTTGAAATTCAAAATGTAATCAATACCAATTTTTCCATTGTGATTCAGCAAAATTTTAAGAGAAACTACAATGTAAACGGATATGGTTCTCTTAAAATGGGTGATGGCAATACCTATGATGTATTGCGCATTAAGGTGAGGGAAATAGACAGTAGTGTAAATACGATTAAGACCCCAATGGGAGAGCAGTCAATGACCAACCGCAACTTTTCTTATTACTACGAGTTTTGGGCCAATGGTTTTGGCCAGCCACTTGCCAGGGTTGAAGTTGATTCAGCTGACCATAGTGTTCCTACTCATATGGAAGTATTGGACCTGCAAAAGACAGTAGTGGGGCAGTTTGAACCAACCGGTGTAGAAGGATTGGTTATTTATCCTAACCCGGCAAACACTAGCCTCCGAATATTACATGAGCAGGAAATAGACCAAGTGAATTTCTTTGACCTGAGTTCACGCAGCCTCATCTCCTCACAACCTTATACTGGATCTGTAGACGTGTCTACATTGAGAAAGGGTTTCTACCTGGTAGAAGTAGTGGGAGCTGAAGGAGATGTGTTGGGTCGTCAAAAATGCTTAATCAACTAATCAGGCGAGGTATTCCTTTAGGCATAAACCACTTGATTTCATATATATCTGACGGTCGTATTTAGGAGTTATGCGGCCGTCTTTTTTTGTTATGGGCTAAAGAGGTTACCAAGATTGGATGCCTGCACAATTGCCTTTGTGTCTAAGCTTTCAATGTTTGTTTATCTTAGCCGGACTTAGTCATTGGCAATGATGAAAAAATTCCTCCTAACCATATGTTGTACGCTGGTACTTGGTATGCTGTATGCGCAGCTACCACCCCCTCCTGAGATGTATATTGGGCCTCGACTCAATAGTTTTTCAGTAGGTGAGCAAGACGAGCGTTATGAATCAACATTGCAAAAATTACCATCTATTGGGCTTGCCGGTGGAGTGCATTTTCCTGCAGCACACAGACTCAACTTGCCAATTTATATGGGCATAGAAGCAAGCATACTAAGGCAAAATGTCTTCCATGTATTTACTGGTGAAAGTCTTGTTCGCACAGCTGACTATCGCTTTCAGCAGCTAAACCTTGTAGTTCCTGTTAAGTTTTATTTTCTCAACCGGGATAAAGACCCATTAAAAGTATATGTACAAGGCGGTTTGAGTTTCCAGTTGCTGAATTATGCGGCTGGTTATACTGAGACTATTGCTCAGGTTGAAATTGAGCCTGGGGTATTCAAAGAACAAACTGAATTGAAGACTCTTGATAGAAAAGTGAATGCCTTTAGATTTACTTCAGTACCAGTAGAAGGAGGGCTCATCTTTTACCCTGGAAAAGGACCTTATGGCTTTGGGCTTTCTGGTGGCCTTTTTCTTACAGAGCTTACTACAAAATCATCCGGCTTAGGCTATACCAATGCCTGGGTGTCAGCAAGTTTCAATATGCGCTTTACAGGAAGCGGCAATTTTGGATTTTAGACCATTATGGTTGGAAGTTGGCGCTGCCAAACAGTACTGAAAAGCGCTCACACCATATGATCGCAAAGGGGTAGTCATGAACATCTACATTGGAGGGGATTTCATAATTGAAGGTTCCTGAGGTAGATTTCAAATCGCCCAGATCAACAAAGTTTTTGGGATTTTCTTCTTGCGACAGATATACTTTAAGTGCAGGACCATTATCTGTTTTGAAGTCCTTTAGTTCCAAAAAGTAGCTGTCATTAATTTTAAGAATGCGTGCTTGTCCTGATGTAGGATGCACTCGATCTTCAAAGTCTGCCAACAACATCATTTTTGTACTGTCATTAATTGTACTATCTGTTATACCTGAGGTTGGAAGTTCTTCTTCCAAAGGTTCATCCTTTTGACAAGAAGCTAAAAAGAGAAATAGTGCTAAGGGAATTAATGCGTACTTCATGGTTGCTGATTTAGAAGAGATACGTTTCTGGATAATTTAGCGTTCCAGCCAACGGAAGCTCTCGGGTTTAAAAAAGGTAAAAAGGGGCCTGGGCCAGATAGCGCAAGGCCCCTTGGGTATGGAATTGTTATGCTAAAGTTTCTTCTAGAGTAGGTGCTACAGGAAAATCAATCTCAAAACCGATGAGGTTGTGAATGAGGTTACTCACCGTTTTGTCACCAATCACGATCATTACGTCAATCATATTGGCTTCGGTATAGCCGGCATTTAAGAAAGCCTCAAGTTCTTCTTTGGCTACCTTACCTCTGCTTGCTACCACGCTGTGAGTGAATTTGGCCAATGCGTCCAGTTTGGGGTCAAAATTGGCTTCTCCGCCTCTTATTTCCAGTACTTGTTCATCTGTAAAGCCATTCATTTTTCCAATGGCGGTGTGGGCACTCTGGCAATAGCGACAGCCGTTAATCTGGCTGGTTACTAAGTTTACTATTTCGCGTTCTTTTGCTCTGAGTGTACTTTTCCTATTTTGAAAAGCCAGATAGTCACCAAGTGCAGTGTCATTCTTAGCGAAGTAGGCGTATAGGTTAGGAACAAAGCCAATGTTCTTTTCCAGGTTTTCGAAAATGGCTTGGTTGTTTGCGCTAACTTCAGTTTTAGTAGGTACGTTGTATGTGCTCATTGTTTTATTGTTTTTTGATGGTTCAAAGATTCAATGAGCTATACCCCTTTGTAGTGTCAGTATTTCCCTAGTGATTGTCGATTTTTCCCATGTTGCTTTTTTCTTGTCTAAACTGTGTGGGAGTACCTCCGGTCACCTTTTTAAAGAGCTTGTTAAACTGTGCTGCATCTTCAAAACCAAGCTCGTAGGCAATTTCTTTAGAAGTCTTGTTGGTATAATGCAAAAGCCGTCGAGCTTCCAATACGATACGTCCATGGATTACAGCGAGTGGACTTTGCTCAGCATATTGACCAAAGAGGTTGCTGAGAGTTTTTGGTGATTTAAAAAGGGCGTCCGCGTAGTCCTGTACTTTGTGCCATTGTCTAAAATTCCTTTCTACAAGAGCGTTGAAGTTCCGGATAGTATCTGTTTGTGAATTGTCCAGTTTGTTGCGTTCCAGAATCTGGTCTTTTGCGATGCGTGCGCACTTAATAATCAAACGTTTGAGCAGCACCCGTATCATTTCGGCCTGTATGCTGTCTTCAGTTTCCATTTCGTCAATAAAAACCTGATGCAGTAAAGCAAACTTCTTCTGTTCTTTTTGATCCAGGTCCAATAAGGGCCCAGGGAGGGCTCCATTAAACAATAATCCATTGCAACTTGCCTCTGCATCGTGTAGTTCTACACAGTAAAACTGCTTGTTGAACAAGTAGGCGCTATGGGCTCCAGTACTCTTATGGATTTTGAGATCACTTCCCGGGCTCATGCAATATACCTGATGTGCTTTCAGGCATACGTCATTGCCGTCTATATTCATTTCCGTAAAACCTTCCCATTGCACTACAATGGCATAGTAGTTCAGCTGAGTAGATTGTGTACCAGTTTTTATGTAGTCCCAGTTTTTTAAACCAAAGTATCCCGATGTTGTCTTATCAGTGATTTGCATGAAGCGAAAACCAAAAAGTCCACGGAAGGGTTCGCAAGAGCCACGTGTAGTGAGCGTGCACGAACCAAATATGTGCGGATTAACTTTTAATTAGATGACATTTGACCTGTGGAGCGACACTTCCAGCGTTATTTGCATTAACCTTAGTATAGCATCAATTGTTTGGTGAGATGGATGTAGAATGAGATATTCAAAGTACATAGCGGGGTATCTTAAGCTGGCGGATATAGTCACGGCATTTATTGCCATGTACTTTGCCATGTTGTTGCGTTTTGGGTCGGTTCAAAAACTTTACGATCAACGTTACTTTGTTACGTTTTTGGGGCTGATTCTGTCCTGGCTGTTTTTGGCACGCATCAATAAACTATACCGTTTCACAAGGTTTACTCCATGGCATAAAATTGGGTTGAACTATGCTAAAACTGCTGGAATGCAGTTGCTTTTGCTTTTGGCCGCCAGTACTGTGGTGAAAGCACACTTTCTGTCAAGAGAACTCGTACTCTATTATTTCTTAATCCTTGCATTTTGTCACCAGCTGTCTAACTATGCCTTTCACAGGTTTTTGATTTACATTAGGAAAAAAGGGCAGAACTATAGGACAGTGGCTGTTTTGGGAAATACTACGGCATCCAGAGATTTTGTTTCAGACGTGCTGTTGAAGCCAGAATATGGGTTCAGGTTCAAAGGCTTTTTTCAGAAAGCCGAACATGAAGATGTTGACTCGTGGAGCAATTTTAAAAAGCTGGAAGAAGAACAGCATATTGATCAGTTGTTCTGTACCCTTACTGAACTCCAAAAACTGGGGGTAGACGAAGTACTGGATTTTTGTGCGCGCAAGAGAATACGTGTTCGTTTTTTAAGCGAGGTAATGAACCATCTTAGGAAAAGAGAAAACGCTCGCCTGGAAATTGCCCATACCTATGCGGTGCCCATGGTAGTACTTAGACCTGAGCCTTTGAACAGGTTTCAGAACCGTGCAGTAAAAAGGGGGTTCGATCTGACAATAGCAGCAATATTGCTTATTACCCTATTTTCCTGGCTGTATCCTTTATGTGCTCTCCTAATTAAACTATCGTCCAAAGGGCCTGTATTTTTTAGACAAAGAAGAAAGGGAATTGATGGAAAAGAGTTTGACTGTATCAAGTTTAGAACCATGCATCTGAACACTAGGGATGTACAGGCAACAGCGGGTGATCCCAGAATTTTTGGTGTTGGAAATATTCTGAGAAAATTGCATATAGACGAAATCCCGCAATTGCTTAACGTATTGAAAGGAGAAATGTCTTTGGTAGGGCCCAGACCACACCCGGTGTGGTTGGATGAAGTGTACAAGGAAGAATTATCAAACTACTCCATACGGCATTTTGTAAAACCCGGAATTACCGGACTTGCACAGTCAAAAGGTTATCACGGTGAAACAAAACAGTTTGACCTAATGAAGCGACGTGTTGATTTTGACTTGCACTATATACAGAACTGGTCTATTTGGCTGGATATTGATATTCTCGCGAGTACATTAAAGAATGTTCTGTTAGGTAAACCAGAGGTAAAGTAGATGCAGGAACAACCTTCCTTTAAAGGCCCCTTGTTTATAGTTGGCAATTCCAGAAGTGGAACTACTCTTTTAATGCGCGCTTTTAATTGCCATCCTGACGTTCATGCAGTAAATGAGCCTCATTTTTGGGAGCGTTTGTATTTGCCTGAAGAAGAGAGTGTTGTTTTGAGCGGAGAGGATAGGATGCATCTGATGAACCGCTTAATTTGCTCGCAAAGGCAGTCTTTTCAGCGTGAGGAGAATATAGAACAATATCAGGGTGAGTCAGAGCGGGCATTGAAGCATGCTGGTTTAGAGGTAAGAAACAAACTGGATGTATATGAGGCATTCTTGTATCATGAAGTGGCTCAAACGGGCAAGCGGATACCCTGTGAAAAGACGCCAAGAAACGTATTCTATATTTCTGAGATTTTAGAGCGTTTTAGTGATGCTCATGTGCTGGTAATGGTAAGAGATCCGCGGTCGGTACTTCTTTCGCAAAAAAATAAATGGAAGAGAAGAAAATTGGGATCAGTAGGTTTTCCAATAAAAGAACAAATAAGGCTTAGGCTCAACTACCACCCCGTAGTAATGTCAAAACTATGGACGGCAGGCATTGAAGCGGGCTTAAAGCATGCTGATGGCAGGGTACACCAGGTAAAATTTGAAGACTTTGTAAACCGTCCAAAGGAAGTGCTGCAGCCATTGTGCAGGGCTATTGGTATTCCCTATAGTGATTCTATGCTCAATGTGCCTCAGGCGGGTTCATCAGTTGAAAGAGATGCCGAAGGTAAAACGGGGTTTAGAAGTAAAGACTCGGATATTTGGCGGACACAATTGAATGGGACTGAGATTGCCATTTCGGACAAGATGACTGCTACAGCACGAAAGCAAATAGGTTACCCAGACGCCGAGGTGAGAGGAAATCAATTGACAATAGGCCTTTATTACCTGTGGTTGCCATTTAAGATGTCATTGGCACTCTTTCTAAACCTGGGCCGGTACAGAAACCTTTTTAAGACTATCAAAAGCCGACTCTAGTGAAACGGATTGAAATGTTTGGTTGTAAGATGGTGTCCACCAATAGCTTTGATGCCATAGCAGATGAACTGGAAGCTTATAGATACGATGCTGAATCAACTATGCTTCCCTTCGTTTACACCCCAAACAGCTACAACCTGGTGTTGTTTCATCGTGGCTACCATTCTCTGTTTGAAGAATTGAAAAAAAGTGCATTTATTCTTCCTGATGGTTATCCGTTGGTATTGGCTTCCCGCATGAAGAAAACACCTCTTGAAGCAAGGTTGACCGGAGCAGATTTGTTCAACGTGCTTTGGAAAAGAATTGTTGAGGAGCAAAAACAGTCGGTACTTTTTATTACCTCCACCAGAGAAGTGGGCGCTGCTCTGCAAAAGGAGTATGCCAAAGCCAATTATTGGGCTCCGCCATTCTTTACCATGGATAGTATCGTATCACTGGAGTCTGTGATTGCTAAAATCTACGACAACATAATTCGTCAGAAACCAAAGTACGTTTTCATGGGAATTGGGGACCCAAAACAACAGTATGTGGGGCTGGAGGTGTTTAAACGCTTAAAGAAGCAAGGAGAGCACATTCCTGTTTTTCTATTTCTGGGAGCTTCCTTTGAGTTCCATCTCAACCTGCGCAAACGGGCGCCTTTGCTTATGCGCAATCTGGGTTTTGAATGGCTTTATCGCTTTATAAACGAGCCCAGGAAATTGTTCTACAGGTACTTTGTGTTAGGATGGTTGTTTATCCCCCTTATGCTAAAGGAAGCCTACGGCCGACCGGATTAAGGTCTTATTGAATAAGGAGTTTGGCTTTTCTCGTTTGTCCGGTGGATACTTCATGAAGTAATATCTGGTAATATCCCTTGCTCATTTCTGGCAATTCCATCATTTTATAAAAGACAGGTTCAAAGAGTTCGTCAACAATTCGTTGACCCGAGCGATCTAGTATTTCAATGCGGTTGAAAGCCGTATGATTATAAACACTAAAACTACCCTTACTTGGGTTGGGGTATATCTGAACATCTTCAAATATGGGAACCAGACGCAGTTGGAAGCCTCTATAGAGTTTAGCATCTTCATTAACCACTTGAGCCTTCATGCTATGTGTTTTAAATCCATTTTCAGGATGCAGTGTATTGTCAAAGCCTCCTGCATGAGATATCAGGGTACTATCACTACTTGTCCAGAAGATGGATGAGCCATAAGGGCCCGTTTGCGGCAGCACAAAACTTTGTGTTACCCGTTGCTGAAAGTCGTTTTCAGCGTAAAGAATTTCTATTGCAGCTCTATCCGCATGAGCCTTTTCAATAGCTGTGGCTGGTGGCCTTACCTCAATGCGAAAATAGAATGTATTGCTCTTGCTACCGTTAGTATCTGTAATGTAGATAGGAACCTCAAGTAAGCCCTCAAATCCTATATCAGGTCGAATCTGGTTTTTATTTCGTTTGTAATGATATCCATTAAGCGCAAAGACTGAAAAACCGTGCGGGAACGAGTCATTTCTATCAATAACCAGATCCAAGTCTTCCAATTTAATGGTATAGGAATGGTTTATAGCAATGCTTATTTTGTCTTGAGTAAGGATGTATGGATCATTCTTCCGGTATTTTTTTGAAGGAGGGGCTATGTTATTCTTACTCTCATTGCTAGTGCCGGGAGGAAGACTTTCTTTCCAACCTTCCGATAGTATACCGGCATGTGATTTCACCACATGTGCCATGTTGGACTCTCCGGCTATGTTTTTGGTCTCGTATGGGTCGGTTTTATGGTCGTATAACTCACGGGCAACTACCTTGTTGCTTTCCTTATTTCTCCACTCTACATAACGGTATTCAGTTGTTCTCACTGCAAACCCCTCTAGGTTCTTGTCCACGGCAGCTCTTGGGTATTGAGAGAATACTGCCTTTTTCCAGGGAGTATTCGGGTCTTCCATCAAAGCTTTGAAACTGTGCCCCTCAATATGTGATGGAATAGGAATGTCTACAAGATCACACAAAGTAGGAAATACATCTACAGCTTCTACCAATTGCACTCTTGAACCAGTAAGGCCGCTATAATTAGATATGATAAGTGGAATTTTTGTGGCCCTCTCATAATTGGTAGATTTACCCCACATGCCATTGTCGCCCAGGTGCCAGCCGTGGTCGGACATGAGCACAATGACGGTGTTTTCATAGAGCCCGTTTTCCTTTAAAGAAGAAACCAAAAGGCCTATTTGTGCATCGATGTAACTGACACAGGCAAAATAACCATGTCGGAGTTCGCGAGCATAGGCTTCGGACAATTGTTGTCCATTTTCATCGCTCTCGCCGGCATAGTTCCGCAAGGCAGTATGGGCCAAAACAAATTCAGGACTGTTTTTAGGCTTTTCCCTGGCTGGGCTTAGTGGAATACGTTCCCTGTCATAAAGATCCCAGTACTTTTTTGGAGCAGCGAAAGGAAGGTGTGGTTTATGATAGCCAACAGCCATGAAAAAGGGATTGCCTTTTTGGGCAATGCGCTTCATTTCAGCACTTGCATTTTTTGTGATCAGCCCATCCCTATAGGCGGTATCGTGTACTATTGCACTTTCAGTGGCTGCTTTCTTTTTTCTGGTAGAATCAAGGTTTTCAGGGAGGGCGTACTTAAGTGTGCCAGAGGGTTTATAAGCCTTACGTGATATGTCCTTGTTCTTTTTATCCTTGTAGCCTCCATGATGTACTTTGCCCCAGGTACTGGAGTGATAGCCCGACTGATAAAAGTGCTTTTGCAATGTTGGATTCCAGTAAAGAAATTCATTTACATAATAGCTGCTATACGGATAGTCAGTTCCCGTTGAATTGGGTCTGGCCGCTGATAAGAAGCTGGCTCTTGATGCAGGGCACACGGCTTGTTGTACATGTGCGTTTTCAAATAGAATGCCATTTTTTGCAAGAGAATCGATGTTTGGCGTGTACATGTGTTCCTGACCATAGCATTTCAACTCAGGGCGTAAATCGTCTACAATGATCAATAGAACATTCTTTTGCTGGGCCTTGCAGGTAATATGAAACAAAAGCATGACCATTACCAGCCAGCAGCACCTTCTTATGGTTTTAAAGTTGTTCAATGGCATTATGCAGGTTTTTCAGGTGTTGTAGCCAAGTGTATTTTTCCTTTGCCAGCAGTCGTGAATTTACCGAGATGCGCTCCCAATCCTTCTGATTTCCCATCAAATTGAGAATTTTTTCGCCTAGCAGGTTTGCATCATCTTCAACAAGCGCATGTTCGTTGTCAAAGGCGTCAATACTTTCCATTCCTATACCAGTAGTGGCAACAGGCAGTCCTCTATAAAATGCGTCCAGTATTTTTACTTTCATACCGCTTCCAAAACGTAATGGAACCATGAAAAGACGCGCTTTTTGATAATAAGGTTCTAAATCCGGCACAAAGCCGGTAACTCGCACCTGATTGTCGTTATTTGCCCATTGTAGCAGGCGTTCATCAGGATTTTTTCCAATAATGACAAACTCCAGAGTGGAGTTGTTAGCTGTAAGTTGTGGCCATACGTTTCTTTTAAACCAAAGCAGTCCGTCAACATTGGCTTCCCAGGTAAGAGTGCCCACATACATCAATGTATTCTCGGTTTCAGCATAATTTAGGTTTGGAAGGTTCAGAAGATGGTCGTTTCCTAAATGGTAGGTAGGTATAAATGGAGCTGCCTGTGCTGTTTTCAGGTAGTTTATGTCGGCCGGTGCAGCCAGAACTAAATCTGCTTTTTGTGCATAGAGCTTTTCTTTTTGTTCAATTCGCTTTGACTCTAATCGAATAAGCTGCCTCTTCAATACATTGGAAGTAATGGCTGCATAACGATGCCATATTTGACCCTCAGCATTGTGGGTATGTAGTACCACTTTCGTTGAGAGGGTAGGAGGTAGGTATTGAAATACTTCGTAGTGGTCTATGAAAACAATGTCGGCTTCATTTAAAACTTCCTGTATGTCGTTATAGAGCCTTTTATTGAAGCTGCGCCATTCGTTCATGGTTTTGCCATGCAGCATGCTTTGCAGCCAGTTGAAAGCGTTTCGCTCTATCTGAGTTTGCCTGGCTAGTATGGTGAGGTTGGGAAGCATATGTTGCAGTTCTCCAATGTGCTCGGCATCGTCAAACTTCAAAGGACAGGCAAGTGTTGTCTGGTAATGATTTGAAAAATATTCCAGAAGCTTAAAACTCTTGATAACACCTCCTGAAAGCGGAGGGAAGGGCAGCTGACTACTAATGAATAAGAGTTTCTTTCTTACTGCTTCCAATGATCAAGGTTTTTGTTGAGAAGAGCTTCCAACCTGACAATTTCGTCACGGTAATACTCCAGAAGATACGCTCGTTCTTCATACTGCAGTTTTGGTAGACCTTTTTGTGTATATACCAGTTTTGCAAGTTGCTGACGAATACTTCTTGGGAATATGCCCTTTAGAAATGAAACAACTCCTAGTTGGGTAAGTAGGAAGTTGAGTTTGCCTAATCTTGGTTTTCCGGCCTGATTTAGCTTCACACTCGTATCAATAGCAATGGAAGGAATACCAAGGAACTCAAACAAATCAGTGAAGAAACTCTGGCTATCGTTCTTCAGGTCGTCGAAGAATAGGACTTTTATCTGCTCCTTTGGAAATGCTTCAAAAAAGCGGCTTAGCTGTTGGGCGTATTGTCCTAGTTCATGGTATTGGTGTGAAACGCCCCATCCGCGCTTGGCAAGGGCCAGGTCTGTCTTAATCTCAGTTATAAAATCGGGTTCGCTTGTTTTTCCCTCCTTTATATTCATTAGGTATTGTGAGAAAGCCCGTTCGGTAGGGTTGCGCAACACGGCAATAATTTTAGTCTCAGAATTGTGTGCTCTGATGGCTTTTGCGCTGGAAGGGCATATAAGGTAAGAATTGCAGACTTCTCCAAGCAAGGCCTTTTTGGGAGCGTCTTCAAACAATGCATTGTATGTTCGGAGATCAGGTACATGGGCTATATGCTTTTCCACCAAAGGGCGCTGTCTCAGGTATTTGTCAAAGTCAATGGCTATGTCAAAGCCATAGTCTTTTCTAAAATGTGCAAACTGCATGTCTGCCTTAGAAAAGAAGTTGGTTTCCTTTATAGGGCTCAAGTAGATTTCCGGATGTTGATCCAGATAGGCATGGAGAGAAGTGGTTCCAGCTTTTACGGCACCTACAACAAGAAAATCAGGAACTATCTGAGTGTTTTCCAATACAGTTTTCTTATTCCATGAACAATGGGGAAAAGAGATTTAGATAAGGAAGATGCCTCCTTGTATTTCCAGTCGGAAGGGAAGCGGAAATCCCACTTCTCCATAAAACCGCTGAAAACATTGACCGCTCTCCGCTGCATAGCATCACCCTTGTAGTACTCCCAAAAGCTCCCGTCTTTTCCTGAAGTCTTGTTCTTTTTGGGCAAGTCTCTTACGGATTTTATATCCAGGCGTTTCAATACCTGCTGAAAGTCTTCATTCAGTTGGTCAAAACGAACGATGTAGTCCATTTTATGATGCCATACCATACTCCAGTTGCTATAGGGGAGTGCGTAGTAGCGTTTGAAATACTGTTGGAAACTGGCCTCCTTGTTTATGATGAAATTGTACCGGGCCTTGTCTCTTATTCGGTTTAGTCTGCGTCTAAACTTGCCAAGCTTCTTTTTCTTTAATGGCCTTGAAAACTTCTGATTGTGGTCAGTTTTGTATTTATAGTATCTGCTCACTGCCTCGTCCAACGGATTCCGAAGCCCTGAGAACATGAAATACTTCTTTTCTTCCTCGGTAGCAATTCTCCAAAAGTCTTTTGGACTGGCATGTTTTGCCAATATTTTCTGGCCGTCGTAGTGCTCCATAAGCTCTCTTGCAATGGCGGTACTTCCCGTCATTGGGAGCTCTATGAAAATGTATTTGTATTTGTGACTGATAATCACTGAATGTCTCTTTTTTATGTATAAATAAGTGCTTTATGAATAGCAGGTTGTTTTAGGACAGCACCTTCCAGTAGATGCTCTTAAGCCCGTGTACAATTGGAAACAGAAGTTTAGAGAAGACCGATGGTTCTTTGACCGCCCATTCTGAGGGCAATGCGTATTCCCATTTTTTCATGAAAACACCAAATATGTTCACGGCTCGCCTTTGCAGGGAATCTGACGGATAATGTTCCCAAAAGTCTCCCTTTTTATTTGAAGTTTGATTTTCCTTAGGCAATGGCCTCTTAGCTTCAATGCCTAGCTTTTGTAACACTGTTGCGAAGCCTGCATCCAGTTCTTCAAATCGTATAATATAGTCCATTTGGCTGTGCCATTCTAAACTCCAATTGCTATACGGAAGCTTGTAATACCGCTCAAAGTACTCTTGAAAACTAGCATTGTTTTTAACAATGAAATTGTAACGTGACTTATTTTTAGAACGATTGAGGAGACGCCTGAGCATGCCAAACTTCCTGGGCTTGGCCTTTCCGGAGTAGTTTTGCTTATGGTCGCTTTTGTATTTGTAATAGTGACTTACTATTTGATCCAGAGGGTTTCTAATGCCGGAAAACATGAAGTATTTCTTCTCTTCTTCACTGGCAATTTTCATGAAGTCTTTAGGACTTGAGTGCTTTGCCAGCAACTGCTTGCCATCATAAAAGGCCTCAAGTTCAGCCGCTATTGCCGTACTGCCGGTCATCGGCAATTCAAAGAATACGTATTTGTACCTGTGGCTAATGATCACTTTGAAGACTTAATGTGCAGTATTTGAAAGGGGACCAATCCACTTTCTTTAAAGGTGTAATTCACTTGTTCCCGCTTGATTTGTGTTGCTTCATTTTCAGCCCCTGTTACAGGACCGTTGCCCGAATAACCATTTTCGAAGCTCAACGTAGTGCAGTTGTTCCTTTTGAAATTGGTCATAGTTCTGTCTACTTTTCCAAGGCTGTCGCCCGCTATTATTAAGTGTTGAGGGCCAGCACTGCCATAGTAGTTTATTTCGCGAATTCCTTCACGTTTCTGAGTGCTGATTGAATCAAGCATATCGTAGCAGTCTTCAAGTTGCGCAAACATAAAATGTGCGGCTCTGCGTTGTACCGCACAATCGTTTCTTTCAGATTTTTTTACTTCACTGAACATGGTATTCCCAGCTCCTCCCTTGCCACCGCTTAGGTTATGATAGGTCAAGAGCATATCGGTGCCACTACGCTGACTAAAGTCAAAACTTCTGTTCATGAAATCCGTAATAAAAGATGCCTGTAGAAAAGAGTTGCCATAGGCGTCATTGGCGTTTCGAATGTTCCATTCCGTTATCCAGATGGACTTTTCTGGAAACTGATCAGTAAAGATCTGATAGATACTCACAAGGTCTGTTTTCACAAAGCGCTGTAACTTTTTCTTAGCACAAGCGTAGTTGTCGGCCATGTCTTCGTCCTTACACTTCACTCTTGGGTAGATGTGTGTGATGACAGCATCATAGCCTTTTTGGGAAGCTAGATAAGTGTTCCAGTCACCATATTTTGCCTCTTTAGAGCTACTTGTTTCCTTATGCCAGGTGGTAGGGGCAAGTACTACACCTGTTGGAATTTCAGGGTGTTTTTTATTGATTGCATCCTTGAAGGGGATAATGCTCTGCCAGTAGCTTTCACCTGAAGCAATTCTATTCTCATAGGCTTTCATGTACAACTCATTGCCCAGCTCAATGCCTTTGATCTCAATACCCGCTTTCTGAAAGGTTTCAATCATGAATAGGCATTCTTCTACGGTGCCCGTGTACACATTAGCCACAAGTATTACGGCCGTTTTACTTCCTTCTATGTATTCAATGAAAGAGTGCAGGAAATTCTCAGTATCTGGAGCCAGCTTTTCTTGCTTTGCCAGTTGTTTGCTCATAAGGCCATCAATTTGCCTTCCTTTAATCAAGTCAATGTCCTTTTGTAAAAAGCCATATCCAGGGCCATCAGGATGGTAAAAGTTGGCAATGGTGCCTCCTGGAAAGCGTAGTAGCTTAGGGCTTATTTCCCGATAAATTTCATTGAAGCAGGTTTCGTTTTTGTGAGTCTCAAGCAGGTACGGAAAGCCTACAGCTGAGTATCCAAAACTGAAATCGGTACTTGCTGTTTTAGCAGGGATGGCAGCGGCTGTTTCATTGGGTAAGGGCTCATGCAATACAGGTTTGGGCCTGGAGCATTGTGTAGCCCCTAAAATGAGAAATGCCAGGGGGAGCATATTATAGAGCTTCATTCAATTCCTGTTTAGAGCGATAAAAGATAAAATAGATGGGCACCAGAAATGTAAGACTCACAGCCGAACGCAATACCACCCTTCCATCTGTTAAAGAGTTGAGAAGGAATTGTATCAGAAAGAACATACAAGCAGTTAAAAAGACCACATGTTCGGTTTTTAGAGCAGTTCGGTATCGGAGTAATAAAACGACTTGATAAAACACAAGAAGGACTCCAAGAATGCCGTATAGAAATAAGACTCCAAGTATCCCAACATCAGCTGGGTAAAAATGTCCGTATATAGCATTGAAACCACCATTGAAGCGTTTACTTAAGGTGCCTTGTCCAAAAATGGGGGATGCCAGGAAGCCGTCGGCTGCAATTTGGGCTTCTGAAATTCGAATACTTCCGTTTCCCTTAATTTGTTCCTCGGCTCCCAGGTTCATCACTACTTCAATACTGTTGGTGTACAGTTGGTTCATTTTGGGGATGAAATCATTTGAGAAGAAGTAGGTGCCGCTTAGAAAAATGATGCCTATGGCTGTCATTACTGCCACGGTATAAAATCCACGTTTAAATGTGATGTTCTTTGCAATAAGTATGGCTAACCCCACTATGGTAGTGAGTACAATAGTCCTGTCTTGCCTAATAAGTGCCAGGTAACCAAAAAAGAGCATGAAATAGATGGCATGGACTTTATTGAGATTCTTTAACAGCGAAGTGAAATAGTAGAAGGTACCGAATATGATCAGTGTCATATTGAACCTGAACAGGTAACCACCCTTTAGGGGATTGTAGCCCACAAAACCAGTTGTTTTAAAGGGAACCGGATTTACTGTAAGGTTTACGAGAATGTATGAGAGCAGGCAGAACCAGCTGAGACCTATGAGCACACGCTTTAAATTATCGATTGTGATCCATCCTTTTTTTAGCGCATTGAATAGAAATAGGGCTGAAAGGCATAAGAAGAAATCTCTTTGTGCCAGCAGGCCATACCACAGAGGCTGGCTATAGAAGTAGGCAGCCGTGAAGGCTCCTGCAAAGGGTACTACGCACAATACCAATAGATAGCTTTCAAAACGACTAATAGTCTTGGAAAAGGCCTTTTGAACCAGAAATATTCCAAGCCCCAATACAAGAAGTACTTCAAACCCTGCTTCTAGCCCCAGCACTACTTTTTCAATAGGGGTTCTTAGCAGGATTCGGAGGCTTAGCAAAAGATAAACCGCCAGCACAATCTCTTTTATATAGGTTTTAATATTCAAGGAGTCCAGTAAGTGATTTTGCGCTGCAAAACCTTTTCCAACTGCTCAATATCGTCAGCAAAATAGTTGTTGAGCATTGCTCGGGTTTCAGGAAACATGTCGTCTGATTTACCAAGGTTCTTGTTCTTGAACCATTCCCTTACCCCTTTCCTTTTTTCTTCAGGAACTATAGCTCTGAATAAAGGACGCAAACCATGTTTTATGGGGTTGGGTCTAGTAACAAGCCCTTGCAAGGCCTTACTTTTTGGTTTGCCTGAAGCGTTTGTCCGAGCATGTGAAAAGGGTTCTATCGGAAGCTCAAGAAAGTCGAATAACTCTTTATAAAAGTCATCAGGAGTTTGAACCATTTGTTCAAAGAACAGAAACTTTACCCGGCTAAAATTTTTAAGATAGGCTTCTGCGGCCAAGGCATATTTGCTAAGCTCCTGGTAGTGCCACATAAAGCTGAAACCGTTGGAAATCCTGCTTTTTTCAGCCTTTAGAGCTTCTTCAAAGCTGAGCGATTCCATTGCGTTCTTTACGAAGTGCATGTATCCGCTATAACACCGACTCACGGGATGCCTTAACAATACAATGATTTTTGGATCTCCAGCTGTTTTCTTAATTCGGGGAATGGCATGTAGGTAGTCATAAAAGTAACCTGTGCCCACTTCTCCGCTTATATGGTCTTTAGGACAATTGGAAAAGAGAGCGGCATAGTTTTCTTTGGTTCTTACAAGTCCTTTATAAGGGTTGTTTATTTCGCCTTTGCCAAGCTGGAGTAGCTCGATCCTATTAAAATAAAAGCTCTCTTTTTCAGGTAAAAAAAGCTTTGAGTGTTGTTTGAGAACTTCATATAAATGAGTAGTTCCTGCCTTGGCAACACCTGCTACCAGAAAATCAGGAAACTGAGCTGTATGTGTTGTACTTATAACCAATTGCTCAAATCTCTTTGTAATAGATCTTGTAGCCTTAAAACATCTTCCTTGAATTCAGGAACCAGCTTTTCTCTGGTTTCTGGTGCCATATGTATGGGCTTTACGTTCATCGCCGTGGCCCGCATCTTCATTTTTTGAAAACTATGCACTGCACTTTGAGGCACCTTCGACTTGATAAAGTCTTTGAACCTAGTAGGCTTGCTACGCATCAATCGCCCTAGCAATTTGCTTTTTGGAGCACCAGATACATTGAGTACCTCATTTTTACTTGCTTCTATAACTCCTCCCAAGCCTGTAAAATCTATAAGTTCCCTGGAAAGCTGTTCCGTGTTCTTCAAGTCCTCTTGCAAGAAGACCTTCACAGTAGGAAATGCCTTTACATACTGACTCACGCGTTCTGCATAGAGTGAAAAGCCCAGGTAGTCGTATCCTGACCTTCGATGTATTCTTGACGCTACAATTTCAGGAGCTATGGCTTCTTCGAAAGAAAGTTCTTCATTCCCGTTTCGAAGCATCATTTTGTAATGAGAGAAAGCCCTGTCAACAGGATTTCTTAATATGATAATGTACTTTTTTTGACGAGCAATGTCAGGCCCAAATACCTTGTTGAAATTGGAAATTGCCCGTTCGCTATGAGTGAGGTTGGCCACTGAAGCGTCTAGTGCTACATGTCCTGTGGGTTTGTCTTTATACAGTGCTATATAGTCTTCAAGTTTTGTTACCTGATAAGGGCGTATTTCTGAAGGAATGTCATCCTGAGCACAATTGTAAAAGGCAAAGAATCCCGGTTCTTTGCGCGGCATATATATATCAGGATGCTTAGAGAGTAGGTAAGCCAAAGTTGTAGTGCCACTTTTGGCGGCTCCTACAATAAATATTTCAGGTAGATTCTCCAGCATATTATCGGGTCAAAAGTTTTTGTAGGATGGATGTTTTGATGTTATGAATACGTTTGACCAAAACCACGGCACTTAGATTAAAAACCAGTAACGAAACAAGGCTGGCAATGGCGGCACCTTCAATCCCAATTTTTGGAATGAGCAAGGCGTTCAGTACCACATTTGATAGTGTGGCAACAAGGGCAATTTTTGTCATTACTTTTTGGTGGTCGGTCATATTGAGAATAAAGGGACTGTTGCCCAATATGGCGTGCATGAAACGTGCGGCCAGCAGCCAATAGAATGTATTCATGGTGGCAAATAGTAAATGACTATCTGCTCCAAAAAAGTTGAGAATGGGCTTTGTGCAGAGCAGGAGTAGTAAAGCCATAACTACAGTAGCGCCGGTAACCAGCAGGTTGCTTTTTAAGGCCATACGCTCCAGACCTTTCCAGTTTTTATTGACGTAAAACTTTGAGATTTTCGGTAGGAAAATGCTTTCAACACCGGTCACGGCAATTGCCGTAAAACGTACCACTTTGACAAATATATTGTACACACCAACTTCTTCTTCTCCTATATAAGCCGCTATCATGAGTGTATCTATCTGCCCCATTAAAAGGTATAGGGACGAGGTGATGAGCAAGGGAATGGCTAGTTTGAATAAGGCTCGGCTGGAAACGCCGTGCTTTACTGAAAGGCTAAACTTTCCATACTTCATCCAAAGTATAAAGCTCAACACACAAGTGATTGCAATAGCTGAGAAAAAGGCTATAATGGATATGTTTTGCTGCCACTCAACTTGCTGATATACCAGCAAAAAAGCAATCGAGAATAAGAAGATGCTGGTGTTTTCAAGAAGTATGTACTCCTTAATTTTTTTGAGAGCCCTGAGTCCCCAAATATTGAGGTAAAGCAGCGAGAAAATAGGAATGCTAAACCCCAATGGCCAGCGGTAAGCGTAAAGCTGATCAGAGAACCTGGTGCCGGTTATTTCAAAAAAAAGTGCGAGCAGCACGCCTGCCACTATAGTGCTGGGTAGCAGTATGCTGAGCGCTTTGGTATAGGTATTACCGATGGCTTCGTTCTCTTTGAGTTCTCTTTGCTCTGAAATGAGCTTGAGAGCGGCCCGGTCAAGTCCCAGGCGAGAAAATCGGCTTATCAACTGAATGACAGTATAGGCCAGCGCAATGGTTCCCCAGGTTTTAATACCATAGTTTCTGCTGACCATGGTAGTAAACAAATAGCTTAACACGATACCACTTAGCCTAAAGACGATGGCCTGAGACCCTTTATGGAGAATCTCTTTTAAATCAGCATCGGCTACAAAGGCTTTTAAGCGTTTCATTAACTACGGCTAAACATTCGCTTCCAAAAAGATGGGCGGTCTTCATAATAGGAGTATTTGTATCCGTAGGAGTATCTGCTACTCTTCTTAACTCCATTCACAATAAAGGCGGGTTTTACAATTTGACCCTCTTCAATTTTTTCCTTGTAAAAATGCAATGCTTCACGCGGTGTGTAGCCTGAGCGACAAACAAGTATGGTAGATGAAATGTACTTTTCCAGAGCGAATGAGTCAGATATAATACTTAAGGGCGGTGCATCCAGAATTACGTAGTCAAACTCTTTCTTTAATTCAGCAATGAGGGCCTCCATTCTATCAGCAAGTAGCAGCTCCATCGGGTTAGGAGGAGTGGGGCCCGCTGAAATTACAGTAATGCCCAGCTCAGGAAACTCCTGAAGAATATCGGGCAATTCGGCCTGCTCTGCCAGGTAGTTAGAAAGACCGTTGCCAAGCGGAATTTTGAGCTCTTTATGTATTCTTGAACGCCTCAAATCACAGTCTACCAGCACCACCTTTTTAGAGGTTTGGCCATAAGTCATGGAAAGGCGAGAGGAGATAAAGGTTTTACCTTCACCTGGAATAAATGAAGTAACCAAGAACGCACTAGCGTCGTTTTTTGAGCTGAAGAAGGTGAGGTTTTGTCGTATAATTCTAAAAGATTCAGCCAGTGAAGATTTCGGGCTGCTGATGATTTGATCATGTTTATATACCTCCTTACTCTGGTCTACTTCACCCAAATAGCTCCATTCACCCAATACACTCAGGTCTTCTCTATCCTGAATTTTATTGTCGAGTAATTTGAGTGTAATAGTAATCAGGAATGCTACGGCAAGGCCCAGTAGCACCGCTATAGGAAATACTATTTTACTGGGTGATTTTGGATTCGAAGAAGTCATTCTGGCCTTCTCCACTACCTTAATATCACTGATGTTGGAAGACTTTGTGATTTCGGCTTCCGTCTTTTTTTCAGAAAGCAATAGATAGAGCTTTTCATTTAACTCAAAATCCCTGTTCAGGTCAATCATCTTTCGTTCCAGAGCAGGAAAGTCGTCGTAGCTACTTTCCAGGTCGGTAATTTGATTGCGAATGGATTGGGCCTGAGCATCAGTAGCTTGCTTAATGTTGTTGAGGTTTTTGAGAATTTCAGTCTTTACCGATGCGGTTCTGAATTTGATTTGTTCGTAATTAGGGCTATTTGTTTGCTCGTTGAGTTCCAGCAGTTCCAGGTTGCGCTTTAGGGAAACGTACTCACTCATTAAACCACTTAGTACAGGGTCACTTACCCCTAAAACTCCTGGGCTCAATAGGTTCTGGTGGTCTTCTTCAGCAACCGAGCCAAAAAGCTGGTTAAAGTAGCTCTGTCTCAATCTTGCATCACCCAGTTCTATTTCCAGGTCAAGAATTTGTTGCCCTACCTTACTAAGCCCCTCCATGCTTTGCACCCTGTTTCCATTGCTACGCAGGTTTTTAAGCTTGGTAGAAATGTTCTCCAGGGTATCTGATATACCCTTTAGCTCATTGTCTATAAAGGTTATGGTGTTTTGCGCAATGAGGTTTTTATCATCAAGTGATAACTGAATGTAGTTGTGAAGAAGTTGGTCTATGAAGTCAATCCATTTATTGGGAGTACTGCCATCCATTTTAAGAGAAATCACTGAAGATTCTTCCTGAATTAAGCCTACTCCGAGTTCCGAACCTATTCTGGAGCTTAATTCATCAATGTTCCGAGGAATGAAATAAAGTGGCTCCAGGTTTTGTGTACTTACTGAATCTTTTAGCTGGATGGAAAAGCTGAAATAAGGGCACTCAAAGGTTTCTCCAAACTTTAATGATTTGGAGAGTTGAAGTGTTTTATCCATTTTTTCCAAATGGATTTCGCCTTCTACCTTGCAGTGTTCCTCATCAACAAAACTTACATGAAACTCGTTGCCGAATGCCCCGATAGTTCGGGAACTTTTGAAATGCACCGTGATGGGATTGTTGCTGTAAATCTCATATGCCCTAAAAGTGGACTTACGGTAGTATTGAATATCGATTCCCAAGTCTCTAATGGTCTTTTTTATGAGAGGGAATGACTTGAGCATTACCATCTCATTGTTGATACGACGACTTGCGTCGCCAAAGCTCGTTTCAAACAGAATGGCAGATGGATCGGTGCTGGACTCCTCGTCATTGATGATAACGAGTGAGCGCATCTCAAAAACCTTTTGGGTTTTAATGTAGTATCCCGTTGCGAGTAGGACGGCCAAGGTCGTGGCTACCGCAAAAACTTTCCATTTGGACAATAAAAAGCCTATAAGGTCCCGTAGGTTGATGTCTTCGTTGTGCGGTGTTTTCATTTCTTATCTAAAGAATACGGCTATAAATGAGATGATAGCTGAAAAGGAGAGTACCAGCCATCTGGAAGTGTCACCACTGTATCTTTTTGAAGGAAGCGCTTTGACAATTATGCTATCTCCAGGTCTCAGGAAAATGTTCTGGTCTTTTAGTGCTTCCACATTTGTGAGGTCTAAATGGAATATCTGGACTTCATTATTCCTGTTGCGGATAAGTTTTATACTTCTTTTATCGCCAAAGGGAGCTATATCATGTGCCAAGGCAAGTGCGTCCAAAAGTTGAGCCTGGTTCTGCAATATTTGGTACTTGCCGGGAGCGTTTACTTCCCCCAGAACGTTGATTTCAAAATTCATTAAGTAGAGGTTCACCACTGGATTTTTAAACACTTTCATAGCCGCCAGAGCTATAGTGCTTTTGGCCTCTTCTATGGTGAGTCCATTGAGCTCAAATGTGCCCAGATTGGGTATCTGTAAAAGACCTTCTGAGTCAATGGTGTAAGCATGCTCAAAAGGGTGACTCTTAGCAGGAACGGTATTTTGCTGTGTTGTTTCTGTGAGATGCGGTTCAGTAATAGGTGTATGTTCAATTTTGACCAGTAAAACATCGCCCGGATATAATGGAAATAGGGCGGTTTGCAGTTCGAAGGCCCCATCGTAATCCACCTTGTGCGGTTTCTCCTGAGTTTTGTCTTGTAAGTACACTGTATTCTTCATTGAAACACAGCTGCTACAACAAATACATAGTAGGCTTAGCAGTGCCCAATGAATCCTTCTTATGGCGTGAATAATCATTTTTACTCCTTAGAACAATTGATGGCTGTACTTGAATAGAATACCCGCGGTGTGGTACATCTGGCCAAAGTCGTAGGCAAGCCTGATGTCAATAGTGGCTTTAACAAAGGTATAGTTAATACCTATTGCGGTATAGTTTTGAATAAGCGGCTCATTGAAGGGGTATTCAGAATCTGACCAGTTTTCATCGCGACTGCCCCATTGGTACCTACCACCATTGAGTCCGGCATAGGTTCCCAGGTTTTTAGTGTGTGTATACTGTGCGGTAAAGTACATTTTTGGCGTCCAGATAAGTTTGGCAGCCCCATGCCAGCCGAGTACTCTATTGTTTATTATGATGCGGTCATAGTCGTTGATCGAAGTAGTGAAAACTTCATCGGCTTCTGCCTTGGTCATAAACAATGGAGTACCAATGATGGTGCCGTGGTGGGTCCATCCATTTCTGTAGTTTCCATTGTTATAGTAATCGTCCCTACCCCCATATAGGTATCCAAAGTTGTATACCTTGGTAGAGTCAGGAATGCCGGGCCCACTTTGTACATCGGTTTTAAAAGTCTCAAAAACGAGTTCAAGTCTTCTCTTTTCAGTACCGTAGCTCCATCCTACAGACCATTTATGATCTCGATTGCGCTTACTCAAACCGGAGCCATCTTCAGCCACCTTTTCAAAACGGAGATGCAGTTTATGTTTGCCAAGTCTGCTGGAAAGCAGGATGTTGCCGTTTCCTATATGACTGCCCAATGCATTGAATTCGTTTTTGAAATCGTAAGAACGCCAGTATTCATAATCAGCGTTTTTACCTCTGAAAACACGCCAAAAGTCTCTGTTCCTTCTGGGAAACAAACCCTTCTCGGGATGTTCGCCGTTCCAAATGGCGTAGTGGTATATACTGGTAGATACTGAGAATTGAGGTTTGCCAATTTTCAGAGCCCCGTGTTTTTCATGTAAGAGTGGGTTTATCGTGTAGCGTTCGTCTCTAAAATACCCGTGCTTTATCCAGCCTCTTATTTGCACCCAGTCTCTGGTAAATGGAACGGAAGTGTACTTCATAAATCCCACTTGCAGTCCGGGTATGGGCAAGGCGTTGTGGCTTAGGCCAAAAGAGCCTGTACTTAAAGTATTGTTGCCAAATTCTAAATGGGTGGGGGCCTTTCCAATTAAAAGTCCCAGATTTCTAAAACGGTAACTAAGCTGTAATTCGCGAAAGCGAAGATTACCGTTGAGGCTCAAATGTGGACTTGCTAAAAAACGAAACTCGTGTTTGCGCAGGTTCTTCTCCGCAGTCAGCTCAGCAAACATCAAGGCTTGATTTCCGGAAAAATCAATGATGCCGTTTTGTTGTGAACGAAGCCAAAAGGGGGCAACTGAACCATTCAGAACAGAGATTTGCCCAGCATCTAACTCAAGAGAGTCCGGTTTCCAGCTTTGGCCAAGCGAGGAAGCATTGACCATACCGAGCAAAACAGAAATTAGAGCAAATAGTCTCAGGCTAAAATATCCTTTTGTAACAGGGCAAACCTACATACAATCTGCTATCAGGTATTCCTATGGGGCCCTATATTAACACCATAATTGAATAGCGTTAAGAAAATCTTGAGAGATGTATTTCCTTCTCAAGAAGTGCTGTTTTCTTCTTTATTCCTTTATTTTCTGGCTCTTAGTGCGGCTTCGAATGACTGAGCGGCCCATTTTTTCAATTCATTGGAATCTTCGAGTATTGTTTCCGGAACTTGCCAGTAAGGCATTCTCTTCTTCTTACCATCAGATGTTAGCGCAGTCATACCGTGTTGCTCATAAAGGGCTTGGTTATGTGCATCCACTTTGAGTCTTAAGACGCCATTTCCTATCATCCCAAACATGATGCCGTCCTTGAAAAAGCCAACACCACCAAACATCTTTTTCGTTTCAAAGTCTCCAAAGCTGCTAAGCTGGTCTTGCACATAGTTGAGGTAACTTTCTGATACCGCCATGGGTTTACGATTGGTAATGGTTGAGCATTGGATCAAAGTAATGTTCCTGCCAGCCAGATGCATAGCGGCTACTTTGTCCTTCAGGTATATCGCTGTGAACCAGCTTTACTTCACAACCATCTTCGGTGTCTTCCAGGAATATTTCCAGAATTGAATCTTTATGTTGCTCCTCAAACTCCGTAGTTCTCCATGTTTGCTTGATGTACCTGTCCGGTTGTAGCTCTAGCTGAACACCCCAGATATAACCATCCCAGGCCGTGTGTTTTGTACCTTCTTCGGGGCTCGCTTCGGCTGCTCCGCCAGTCATTTTGCCATGTCCATCGTTGCTAAGCCAGTCCTTATATACCTGATTGGCCTTGGTGGGTAGCACACAATTCACTGTAATTGTTTCCATAGGTTTAAAAAGCTTTGTTTAGAAAATGATTGAGGGCGCTTATCTCTTTAAAGTACTTCATAATTTCAACTTCAAGCCCTTCTTTTCCTAGCCAGGGTTTCAATGGTACTTTGCCCATAGCAAAGAACTGTTTATGTGCAATTTCAGGACAGCTCTCCAATACGGCCTGGTGTTCTTTGTTGATTCTTTTGGCCACATCACCTGAAAGCTTGCCGAACATAGAAGTAAACGATTTACTGTGCACTATTGAAGTGAACATCTTTGTTTCGTCAAGAATTAAATCTCTTACGGCTTTTATTTCGGGCGCCTTTACGTTGAAGAGTCCTCCTCCCATATGTATAGTGTCTGAACCAATGCCAAGATAGTATCCAGGTAAAAAGGACTTCTTTCCACTCGGTGAAAACCCAGCTTTCATCAAGGTGTTGTATGGAGTTTTATCTGCCGAAAAACGGATGTCTTTGTTAATTCTGAACAGGGCATCCTTAGGGTTTTGCGAAATCTGCCCCTCGTATTTGGTAAGTTCCGGAATCACTTTGGAAAGCAATTCAAGAAAGGGTTTTTTCACTTCGTTTTCATAGTTCTTTCTATGCTCGTCAAACCAGGCCTTGCTATTGTTTTTTTCAAGTCCTGCAAAAAAGTCGGAGTAGGCAGTTGTTATCATAAAATCCTTTATTAAGCGCTTATAAATTCATGGGCATTACCTCACGTATTTCAATATCTCCATTGTATTCAAATATGGGGCAGTCTTTACACAAAGCAACGGCTTGGTTATAGTCGTTGGCCTGTATTTGTAGCCAACCACTTACAGTACTACCATTTAAGGCCTCTACCAGTCCATTAGTGGTTCCGTTTTTAGTTATTACTCTTCCTGATGAGCGGAGGGGACGCCCTCCCAGTAGATGCTGGCCTTCATGTAACTGAGCCATGTAGGCTCCCCAACGTTCTATATGTTCCTGAGCTTCCAGTTCGTTTTGCTCGTGAAGGGCATTGCTTCCTCCACGCATGAGTAGTATAAACTGAGACTTGAACTGTTGCAAGGGTATGGTATTGTATACCAAGCAAAAATGGCTCAATAATTTAGAAAAGCCTAAGGCGCTTTTTGACAGATACTAGGGGCTTTTGTGCCTGTTAAAGGGTAAAGGCAATACAAAAAAAGGGGCGTGCATTGGCACGCCCCTTTCTGTTATAAACGGGCTTAAACTAGTGAATGATCACTTTGTCAGCAAGTCGCTTACCGTTTTGAGTGATGCTCAAAACGTAGGTTCCTGATGGTTGTTCTGAGATGTCTATTTTGTTTTCATAGTGGCCAGTAAAGTTCTGGAGCTTCTCAGCGTACACTTGTCTTCCACTCATGTCAAGAATGAGTAATTCAGTATCTCCTCGTTGTGCAAGATCGAAGGCCAATGTAAAATGGCCGTCGTTAGGCTTTGGGAAGAAATTGAGGTTGTCGATAGCCAGGTTTAAGTCTTCTTTTTTGTTTCTGCGTACCTTCTTATCAGCGGGAATGGTGGATACCATTGCCACAGTAAAAGACGGTGAGAAGACAAGACCTTCAGGAGCTATAACATCCAGGTCATGAGTGCCTTTAACGCCATGCGTTTCTTGCTTCACTTCCTTATTAATAATAAACACCTTTGGTGCATCACCTTTCTTTTCTTCGTTTGCTTCCATCATACGAACATTCATTTTGTGAATGACCATATTGCCATTTGCCGAATCCTTCCAAATGACATCTGAAGCTCCATCTTCCATTTGTACTCCATTAATCTTTATCACTTTGTGTTGCTTACTGTCTCCATCTACTTCAATTTCAAGATCTTTCATAATAGAGTCAATTGACATTTTCATGGCAGGAAGCTCTTCCATTTCTTCGTCGAAAGGCACTTCTTCACCGTCAACAAACTTTTGAGTAACCATATTGCCGTTGTCATCTTCCATTTTAATCACCTTAACGGTCCTGATTTTTACTTCATCACCATCTTTAAGATCCACTTCTTCATCGGTATCCAGGCTATGAATTTTAATTCCGGTTTCAAAATTGAAGTCCATGTCTTTCAATACCCATACGTCATTTGAGGCGGTGGCTTGTGTCTTGTCAATATCAATAATGTCAGTCGTTTCCGGGTTTAATCCTTTGTCTACCAGGAAGTTTTCAACGGTATAGTTGCTGGCTTTTTCGAAAATGGTGTCGTAAACCAAAACATCATTTCCCTGATGATGGACAATTTTTACTTTGATTTTCTCTTTTTCCTTTCCTTTAAAGGCCAGTGTGAGTAAGGCAAGGCCCACTACCAGTGTAAGACTTAGTTTCAGTTTCATTTGAGCTTATTTAGAATTTTGCAGGATTGCATTTTTTTGATGACCCAAAACTAGAAGTGGCTCAAAACGATCTGGGTTAAGCTCAGGTCAAAGTAGGTTAAAGAAAAGTTATAATTTTTGAGCGCCTACATGGGGAACATACTTTTGGACTGTGCTGATTTACACGTACTAATGAGCCAAAAGTCACTTACCTATATCATCATATTAATGGGTGTCTCCCTTTTGGGAATAGGCAGCCTGCAGTGGTACTGGGTGCAGGAAGGCTTTGCTGCAAAGAACAGAGAGTTTGAACAGCGGGTGCAAACGGCTTTGGGAGGTGTTGTTACAGAATTGGCTGAAAAGGAGACAGAGCGCCTTCTGGAGAATGAATTGGAAGTGGAAAGTATTCCTTCCATTAGGGTTTTGTTGGACCACAAAAAAGATTTTATTGCCGGTACCGATAGCTTGATTCAAGGGGTTGTAGTGAGAAAGAACAGCCACAATGTAGTTTGGGATAGCGAAGAAGTAGAGGTAACCACACTAGACTCCGTACTTCGGCAAGAAGGTGGCTTGGATAGCGGTGTGGGCTTTGTAATGAACAAAACAGTTATTGGAAATGGTGAAGTGATTTTAGACACGGTAATAGAAGGTGATGCGCTTCAATACCGAACCAAGGTATTTGGAGAAGCCATGAAGTCGCTATTTATAAAAGATCTGTCAACCGAGGAAGATATTGAGAATCGACTGGAGGGGGTACCTGTAGATTCATTGCTCACCGCACATTTGGCCGGGCAGGGAGTGAATTTGCCTTTTGAATACGCCGTATTGGGAGAAGATGGTACGTATGCCCAAGCCACAGAGAACCTGGAGTCCTTACCTGATGATGCTTACAGGAAACCCGTGTTTGCCTTTAGCCAAAACAAAGCGCAGCTCATGCTGCATTTTCCCAATAAAGGGCTTTTTGTTGTGAAATCGTTGGGCTGGGTCTTGGTTTCCGTTATCGTATTCTCACTCATTATGCTGGTTACTTTTGGCATTACCCTCTTCTATATCTTACGGCAAAAGCGTATTTCAACCATTAAGAGCGACTTTATCAGTAATATGACTCATGAGTTCAAGACTCCCTTGGCCACAATAGGTTTGGCGGTTGACTCCATGCGACATCCGGCTGTTAAAGGAGATGAGGAGCAAATGGAGCATTTTGCAGGTTTGATTAAAAATGAAAAGAAAAGGCTGAATGGACATATAGAGAAGATTCTTCAGCTGGCTAAAATGGAACGCGGAGAATTGCAGCTGAAACCTGAGCAACTTGACCTTAAGGCTCTGGCTGATGAAGCGATAAAGAGTATGGAGCTACAGGCTACTTCGCGTGGTGGAAGTATTCAAATAGAAGCGGAAGTTGCTTCAGCAGAAGTAAGAGGCGACAGGCTGCATTTATTTAATGCCATTGTGAACCTGCTGGACAATGCTATTAAGTATTGCGAAAAGCCACCGGAAATTGTACTTAGTTTAGGAACCATAGCGCAGGGAGCCTTTGTGCAGGTAAAGGACAATGGTATTGGAATGAGCACTGAAGAGCAAAAAAGGGTGTTTGATACGTTTTACAGGGTGCAAAGTGGTGATGTACACACTGTCAAAGGTTTTGGCTTAGGCTTGAGCTATGTGCGCGAAATTGTGAGTCTGCACAAAGGAGAAATGTTGCTGCAAAGCCAGAAAGGGCAGGGTTCTATAATAGGATTTAAACTTCCCGAACAATGATGGTACGAGCACCTAAGATCTTACTGGTAGAGGATGAAAGTAATTTTGGATCGGTTTTAAAGAACTATCTGGAATTGTCCAACTACTCTGTAGACTGGGCTGAAAACGGCGAAAAGGGATGGCTCTATTTTAAAAAAGAACAATATGACCTATGCCTATTGGATATAATGATGCCTGTGAAAGATGGCGTCACGCTTGCAAGGGAAATCAGGTCGGTAAATAAGGATTTACCGATCATTTTTTTGACTGCAAAAGGCGAAAAGGAAGATCAGATTAGGGGATACAAAGTGGGGGCAGATGACTATTTGACCAAACCTTTTGACACAGAATTGCTCCTGTTTAAAATACAAGCGGTACTACAGCGTCAAAATAGAGGGGCCAGGGAAGAAGTGCAGGAGTTTGAGCTGGGTGGGTATCGATTTGTGCCTGCAAAAAGACAATTGTCTTTCGGGAGTGAACAGATACGGCTTAGTCCAAAAGAAAACAGCCTACTTAAAGCCCTTTGTCGATATCAGAACGACATTATGCCCAGACAGTTGGCCCTAATAGAAATCTGGAAAAATGACGATTATTTTGCTACCAGAAGCATGGACGTATACATTGCCAAGCTCAGAAAGCTACTGAGAAAGGATGCTTCCATAAGTATCGAAAATATTCATGGTGCCGGTTACCAACTGAATACCCCGGAACGATCTTGAAATGATACATACTGGTCATGTTTGACAACTCAGGGGGTTGTTTGTGCCATTGAATCCGTTTAGTTTTGTTTCAATCAATCAACTTTCCGTATGAAACGTGTTTCTATTCTTATACCCAGGGGTGATGTGATTTTGAGCAGTGTGGTGGGGCCTTTCAAGATTTTTAATGCCGTTAATGAGTATTTGATTAGAACAGGACAAAGAGTTGAAAATGCCTACGAGGTTGAACTCATTGGGTTCAATGAAAAAACCGATTTATACGGAGGTGCATTTTCAATAAATACCAGCAAAACAATTGAAGATGTTCAAAGCACTGACTTGATTGTAATTCCCGCTGTTAAGAGTGGTTTGGAAACTGTGGTACAGAATAACAAGGAATATATTCCATGGATTCAGGAGCAGTATGCCAATGGTGCGGAAGTGGCCAGCTTGTGTATGGGCGCCTTTATCCTTGCTTCAACTGGTTTGGTAGACGGAAAGGCTTGCACTACCCATTGGTTGGGAGCTGATGCGTTTAGAAAGGCATTTCCTAATGTGCGGCTTTTGGAACAAAAGGTGATTACCGATGAGAATGGTATTTATACAAGCGGTGGAGCCTATTCCTTTCTCAACCTTATTCTTCATTTGGTAGAAAAGTTTAATGGCCGAGAAACGGCATTGTATTGCGCAAAGTTGTTTGAAGTAGATGTTGATCGGGATCGACAAGGGCAGGCGCAATTTGCCATCTTCAGAGGTCAAAAGGAGCATGCTGATGAGCCCATTATCAATGCCCAGGTGTACATTGAAAACAATTTTGCGGAAAAAATTAGTGTTGAAAAGCTTGCAGAGATGTTTGCCCTAAGCCGCCGGAATTTTATAAGACGATTTAAGAAGGCTACCAGCAATACGCCAATTGAGTACATTCAAAGAGTGAAAATTGAAGCTGCAAAAAAGAGCTTGGAAGCTTCGGGTGATACAATAAATGAAGTGATGTATGATATAGGCTATAATGATGGGAAGGCCTTTAGAAACACCTTCAGAAAGTACACAGGCCTTACTCCCGCTGAGTACAAAAGCAGGTACAACAGGGTTCAGGCGCTCAATTAAATTCAGTGGATTTACAGGCTTGGAAGAAGGCTTTTTAATGGCTTCGGAACTTCTTCACTGCTGGCATTGTACCTAAGTCTCATTAAATTGACCTCGGTTTTTTTCAAGCAGGCCAGTCTATGGAGACAATCATTAATGTGTTCTTACTGTTCCTGGGCGCGTATATTGCCCTGGGCTTTTTGTTCGGTATTTATTTCTTTTTAAAGGGAGCAGCACAACTGGACCCCATGATTAAAGAGAGTAAGTGGACGGTAAGACTTTTGCTCTTGCCTGGAGCCATTGGCTTATGGGTTGTGTTATTACCAAAACTACTCAAGGCAGGTACATGATAAAAGCACAGAGGAAATGGCATAGGAATATTTGGATAGCCATGACGCTAACCTTGCCTGTATTGGTAATTATGGCTGTGATGGATACTCCAGGCATGAAGTCATCGTCAGACCTGATCGTGCAGACGGATGCCACTGGAAGTATTCTAAAGGAAATAGATACTAAGAGTGTAAAAGTCAATATTAGAGGCCTTGGGGATACACCTGCTCAGCTTGAAATGGTGGTGAAAGTTCCCTTACAGGCTGCCTCAGCAATGGTCTACCTTAAAAGTGGCCAATCACTCGGCCAAATAGGAAGTCGTGGCGTTTATCGGTTTCCTATTAAAGAGCTGCCCTCGGCAATTACAATCAAGGATCCAATAAAGGGAGTTGAACTTATGACGATTGAACTGTAGACTATGGGATTGAATTACCAAACTGTACTATGGAATAAGCAGAAAAAGGGATACGATCGTATCCTAGTGCTGCTACTGGTAATGTACCTGTTGTTGTTTGCAGTGCTTACGTTGGTCACAAATAGTCAAACATCTCTTGAAACACTCATTATTCGTGCATTTGGTTCTTTGGCCATCGTGATGTTGCATGTGGTGCTGAGTATTGGCCCTCTGGCCAGGCTAAATTCTAAATTTCTACCCTTGTTATACAACCGTAGGCATTTAGGGGTGAGTATGTTTTTAGTGGCGGCAGTACATGGTGTTTTTTCCATTATTCAGTTTCATACACTGGGCAATGTAAATCCTCTGGTGTCTTTGTTTACTTCCAACATGGACTACACATCGCTGGTCAATTTTCCCTTTCAGGTATTGGGCTTTCTGAGTCTGTTAATTCTCTTTGTTATGGCTGCTACCAGTCATGACTTTTGGCTGCACAACCTTGGCCCTAAGGTGTGGAAGTCATTGCACATGATGGTCTATTTGGCCTATTTTATGATCATACTTCATGTATTTCTGGGAGCATTTCAGCAGGAAACTTCGCCTGTATTATTGACTAGTGTAGGAGCAGGAATGGTTACCTTATTGTTTTTGCATCTAAAAGCAGGTGTAAAAGAAGTTTCGGCCGACGCCACGGGGAGCCATGATAGTTGGGTATACGTATGCCACTTGGACGACATAAAAGAAAACAGGGCTAAAACAATATGTATAGACGAAGAGCGGATAGCTGTGTACAAGTACTCTGGAAAACTATCAGCTGTGAACAATGTTTGCCGCCATCAGGGCGGTCCGTTGGGCGAAGGAAAAATAGTAGACGGATGTATTACTTGTCCGTGGCACGGATATCAATACCAACCTGCTAATGGGCAGTCGCCGCCGCCATTTACAGAGAAGGTAGAGACCTATTATCTGAAGCTGGAAGATGGGAAGGTGTATGTAAACCCTAAGGCAAATGCACCTGGAACGGAAGTAGAACCTTTAAATATTAGTGCTTATGGCTAAGGACGATTTCTACATAGGATATAACGACAAGGCGCCTTATGGTACGATGAAGTTCATTAAGTCCAGAGTGGGGATTCTGGCCATAGTAGTAGTCCTTACCGCCCTTGGTTTTTCGCTGGGACAGCAAAAATTTGGAAATGCTTCTTTTGAGCTTGGCAAGCTTACCCAGGTAGAAGGAGTACTCCATGTCAATCCCTATCCGATACTGAGAGTAGAAATAGCTCCTGATGAATTTAAGGAAATATTGCTGTTGGGTTTTGGGAAGTTTGGCGCTGAGAGCGGACTTATGCAGATAGCTGGTGAAGAAGCAGTAGAAGGACTTCGCGTTAAGCTTGAAGGAACGCTCATTTACTATGATGGAATAACCCTGATGCAATTGGAGCCCCAATTGGAAGGAACTTATGAAGTTCTTGGTCGCTCAACAGAACAACTTAAAAGTACTGCCATGGGAACCGTTTCATTGGAAGGAGAGGTAATAGATCCAAAATGCTATTTCGGTGTGATGAAGCCAGGACATGGTAAAATCCACAGAAGTTGTGCCGTAAGATGTATTTCAGGAGGGGTACCACCGGTATTTGTGAGTACCAACGAAGAAGGGAATTCAAGTTTTCTGCTTATTACCAATGAGAGCGGAAAAGCTGCAAATCAAGATGTTTTAGACATTATTGGCAAGCCTTGTACGCTTACAGGCGAGCTTATGCAAGTAGGACAATGGACCCTTTTAAAAATGGAATCAGATAAAATTGTTGATTTGGGAACCAAGTCATCTGTGTATTGAGTTTATACAACAGCGAATCACAAATTTATAGAGAATGAAGAGAGCCCTTTTTACTGCCGTACTATTGACTTCAGGCCTGTTGGTTTTTGCTCAAAACGTGGATCACAATCTCCAGGATGGATATATAGCTGAAGGCTATGATGTAGTAGAATACTTTAATGGTAAAGCCGTAGAGGGAAGTTCAGAGTATTCTTATACTCATCAGGGAGCTGCGTATCTCTTTTCATCGCAAGCCAATTTGAATACGTTTAAAGAAAATCCTGAAAAGTATGTACCCCAATACGGTGGCTGGTGTGCCTATGCCATGGGAGCCAAAGGCGAAAAAGTAGATGTAGATCCGGAGACCTTTGAAATAAGGGATGGCAAGCTCTACCTTTTTTACAATGCTTTTTTTAATAACACTCTTACCGATTGGTTAGAAGAGCCTGAAGTACTTCGCAAAAAGGCCGATATGAACTGGACCAAGATTAAGTTCAAGAGATAAAAAAGGCCCCGACGCTTATGCGCCGGGACCATGAATCAGCAATTTTTTTTATCGCTGTAGTTTTACCTGCGTAATTGCTCCATCAGTACTTGAAGCCGAAAGGATATAAATTCCCATAGGTAGGGTTTGAAGGTTAATCTCACTTCCTTTAGAAGAGTTGCTATTGTCAAGAATTACCTGTCCATTAATGTCATACACGGTATAAGCACGTATGTCGTCCGCTTGAATAACGAATACACCTTCTGCTAATCTGCTAACAAGAGCTTTTTCCTGATCCAGAGATGCTATGGAAGTAGGACTCTTTTTGAAACTACCATCAAAGTTTCCATCGCAGTCATATCTGGACCCCGTTACGTCAGATTCGTCTACGGTAAGGTCGTCGTATATGGTGCTGGAAGTTGTAGTTCCTGTTAGGTTGGGTGAAGTAATGGAAGGAGTTGCTGTGTAGTCAAAATCCGCAGTAACCTCACATGGTGTTACACTGCTTGAAGCTACGGTTCTGGTTACATCATCTTTGGGGGTAATACACTCAAAGTACATGGTGGATGAGCCTGAGTTTCGGGCAAAAGCGGTATGCATGCGCCTTTGGTTATGTTGAGAAAGGTATTCAAGATCAGATACTACAATGGTTCCCACTGGCGACATGGTTAAACTTATTCTTGCCACTGCTGGTACCGTAGTTCCTGCACTGCTTTGGAAATTGTAGGCCAAAACAGCATTTCCTATTGAACTTTCGTGAATCTGAATGGGTGATTCATCTCCTCCATTTTTATCGTACTGACGAACAATACTGGGGTTTACACCAGGGCTTCCAGCAAAACGCATTATTACCGCATCTGCACTAGTGCTGGCACCATAGGTAGCCGCTATGAGTACATTGTTGGTGCCAATAGTAGCCGATACACTTGGGTTGAACAGGTCGTCGTTTCCAATGTAGTGGCGTCTGAAACTTCCTGCCTGGTTGCCATTGGTGGTATTGATTTTCATTTTGAAGATGCCCAGGTTTCCGTTTGGATTGTCTTCGTCGTTTCCAACAACAATTACTCTATTGGGTGCGTATGTGGGATCAAGAAGCTTTGCTTGCGTAGGAACAAGGAATTCTCCTGTGCCAGGGTCGTACTCCTTTGAGGCAAAAGAGCTCATACTGTTGTCAAACATTACAGAGCAGGGAACCTTGCTTGTTGTCTTGTCTATATAGCCTACGGCAAGTAAATCAGCGGTAGTTCCGGTTGAAGCTGTGATGACCAAGTCTACTGCTGTGGCTACTGTGTTAGTACCAAAGGGAACAAATGCGGCATTGTTTACACCACCTGTTGCATCAGAAGACATTAGGAAGACATCGGTTGTGCCGTTTCCATAGTCTATTTCACCTGCGGTAAATATGGTGGTACCCCATACTTCAATGGCATGTGCACGAAGGGTACCCGCATTGGTCTTATAGTAAAAGGAGGCAGTCGTTTTTCCGTTTCCATCGGTCATGTGTATCCAGAATCCAATTCCATTGAGATCGTTGGTAACACCATAAATTCCTGAAGTAACTTCTGTAAGGCTATTGGAATAGGGTTTTTGGGTCATTGTAACCCCAATTTGGTATTCATAATCCCATTGTGCATGGCTGACTGTAAAGCAGCATAGGAAGGTGAGGGCCAAGGCAAAACGCCCTAGCATAGGATGTTTAAATAAATTCATTTTAGGTATTTAATGTTTTAAGTTGATACCTATACCCCGGGCTTGATAGGTAGAACTAAAGTATTCTAATACCTTGGTTTTAACGTGTTTTTTAGATGGTTGGTGGGTTCTGATTACTGGTTGGTCCGTATTGATGAGTATCTGGGCCATCAGGAGTCAGTGTTCAATTCCTTCCTATACCGTTCTGTTAGCTTCCATTAGTTCAGAAAATTCGCGTTGCTTACTTCTGGCAAGCTTTACCACATCGCCAGTAGTGAGTTTTATTTCTGATTTAAAGCTTTTAAATGCCTTAATGGCTTGCAGGTTAATAAGGTGTGATTGGTGGCAGCGAAAGAAACCCATGGATCCAAGCATTGATTCAAATTCTTTTAATGTCTTGCTTGATATGAGTTGAGAACCATCGGCCAGGTTTATTTCTGAGTAGTTTCCGTTGGCGCGGCAGTGTATAATATTTGAAATCATAACTACCTCATAACCATAGTTCATTTTTAAAACTACCCGTTGCTCTTGTGTGCCCATGGCCTGGTTGTTTTTGAAAACATCCAGCCTTTTCTTCCACTCTCCATTGCCCCTGCGCTGCAAAAAGCGGGATACTGATTCATGCAATCGGTCTGGGTCAATGGGTTTTAACAGATAGTCAATGGCAGCACATGAAAATGCTCTCAGTGCATATTCGTCAAATGCAGTAATAAAGACAATTTCAGCTCGTAAGTCTTTATGTACCAGTTCAAAGCCCTTGCCATCGGGCAGGTCAATGTCCAGGAAGATCAGGTCTGGGTTCGCTGATCTGATTAAAGCATTTCCAGTTTCCAAATTGGCAGCGTAGCCAACAATTTCAATGTCCTTACCTTTTTTTAGCTCATTAGTAATGAACGAAAAAAGGGACGCATCGTCATCAATTACAATAGCTTTTAGCATGTTCTAACCGTCAAAAAATTATACCAACACAAGTCTTAACGTAATCATATTCCACTTATGGATAGGTTTTCAATCTATAAGAGGGAAAATGTTCTCACAGGCGGCACAATTAAGTATTATTCTCATTTGCCATATAGTTTAGACGCAGGAATCCGTAAACAGGTTGCCTTCTTCTAAAGCTTATCACTATTCGCATTTTCGATTACTTACCACTTTCAATATTAGGCTTGTTTATGGTATTTGCCGCACATATTGTGTTACTCGTCTAAAAAATAATGTTACTGGTCTTTCTAGACGGTTGAGCGGGGCTTTTAGCCTTCTATGGGAAGGTCCAGTTGAACACAGGTGCCTCCCATGCCGTTATTCCAATGAGCACCAGAGAAAATGGCCAGATGTATATCAGATTTTCTGGATGCATTGATTTTTTCAATCTGACCTTTTACCAAAGACATACCCATAGAAGTGTTTCCAGAACTATTTGTGTTGGCTGAAAAGCCGGGGCCATTGTCTATAATTTGGCATCTGATGTGATTTTGGAGACGATTGAACCGAACATCAATACTGCCAATCCCGCTGGCTTTAGAAGCTCCGTGTACTAATGCATTCTCTATTATGGGTTGTGTAATAAGAGGAGGAATACTTACCACTTCTTGCATAAGTCTTACCTCTGCACTTATGTGCACATTGTAGCGCACTTTGTCTTGAAAGCGGGCCTTGGCAAAAGTGAAATAGCTTTGAATGAGGTCAATTTCATCTGCAAGGCTGATGCGTTCCATTTGAGAAGCATTGAGCACCTTACGCATGAGCTGCGAGAAATGAAGTATCTGTTGAGGAGCTTCGGTTTGTTCACCTTGATTTACAAGCTCTCGGATGTTATTGAGCGCATTGAACATAAAATGAGGATTAACCTGAAGTCTCAAAGCCTTAACTTCTGCAATAAGTGCATTTTTTTCTGATGCCAGCGTACGCTTTCTAAAGCGCGATACTACCCATACAATACTCAAAGTAGTTAACTGTATGGTGAGAATGGATATGAGAACAAACCACCAGGTACGCCAAAAAGGTAAACTAATCTCAAATGCATAACCTGAGAAGTCCTTGTTATCGGCAACGCTAACCTGAAACTCGTATTTACCCGGTTTTAAGCCGCTATATTGTACACTTGTGTCGGAAGTACTATACCAAATACTATCAGCCCCAAGGAGCCTGTAAGTGTATTTTGGACGTTCTCTCTCCTTGAATGTAATGTTCTTAAAATGCAGGGCAACATTGTTTTTGTCATGCGACAGTTGAAGGCCAGCTCGTTTTTCAATCACTTTGTCGTTGACCTTGATGGTCATAATATCTGGTGGCCCCAGCGTTTTTTGATGCACGGCCCACCTTTTTGATTCTATTTTGGTGAGCCCTGATTTGGATGTAAACCACATACTTCCAGCATAGGCCATTCCATTAGTGATGTTGCTCGTGGCAAGCCCTTTGTTTTTGTCCAATTTCAGTAGCGATGATTTAAGCTCTTTTCCCTCAATGTGGTATTCAATACGGGTAAGCCCTTGTAGGCCAGCAGCCCAAACAACTGTGGGAGATTCAATAATTATTTCAGAATTAAAGGCCGACTGTAAACCGTCTTGAACTAAGAAGTGCGCAAATGTATCAGCATAAAGCGCCCACACTCCTTGACTAGTGGTGGCCACCCAAACAACGCCTTCATTGTTGTCAGCGTCAAGTATGTATTTCAACTCAACGTTTTTATTTCTTTTCTTGACAACCGCTACCTCGGTACCATTGAAGGTATACAATAAGGTGCCAAGAGACATCCATAGGTTGTCTTTTGCATCCTTGAAATGCAGCTCCCCAAAGGTGTTCATGATTTTGGGTTGAGGCCAGTTGAAGTTGGAGTCCTGAGCGCTGAAAACAATGTTTTGATGGGAGTCAATTCTTAAAAGATTAATTCCATTGAGTGTCCAAAAGGAGCCATCAGACTCGTACAAATGACCGTTATGCTTGCCGGCAGGACTTATACGGATGAGTTTGTCGCCAGCCTTCTGAAAAATGCCCTGCGGACTGTTGATGAATACATTGTCCATGACAGGAGGAGCGGTATTTCTGCTTAATTCAGTGGTGTAGGGAAATGATGTGATTTGGTCTTTTTTTAAGGAAATTAATCGACTGCCTGAAAGTAGCCAAAGGGCGCTGTCTTTACCCACTATTCCAGGTGGGTTGGGGTTGGCTAATTGCGCGTCTTCAAACTGGTTTACATGCGTAATATCTCGATCAATCATTCTAAAGACTCCGTTTCTGGTACCGAACCACATGGAGCCTTCACTATCCTGAAAAATGGTATTGCAAAACTCTGATTGAAGGCATGTAAACAACCTATGCTTGAGATCGGCACTCCAGCATTCCACATGAGTGTCCAATCCCAGCCACACATTCATGTCGATGTCCACATGCATGCACACAATGTCTTTGTCAATCAAAAGTTCATTTACAATACCGGTATGGTTGATTTTGTAAACGTTCTTACCATTGGCCACTAGTATTTCACCGAGCCTTGTAGTTGCACTAATCGTTTTTGAAATAATGGGATGGTTGTGCACGGTATAGTACCTGTTGTTAACCATGAGAGTGGTTTTGGCAGACTTCTCACGGCGTCCTACACTGGTGGCAAGTCGAGTATTTGCGGTTTCCATTACCTGTATAAGTCCAGTGTTTTGCCATTTTGAAAGGTCTACTTTTTCTACCTCTCCATCAGGGGCCACTTTAACATAGTAGCTTCTCTGATTAAAGCCTAATAGTATCGTATCCGCCTGGCCAAATCCCAGGAAGGTGTGTCTATAGGAATTCCCAAAGAGGGCAACAAGGGTATCGTTGGCAGGATGAGGCTTGGGCAAGTTTCCTTTAACTTCATAGAGTGTGGCATGTGCCGTAAGCATCCAGGGAATGCCCTTTGGATCTTCTTCAATATGCCAAACCCATTGCGTTCTGTTGCTGTCAAGCGCTGGTAGGGATGCAAAATTATATCCGTCAAACTTCACAACCCTTCTTGCCGTGGCAAACCAAATCTTCCCTGATTTGTCCTGGCGACTGGCAGTTACCCAGGGTGATGGCAGTCCCTCGTCAACTCCATAGTTTTTAAATTCATGTTCCTGGGCAAAGGTTTTAGGGCTTAAGTGAAGAAGCAATAGGAAAAGCAGGTAAACGAGCTTTATTCTTTGAAACCTGGGATAAGTGCTTTTCATTAAGACTCTATCGGTACATCCAGTTGTACGCAGGTTCCGCCCAGGCCGTTGTTCCACGACTCTCCTGAGAAAATTGAGAAACGGATTTGTACTTTCCTTGATGCATTGATTTTTTCAATTTGATCTTTGATCAATGACATTCCTATAGATGTATGTGTGGCAGCGGGATTCTTTTCTTTTTGCTTAAAACCCGGACCATTGTCAATGATTTGGCAGCGAATGTAGTTTTCCACCTTGTTAATATGCACTTCAATGAGTCCCCCATTTGAGGCTTTTGAAGCTCCATGGATCAAAGCATTTTCTACTATGGGTTGCGTAATAAGTGGTGGAATATTTACGACTTCGTCCATGGCCTTTACTTCCTCACTCATTTGTATGCTGTACTTCACCTTGTCATGAAACCGCGCTTGTGCAAAAGCCAGATAGCTTTTGATAAGGTCCACTTCATCTGCAAGACTGATATGCTCTTTTCTGGAAGCGTTAAGGATCTTTCGCATGAGTTGAGAGAAGCGAAGGATTTGTTGCGGTGCTTCGCTGTGGTCACCCTGATTTACCATTTCCCTGATGTTGTTCAGGGCGTTGAACATAAAATGAGGGTTTACCTGTAGCCTGAGTGCTGTGAGCTCAGCAAGAAGCGTGTTTTTTTCTGAAATTAGGGCCCTGCGTCGAAACCTTGCAATTACAAGAACGACTACCGTAGTAATGATTTGAACACTTAGAATGATGGAGACAATAAACCACCAGCGTTGCCAATAGGGCTTTGAAATGGTTATGGATAAGGTAGCAGGTGTTAAGGAAGTTGTGCCTGCATTGTTAATAGTTCTTACCTGAAACTGGTAGCTGCCAGGAGCCAAACCGCTGTACTGTATTGACGTATCACGAGTTGTTCTCCAGGTACTGTCGGTTCCCAGCATTCTAAATTGGTACTTTGGCAGTTCAGTACCAAGATGAGTGATTCCTATGAAATCGATTCCAACGTTGTTTTCATTGTACTCAAGGAGTGACAGGTTTTCAATAGCAGTAGATTGATCATTCACCCTTACGCGGCTAATACGAATGGGCGGGGGAGGTGTCTTTCGGGTTCTTAGCTTTTTAGTGTTAATGGATGACAATCCAGATTCTGACGATACCCAAAGCCGATTTTCTGCGTAAACCGCTCTTTCAATAAGTACTGACTTAAGACCATCACTTTGCCTAAAATGTTGAATTGAAGTATTGAAAACTCCTTCAGGCAAACCAAAGTCCAGTCGATACAGACCATTTGCAGTAGCCAACCAGAGCGTACTGTCAGATTCTTTAACCAGAGAGCGGCATTTATTGGATAATAGATGGTTCTCAGTACCAAAATGATAGGTGCTGTCTCCATGCATAGCCCATAGCCCGTTTTCGAGAGTAGAAGCCCATAGCACACCATTAACCAACAACATAAAATTAATTCGAATCAATTCAAATTCACCATGTGTTTTTTTAAAGGGCTTAATAGTGTCATTTAGATAAGTATAAAGTCCGGCTCCCAGATTTACCCAAAGTTTGCCAGAGGGGTCTTTCAAATGAACCCTTCCAAATGGAATGATGTCCTGATCGTACTTTTTAGGATTAAAACCCGCCTTTCTCGAGTCATACATCTCATTCCCTTCCGCATCAAAATGAATTAAGTCAAAACCCCTGCAGCTCCAATATGATCCATCTGGCTCAAAATAAGCGCTTCGGTAGAATTGCCTGATGGGAGTAATAAAGACCAGAGAGTCTCCCTGGACCTGTGTTACCCCAAGCCTGGTGTCTAAATGAAGGCGTTCAGGATCTGGAGCAACTCTTTCGCGAATTAGGGTTAGGTCTTGCTCAAGAATGCTATCGTTTTCAAATTTGAAATATCCCTTGCTACTAACTACCCAGAGACTACCCTTATGATTGTGAAGGTATGGATGGAATTGCTGTACCAAAGGGCCTTTGTTAGAATGCGTATAATGGCGTGTATCCCTGCCAATAATTTTGAAAATCCCTTTTGAAGTGCCAAACCACATATTGCCTTCCATGTCCTCAATTATTGACATACAGAATTCATTGGGTAGCAGCCATTCTATAACCTTTTCTCCGGTAGGTGAGCGATGCTCGGCACCGTCGCCAAAGCCCAGCCATATGTGACTTTCTTTATCAATACAAATGGAGTGGGCATTTCTACCAACTTGGACTAATTGTACCTGACCGGTTTCTTTGATAATCATAAGGGCATTGCCAAGGGTGATAAACAACTCCCCATGATTGCCCATGGATGCACGCATTTTGCCCTCAATTGCTATAGACGGAATTTCAATTTTTTGTCCGTTTAGAACCAGTGTGTTTCCTGAAATACGGCCTGGAGCCTTACTATATCCATAAATGATGGAGCTCCCTTTTGTGTTCACATAAATTTCATAAGGAGCCGCGAGGTCTTCTTTTATCACCTTTCCATTGGCTGCTATTTTTAGTTTGTAGGGTCTGTTTTCAAATCCAATTACAATGGTGTCATTTTCTATAAACCCAAAGGAGACATGAGTACTGGGGTATTCCAGATAGTTTAATATGAGGGTGTCATTGGCTGGGTGGGCAATGCATTTTTCATTCTTGAGCTGGAATATGGACAAATTGGATGTGACAAACCATAATCCTTTATCCTGATCAAATGCCAGGTTTTGAATCCAATCGTCAGGCTTGCCTTTAAATTCAGTATAGTTTCTGAAGTTATAACCATTGAAAACACTGAGACCGTCAAGTGTACCTGAAATAATTCTTCCCTCATCGTCTTGTAAAATCTGTGATACCCTATAGGAAGGGAGTCCATCGTTTACTCCAAAGCTTTGAAACTCGTGATCCTGAGCCCTGGAAACAACAGGTTGGCAAATAGTACAAAAGAGTATTGAAAGAGTGAATAGGTGGCCTGCAAGTTGCCAGGAACGCTTGGCGGTAAGGAATTTGTCCGTATCCATTAAGTATGCGCCGTAAACGTTTGCATATTCAATGGTACTACAGTTATGCGAAGAAATCGATTTCTAACATTACTGATTGGTTAGTCGTGTCATTTATTAAGATAATCCAATTCGTTAGTTCCAATTGAGGCAGGGCTGTTCCTATTTGCATTACAAGAGATTGCTCAAGAAAGTATTCAATGCATTCAGTACATCCGCAGGTACTTCATCATGAGGAAAGTGGCCTGCGGTTTCTAATGAAACCACTTTGGCCTCAGGAAAACCATCTTGCAATTTTTCGAAATTAAAAGTTGACAGAGCTGGATCTTGCTTGCCCCAAATTATGAGTTTTGGGATGTGTTCAAGCATTTTTCTGTTTTTCCATAGATCATCAAACCATTCTCCATCGGTAAGAAGTGAGTGCGAAAAGGCGTGGGTTCCAAAACGCTGAGACCTTCTTTTAAAAGGCTTTCTAAAATGTCGTTTGGTGATGCGATTCGGCTTGCTTTCACCATAAGTTTTGGGAGCCAGGAAGCGGGCTGAGAAGTTGAAGTTGAGGTAAAGAGATTTGGTGAGTGGGCTCCTCAGTACCTTTTCAAGCTTTGCGAAGGCGGGGTCATGATGAGCGCTCCACAGCCAGGTGTTCACTAAGGTAACGCTTAGTATTTGTTCAGGGTGTACTTCAGCATGTGCCATGGCTATTGGCCCACCAAAATCGTGAACTACCAAATGAAAGTGTGCTAAGTCAAGGTGCTCAATAAGAGCTGATAGCCTTTCGGCATGGTGTTCGGTGCTGTAGTTGTATGTCTTTGGCTTTTCTGAGAGACCAAAGCCAATATGGTCAGGAGCAATGCAGCGGTATTGGCTTGAGAGCTCTTTGATTAAATGCCTGAAATCATAACTCCAGGTAGGTGTGCCATGCACAAATAAGATTACCGGACCCGTGCCCGTATCGATATAGTGTTGCCGCACACCTTCAGCATCAAAGTAGTGTGGTTTAAAGGGATATTCATCTGTATTGAGCCATTTTGGTTGTTTCTGGGCAAGGCTAAAATTGCCTATGCTAAGACATAGAAGAAGGAGTGCGATCTGTTTCATCTGAGCTTTTTTGATGCCGCAAAATGACGATGCCCAGAGTGTATATTTTTTGGTGTAAACCAAGAAAGCTCTCGTAGCTACTAATCCAGAAGTAGAATAGCACTGATGCTCAAAGCGGCCAGGCCAAGAATGAAAAGAAATAGTATGCGCCGTAGTCTCAGTTTTCTTCTCCTTAAATCACCATGGCTTCCAAATTGAAGAGGTTCAGTTGTATCACTTTTTCCACTGTGTTGAGATACTTTTCTTCTACCACGCCTAAAGTTACGAGACTTCACGCCCTTGGCCAGTTTACGATTGGCTTCATTATTTCTGGTGGCATCTGATACTGTTCCAAAAGGCATGACTATGTATTTATACGATGAATGAAAGTATTGAAAGAAGTAGTGCGAAAACCATAATTACTACCAAAATAAAGGCTGCTTCTTGCCTGCGTTTCTTTTCATATCCTTGTACATGACTACCAAATTGTAAGGGTTGTGTTTCCATAGGGCCCTTATTGGTTCTTTCCTTGCTGCTGTCCAACTTCAGCTTGAAGTTTCGCTCAGATGGATGTTTTGCCATACTTCGGTTTTGGCGATTTCTCTTTTGCATGTCTGCCCCAGGTCCAAATAGCATGATTTCTAGTTTTTTAAGTGAGTATTTAATTCAGAATTGTAAGAACTACAGCAGACGCAATCCCGGCGATAACAATAATGGTAGCAATGAGCCCTGATTTTTCTCTCTTGCGTCGTTGCCTACGTTCACTATTGCTACCAAATTGTATGGGCTGGGGCTTTCTGTTCTTTTTATTGGAGTCTCTGATTTTGCTTCGTTTTCTCTGGAAGTTTCTGTTCGATACATGTTGTGCCATGGATCGATTGTGTCGATTTGTTTGATATCCGGAAGTTGCTGATCCCATTGATGCCATTGTTTTTTTTCTTCAAGATACCCCCAGCTTTTTCAGGATTCAAACACCTTGTGTCAGATGGGAAATCTGATCCATATAGGCTAAATTTTGGTGATAGGCGAATTTTAGGTTTACAATGGCTATCATCGCAGTATGCCTGCATTCTTTCTCAATTACCAACCACCATTGCTGCTGCGAAACGGACATGCCAATACCATCGCGTCCGGTTTTGGGCGTACCGTAGAAAACATATCCTACGAAAGAAAAAGGCTCGAATTAACCGATGGTGACTTTTTGGATTTGGATTTCTCGGTTCAAGGTAGCGACACCGTAGTGTTGGCTTTGCACGGCTTAGAGGGCAATAGCGGCCGGCCCTACATGTTGGGCATGGTGCATCAGGCAAGGCAAAGGGGATGGGATGCCGTAGCAATGAATCATAGAGGCTGCAGCGGAGAAGACAACAGGTTGTTACAATCGTATCACAGCGGTAAATCGGAAGATTTGGCTGAAGTGGTTGAGTACCTAAGTACTATGGACTATACCACAATTCTAATAGTAGGATTTAGCCTTGGCGGCAATATTGTGTTAAAGTACATGGGGCAAGGTGGTGATAGGCTTCCGGAGAAGCTTCGCGGAGCAGCGGCTGTCTCAGTTCCTTGTCATATAGAAAGCTCTCAACAAAAACTGGCTAAGGGCTTTAATAGAGTGTATACTGGTCGATTTATGAAAACACTTAAGGTTAAGGCCCGCGCAAAGAAGCAACTCTTTCCAGAAGCTCCTTTTAGCATCGAAGAGTTGGAAGCGGCAAAAACGCTGGGTGAATTTGACGAGTTCTTCACATCACGTGCCAACGGCTTTGTAGATGCTGTTGATTACTGGACAAAATGTAGCAGCAAACAGTTTTTGCCCGGAATTAGAGTTCCTACTTTACTGATCAATGCAAAAGACGACCCTTTTTTATCAGAGCAGTGTTTTCCCATGGCAGAAGCAGAGGCGAATCCCAATTTTCATTTGGCAACGCCAACACACGGTGGGCATGTAGGCTTTTCACCCAATATGCGACTAAAGGGAGTCTTTTGTACTGAAAAGACGATGTGTGACTTTTTTGCTAACCGGTGCCTGAACATTTAGAATAGCGAGTAGTCCACAGGCCAAAACCAGATTGTCCTGATTAGGGTAAAAAACAGAGCTACTTTTACGGCCAATAATTTAGGTTTTTGGATTTACTGATCATTGCTGTTTATTGCTTCTTTCTCACGTTTATTCTGAGTTACAGTATTTCACAGTTCAGTTTGGCTCTGGTTTTTATTAAGCGAAAAGGAGAACGTGAAATGCCAGGTGCCTTTGCCGCCATGGCTCCCAAGCCCTATGTAACCATCCAACTCCCCCTTTTCAATGAGAAATACGTTGCTGAAAGGCTTATACGGTCAGTAGTGGCACTTGAATATCCCAAAGACAAACTTGAGATACAATTACTAGACGACTCTACTGATGAGACGGTAGAAGTAGTGCGTGCTCTGGTTGAAGAGCTACAGGGAGAAGGCTTTCTTATTGAGCACATTCAGCGCCCCAACCGAGTAGACTACAAAGCAGGAGCTTTGCAATACGGACTAGAAAGATGCAAGGGAGAGTTTGTGGCCATATTTGATGCTGACTTTTTACCTGATCCTAAGTTTCTGGAATATTCCCTTCCTCATTTTGAGAAGGCCCAAGTAGGGGTGGTGCAAACTCGGTGGGCGCATATAAACGAAAACTACTCACTGCTTACCAAGCTTCAGTCTTATGCTCTTAATGCACACTTTACCGTAGAGCAAACGGGGCGAAATCTTAATGGTCATTTCATCAACTTTAATGGAACGGCCGGAATATGGAGGAAAGAGTGCATAGCTGACGCTGGTGGATGGCAGGGGGATACACTTACTGAAGACCTTGACCTAAGCTATAGGGCACAACTCAGGAAATGGAAGTTTGTGTTTTTACAAGATGTAGAATCACCTGCTGAATTACCGGCGGAAATGAATGCCCTCAAGTCACAACAATATCGCTGGGCCAAAGGGGCTGCCGAGTGCGTGGTGAAAAATCTGAAGAAGGTATTCGTGGCTCCACACTTGACCCTGGGAACTAAGGTGAATGCTTTTTTCCATTTAATGAACAGCTTTATTTGGGTATGTCTGCTCCTCTCTGGCCTGCTGCTGGTTCCATTTCTATACGTTGCGAATAAACAAGCAGGCTATGAAGGTTTTATGCCTTTCCTGGTTGTTTATCATTTTGCCTTTTTTGCCTTGCTACTGTTTTATACCCAGGCAAACGCTACGGTATCTTTAAGGTCGGGTAAGGACTATCTAAAGTTTTTCATTTCATACCCAGCCTTTCTCTCTTTATCCATGGGCCTGGCTTTACACAATGCCATAGGTGTATTTAAGGGCTATCTCGGTATACGCTCAGCCTTTGTACGTACCCCCAAATTCAATATTTTGAACAAAAGGGATGGTATAGAAGGGAAAACCTATGTAAAGTTTAAACTGGACTTTGTAACGGTGCTTGAAGTACTTTGCTTTCTATACTTCTGTTTTGGTATCTATTATGCCGCCATGCATGAGAACTATCTTGCACTACCCTTTATACTTATGCAGGCACTTGGTTTTGCCACCGTACTTGTCTATTCGTTTTTGCACTTTAGAAGGGCTAATGGCCAGTCTAGCGGACGATAAGCTGTTTGCTGGTTTTAAACCCCATTGTCAGCGAAGTCACTACCACTATAAAGTTTCCTGATGGTAGTTCTTTCAAGTCTATTTTCTGTTTCGTGCCTAGCAATCTTCCCTGCACAAGCTTCTGGCCAGTACTGTTGAAAATGGCGTACACCATGTCAGTGTTAAATGTGTTGACTGAAATATGGCAATAATCTGTTGCAGGATTAGGGTACAGCTCAAATGTTGGCTGTTCTTTTTCAGGCCCGGTACTTTGCTCGTTCTCGTGTTTAACGGGCTCATTTGAATTGGATGCAGGGCTGTAATAGGACGGGAGTATTGGTATTAGTTCTGAGCTGGAGTCTCTTGGATAGGAGGCATTGCCTTTTAAGGAAAACTTAATAGGAACCAGATAAGAAGTGCTGATGGCCTTTCCATTACTCATTGCCGGAACCCATTTGGGCATTCGCCTGAACACCTGTGCACACAAGGAGTCTGTTTCAGAAAACAAGCCGCGCTCAATACGCACTTCACGAACTTTTCCCACAGAAGACACGGTAAATCTGACATATACTGAACCTTCTATTTCTTGTTCTTTGAGTTCAGTTGGATAGTGCAGGTGCTCCTTTATGTAGGCAGGGAGCAATTCGTTTCCACCTGGAAAATGAGCGGGTATCAGATCAGTATAGTATTCGATGCCAGAATCCAGCTCAGTTGATAGAGGATAATCCGGATCTGAATCAGGTTTCAACGGGTCATTTCCCTTCTTATTTTCGGTAAGCCAGATGCAGTCATAAATTGGAGGTGGAGGCGGTGGTGGAAACGGAAAGTCAGGAATTAAAGAGTCCTCTGTTGTTGAATCACTGGTGTTCTGTATTTCAACTTCTGTTTCACTTTTATCAGCTACATTTTGCGGCAACTTAGAAACACTGCTTGAAGTAGTGTCTTGACGGTGACAGGCGGATAAGATAAAAGAAACCACGACTAAGGTCAATAGCACTTTCATAAAAATGATGTCAGTTTGTTACTGGGTAAACTGATTAAGGGAGCTGATTATTTTTTAGCTGGTGTACCAGTACACAAGTGGTGAGTATTTCACTATGCTTATCTCAAAATGCGGATGCGCTGCCTTCTGCTTTTTTTGCTGGTGCTGGTAAACATACTTCTTTCATATGCAATGGCTTCACCTTTGTAGAAGCATTGCCCCCAGTAATTCAAGCTCTTTAGGTTCTCAACAAGTTGTTTGTGTAGCGTACTGGTGGAGTCGAATTGTATGAGGCTAATGGAATCTAAAACTCCTTCTCTGGCAACATGAATCTGTACATAGAATAAATCGGATTCTGTACGTTCATTCAGGGCGTTTTTATCAATTCCTTGATAAAGAAAGCGATTTCGCGCAGCATATGATATGCCTATAGGCGGCTCCCTGCTTCCAAATTCTTCGAGGCCAATAAGCTTACCTTCTTTGATATGAAGTGCCATTTCATATACATGTACCCAGGGCACTCCCATTTCAATTCCCACGTATATAGTACCTGTAATCCAGTCAGCGAGCAATCCATTCTGCGTAAAAGATCTTTTACTAATGGACTCAAAGGTTTTGTTCAAATTCTCACTTCCCACATCTGTTTTAATGTCCTCCAGATAGAAGAGACTGTCTTTCAAAGTCCAGCTACCAATGTAACCTCTAAAACAATCGGATCTTAGGTGCCTGGGATTGACATTCTTTGACAAAACCTCTCGAAAAGGACCATACAATATGTCCCAGCTTTCGTACATGTCTATGTACATAGTGTCTTTATCAATAATGCATGGATCAGACCTTTGTATAGTAGCATGCAGGCATTGGGCAGAGAGTAGAGTCAACAGCACTATCACAACCTTCATATCACCTTCCTTTTCTTTTGGGAGGTTTGTCAATCACCATGGCATTGACTACGCCGTTTCTATTCATAGCAGGTTTTGCATGTTTTAAGGAAGCATACCTTGCCCAGTATTTGCTTTTGCCAAATCGGTTCTCAATAATGAACCGAACAATAATGGGCTTCTTCTTTGCTTTATGGCGAACCCTGCCCCCAATGATAACCTGTTGTTCTAGTGCATCAGCTATGGCTTTGGTTCCATGCCTTCGCCAAAGCTTGTTACCTAGTCTACGATAGTAATTAGAACTTGGAGGGTCGTAAGAGTATTCTCCTTTGTTGTACAGGTTTTTCATGTTGCCTCCCTTAGATGCTTAATGTAGTTCTCTAGCAAACCTCGTATTTGTTCTGCAGCTACAGGATTGGCAGAATGCACTGCAAACTCGAGGTCCTTCAGGTTAATGCCAGACTCATAAACCAGCCATTTGGTTGCAGCATAGCCGTCAGGAGCCAATTTGCCCTTGTCGTTCAGTCCCAGGTCGTTATCAAAGCTAATGAAGTCAGGTAGTCCGTATTCCTGAATGTACTCTACAAAGGCATCATAAGACCTTACCACGTCAAACTCTGACACCATTTCCCTGGGGTAGATCATTTCTACGTCTCTAATATCGTCTAGAAAGAGCTTCATGTAAATTCAGGTCTGGACCTTTTCAATAAAGGCCTTAATGAGCCAATCCCTGAGTGTTGTTTTCACTTAGGGATTGACACTATTGAAGGATACATAGATAGATTACTCCAATGGAGTATCCTTATGTTTACTTCCAAAGATTTTACGCTTAAATGCGGCAAAGAATCCAGCCACGGCGATGGCTATGACTTTCCAAAATTTTAGAATCAGTGCAAAGAAGCCTGCCTTGGCAAGAATTTTTCCGGCTATAAGTCCGCCAATACCATAAGCCGCCACTTTATCAACTGATGAGTCAAAGTCTTCGTAGGCATGGCCTTCATTGAATTCAACACTGCCTAATATGGCATCCAGGTCTTGCTGAATAAGTGGCAGTGCCTCCATATCGCCAATGGCACTCATAGTTAAATAGCCTCTACGGCCCAGTACACGTACATCATAGTTGAGTGTATGATCTTCTGCCTCACCAAATTTGAGTTCTTTGGCCCAGTGAAGTTTTTTGTTTTCACTGTCGTAAAAAGGTCTGCTGGCCCAGCCAATAAGTTCAACAGTTTCATAGCCCATTTTGACCCGCTGTTCACTGGCAAGCTCGGTATCATCCTGCATTTCTTCCAGCAGGTCGTCGTAGTCCATATCCTCGGCATCATCATCTTCTACATAACCGTCTTCAGTAAACGAGATTTCTACAGCGTAGCTAAGGTCCATGCTTAGTGGATCCATGTTTTCAGGAAACAACAGTCCCATGGTTTCTGACTCAGGATTTCCCCATAGCTCATGCAGTACGTAGCTGCTGCGCTCAGGATTAAGGTATTTGAAACCTTCTGGTACCTGAAGGGTAGCTATCCCATCGCCAATGGAAATAGTACCGTATTGATATTCAAAAGTGGCATTGACACTATCGCTGTAGCCTGACATGATACTGGCGAGGTCAATGGTGTTGGTATCACCAGTGAGTGAGTCAACATAAGTGAATGTAGTAGACGAAGTGTCTTCGTCAAGGGCTTGTACATGCCAACTAAAGCACATAAATGCCAGAAGCAGAGTAAATAGCTTTTTCATCATAATTTTTTTTAATAACACTAATGGAGGCGCAAATAAGGGAAAATGTTCGATTCCTGAAAGGAGATGGGCTTGTGTTTCAGTAAAATACATGAAAGTAGTGATTATGGCCTACCCCAAATCAGTGACATTTCACCCAAAGTTGAAAATTGACATACTAGATTTATCAAACGGTCGTTTGGTATTAAAGTGTAGGTGAGCTCACCCAAGCTTTTACCAGCCCTGCAGGCGTTTTTCAGCAACCAATTAAATGAGAATGAGATGAAGAAGGCAAAAAAGGTCGTTGGCGGAGCATTACTCCTATTAACGGCACAGTTTAAAACACAGGCACAAGAGCTAAGAGGGTTTACATCATCACCATGGAGTGGAGTGGCGCAGTTAAGCGAGAATCCAGCTTCTATTGCGGGCCATATGTACAAATGGGACTTGATTTTGGCAGGTGCTTCGGTAAACCTTGACAATGACTTTTTGTACTGGAATAAGAACAATACGCGTTTCGATTTTTCAGACGATGAGTTATTGCAACAGCCCAAAGCCAAGAGTACTTACCTCAATTATGAACAAAGCATACATGGTCCGGCTTTTATGTATTCAATAAACAGTCGTACCGCGGTGGCAATAGGAGTACGAAGTCGCACTCAATTAAGCCTGTTTAATGTTAGTGACCAGGCATCTTTGGCTTACTATGCCTATGCAAATGAAAGCGATACAGCGATTGCCGGAATGAACGAGAGTTTTAGCCTGAGCGGAACCGTATGGCAGGAATATTTTGCGACTTACGCTACTGTACTTTCTGATGCCGGGTCTACACGTCAGAAACTAGGTATAAGTCCTAAGTTTTTACTGGGCAACAGCCAGGTACAAGGAGATTTTACTCAAATTCAATATAGTCAGAACGGAACTGATGCTCAACTTAACCGGGCCAACGGCTCTGTTCATTACTCACATAATCTTGACAGTTTAAGACCCATGAATGCTCTATTGGGAGCTAATGGCTATGGTTTTGGAGTAGACATAGGTTACGAATTGGAATACCGACCCAATCGTGTTTCATGCGGTTTTAGCAGAGGGGGAGGAGCAGATGTTTGCAGCGGCCCACAATACTTGTACAAGCTGGGAGTAGCACTTACGGATGTAGGTTTTACCAGCTTTAAAAATGGAAAGTATGCCACTGATTTTGAGTACAGCAGCGGCGAGTCAATTAATGCATCACAATGGGCCGAAGGCATAAGCACGGCTCAGGATGCCAGCGATTCATTGAATGCAGTGGCCAGTACACAAACCAATACTGGGAGGTACTACACCTCATTGCCCACTCAGCTGATGGTAGACTTTGATTACAATGTTTACAAAAGTGTGTATGTGAATACACAGGGGAAATTGAGCGTGGCCCAGGTATTTAGTAAGAACAGCACATTTACGCCGGCTGAATTGAACGTAACTCCCAGAATAGAGAACAACGCCTTGGGCGTGTATGCTCCACTCTCTATCAATCAGTACGGAAACTTTGACTATGGCCTTGGATTAAGAGCCGGACCGCTTACGCTGGGGGTGACCGATTTAAATGCCTTGGTAAGCAAACAAAATGTGAATGATCTGGGTGCTTATATCATGTTCAAGACTTATTTCCGTTGTAAAGATGGTAGAAGCCGTGGTGGCAAGGTGATTTGCCCCAGTATTTGAACCCGATTGCCTTACTATAATTTCTATTTTATGTGAACAGCCCTGAAAGCAATTTCAGGGCTGTTTTTGTGTCTGATCAGTTTTCGGTTCCAATTCTCAGGAAACAGCAAACTGTTTTGAATTTTCAACGTTCAATTTCTAACCGAATCCTCCAAACATTTCGAGGAAAGGGTCGCGCTCAAGTATTGTGTAGTAAAAAATGGCCCCCAACCATCCATGAAAAAGTCCTAATGCGTATAGATTTCGCTCTTTTAGGTACAGGCTGCTATAGAGCAAAGCCAATAATGTGGTGCCCAGAATAAGCCAGTAGTGTGGATAGTGAATGCCTCCAAAAAGCACGGCACTGGTGAAAACGATAATTCCTTTGCTAACAGGTCGGTTGGGTAAGTCTTGTAAGTTTCCTGTAACAAGGGCCATAATGAGAAACTGCTGTATAGTACCCCAAATAGGATAGATAAGCAATATGGGGATAATGTGCCAGTGAATATTGAGTGTGCCACGGAAATAGCCGATGCCCACGCTAAGCAGCAATGCCAGGATACCAAAAGGCATTACCCTTTTTAAAACGCTTTTGAAGTTGTCGGTTCTAAAACCCCAGTACCTGGGCAGTTTTGGATTCTTTTTTACCTGTAGTAGAATGTAAAGCACCCAGAGAGATAATGCCGTTGCAACAAAGGGCAAACGCCATTCCATGAAATCCATGAAAATGAATTTTCCCATAGCCGTAAGCACAATGGCCAATAGTTCTACTTTCTGTCGGTTCATTCTTGTTGATTAAGAAGAAGTTCCTGGAAGCAAAAGCCGACCTCTTTAGCAGTGCTATTGGCATCGGGGTTTGGATAGCTTTGATGGCTGCGTTCACCAAGGCTGAATGGGACGGGGCGTTTGAAAACAGGTCCGTCAAAACAGAAAGTGTGAAATTCTCCATTTTCACCACAAGGATCTACGGTTTCCGGCAAGTCAGCTATAAAGCTTTTATCAATTACACGCCCTGCAAAATCCTGATCGAGTAAATCGGTTTTTACACATACCACAATGGCTTTAAATCCAAGGTCCAGAAATTCGTTTAAGAGTTCGGTTGTGTTTCGTTTCCATAAAGGGAACACAGTTTGCCAGCCCATACCATCGAATTGCTGTTCGCGGTAATGTTTCAAGTCTTCTAAAAAGATATCGCCAAAGGCCGCGTGCTTAAGATCTTTCTTTGTGAGTGATGAATAAGCCGCTTTCATTATTGATTCATACTCAGGCATATCAGCTTTTTCAGGCAGCTCAACAGTAGAAAAGGGAATGCCCAGGGCTTCAATTTGATCATTGAGTAAAGCCCTATGTAGGCCATGCATGGTTACCCGATTGTAATGAGCGTTTACGGTAGTGAGTAAATGCACCACTTCATAGCTCTTGCTTTGTTGAAGTTGGTACAGGGCCATTGCAGCATCTTTCCCGGAGCTCCAGTTGAGTACAAGTTTCTTTTTCGTCATCAGGTAATACTCTTCATTTCCTTTTCCAGCTTGAGCCAGCCAAAAAGGACCCAGACATATTTGGACTTCCAGTCGCAAAAGAAGCCATCATTTTCACTTTCCACGCTTTCTGATTCATACAAGTTTGCAATTCCAATCATTGTGATACTATCAACAACGCAGTAATAGTACACATCTTGAATTGGGTTGATGCGATTGCTGTCAGGTATTAAATGGAAGGTAGATGAGGCGTGGGGATCTGGGTGAAATCTTTCAAAATGCTCCTTCTGTTTTTCTGAAAAACCTAAGGTACTGTAATATGCCCTTTTATTTAGTTCATTTTGTTCAAGCACCATGGTTTCCATATTCTTACACACATGTGTCATCAAAGTGCGCTTCCCAATAAGTTGTAGGCCTAGTATTTGAAGCAACAGTAGTCCGGTAATGGCAATTGCAATTCGTTTTATCGTTTTCATTCCCTGTACATATTTAGTAGTGCAAAGTCAAAAGGAGTCCAAAGGCAAGCCCTCAACCCATTTTGTTTAAACGCCATATTGACCCAGGTATTACAGGTTTTAAAACAGGAGTAACTTCCATTCGCTTCATAAAAGCTGTCTTGGTAGTCATAGGAGTAATTGGTCAATTGAATTTTATGATTATTCTCCTGTCGGAAGCTCATGTGCAGGTAGTTGACCAATCCGTTTAACTGCTCTTTACTTACAGAGACTTTAGTCCAGGAACCTCTCTTTGCAACAAACGGACTTACGTGCATGAGGGTTTTACTTTTTAGAAACATGGCTTTAAAGGCTATACTTAGTTCAAGATCGCTCCAATGGGGAGTATTGAGGTAGAAGTCCTTATCTCCCCAGCCAAAGGCCAGGTATTGTGTTGATGTTTCAAATTCTAAATCGTTTAATAATTCGTCGCCCGCATCTTCTTTTGCCAGGATAATGTCCAGATGTACTCCATTGGTACTGATGTAAATTGTTTCTGTTTGCCTTGCTTGGTCCTGAGCATTGTTTATGGGAATACTACCGAGTACTAGTGAAATCAGCAAATAAGCCAAGGGTAAAGCAAGGATGCTCACAACTAGTTTGATAAACCGCCTAAGGAACAATTTCATTTTTTGAGTATTGTGAAATCAGCGATGTAACCGCTGTGGTCTGAGCTACTGATGGAAAAGCGTTTTACCAGTTGCGGTTTTATGGCTCCTTTATGAAGTACATGGTCAAGTTGCAGGAGTTTTGGAAGCAAGGGCAAGCCTCCAAATGTGCCCTGCGGAAGGCTGTTGGTCTCCTTAAATGAATTTTGATAACCAGCACTTAGTAGGTTTTGAATTCTGTTAGATGCCGGTAGGGAGTTAAGGTCGCCCACTATTATGCCGGTACCATATAAGTCAGCTTCCTGAGCTTCTATAAAATGCCCTATGTAGTCAGCGGTCTCATAACCGCATCCAGGCAAGTTGGGCGGTGCATGTAGTAGGTAAATGGGGCTTTCTAAGAACAAGACTTCGTGCATAGGATAGTCGCAGGCATATGGACGGTGTTCTTTGGCAATTTCACGTACACTTACGTCGGGTGATTTCGAGAGTATTAAGGAGCCAAAAGTTGTTGGATCGGGTTCGTCCAAGATGGCTATATAACCCTCCTGAAAATCAGAAGATTTATTGAAGTTATCTCCATTCCACTCCAAAAAACACCACAAGTCGCAGTCATAGTTTTTCATGCGCTGTAGGTCTGTAGTACTTATTGGATTCTCATGCAGATTGATATAGCCTATTCTCAGCTCCGTAGAAGACACACGAGGAGCGATGTTGTTGAGCAAGACAGCGTCATATATCCATAGCATGGGATACATAATTGCCATTATGACAAGGGCTTTTTTTATAAGCCTAAGTGTTTTTTGCCAGGCCTTCACAGCCATTTGTAGTGAATTTCAAGGCAGCTATAAAGCCAAAAGGAAATTAGGGCAGTGAGCACATACTGTGCCTGATACAGGCTTTTTTGTTGCATTGGCTGCTGCACCCTTTGAATGATAAAGGCGAAAATAATTTGGGTTCCCAGTACACTGGTAAATGCGTATTCCTGCATCCGTCCGTCCCAGCCATATCCAAGAGCCAGAACTTCTGTACTGATTAAGTACCAAATGATTGCCTGAACTAGCAACAGTATTGCATGAGAAAAGGCCAGCCAGGGAATGTCATTTAATACTATTTGCAAAGATTTTTTGATACAGGAAATATCAATCCTATTTCCGTAAAAAGCATGGTCTTTAACTAGTTTCAACAAAATGATGGCCTAGATGGAAATGCGACGGAAGAAAAGCACTATCAGCGCCACAAAACTGATAATATTTACTACGATCACCACCGTATAAGTCGTTTCAGAGTTTCCAGTGAGCAAGTGCATTAGAATATTCACAATTGGAACGCTTATATAAATGATCCACGATTGGATTCTCAGTTTTGCCCTCCTTCGTTCTTCTTCAAGACTTCTCTGAAACGCGTCAGGCTCAGCAGGATTCCCGGCAGCATTAATTTCTTCAATGGACATGCCCCGGCTTTCGAGAATTTCAATGGCACTGGCTTTTATATGCTCTTCATAGCCATAGCGCTGGTAGTTCTTTACCACGTCAATAAGTTTTAGCGTATCCAGTCTCTTTAGCTTTTCCATGGTTTCATTTGCAATATAGTGCCTCCTTTATCAGCCGTTGTATTGAAAGAACTTTAGTGCTATTTGTAACCAAATGCTCCACTTAAGGAACTATACCTTTAGAGCAGCAAACGTTCTATGACCAAGAGCCAACAACGAAGCGATTTTATGCAACTGTATGGACCCATACACGAGGATTTATCTCGTTTTTGTACTTCGCTCTGTCAAAGTTCAGAGTTGGCAAAAGACCTTTTAGGTGATGTGGTGCTCAAAGCATTTGAACACTTCAGGTCAGGTAAGTCCTTTGCGAGTTTTAAAAACTACGTTTTTGGTATTGCCTCTAACACCTATAAGCAGTCCCAGAGAAGGGAGAAGTTTCACGGTCCTTTTAATGAAGAAAGAGCCGCCCTTTTGCCCGATCATCATACCAACTCTGAAGCAGCCACGGACCTGAACCTACTAAAAGCCTTGCTCCAAAAGCTTCCTATTGAGCAGAGAGAAGCCTTTGTACTCTATGAAATTAACGGTTTCAAGCTAGCAGAAGTGGCTGAAATTCAGAACACCAGTCTTTCAAATGCCAAGCAAAGGGCCAAGCGTGCACGCGACACCCTGAGCAAAATGCTTGAAGAACCGGAAGTGGTACAAGAGCCCGTACCTGAATGCTCACAAGAAGATTCAATCACCCTTAAATCAAATGCTTATGAAAGGGGGAAATAGACTCGATCAACTGGTGCAGCGCGCAAAAGAACAAGCACCTGAAATTGATTTAACCGATGTACATCACATAGTATCTACTGCAGGATCGGCCAGTCCGGTAGTAAAAAGCACTTTTTTAACCTTAAAAACACTTTTACTAATGACTACTCTTACAACGGTAATCATTGCTTTGATTGCCCTTTGGCCGGTGACTGAACAACCTGAATCAGTACAGGAGAATACTTCAAATGTTGAAATACAAGAGCACATAAGTGCTGCACCAGAAATGACTCGGGAAACCAGACCAAAAACCACAAAAGACCTGGCAACCCTGGTGAAGAGCAAGAATGAAACGCAATTGAAGGCTGAGCCAGATGCAGACAAGGTGCCTAAGGCTCATAGATCCGAATACTATTACAAAACACCTGAGAAAGAATCTGCGCCCAGGTTGCTGATGGAAGAAAGAACACCGGATAAAACTCAGGGTTCACAGTACAAAGAAGTATTGGAGAACGAATACTTTGAATTGAATGATGAAGAATGGAAAAGCTTGTATGTGAAAATGAGCAAAAAAATGTTTGAGTATGAGTATTCAGATGCTGCAAATAGGTACTATGTGGTAAGGGTTAAGGCGCATTTGAAAAGTACCAGATCAACGAGGTCTGGCTTTGAAAGGAATGCTTCTCTTGACGAAATTTTTCTTCCCTTAGGGCTTTCTAAATCGGATGGCTCTTACTTTACCAATATTCGGTTTAATGCTGATAAACTCACAGATTCATTGCGAAAAACGAACAGGGTTATCGTGTTTAAAACATCAATGCGCGGAAATCCACTTGTATGGTATGCTCTAACTGATGCTCTATATGCCTCATTGCCGCGACATGTGCAGACTGCCTGCGATACTAAATCGCTGCAGTATGACGCATTTGAGGCACGGCCCAGCTCTATACTTATTGGACGATCAGGCATTTTTTCAGGTGTTGATTCTACACTGATAAGTCATGAAATAGCGTATGACAAGGCCATGGCAGTTTTTGCCAACGCTGAGCAAATGAAAGAAATAGGAGTTATGATAAATGATACCGGAATTACAGTGGAAGGGAGGGTAAAACGCGGTGACATTTCCTTTAAAAGTGTAGGGTGGAACTATTGTGAAGTACGCACCAACTACGATAACAAACGTCTGTTCCCTATAAAAAAGCCCACATTAAAGCACGTTCCGGTTTTTGTAAGTGGGAAGAGGGTAAATACTTATATGACATCCTTTATAGACCATAATAGACCTTTTACCAAAAATCTGCATCAGCTTTTCCTGGATTCAAGACAAGGTTATTTGCCCGTGGTGTACTCGCCTCCCTTTAGTGATTCTTCCATGGTATTTTGGTACGAACCATCCATTGAGTTGTTGCAGTTGTTTGACCTCAATCATCAGGAGCAGGCTGAGCGCATAGAAACACTCATGGAACGACGCAAGGAAGCTAAGTTGATGGAGACTGAGACTTTTGAAACTTTGGAGTTACAGTTTCTTGAAGAGGAAGGAATGCAGTTGCACCAAACCAAACTATTACAACTAGATCCGCTTACGCTTGCTAAACTGAAAATTTTTGTTGAAGATGAAGAGGTGAACTACATATCCCACTTTGGAAAAAGTGTTTTCAGTAAGGAAGGTATGTACCAGGAACTGCGCTTGTGCACTGGTCCTGATTCTACCAAGAAGCTTATCAAGGTAACACTTCCAGGGCACAGCAACCTTAGGTATACCAAGGAGAACATGACTGACCTAAGCCCAAAGTACATTACGGACGACCTCGCGAGGCACTGGAAGGCAGCAGTTACGCCTTCTGAAATGGAAGGAGAACTCGCGATTCCCTTTAGCAAGATGGACAGTTTTGTAGCGCACAACCTACGTACCACTTACCTCATTCCGGTGCTTGTGCGGTCGGGGCAGAAGTACACCAGGCTGGATGAAATACGCGAGAGACAGAGACCAGATTGCATTTTCTGGTTTGAGCCGAACGATTCATTCCTGTCTGTGCTTCCAGCTGCATTGGCCGCTTCTATTCGCTCAGAGTTGGCCTATTCCATAAAAAAGGAAGATGTGCCGTTTCCCTTTGACATTAGCATTGACCTTGATGGAGCAGACGATACTTTAGAAGAAGAAAGTCCATCTTGTCAGTTTTTTGAAGCTTGTGAAACTCGAAAACTGGCCATTGTGGATCATGCTATTTATCCAAACCCCACCCGCGACCGACTTCACGTAAGTGTTACTTCTACATCAGATTGCGAAGGCAGTATTTCAATAGTGGACATTCAGGGAAGAGTTATTGCTCAATCGGAAATTGTATTGAAGCAAAAACTGACAACTCACTTCGACTTTTCGCTAGCGGGCATTGAAGAAGGCATCTATATTGTAAACCTTCAAACCAGCGCTGGCGATTATATCAGTCAGAGAGTTGTAAAGATTCAATAGGAAGGAATTCTCATTCACTACGAAGGTCCTGATAGTAACCATCAGGGCCTTTTTTTCATAAAAGGGTTTTAAGGGCTCTAGTCAAAAATGCCCGATACCGATGAGAATACTAATTGAATAGGCTCCGAATCTCCATTGATGGTAAAAGAGAAATCTTCTAACTCTGCTCCCACATATCCTTTGCCAGACGTGCTTCGAATGTTTTCTATACCTGTCCACTCCGTTACAAGAAAAATACTTGGGGCGCAGAAGTCTTCACCCTGTGCTCTTACGGTAATGTACTCACCCGATGCATCTTTTGTATAAGACTCAAAGTAGTAATCCATTGCCCCTTCATCTGTGGTATTTATAAGCCGTACCAGCTCTATGTTGTAGGCTGTTGAGCCAATTTCATTTGCATTTAGAATAGGATTGTTGTTAGAGCATTCTCTATTACCGTCGCATCCTACAAGAGCAATTGCCAAGAAAACGAGAGAACAGAATTTACCGATTGAAGCCATAAGTTTTAGATATATAAACTGCATGCAAAACTAAATCAGAAATGAAAGGTTGCGTCCTAAGAAAAAAGCACCCCCTTAATTAAGGGGTATGTGAAGTTGATGTGGATTCCTAGGTTCGCTGAGTAATCTAATTGCAACGGTGATGGCTGACCAAAACAAAACAACTCTGGGGGGAGGTAGAGAGCAAGGGGAATACCTGGAAAGGCTTACAGAAAGAGAACGTGCCATATTTTGGAGCGTAGTAGACGGTTGCCGAAGTATAGATATAGCAGCCTCTTTGGTAATTTCCAGGCACACAGTAGACACTCATCGAAGAAGTATCATTAAGAAACTTGGTTTTACCTGCTCTTCTGAGTGGTTTAAGTTTGCCGAAGAGCTCAATTACTCTTTGCGTCCTGAAGCTTAAATAGCGCACAAAAATGGCTGGTGCGCTTTAGCCCCCTTAGTCACCACCTATGTACGGCGCTAGCCGTGCAGGCATTTGCAAAATGGGTTCTCGAAAAAATGACCTTATTTTGAGGCTATATACGAGCTATGGCAAGTTTTAGAGAGCGATTGCATGAAATTGTATTTGAGGCTGACACCCCGGCTGGAAAGGCATTTGACGTAGTACTTCTGTTTGCCATTGTATTGAGCATATTGGTAGTAATGCTGGAAAGTGTAGCCAGTATTAATGCTGCTTATGGGAAGGAGTTTGGAATCGCAGAGTGGTTTTTTACGATCATATTCACCCTTGAATATGTGATAAGGGTAGCCATAATTAAAAGGCCATTGAAGTATATCGTCAGCTTCTATGGGCTCGTAGACCTCCTAAGTGTGCTACCCACGTACATAGGTTTGTTTGTAAGTGGGGCAGAGTCGCTCCTTATTTTAAGAAGCTTACGCCTGCTCAGGGTCTTCAGAGTAATGAAACTAACCCGATACCTAAGCGAGGCTAATGTGCTCGGAAAGGCATTGGTTTCTAGCAGACGTAAGATTATGGTGTTTCTCTTAGCTGTGGTGATGGTTACAATCATTATGGGCACCCTTATGTTCATGATTGAAGGAGGTGTACCTGACAGTGGATTTACTTCTATTCCAAGAAGTATTTATTGGGCCATTGTAACGCTCACTACAGTGGGCTATGGCGATATATCGCCTATTACCACAGTAGGGCAAATTGTGGCTTCAATCATCATGATTTTGGGTTATGCCATAATTGCCGTACCTACTGGTATTGTAACTGCAGAGCTTGCAAAACCCCCGGTAATTGCAAACACTCAAAATTGTTCCTACTGTGGTGAAGAAGATCATCTGGACAATGCCAAATACTGTCATAGCTGCGGAGAAGGCTTTAAGTGAGTCTGTTCTCCCTAATTACTCTAATTATTTCGTCGTGAAACTTTCGGGCTCCCTTTGCATTAGGGTGGGCAAAAGAAGCACGGGCAGTTCTACTGGCTCTACGTCTTTTATTTGACCAGGTCATATTTGGCCTGCTGTTGGCATAAAATTCAAAAGCAGCAATGCGTTCATCTTCTTTTGGGTCTTTGGCTGATGCCAGTTGCAAGCCTTCATTTACCTCCCATTCAAACAGCCAGTTGTCCGGAGCATAAATGCCGTTATCCGGACCCCAGTCGGGTTTGGCCAGAAATACATTTTGACTATTGAGTTCGTCAATACTTCTGCGCATCAGTCGTTCGTGCTCCGCATTAAACAATTGCCAGCGATCAATGAGTTTACGGCGACCCACTAAACTCAAAAATGAGATAATTAAGGCTCGCGCACGTGCTGCATTGGTTAAAGAGGGGCTGAGCATGCGCATGTATAAATAAATAATAAGTGCCCAGCTTCCAGCTTGCATGCCCCTGAGTGAATTGGCTGTAAGCACTGGGAAGTATCCTGTAACTACAACTTTAGCATCTGGATAGGCGGCTACCACTCTTTTTAATAGCCTACAAAGTCTGTTCCCGAAGGCCCTTTCCATCATTGCCCTCAGGTTGTTTTCTGTACTAAGTCGGTCAAACCGATCCAGCAGCCGGGTAACATCCCGATTGTTTCTCAGGTCATTGAACTCACTCAGGTTAAACGGAAACATGATGCTAAACGGATTCAAATCGTTCATGCCACCGTCCATAATAATTAGATCAGGAGTCCAGCCAGCACTTAATCGTTCATCTGCACTTTCCTTGTGCTCTTCATGAGCATGCACATTAAATGCTTCTGTTTCGCATATGTACTTTCGATACCCTGATTCGTATTGAGCTATTTTGAGTTGGGTGAAAATGTCTGGGTACCTCTGGCCAATTTCCCCGAAGATGTAGTGCTTCTCATCATTGTAGGTAGGTGGACTGTCTTTTGCTTCAATGTACCTGGTGGTTTTACCGCTACCAATAACGGCTCCCGCATGTGCCAAGCTCACAATTTCGGTGTTGTCAACCATTCTCCTTTGTACCAAGGTGGTGGCTACCTTTTTTACAAATTTGTCTTGCTCTCTAAGTCCCAGTCCCCATACTACTGAATCCCCTAACGCTAAAATTCTATACATTTTGTATTAAAGTTTTGAGTTAGTTTCAAAAGAAGGTGTTAGAGAAATAGAGCACAGGTCACTCACTTATCATCTGCTCCCGCTTACTCAAAAGGCAAAAAAAGCCCCGTTGAACGTATTGCTCAACGGGGCTCACTATTTGGTATTAGAGATGTTTACTCTTTTACAATGCGTTTTATAACATGCTCAGAACCGGTTTGAAGGTGCATGAAGTATACGCCATCATTTAGGTCTGAAATGTTCAACTCAAACTTCTCAGTGCTAGGTGAGATTTGAGTGCTTTCCAGCATTGTTCTTCCGCTTATGTCCGTAATCCAAAGGGTCATCGGAGCATTAGCATTGAGGTTCATTTCAATAACTGCCAATCCAGTGGTTGGATTTGGATAGATATCAACACCTTCAGCTCCAAGTCCTGGAACAGAAGTGTTCACCTTAGGTCCAACAATAATAGTTCTGGTTACTGATGAAGATCGGTTTCCAGACTGATCAACCGCATAGTATGTTATGTCATAAATGCCTTCAGACTGAGTATTTACAAAGGTTCCGCTAACATTTAATGTAGGAGCTACATCATAGTTGTCAGCTACCTGCGCACTTGCATCTGTATACTCGTCCCAACGCTCAAGGTAAACAACGGCATCACCGTTCAACCATATGGTTGGAGCAACTCTGTCTACAATGATAATGGTACGGTCAATTGTCGCCGCATTGTCAGATCCATCTGTGGCTATATAGGTTTGGGTAAAGGTATCAAGTACATCGGTTTCACCTGCCCAGTCACCAGCATAAGTAATGTCAAACTCAGTATAGTAATTGTCAGTAATGTCAATGCCTCTATCGTTGTAAGAGCCAAATACATCAACAAATACCGTGTCTGATCCTTTTAAACTTACCATTGGATCAATGCGGTCAACTATACGAACCAAAAGATCCTTACAGGTTTCATTTCCGCTCTCATCTGTGGCACAGAACACTACTTTGTAATCACCCACAGTTGATGGATCTACAGTTCCATTAGTGCTCACTACTGGATTTGGATCATAATTGTCATCAACTGTTACGGTAGGCATTACAAATGCGCTATCAACATCCAGTACGATGGTATCCTTACCTGTGTAAGTCAATGTTGGAACGGTACGGTCAACAACATGTACAGTTCTCATAGCAGTGCTTGTGTTTCCAGCAGAATCTTTCACTTCATAAGTAATGGTGTAAGCTCCCAATACCTGCTCGTCTAATCCACTAGTGGTAACTGCACTGGCTACTCCGGCACATGGATGGTAGGTAGTGAAACTTGGGTCAGTGTAAGTACTGCCCACTTCTATTGTGTCAATGGCTTTACCCGTAATGATAATTTGGATAGGAAGCTTGTTGCTTTCTCGTACAACGATTCTTTCTATTAGCGTATCGTTGTTATTCGCATCTTTCGCGTAGTACTCAAGTGTATAGCGTCCTGCAGCTCTCAATACTTTGCCGCTATAAACGATACTTGATGTAATGTTTCCATCCACATTGTCAATAGCCGTTGCTCCTGGCTCTACAAAAGTGTCGCAGTACGAAATGGTAATGCTATCAGCACCAGCCAGCGTAATCACAGGTGATGCCACGTCAGGTGAAATAATCACTTGGTAGTCTTCAAATTCTCCGTTGAAGTGAGGACCACATGAAATGTTCTTATTGCTACCTGAGTTGGTTCCAATTCTCATTCTGGTGATTCCAGACTCAGCACTTGCTGGAGCTTTAATGGTATCGGTCCAGCTTAGGCTGTATCCTGATCCTTCTGAAGCCACCAATTCACCAGCGTCGGTAAAGTCACCATCTCTGTTGTAGTCGATCCATACGTTGCGTGACATTGGGAAATTGTTCTCATCGCGCTCAACAGTAATAGTGTAAGGAGCTCCTATTTCCATTTTAGTGCTATGAGTACTGGTGTAGTCGGTGTATTCATCAACACCTACGCTTGAGCGGTTGTCGATATCACCAAAGATTACACGGCTAATACCAAGGTCTTTACTCTTATAGGCTACTGAAGGTGCACAATATGCCAATACAGTAATCACATTTGTTTTAACAATAGAGTCAAAACCAGCAGAGTTTCCAACTTTTTGCTTTACGGTATACGTACCTGCTTTGCTGAACTGAACTACTGGATCCTGGAATGAACTATCAGTGCCATTGGTAAATGAATAGTCACCAGGAGTGATGCTCCATTCCCAGCGGTCACGACAGTAAGTTGCCATGTCGTTGAAATACACTTTTTCGTTCACAATCGGCTTGTCGTTGCTTACAACGAAATCAGGCTTTGGTGCAAATCGTGGGTTTTCAACTACAATTTGCTTTGTAATAGTTGATGTACCTCCACAATTGGTTACTTCAAGTTTTACATCAATTGTTCCAACGGTTCTAAAGGTATAGTTAAGGTCAGTAGCAGTAGCTTCTGAGAAACCATCTACGAACCACTCAAACTCCATATCGTCGCCGGTAGAAATATTCTGGAAGGCAGCAGGAATGTCTACACAAACGGTATCAGGACCATCAAAAGCGGCTATGGCCGGTGTGGCACTAATCTTAGGCTTACTAGTCCATTCAGCTTCCCATCCTTGTGATTCATTACTTCCATTTGATCTGAACACCAAATACATTTTACCTGAACTTGCAACAAAGCTGCTTTTGAAACTGGCATGTGAAGTATTACCCTGCATTCCGTTTGGATAGCTTGTAGCATCCCATAGGGGAGTACCTGTGGCATCAGAACCATCGTATACTCTTAGGTAGTCTCCACTACCTAAAGAGAATTCGCTAAAGTCAAGCGATACTTCTCTTGAACATGGATCAATTAAGAAGTCACAATTAGCATTCCTTCCATGGTTGCCATTAGGGCCTCCATCGTCATACAATAGACCAGAAGAAATAGCAGTCTCCGAAGGGAAAACACACATGTTTTGTTGTGCCTTAATCTGAATGAATTTAGATCTGCACAGCGTATCTGTTCCATAGGCGTTGCCTACAATAAGACACACGTCATAAGTTCCTTCGTAGTCAAACTCTATTTCAGGGTTGGGTGATCTTAGGCTTCCAGAATTGATGCTATAAGTAGGTACGTTGAACCCAACAGTGGCATCAAAAACTGAGTCAGGAAGAATTTTCCATTCATATGAAGTAGGACCTTCAGTTGAAATGTCAATAAGCTGAAGGTTTTCGTAGATAAGTGGATCAGTTTTGGTAGCTACAAAACTTGCCACTGGTCTTTTAGTGGCAGGGCTTACAATTACTGTATCAATTAAACTATCAATTCCACTACAGCTTTCTGTAATCAATTTAATGATAGTGGTTCCTGCTGTTTTGAAAGTGTCCTGAAAGTGTAGATCGTTGCTCATCAACGTTCCGTTTACATACCAGCTATGTCCTTTTGGCTCGTTAGCGCTTGCTATGTTAAGTATAGTGGTAAAGCTGTTTTGCCATATCGTATCCACCTGTAGGAATCCAACAGCTACCTGAGAAGCATTGATGTCACCTTCATCAGCACCAATAGTTGGGGCAAAAGGACATCTCTTGTCGCCATTGATATCGTCGTATACACCTACGTCATCACCTCGTGGGTTGGTGGTTGATGGGCTTAATCTCAAGTTGCTATTGGCTATAAAACCAGGGTTTTGCGAAAGTGAATTCTCGTTGAATGTAGCCTGTGCAGCTTGCCAGTTGGCAAGTGAGGTGTGAATACCGTTGTGATTAGCAATTCTACCATTTGAATTGAAGTTGTGGTAGATGTTGTTGTCAATGCTATTCGGTGTAGTATTCCTTATGTAGATAGTGTACCCGTTGCTTCTATTGTTTGTGAAGATGTTGTTTTCAATGTTGTATCCGCTTCCTGACGAGAAGTAAGAAGAGTAGGTACCCGTTGAATAAACACTGTTATGATAGAAGTTGAGATTGTTACAAGTATTTGCATAGAATGCGTAATCACTTCCACTTATCAAAATGTTGTTTGATATAACTGTTGGAGTGGTTCCGTTATAGTTGGTTCTGTTTAACTGTAGGAAATATGCTCCGTAGTCAGGTGCAGTGATCTCGTTTCCGTTGAATTCAGCGTTTGACCAGTAGTAGGCATAAACTCCATCACCAAACGTACTCCTTCTTACTCCTTTAACCACATTGTTGTTGAATGCGATAGAGTCATGGTAGAAGGTGTATATACCATAGTAATAGGCATCGTCGAACGTATTGCCTTCAAAACGGTTCCCTCTTACTTTATTGGTTGTGCCGGTTCCGTAAAACCAAACGTTGTAATATCCACCGTTTACCTCATTGTTTTTAAAGGTATTCCAGTTACCAGTGTTTCCACCTGTTCTTCCTGTAGTGTTGTTGGATCCAATGATTGGAACAAAGTTGGTAGAGGTGGTAGTTCTGTTTGCGGTAATCACACAACCTTCCACAGTGTTGTGGTCGGCTCCATTCATAAACTGAACACCGTGACCCCATGATCCTGTGGCCAGAATCTCTATATCCTTGAACGTTACCCAATCTGTACCATCCAACAGAATCGTAGCACGATCAGCTGATGCAGTGGCTCTGTTGTTCAAAGTGGTTTTGGTGGTTCCACTGCTTCCTGCACCTACGAATGAAATAGTATTGGTAGCTGATGTTCCTTCTACTTCATCAAGCGCAACACGATTGAGGTATGTTCCGGCAGCTACATTAAATGTTACTGGTCCACAAACGCCAAAGCTGTTAAGTGCATCTGCTGCTTCTTCAAAGTCTTTGTAGTCAGGGCTGGTACCACCAATAGTGAAAGTACCTGAGAGTGATGGTCCTTTACTTATTTCAAGCGTATCACCAAGGTTCACCGTATCCTTTACGCCGTTAGGCATAGAAGTCCATACTTTTAAGGCAGTGCTTGCCGTAAAGTTGTAAGAACCAAGTTTTACCATTGCGGAGTTACTTCCGGTACCTTTTAAGGTGTCAAGAGTGGTTTTATGGAAGTATGTTTTTTGTAAAACTCCTCCAACACTCCAGTTTACTCTTACTGAGTCAATTTGGTTTTCACCTTCGTTTTTAATTGTTGCATACACATCTTGAACTCCTGCACAAAACGTGGTAGGAGAGTCAATGGCAGCTACAGAAGCATTGTTCTTGCCAATAATAGGGTATTGCCAATAAATATTTACCCTACCAATATCACCTGTGGTTGCACTAATAAGGTTAGCACCATTTGAAGCACCGCCGGCGATATTGCCTTGATAACCAAATCGGTAAAGAGTTACTGAGTTTCCATCTATTGAGGCCGTACCCACTCTACCGTAGCTGTTGATAGCTGAAGTTCGGGCTGTAGAAGTATACCGGTGTCCAATAACACCAATAATTTCTCCCTTTTTAATAACAATGTTGGTAGTGATAGTTGCCGTAGCTCCTACCCCCGTCCAATAACCAAGTTGAGTAGCCCCGCTAGTAGGCGGAGTTGATGTAAACTTCAGTATCTCGGCAGTTTGTTGACCGGTGGTACTGGAGTTTGTAGGAATGTCAATCTTGGTAATGATCATGTCAATAGGGGCAGTGAAGTAGTAGCCCCTGGAAAATCCCGTATAAGTACGGTTGTGATTGCCAGGGTTAATGAGCGTTTGGGCAAATGCCGACGCACCCATTACCAGCAATAGCCCCAGTAGTAGAAGAGGCCTTCGCAGTTTGTAATTGTTGTTCATTTTCGGTGTTTTGGTTTTGATGTGGAGAATAACTCGCTAATTTTAGAGTACCCACCGCCATGAATGGTTGCACTCATAAAACATTAAATTTTTCTCCGAAAGTTGAAAGTTTACGACTTCTATAAACTGTTTTTCAACCTTGATCTCTTTTAGAATAAGGTGTATGGCATTTTTATATCCCTATAAAGAACCTCGGCTCGAAAAACAGGTGTAATTAACAACCCGTGACAGAACAATTGGTTCATGTCCATGTCTACAAAACGACTACAATTAAGTGTTATTTGCTGTTTATGCCTGTTTATGGCCCTGAGATGGCCTTTTTGTGGCTACAGTGTTTTTAGAACTTTCTGATGAATTCATAAATGTCCGTGCTTTCTGGCAATGCCAATTTTTTCTTTAAACGGTACTTAGTCATGCGCACAGATTTGGTTTGAATGTTCCTCCTTTGCGCAATTTCACCATTTGTGAGCCCAGCCCTTATATAGGCACAAAGCTCCATTTCAGCAGGTGATAGTTCTGGGTAAGTTGTTCGCAGCCGTTCGTAAAAACCGGCTGATATGCTTTCAACATTTTCGTAGAGAACGTCGCTTCGTTCACTTAAAAGTTCTGCTGTTTTGTCTTTTCTCAATAGCTGCCTCAGGGTTTGCTTTCCATCTTCACTGGTTTGTTGTATGGATAGTTCAATGGCCTTTTTTACGTCTTCTCGGGTTTCTTTTAGAACGTTGAGGTAAAGCGTAAAGCTTTCAAGGTCATTTTTCCTCAGTTCAATTTCTTTTTCCAGCTCCAGCAGTTTTTGTTCTTTGCTCTCAACTTCTGCGCTTATCTGTTGTTTCTCGCTTTCAAGTGCACGTTGCCGGTTTTTGAAAAACAAGGTGATGATCACCACTGATAGCATAACAACAAGAGCGAGGACAATAGACATCCGTAACCACTTTTGCAGCGAGTTCTGTTTGAGCAAGCTTTGAGCCTTGTCCTCTTCAACACGGGCCAACCTAAGTTCAATTTGCTTAGCAGCTGTATCATAATAGGGTTGTGCCTTAAGAATAAGTTCCAGGAATTCCTTGTTCAAGACGGCCAGACTGTCCGTTGTCTTGATCATTCGTTGCGAATAGTGGTTGGCCTGGGCCAATTGTTCCGTACCGGTATAAAGCCCCAGCAGAAGGGCATCATGCCGCTGTCGGTATTTGTCATTTGGAAATCCACCATTTTCAGTTTTTAAAGTTTGAAGTCTTGATAGATGGTCTTTTAGTTGATCAAAATCTTCAAGGTCAAGGGCAATTTCACCCAGAAGGAGCTCGCAGCGCATTTGTCTTGACATAATACCAAACTCTGCGCATTCTGCTCTAAAACTATCCACCAGAGCCCATTCTGCCTCAATGGTATTGGATTCCCATAGACAGCGGATGATGTTATCAAAAATGGCCAGGTATAATCCATATGAAAAGTCTTCGTTTTTCCTAAGTAGTACGAGCGCCTTATCGTAGTAGAAACGCGCTGAGTCATACTGTTCAAGTTCAGCGTGGCACATGCCGATGTTATTGCAAGTATTGGCACCCATGGGCAACCTTTCGTTTTGGGCATTGCGGGGGCCTTTTAAACGATAGTAATGAAGGGCGGTATCTGCATAGCCATTCAATAACATTTGATTGCCATATGTAGTCATGGCCCTTGCAATTGATGCTCTATTAGACCTGTAGTTCTTTGAAATTTCTAGAGCCTTTCTGGCATGCTGAGCGCTCAATTCATGGGCTCCTACCAGACGCAAGGTGGTAGCGAATGTGTTATGGAAATTGATAAACTCATTAATGCCTGCATCTCCCTGACTAAACCGCTGTAAGGCGCATACATGAAGCAGGAAGGCCTGGTCTTTGTGCCCTTTCATGAAGGTCTTTCTGGCTTCAAGAGCCACTTTTCCAAGTGCCATGGTATCACAACCCAGGTTTTCGTGGTCGGACTCGCTTTGAGCCTGAGTTCTTGTTGCAAAAAGAAGTACAAGAACCAAGGGTAATATGAATAACTTCTTAGAGTACATAGGTTTCTTCCAGTGCCACCTTTTAGAGTCTATTACTGAACTGAGTGAATTGGATGCAGTCTTAATCTATATCCCTCGCAAAGAACGATAATGTTTTGGGTGAGACATTGTCGCTCTTGGTTTAAAGCTCTTCAAAGTCAACATGTATGTGGTCGTCGTGAAGATTGTCTACTATTTTCGGTAGGGCCATTGCCAGGTAAATTCCTCTTGCTTTTACTTCTTGTCCAGCTTTGCTGGCGTAAAATTCATCTTTTAAGGAAATCTTTAAAATCACTTTACTCAATCGCAGGCCATTGTTTTTGGCAGCATCATCCAAGGCTAGAATCAACTTGCCCATGGCTTCAAAGTCTACCTCTACCTGCTTGGTCCAGTGGCCATGGTCATCGTACTGCAATAGGTAATGCCACATGCCCAGTCTATCGGTCCACTTGTATTGTTTCCCCTTTTTTTTCATAGGAGTCATAAGGTCAATGCTCAAGCCGGTTTGATGCGTACGATGTATCAGCATCTTTCCACCGTGCTTGTTTGCACATTCCATAAGTCTGAACTTATACTCTGGGCAGCTGCTTTCACATTTCTTGAGTGCGTCTTCAAGGGTCTTATGAAGTTTGGAATGCACAAACGCATCACGAAGTACATAATAGCTCAAAGGGGAGAAGTACTTAAAATTATTACCCTTGTAAGGAAGCAGCCAGGCATTTTCCAAACTGCCATTACCTACTGTACCTGTGGCCTTACTGGTTCCGGTGTTTTGGTGACGAAGTAGTGAACAGGATGAGACAGCGATCCATATTACGAAAGCCTTCAGCAGGTTTTGAAAAACTCTTTTCATGAGCGTTTTGAAAGTATATCCCATCATTCTTTGTCAAAACGGTGCCAGAACGGAGTAAAGTCTATTCTTTTAATAATTTTAACGTGTGATCCAAAAGTTGAGAAGTGCCCCAGGGACCATGGCCGGGAATTACAAGTTCTGCCTCTTTGAATTTGCTTTTCACTTTTTGAATGGTTTTGGGCCAGGCTTCTAAATTGGCATCTGTTGTATTTCCGAGGCTTTTAGATTGCATTGACTTTACCATACAACCTCCAAACAAGATGTTTTCCTTTGGAAACCACACAACAATGTTGTCCGAAGTATGAGCTTCGCCCAGGTAATAGACTTCAAAATGTTTCAGATGATTGTAATGGGACGTAAAACACTGGAAATCAATATTTGTGCTATCTATGGCAAGCAATTGGGCTGTTTTGGCATGAAGCAGGGTGATCATTTCAGAACCTTCATTCAGATTTAACTCGGTGGTACAGTCTTCATGGAAATGGTTGGGACAAAACATTTTAAGTTTCCAGTGTTGTTTGTTTTTAATCCAGTTTACCAATGCCTTGGTAAGGCTGTCGTCCATAGGAGTGTCAAAAAGGTAAGCATGCCCTTTTTCCATGTCTACGTAAACCATGCCATTGGATGAGAAACGACCCCATTTAGGATCGGTGTGAAAACTCACATGTACATAAGCGCTTTTACTGAGCTGTACTATATACAACTCAGAAGATAGGTATACAGTGTCTTGCGCACTCGCTTTCAGGCATAGGTTCAATAAGATGAAAGCATATAGCCAACGCATTACCAAGCTTTGTCCATGTTATTGTACTTCTTAATGGTTTCGTTGAGCATTTTAAAATCCAGTTTTCCTTCTACTTCATTGAGATGCTCCATAATAGCCAGCGCCTTGTTGATGCGCTTATCAGGGTTCTTGATTTTACTTACTATGTAAATGAGGTTCCGTTGTTTTCCTGGAGTTAACTGGTCAAAGAAGGACCTTCCCGAGTCGTCCTGATCCATTACCACCTGCATTTCTTCAGGCATTGGCATTCCATATTCCGAAGTGTCTTTTTCCACACTTACATGCACTTCTGAGCCACGCTGCAATCTCAGCTTTTTTACCGTTTCCTTGTTGAGCAATAGGTAGTGGTATTTCGCACATTTCATAAAGCCACCCGGACGTTTGATTTTTTCATTCAACACGTACAAAACACGCATGTCGTCATAGCTGAGAAACTGTTCAATGATATGGTCTGGTACAGGGACGTGATAACCATAAACATCGTTTTGGAAGATTTCAATGGTGGATTTGAATTCTGGCACTTGGGTAATTTCGACTGAAATGTAGCCATTGATCCTATAAAACAGATGACAGAAGTTTAAGGATTGAGTTTTTGCCAATTTCTAGACTTCATTTTGGATGTGACTCTCAGCAAAGGCTACATGGAGCTATAGTATTTGGTAAGCGGAGCTGTTGTAGGAAGTAGAATAGCCAGGAATGCCAATATCTTTGACCTATAAAAGCAGAGTTATGATTCGAGTAGTGATGATTCTCATCGTTTTTGGAATTGGTTTCTTTTTTGTGAGATTGCTCTTGGGAAGTAGAAAACAAGAACGATGCAATCGTTGTAATGGCCTGGGTTATTGGGAAGGAACCAGAGAGCGGGTTACATGCGATCGTTGTAAGGGCAAGGGCTACCTGCCACTCTCGTAACTAGTTGAGTACGGTTGATACTGGAAAGGGCCTATCCATCAAGGGGAGTACTACAGGGCTTTCAAGCCTTTCTATAACTACTCTAATTTCAGTCCCATTTTTCATCCATGCCAATAGGGTTGATAAAGCTTCACATTTGTTTTTAAGCAAATCACTGGCAGAAATTCCATTGACCTCCTTACAGATGTCGCCTAATTGAATTCCCACCTGGGCAGCGGGGCCACCCTTTTCAAGAGCTCCTACATAAATGCTGGTATCGTTTATACCCAATCTGAAACCGGCTCTCATTAAGTGCGGCTTAAGCTCTTTTTTAGCTTCGCTAAAATCATATCCTAGCACCTGACTCGAGTTATTTAGTGTTAGTAGGCCTTTAGAGAAGAAATGGGTACCCAATGTGTACATGGTGTTTTCGCTGTACTGGGCCAGAAAATTCTCAACTGTTGTGTTACCGAGACGAATTGTGTTAAACGCGAGGTAGTCAATTTGTTGCTTTTTGGAGCCAAGTAAGCCTCCAAAGTCTTTGCTATCTATGGTATGGGAGTTTAAATCTGTATAATGGTCCTTGTCCATTAAATCATATATGTAAGTTGGAATGGTCATAAGACCAGGATTGCCTGTGTCAAAGAGAATTGGAAAGGGAGTAATGGTTGAACCATAGGAATAATCAAGCAATGGGCCTCCTCTCTTAGTGTATTTTTTAATGGGGATAACCATACTGTTTTTTTGAAGAACAAAGGGATTGGATGAGACTTTTAGGGTAGAGTCCTGAAAATTGATCTGCCAGTTTTTTTGCTTTATGAGCTCACCTCCAATAATACCTCTGGCACCCGAACAACCAAAGCGTAAAATTTTTGTGTTGAGACCAAGCGCTTTTTTAACCTTGAAGCGAAGCCCGGCAGTCTGCAAGGTACCGAGTTCAAATACCGGGACCTTTCCCTTGATACCTGCAAAATCATAGATTTTAGTAGTCCCTTTTTGCTTTAGTTGGAGGGTAGCTGCCAGCTCCTCATCTACCATGGTACCAGCGCCGGTGTCAAATACAAAGGGAAATGGACCTTCTTCGCCAATAAACACGTCTACCAAAACATGGCCATGCTCGGTGATGGTGACCTTATATTCATTGATATCGTCAGAGCTACTTACCCCATGCGAAAGCAGCACAGTGAACGAGGCCAATAGTAAGCAGAATCCAATGCTCCGTTTTAAAATCTTCATAGACATGCCTTTTATCCGACACTCTAACGTGTTGGCTCCAAGGATATTATTGAACTTAAGTCCGGGTACCACTTAGGTAGGCTCTATAGGTCTTCGCTAGCTGTTAATGACATTGAAAAAGTGCAAGACAAACTTTAGCAAGGCGTAATTTGGCAAAAAATGTCGGTTGATACTTCGGTTTACAATTTGGATAAGTGCGGCAATGGTGGGTTTAATGGCCTGCAATACAGATTCAAAACATCAGGCCCAGGTTCCAATGGATATGGTTACGGATTTAACCGATTCACTCAAGAGTCTGCGCTCTTACCAAAAAGAACTTGAAAAAAGGCGAGATAGCGCTGTGTCTACTCTACGCCTGCGCTCGGTGAGAGATATTGAATTTCACGAGTTTGTTTTTGACCACCCTACACTTGGTATGGAGTTTCCAAATGGCAGATGTGGCGTACTGGCAGATAGCACTTTTCTCTACAGCGGAGCCAATGCGGATGATACCGTAATTGCAACACTAACGTTTAAGGCTACATTTATACTGGAAGCTATTGAGGGAAGTAGGGCGCAAGTAACACTCTATACACAGGCCCTTAGTGGATATATTGACTTAAAGGATATTTATACCTATCGTACCACACTTTCGCCAGGGCCTATTGAAGTAATGATAGGTCAAAAAGCCTTTGCACCTGCAGAAAAACCGGCACTGAGCGTTGTGCTATCAAAGTATAGACAAGGCGAAAAGCTGGGCGTTTTTGAACTGAGTCTTGAGCGCAATGAGTTTAAAGTATTGGGTATTGGAACTTGTCTTAAGAATGGTCCTACCATTTTTGGCTTGGTTCAATCATTTGGAGACAAAGAGACCATGGACTATTACCACAGTAATGGCAGTAATTTCATCAAGGTACTGGAGAAGGAGAACAGGCGCCTGGAAGATGGGTACCAATACTCAAGTGTTTACTTCCCGGTGAAGTATCAAAATGGTGATATAAGACACGTGTTGAGCGGTCCTTTTGAAGGAGCTTTTAACATAGCCACCGGTAAAGTCAATAGTGTAGAACTTCCCGATAGTATCGGGCTAGAGCCGGAGTCTACGGTGATAGTACGTTCAGAAGCTGGGAAGATGGCGGTTGGCAACCCCAGATATGAACCTTTTGAAAAGGAAAATGAGATGTTGTTACTTCAAAGCGTTCAAACGGATTATTACCAATGGGACGGGGAGCGTCTCACTTTACATACATCTTTAATCACTCAAATAGAGAATAATGAGCAAGCGCCCGGTTTTCATTAGTCGAATGCTAATACCAGTATTTCTTTCTCTGGTCGCGTTGCCGGGCTGTGAAACTCAGGAAGGGAGCAGTGGACTTATACAACCCAGTGCTGATGAGATAGCCCTTATGGATTCAATAGAAACCGCCTTGGTGTCTATTGATTCATTGAATAAGCTTTCCGAAGGTGATTTAATACACCTGGCCAATGAGCAGTATCAGCACGAAGATTATGGAAACCACACATTCAATAACAGCCTTCGGCAAGTTGGTTTTCGTTATGGCTGGGGCAGTCGCCTGGTGGCCTCAACCCCACTTTTTTCTGAAGCCAATGACACTTCTGAGCACCTGGCTCAGTTGTACCTCAACACTGAATTGAAGGTACTTGCTCAACAAGGAGATTGGAAAGAAGTTGTTTGTAAGGGCAAAACAGGTTTTGTTCCAAACAGGGCCGTCTGCGAGCAGCATATTCCGTATGATGATGAGGGTATTGATTTCTTGATTTATACCTCGAAGTTTCACGAAGGTGGATGGCCGCAAATGGTGACTATGATGGCCGTGGATAGAATTGAAAATAAGGTGTTGGGATCGCTTGAAGTGCCTTTCAGAGTAAAAGAATACTGGGCTTCAAGAAGTACCAGTGCACTTAAAAACGCCGAGTACATTCTTACACTCAACTTTACCCGTAGCAGTTGTCCGGGACACACTGAAAACTACCATTATGCCTACAAGGATGGCGAATTCACTGAAGTATCACATTCCTTTGGTATGGGAGAAGTAGGCTATTTTTCATACAACACCGTTTATCTGCCCGTTCGTTTTGAGAACAACCACATTCTTCACCTGGCCAATGCCAACACACAGTATGCCTTTAATTGGAGCAACGGCAAGTTGGAATCTCTGTTAGTACCAGATAGTATAGATATTCCACTGGATGAACTTGTAGTAATTAAAAGTGCACAGGGCGAACCCGAATTTGATAAGAACGGAAACTCGATTTTTGACGAAAACGGAAATGAAATAATCAAGGACCTGGGTAGTGCTGTACATTATTACCGCTGGAATGGAGCCACGCTAGAGCTCTATAAATCCACGAACCCTGATTTTATGGCGGGCATGATTTGATAAAAACGGAACGGTATGTTGGTCAATGATTGCCTGATTGCATATTATTTGGAACGAAGCTTCAACCTTTGCTGTAAAGAGAGTCGGTTGAGAGAGTCATGAGCACGCACCTACTTTATTTTATCGTTGCCTTGTTCGCTACGGTGCTGGGTACCATCCCTTTTGGGCCTATTAACCTGTCTGTAGTAAATATCACAATAAAAAAATCACTTCGTAAAGTGCTGCCCTTTATAGCCGCTGCAGCGCTTATTGAGATTTTACAAGCACTTATTGCCATTTTTTTTGGAGCAGTGGTAGATCGTTTTCTAATGGAGAACGCCTGGTTTCAGTGGCTTGTAATTCTCGTATTCTTTGGTGCTGGTCTATTCATATTGCTCAAAAAAAGCAAGCCCAGGCAAGCTGCAAAACCGAAACTTCAACTGCCCACATTCTTTCAAGGCATTTTGGTAGCAGCACTAAACCCACAGGCAGTCCCTTTTTGGCTCATTTCATTAGCCGTTATTGCAGAAAGCATTAGCCTCAATTTTGGTGAATACCGCATGGTCTCCTTCCTTCTGGGAGTTTTCGTAGGTAAGTATTTAGCCCTGGCAGGCTTTGCCGTATTTAGTCAAAAAATAAAAGGCCGTCTCAAGGAAGGCTCGCGCATCATAGATAGAGTGTTTGGCAGTGTTTTAATTGCAATAGCCCTTATTCAGGCATTTAAGACATTTTGGTAAGTACTAGCTTCAACTGCCGGTTTTTTGATTGCGCTCTCAAGTACTCACTCATTAAATACTTCTAAGCATCTCATTGTAGTCGTACTGCAAATCCTCATGGAGCCCCTCAATCACAGTTCGAATTCGCTTCATTTGGCCTTCGTACATATTGAGCAACGTCACATAGTCATGGTAAGGAATGTCAAATTCCCTGAGCAATTTGCAAAAATGCATGAGTAGCTCCACCTCAGTCACTTTATCCCCGGAGTACCTTATCTGCTTCTTTAAGTTCCTTAAAACCTTTCGCAAACCCTTCTTGGCCCAATAAAGAGAGCCCATATTGATTTCGTCAAAAGCCTCTTCCAAATCTTCCTTGGCCTGTTCAATAAAGCCCCTTTCATCATTTGCTTCAAAAATTAAGTAGGTGAGCAACTCCTTATTGTCCTTCTTAAACTTGGCCATGCGTATACATATATCAAGCAACTCATTGGCAGGTTTGTCCTTCAGTTCCTTTTTAAGTTGAGCAAGCGTGGCAGCCTTCATATAGCATGTACGTATTGTCTACGAAAGTCAGGCTTTTGTAATTAGATTAAAAATCGGCTTTCTCACACAACAAGTACGTCTCAGGTTTTAGCTTCGCCCCTGCTTTATAAAGAGATACACAAATGGCCCTAGAGACACAAATTCACACATCTGTAAACCAATGGCTCGGAGAAGAATACGACAACGATACCAGAAACCGGGTACAGGCATTAATGGATAGCGGAGACGAAACCGCCATAGTAGATGCCTTTTACAAGAAGCTTGAATTTGGAACTGGAGGCCTGCGCGGTATTATGGGCGACGGTCCTAACCGTATTAATAAATACACCATAGGAGCAGCTACTCAAGGTTTTGCCAACTATTTGAACAAAACCTATCCAAATGAAACCGTTTCAGTAGCCGTGGCCCACGATTCAAGGAACAACTCAGATGCCTTTGCTCAAATTACAGCCGATGTTTTTTCAGCCAACGGTATTAAAGTGTATCTGTTTGAAGGCTTACGCCCCACGCCGCAACTCTCATTTACGGTTCGTCAAAAAGGTTGTCAGGGAGGCGTAGTACTCACCGCATCTCATAATCCAAAAGAATACAATGGCTACAAAGCCTATTGGAATGATGGAGGACAGCTTTTAAGTCCGCATGATAAGAATGTAATTGACGAAGTGAATGCTATTGCTTCAGTTAGTCAAATCAAGTTTGAAGGCATACCAGCCAATATTGAAATACTGGGAGCCGATATGGACGAACAATACCGAAATGCCTTAAAAGAGCTTAGCCTGGACGATGGTTTTGTGGCTCGCCAAAAAGACCTGGGAATTGTGTTCTCATCTATCCATGGAACCGGTATTACACACGTACCCCAAACACTGGCCAAATGGGGATTTGAGAATGTAACAATTGTAGAAGAGCAAGCTGAGCCCAATGGCAATTTCCCTACTGTAGTATATCCCAATCCTGAAGAGCGCGAAGCCATGACACTGGCACTCAATAAAGCGGCGGAGCTTAATGCCGATATCGCCATGGCCTGCGATCCTGATGCAGACAGGGTAGGGGCGGCTGTTAGAGATCACAATGGCCAATATGTATTGCTCAATGGAAATCAGATTGGGTCGCTACTGGTACATTATGTTCTATCAAGGAAAAAAGCCCTTGGCCAATTTGGAGAAAACGACTTTGTGGTGCGCACCATAGTAACCACTGCGCTCATTGACGAAATAGCCAACAAGGCAAACATCCCTGTTTACCATACCCTTACGGGCTTTAAATACATAGGAGACCTTATTACAAAGCTGGAAGGCAAGGAACGCTTTTTAGTAGGTGGTGAAGAGAGCTACGGTTATATGGTAGGTGATTTGTGCAGGGATAAGGATGCCATTGTATCCTGTGCCTTTGTGGCAGAAATGACAGCCTATTACAAAGATCAGGGTAAAACCTTATTTGAAGCTTTACTGGACATGTATGCCGAGTATGGTTTTTATAAGGAGAAGCTCGTTTCCATTAAAAAAGAAGGTAAGGCAGGTGCGGAAGCCATTGCTCAAATGATGAGCGATTTACGCAGCAATCCACCGGCAAGTTTAGGAGGATCAAAGGTGGCTGTCATCAAAGACTATCAAACCTTGCTTTCAAAAGAGCTGGTAAGTGGGGCTACCGAAGCTATTGACATGCCTAAGTCCAATGTATTGCAATTTATTACGGAAGACGGTAGCACCGTTTCAGCCAGACCCAGCGGTACAGAGCCAAAAATCAAATTCTACTGCAGCGTGAACACCACGCTTACCAACAAGGCCCATTTCGATAAGCTGTCTGCCGAGCTTGATGAGAAAGTAGATGCCTTGATGGGCGATTTGGTGGAGTGAAGAGCGCTCTAGTGTAGGACTCTAAGTGACTTAGAAGTAATTCGCGAAAGATTCTGGGTATTACCTACTTGGACTCAGGCTTGTTTGAAGTGACCGAAGGGAGCAAGTTTCCTGAGTTCTAGCGTTTTTGCTTACTTTTTTGGCAATGAAAAAAGTAAGGGCCAAAGCGGCCTGAGCGAATTAGGTCATTTAGCGGAATGATCTGCTATTTCAGGATGAGGAGAGTAGATTTTTTTTGGGATCATTTTGAACCTTATTGAAGTTGTCTGGAATTCGGCGTTAACAATTTTCAAGGTTACCTATTTCCCCACTTCATACTAAGGCCAAAACATGGTCAATGAAATACCTTCCTATTCTATTGCTAAGCGCAACTTTAGGTGCCCAGGCTTTGGCACAAACGCCCGAAGTACATACCGTTCTATTTGAAAACGACAACTATCAGGTAAATTCTGAGAACAAGAAGCAATTGCTCCAATGGTTTGCCAAGCTGAGCAAGCAGGAAATTGAATGCCTTGAAGTGCACGGACACACTGACAAAAATGGCAGCGCCAGATACAATGAGTTATTGTCTGAGAAAAGAGCACAAGAAGTTGCTGCCATACTAAAGGTACATTCTCACAATATCAATATCCAACTTAATGCAAGGGGTGAGTTAGAGCCTGTATCAAAAAATCCGGTTCAGAACCGCCGTGTGGAGATTCATGCCTATTCCCGGCTCAAGCCTCTTTTGCAAGAAGTGAAAAAGAAAGCAATGGTGCCACCAAATGATGACTACCCAGCTAAGGTTTCTGTAGGATACAACCAGGAAATGATTGCTGAGGACGGTTTGAAGATTTTATACAATGACAACTATGTGCGTATTAAAGAAGTAACCCCTGTGCTTACAGACGAAGCCATGCTGGAGAATGGTATTAACGCATTTGATGTGAGTGGCAGGCCCTTGATTAGCGGTGGAATGGTAATGATTGACTTTGAAAACAAAATGAAGGATACTGTCTCAATCAGTATTCCAGCCCGCTCTCTTGATCCTGATATGAAGGTATATCTGGCCGAATATGATGCCAAAGGAAATGTCGTATGGCGCCAGACATCCTTGCCGCTTACACTTGACAGTGCCAACGGTACTTATACCGCTGAAGTAGTAGTGGGCTCAGGTGTAATGGGACTGAATTTTGATAAACCTGGTAATTGGACCTACGTTTTCAATGTGCCTGCCGACTCGTTCGGTAGGGCTTCTATTGACGCGAGTGATCTGCGATTTTCAGGTATTCGCAGGAATAGAGGAGCGGTACCAGTGTTTACTGGTCCTACTAAATCCAGGCTCAAAAGAACCAGATTAGACCTTAACTACTATCAGAACGGCAAGTTGAAAACGGCTTCCGTTAAAAGATCTCATTTTAGACGCAAGCAAAAAGGTAGAACACTGAGTTTTACTCCTAAAAAACGACACCTACGCAAGTATGATTTTACCAGCTAAAGGCACTTCATTGAGCCATTGAGGGGGCGAAACGAAATCCTCTATTTTTGCGCGCTCAAAAGTGCCCCATGATTAACGGAAAGAAGGTTGTAGTGGTAATGCCCGCCTATAAAGCGGCCAAAACACTTTCTAAAACCTTTCATGAACTTGATAGAGATATTGTTGATGAAGTGATTCTGGTAGACGACAAGAGCCCAGACAATACTAGCGATGTAGCACGTGAATTAGGAATAGAGCATGTTATTGTGCATGACGTGAACAAAGGCTACGGAGGCAATCAAAAAACCTGTTACAACAAAGCACTTGAAATAGGAGCTGATATTGTGGTGATGGTACACCCGGATTATCAGTACACACCGCTTCTGGTACCCTCCATGGCCCACATTATCGGAAATGATCTGTATCCGGTAGTATTTGGTTCACGCATCCTGGGCAAAGGAGCTCTGAAGGGAGGCATGCCCTACTACAAGTACGTGGCCAACCGACTGCTTACTGCTTCGCAAAATTTATTAATCAACCAAAAGCTTTCAGAGTACCATACAGGCTTCAGGGCATTTTCACGTGAAGTGCTTGAGAAAGTGAAGTTCAATGAAAACTCAGATGATTTCGTTTTCGACAATGAAATGATTTCTCAAATATTTATGGCCGGCTTTGAGATAGGAGAAATAACCTGCCCCACCAAGTACTTTGAGGAAGCTTCTTCCATCAATTTTAAACGAAGCGTGCAGTATGGCCTTGGCGTTTTGCGTGTTTCGGTGACCCACTTTTTGGTTTCTCTGGGAATGGCCAAATCAAAGCTGTACTAAGGTTTAAGCCACAATTTCTTTCCCATAGGGGTTTCAGTACATTCAAAGCCATTTCTGCAGGCCCAGTCCTCTATCCCTTTATCGTGCTTTTTTTCCCAACCTGTGTACACTGCGCAAGGAGTTTTATCCTTCAAGAAGGTATCTAAGTCCGGTTCGCCAATTACATGGTACTGTTTCCGGTACTTTTCGGGTATATAGTCGCGGGTACGGTAAGCAAAAGGAGAAGTAACAAACTCAGGGTAGATGCTATTGCCCCCCTCCAATGGGAAAATGGGTGATAGCGTTAGAATAGCACCACTTCCGGCCTCTTCATAAATAAAAGAGCCTTCCTCTGCCGACTGAAGTGCAAAAAAAGAGTCATCACTTTCCAGGGCTCTTACCATTCGTTTGTAAGAAGAGCTTCCATCAATGAGCAATGCAATGCCAAATCCCAGTGCACCAAAGGCTGCGATTCTGCGTGCATCGCGTGTCAGAAGCGGATACAGCTCTGTACCTAGAATGGCCACCAGCATCAAAGGGAGGTAATAGTACTGATGAAAGGTCACGTTTTTGGTAAGTGCCGAAACTATAGACATGGCAAAAACCGAAAAGGAAAACCAGTATCTAAATGCAGTATCGCCGGTAGAGCTTTTTTTACGCCTGGCAATGAGCAATACAGATATTAAAACAATTGACAAAATCATGTACAAATTGTTAGTGCCCATTAAGTACTTCCAGGCAAGGCCCAAGCGCTCAGGCAGCTCACTTGCCCTTCCTTGATCAAACAGGTATTGTTCGTCAAAATCAGTATGGAACTGGATAATGTTGAAATAGAAAGCATCAAAATCCGTGAGCATAAAGCTGAAAACAGGAATAGATCCAATCAGGCAGCCTATTACAAAATGACTAGCGAGCCTTAATCGCTTTGAAAAGGGAAGGCTGTAAAAAAACAAGGCACCAAAAAGTGGAATCACCATGGGAGCCAATGAAGCCCTTAGTGCCACTGCCAGTGCAAATAGAAATCCCGACAGGACTATTTTCTGGGGAATGTAATGCCTGTGATTTTTGAGCAGAATAAGGTGAGAAGCAAGCAAAAGAAAACTGGGAAAGGCATGGTTCCAGGCAGTAAAACCTCTTAATATACCGGATGTAAGTCCGAGCGACAGTAATAATCCAATTGGGAAAATGAGTTGGTCCCATAGGGCGAAACTCGAGTTTTTTACATTGTGGAGTAAGTGACTTACGATGAGCCTAAGGCTTAGCAAAACACTTATACCGCAAAAGGCCCGTGCAAGTAATAGAAGGTAATCAGATGAAAGCTGAAAAATGAGGGCATAGACGTAGCTATAGAGCGGTTGATGATAATAGACAAAATCCAATATAGGATGCCGATTTTGGCTGGCAATCATATGGCCACTTGCAATAAACTGCGCCTCATCATGATCAAGCCTGAGCGCCAAACCAGCACAAAACAGAGTAATTGAGGTCAGGCCGAAGACAAGCCAGACAATCTTATTGTAGTTACGCAATAGGAGCCTTAAAGGCGGCAAATATGCGAAACATTGTTGAGGCAGCTTAACCGAATACGCCTCTTAAAAACGCATGAAGAAATTTATGTGTGAATGAACAATCAGCCATCGGTTGTTTCTTTGGAGTGGTGGAATCATATTTCTAGCAAATTTCAGGTATGGCATTTTCAAGGAAAATCCGGAAACGGCTGGTGCTCCTGGCTGTTTTTATAGTGTTTGTGTTGGCAATAATTTGGAGTGCCGCATCGGCTATTACCTACTATGTTAACGAACACGGGGAAGAACTTATAGGTAGGAAGGTAAACCTCAGGGATTTGGATATTAATCCAATTTCAGGCACTCTTAACCTCCACGACCTGGTGGTATACAAGCCCAATGCTCAGGATACTTTTGTGGCTTTTTCTACTCTAAAGCTCAATTTGGATGTATGGGCACTTACTGCCGAAAAGTACTATGTAGATAGACTCTGGGTTGACAACATGCATTTGGAGTTGGCCCAGGATAGAGGCGTTTTCAATTTTCAAGACATTATTGAGAAGTTTAGCACTGAAGAAGATGCGACCGATACTGCCACTACCGAACAGGAGCCATTGGTATTTGCCATTAAGAATTTTTCCATTACGCAAAGCCATATTATTTACAACGATGCCAGTTTACCCATACCCGTTGACTTAAATGATTTTGAAGTTTCGCTACCCAATGGCTACTACTCTCAGCGGCCTGAAATTCATGGCAAACTTTCCTTCGTGCTCAACAATGCAGGTACCTTGGGTGCAAGGCTTGATTACGATCAGGAAACTGAAGATTTTGAAGCAGGGTTGGACATTGATCACCTTGATCTGAAAATTATTGAGCCCATTGTATTGCAACAATTAAACTTACAAAAGCTTGATGGCGAGTTGAGTACCAGGCTACAGCTAAATGGAAATGCTCAAAATGCAGTTGACGTAGATGTTGCCGGCTTTGTAGAATTTGATCATGCCTTGCTGGTAGATCCTCAGGGAGAGCGAATTGCCGCTTTGGCCAACATTAAAGTTTTTATTGATTCCTTAAATGCACAGAAGGATTTTTATGCCATCCGTAAAATAGCCTTGACCGAACCAGAAGGTATTTTCCATTTATATGAGGATGGAAACAATTTTCTCTCAATTATAAAGGAAGATGCTGTGGCAGAAGACTCGTTGCATCGCCCGGATTCGGTGGAAACACCCGCCAAGAATTTCTTTGCAGAAATTGCGCAACAAGTAGCCGAGTCTATGAGCTCCTACAAGGCCAGCAATTTTCTAATCGATACTTTTTCAATAGTTCAGGGGCATTTTGCCTATGAAGATCACACCCTACTTACGCCATTTGGTTATCAGATAAGTGATTTTAAAGTATCCGCTACAGAGTTTTACTTCACAAAAGACAGCGTTCCTGTTCAACTGGATGCAATACTTAACGGTCAGGGGACACTGCATTTGCTGGCCTATTTATACCCCCATGAACTTGAAAATCTGTCGGTAAAACTTCAGGTTCAGGATTTCAATATGGTAGACATTGGTCCCTATTTCCATCATTACCTGGGACGCGATGTAACATCAGGGAGTCTGTCCTGCACCAATACAGTGTCTATTAGGCAGCAGCATCTTGTGGCTGATAACCACATAGTGGTTGACAGCCTTGAGCTCGGCGAAAAGGCGAAACATGAACTCGCCGTCAAAATTCCATTGAAAACAGGCGTGGCGGCATTAAAAGATCGAAAAGGAGTTATTGAATTAGATGTTCCAGTGGTGGGAGACTTGTCGGACCCCAACTATAAGGTGGGAAAAACCATACTCAACATTTTCAAGAACTTATTGGTAAAAGCAGCAACAGCTCCCATACGCGCAATTGGAAAAGGAAAGAACAAGAAAGAAAGTAAAGAAGAGTAAGGAGTATTGAGATTTTTCTTGTGCTAAAGAAGCTACATTAGCGTAAAATTTAAGAGCTGGGTTTGTGGAGGCGCATTTCCTTCAAATGGTTGAAGTCTTAAGGCAGCAAGAAGAAGTCTTGTTGCAGGAAGATGTCTTGTCCGTTTCACAGAAAGAAGATGAGCTTGTAGTTCTGTTTCTTGAAAGTGAGTATGAACAAGAATGTCTTGATTTTCCATACGATGCACCTTCTTTTGACAAGGATGCGGCGCTTTGGGCTGCTCGCCTTGTACACGTAGCTGCTCATCTGGTGTTGTTTAGGAAAGACGATCAGGAAAAACTTGGCAGCCATATTGTCTCTTATCCGGCTCAAATCAAGGCTGGAGCTATGCTGTCGGCTGATTTGATGCTTCGCTTTTTACCGGATTTGATTGTAGAGTTGGAGCATATAGACATGGAAGATCCATTGATTCCAATGCTTAAGCAAGTGCTACGGTCATTTCCCTATTCTGCAATGCTCTACTCTTTTGACGATAACGAAATAGACTATTCTTCTCTATTGGGTAATAAATGTCTTGAGCAGCTATCGGTGAATAGAATTGTAGCGAACAGAAAAACAGAAGCATTGAAGACTGAAGGGCTAAAAAGCTTATTGCAGGCCAATGTAGGAATATATGCAGCTGAGCTTTTGGGGAATTTTGAAATTGAAAACAAGAAAGAATGAAAGCTATAGAAAGATTGAACGAAGTGCTGGGTTTCGTAAAAGAGTCGTTTGTAGGTAAGGATGAAGTTATAGACTTACTAGGTATTGGCCTGGTGGCTGGTGAAAATGCATTCCTTTTGGGCCCGCCGGGAACAGCCAAAAGTGCTATTGTGCGCTTGGTGGCATCTTGTGTGGAAGGAGGCAAAAACTTTGAATACTTACTTACCCGATTTACGGAGCCGAATGAAATTTTTGGCCCATTCGATATTCGAAAACTCAAAGAAGGTGAGCTGATAACGAACACTGAAGGAATGTTGCCTGAGGCCTCTATGGTGTTTCTTGATGAAATATTCAATGCCAATAGCGCCATACTCAATAGCCTTTTAATGGCCCTTAACGAGCGCATCTTCAGGAGAGGAAAAGAAACCAGAAAGCTCCCTGCACTAATGTTTGTAGGAGCCAGTAATTTACTTCCTGAAGATGAAGCCCTTGCCGCTTTGCTGGATAGGTTTCTGATAAGGGTTCGCTGCGACTACGTGGATACCGATTTGCTGGAAAGCGTACTCATGGCAGGTTGGAAACTGGAAAATGGCAAAGTCATAGATAAGCCGCAAATGCATCCCAGTGATGTGAAAGAGCTACAATTGGCCTGTAGACAAGTTGACCTTTCCGATATTAGGCCCGCATATATTGATATGGTGCATGGCCTGCGTAATACCGGTGTGAAGGTATCTGACAGACGAGCCGTTAAAGTGCAAAACCTTATAGCCGCCAGCGCCCTCATAAGTGGGAGAACCACGGCCATTACATCAGATTTGTGGGTGTTGAAATATATATGGGATACTGAGGAGCAAATTGAAGTGCTTTCGGGTTTGGTAGAGGCCGTCATTGAAAAAGAAGTAACCAAGGAGTCGCATCCAAGAGCTGCCGCCGACCAACGACCCAATGCCGAAGAACTCATAAAAGAAGTAGAGCAACTGAAGGAGAAGTGGGAGAGTGGTACACTTTCTTACGAAGAACTTAATGCCGTAAAGGATAAGCTAAGGTTTCTTCAATCCCGAAGTCATTGGATAGGGCATGCGGAACACAAGGCACATATTCAAAGTGAAATTGAACTACTATGGCAGCAGATGCTACAGGCACAATAGGCTATTACCTATGTATTCCTGAAAGTGCTAAGGATCAGTTGGCCAATATTCGTCATTGGACACATTTAAAAATGGGCAATGAGCAGGGGCAAGTATGGGTGAAGGGATTTACTGGTGCTGAAATAGCGTCCAGAGAAGTATTGTCAATACCTCATAAGGAGCTCTATAGGGAAGTAGGGGCCAAGCTCTATAAGCTCAATAGCCGTTTACCAGATAGGAATATTCCAGCATTGCTTTGGACCAGTATTAATAGGGCCATTGCAATAGCGTCACCCAGCTTCAATCACAACTTCTTTGGCATAAGTGAAAGAGTTAAAATAGCCCTTGTCCCCAGTGAGCGAGAGCAGCCAGTATTGGCGCAATTGGTAAGGCTTGAGGAGTTAGGCGCCTATTTGCAAACTGCTCCAAAAACAAGGCTAAAGCCCATAAAATGGCTCATTGTTGGTACAAAGGCCCTCCTTTTGGGAACACCCGTTTTACCCTTAAATGGACGCTCTTATTGGAGATATGGGGCCTTTTTGTTACCGGCAGGCTTTCAGCCAGAGCCTGCATTGTTGTTGGCATCACTAAGCAAACGTCTTGACCCCGAGAATCAATACTGGACCCTGATAAAGGAAGAAGGAAGCTATATACAAGCCAAGAAAGCATACTTCAAGAGCTTGACGCTAAGTTCATTCAGGTTGAGTATGCACCCTAAAGACCATGCAGATGAGAGTAACTAATTACTTAAACGCATACCATGGTTATTTCTGGCAGTGGGAAGACGATGCAAGCGTGGTTGGGATCGTAGGAGGGAATACCATTGCCTATTCACAGTACCTGGAGCAGGTAGTTGACTTGCTGCAAGAGCAAGGCCTGCCCCCATTTGGATCGTTGCTCCTGGCCTTGATAGCCACCAACTCCGATGCGAAAAGCGATTTGGAAGAGCTAAAAAGGCGCATGGAAATGGACTTTCCTCGTTCGGCAGAAGGTGGTTTGTTTAATGAAGCTTTCAGTTTTCTAAGCACTTTGCAAAACATGCCCGCAAGCTTTAAAACAGGGGTAAAGAGAATTATGCTTTTACAGGCGGCTTTTCAAAACAGCCATAACCTACTCTCATCAGAAAAGACCAATAGGCTTTGGGAAAAACACTACCTGCCTGAGGCCCTAATGCTAAAAGCCGGAATTTCTGACATTATTGTCAAGCGCGATTTCTCAGCTTTGGCCATCCAGGGACGTAGAATAACAAGTGTGGCAGCATTAGAAGCCCTGGTTACCGGCTTGCCCGAGATTGATGAAGATGTATTAGACTTTCAAACACCTGAACGACCAGAGCCAAAGTCCGGACAGGAATATGTAGATGAGTTATTGGAAGACGACAGGGCGTTTAAGGTCGCATCACTTATTCAAAGTGTTTGGAGTGGTTTAGACATCCCATTTCAGCAAACCATATCCAGCGAGCAGCCCATGGGTGGGGTTTCAGACCTTACAAATAAGGGAGAGTTTGATAAATTGCTCACTTCCGAGTTTGCCAATGATGACCTTACATTCCTTTCCCGACTGGCAAACAATGAAGCACTTTACCTGAATAGAGAAGCCCCTCCTGCCGAAAGTAATTTTGAACGAATTATCCTGCTTGATGCTTCACTTAAAAACTGGGGGCTCCCAAAGCTTATAGCCCATGCCATAATGCTGGCCATTGCCAAGCACCCTAAATCAAATTTTGGATACACATGTTATTCGTTAGGGCATAACTACACCATTATGGGTATTGAAACGGTTGAAGAAGTAATAGACGGGCTATCGAACCTTGAGACCAGTATTGACGCTTCTGAAGGCCTGGATTGCTTTTTCAATCATCACAGTGTCTCAGCCCATCAACAGGTAATTTATATAGGAGCAGAGGATGCCATGAAAAGCCCTGAATTTTTGCGGGCATATAATGATTATCGACATCACATCCAGTTCCGTATAAGCATAGTCGACAATGGTAAAGTGAGCTTATATAAAACCACTTCCAAATCACTTAAGCACATCCATGATTTTACGCTTCCATTAGAAAAGCTTTGGGAGCAAAAAAGACTTCCGCCCACTAAGAATAGTGGTGGAGAAAGAACCATGGATATAAACATACTATTACCTGAACCTCCAAAATGCAGGGATACACTTTATGACCAGAGTGGAGTAGTATTTAAGGTGACCAATAATGGCCATATCCTAAAGTCTTATAGCTATAAAACTGCGCTTAGAGAAATGGGATGGGAAGAAATTGGGATTAATGTAAACCCTCCAAAGGGGATATATGAAATAGGGAAGAATGAAGAAGGGCAGTGGATATTACTTGTCTATCAGGAAAGTAAAAGGGAAATTCTATTAATAAATTTAGCCGATGGTAGCGTGCAAGCTTGCTTCTTCCCGCATTGGTCAAGTCATACTTCATGGAAACATTTATGGTCCGATAAAAGCTTTATCTTTTTCAAGGGGAGTTTTCACCATCACAATGAGCAGGGCAAATGGAGCATAAGCCTGGACGGAACACTTGATAACAATAACCTCTTGAGCCATGTTGATGTAGAAGAGCGGCTAAGCATCGTGCATAAAAATGCCAGCAGGAGGTATGCACATTCTGTGCTTAAGAACATTAGTGCTGTGTACATTAGTGAAGCAGGAGAGCTTGGTTTCGATTCACATGTATTGAGGGTTAATCCGGATCAACACATTAGCATACGCAATGCTCCGCTGAGCAAAAGAGCCATAAGCGCACAAGGTGTAAGTGAGCATGAATTCGTTTTTCAAGACTCAAGCCAGGTAATAACCAGTAAGCAAGGCTATATCGTATTAAAAAGTGCTGACAGCAACCTTCCCGCTATATACCTACCATCAGTCTTAGGAAAAACACTAGGACTTGCGGCTGGAAACCACTTTGCTGGAAATACATTTTACCAAAAGTACAGGCAGCATAGAGTGTGGTTGGACCAGTCGGGAAAAGAACCTTTGAAGGTAGTAAAGACCATTAAGTCAAGCTTGGGAACAGGACTTAAAGAAGCGAAAATGAAGACGGATTTTGGGGGTGATTTGGGCTCTTTTCCATTGTTTGAAGCTACTCAACTACTCAGGAAATTGGAAAGCGACGGTGCCACTGTCAGGATGGAAGAAGATACCAATCATCCGGGAGCGGCTGATTTTGTTGGAATAAGAGGTTTTGAGTTTTTTAAGACTTACATTGAAGCCTTTATAAAGCACATAGTAGATTATGGAGCTTAGTCTGAAACTTACAGGGAAGAACTCCTATCCCACAAGCGGCTTTCTTATTAAGGGTGCAAGTGTGCGGCACTGGCTGAATGAACTGCAGGCTTTACACATAGTTCTTGAAGATGTTTCTGCATATGCGCTACCGGGGGCTAAGGCCAATACCCTTTGGGGTTGCTATGTAGAAATGAAAGATGGAAGAATACCTGCACATATAGGACTGAATACCTATGCTCAGTGTGCTGAAGGAATGGTAGTGCTGCCAGAGCATTGCAGACTTTTTCCCAGGATAGGTCGCTCAGAGCTAGAACAGTTGTTTAAGGGGCGAAAAATGCTAGTGCATCCAGATGTAGGCTTTTTTGAATTAGAAAGCCCCATTTCATGGACAGAGTTGTTGGAGCTTCCAAAGGAAGAGTTTCCAGAATTTCAAATTCCAGAAGATCCGGTGTTCATTCCCAGAAGGGTTACAAGTTTTAGGGTGAAGGCCAAAAGCCCTGAAGAAGCACTCGAGCAAATGGAACGGGCGCACTTTCCTAAAAACAAGAACCTGGAGGATAAACCGCTCAATTTTTTAGAAAAGGCCAGACTTGGTTTGTACAAACTCTTTGGAGGGAAAGGAAGCACTACCAGTACCTCAAAGCGAAAAGATGGTAAATCAGGTGATAATCCAAGTGACATGCCCGGGCTTGGGTTTCTGGGGAGTGTGCTTGGTTTTCTCGGTGGAATAGGGAGCAGGTTTGCGGAGAAAATGGAACGTGATTTAGACGCCCTTGAGAGACGCAATAAAAAGACCATGGATAAGCTTTTGGATATGCTTAAAGAGAATCCTGAACAGGGTTTACAATATGCTATTCCGCTTGATGAACATGGTACCAGTCGCGGGGATGGAAATATGGAATTTGTATTGAGCAAACTCTGGAATAGTTTTTCTCTGTTTGGCGGAATGGGAAGAGGCTCCGGAATAGGTTCGGGCGGTAGTGTGAATCTGGGGGACAATTTTCATACCCTCAGAGACCAATATGAGAAAACGGCCCTGGAGCTTATTTCACAAGGAAAGTACGAGAAAGCGGCTTTTGTGTATTTCAAGCTACTTAAAAACAGTGTTAAGGCAGTAGAAGCATTGAAAAACGGAGGGCTTTTCGCAGAAGCAGCGGCGTTTTATTTGAAACATCTTAAGGATAAGTTGGCCGCAGCCAGGTGCTATGAAGAAGGTAGAATGTACGAAGAAGCAATTTTACTGTACGAAGAACTCAAGAACTACGAAAAAGCTGGCGACCTTTGCATGAAAGCAAACAGGAAGAAGCAAGCCATGCGTAACTACCAATTACTTGCCGATGTATACATGCAGGAGCATAAGTATGTTAAAGGGGCCTTGGTATACAAGTATAAGATGCAGCATCCTGAAGCTGCTCAGGAATTGCTACTGGAAGGGTGGCAAAAGGACTTTGATGCCATCAATTGTTTGGAGTTGTATTTAAGCAATGTAGAAGAAGACGCACTGGACAAAGTACTTCCTGAAGTATACCAGCAGGAAGTGGATTCGGAAAACCGGCGAAAATTTCTTGAAGTGCTTAAGAAACAGTTCCACAAGCGTGAGGCTACTCAGGCCCTGACTAGAGACATGGCTTATGAAGTAGTAGCAAAGGAAGTGAGTAAAGACACAGGCGTAGTTTCAGACCTAAAAGCTTTTAACAGCAAAGACCAGGAGTTTAGTAAGGATGTATTCCGGTTTAAGCTCCACCAAAGAAAAAAGAAGAGATGAACCTTTTGATAAACAGAGCAACTACCGTTGACCTCCCTGCTCTTAATCAAATTGCCTGGACGGCAAAACAACATTGGAACTATCCCGAACAATGGATGGAATCATGGAGAGATGAATTACAGCTCAATGAAAAAGACCTAGATAGCCATTGTGTATTTAAGCTATCTATCAATAAGGAAGTAAAAGGTTTTTGCGCGGTAAAGGAGCATTCAAACTCATATGAAGTATGTCATTTATGGGTGCTGCCAGAATGCATGGGGAGAGGCTATGGCAAACTCCTGTTGCATCTCACCATGTACTATGCAGTAAAAGCGAATAAGCCCATTCAGGTAATTGCCGATCCCAATGCAAAGGCATTCTATCAAAGACAAGGTTTTCAAGTTGTTGATCAATTCGAAAGCTACCCCAAAGGACGTTTTCTACCCATAATGACTTACGTTCGCTGAGGGCTCAGGCAAGATGGTTTTCGCAAATGTGATATGAGACAAAAAGCATTCACAGCCATACAAATACCTTCGTTTCATTATGTCAATTCCCACTAATACTACCCTGGGCCAATTTAGATGGATAGCCCTCTTTGAAGGAATTAGCTTTTTAATACTCCTGTTCATTGCAATGCCCCTTAAATACATGGCCGACCTTCCGCAAATGGTTCGCTACGTGGGCATGGCACATGGTCTGCTGTTCGTACTATACATTATTCTTCTGGTAATGATATGGAAAGAATACCAATGGAAATTCACAAAAGTGTTAACCGCATTTATAGCATCCCTTGTGCCCTTTGGTACCATTTGGTTCGATAGGAAGCTCAAGTAAGTACTAAACCATACACCGCTGGTTGTGTTAGCCCATAAAGCATTATGAAAATCGGGACATCAATACCCTCCTTTTCCTTACTCAGCGAAGAAGGGAAGCCAGTTACAAATACCTCACTGCTGGGAGCACCCAGTGTGGTCTACTTTTACCCGAAAGATGATACGCCGGGCTGCACTGCAGAAGCCTGTTCCTTTCGAGATCAGTTTGCCGATTTTCAGGATTTGGGAGCTCAGATAGTCGGAATAAGCTCAGACAGTGTGCAGAGTCACAAGAATTTTAAAGAAAAACACCAATTGCCCTATATACTCTTGGCCGACACCGCCGGCGAAGTACGCAAGGCTTTTGGGGTAAAAGGAACACTTTTTGGCCTAGTGCCAGGGAGAGTCACATTTATCTTTGACAAAAAAGGCAAGCTCATTCATGAATTCAGTTCACAAATCAATGTGCTCAAACATGTACAAGAAGCAGTAGCCATTTTAAAGAAAAATCAATAAGCGTACATGGAAGGACTTGACCCGGAAATCCTGAAAGGAATGATTACCACACAAATGCCCTTTGGTAAGTATAAGGGAACGCGAATTGATCGTTTACCCACTTACTATCTGGAGTGGTTTGCTACCCAAGGCTTTCCCAAAGGCAAATTGGGAATGATGTTGGCCACCATGTATGAGATTAAGATTAACGGACTCGAAGACTTGCTCACCCCCATTAGAAAGGGGCAGGTATAGTATGCCAAATTACTTCACGGCATAAAAAAAGGTGCATTCGGCATGGGTAGACCCCACGAAATACACCTTGAAATACTTCAGATTTTATATCTCTAATTCACTAAATCCCTATCAGAAGCGGCATCACGCCTTTCGATATCGGAAAGCAGGTCGCTCCAGTTTTCAAGTGACTTCACTTCATCAAATCCATTTTCAGAAGTAATCAATGAATCCTTTGCTGCTATAGAGCCTCTGAACTTTTCACCGTAGCTGCCTTCAATCTTTCCCGTTGCTGGATTAAGATCACCCCAGTTACTGTGTTGTGTTCCAATTGACTCAATAAAGTACTCCTTGCCAGTAACAAGGCTCTTGATAATAAACCTGCCCGTTTCAGAACTGTTCACAAGGAACCTTTTTCTGAAATCCGCATCTCGTTTCATTTTTCTAGATGTTTAAAATTATTTATGTAAGCCCTTTGATACGTAAGTGCCTTGAAATGGTTGCACTTGACCCATGGATTTTTGAAATATACTCGCTTTTCGAGGGCTTTTCTGTCAGTTTCAATCAGGCTATCACTTAGGCTTGGCAACAAAACTTGATATTTGGTGGCATAAGAAATCTGTGTCAGGATCGTCATCCATATCACTTGGGTCAGTTGTGAAAACAGCTTTCGTAATTGTTTTGGGCTGTTTGCTAGGACTGCTCATTGCCAAACTACAAATTGTAGGAGCTGCCCTATTCATCGTCTTACCCATTATAGTGGCAGGCGTTATCCTATTTGTGCAGTATCCAAAACTGGGTATTTATGTCATCATTTTTATGGGCTTCGCTACCTCCGGGCTTACGCGATATTTTCCAGGACCTCCATATGGCCTATCAATAGACATTTTTCTAGTGGTCACCTTATTGGTTATTTTTCTCAAGGATTTCAAAAAGCTTGAGCTAAGCAGAGCCAATAACGATTTGGTATGGGTGTGGGGCATATGGCTACTCTTTTGCATACTTATGATCCTCAATCCATTGGCGCACAATTTGGAAGCCTGGTTTTACGCATCCAGAGGAATAGCTTTCTATCCCCTTCTCATGATTCCTTTGGTACTCATGGTGATGAAGGATCGGAAGGACATGATGAGTGTGTTTGTACTCATTTTAGTATGTGAAGCGGTGGGCACATTTTGGGCCATTAAGCAAATACATGTAGGCGTTTCAGCCACAGAAAACCGATGGCTAATGGCAGGAGCTGCAAGTACCCATATCCTGTTTGGCAAGCTCAGAGCGTTCTCCTATTTTTCTGATGCAGCGCAATTTGGTGCCAGTCAGGTACATATTGCCTTTATGTGCTTTTGTTTTGCCTTTGGAGTGAAAAAAACAAAATGGCGGGTGGCATTGATCCTTACAGGCTGCTTGCTTTTTTATGGTTTTATGCTCTCTGGTTCACGAGGGCCCCTGGTAATACCCGCAATAGCAGGCTTTTTCTTTCTGTTGGTAAGCCGTTATACCAAGCTCTTCATATCAGGCTGTGTAGTGGGGTTTTTGCTTTTCAGTTTTCTCAAGTTCACTACCATCGCTCAAAACAATTACAACATTGCAAGGCTTAGAACGGCACTTAACCCCACTGAAGATGCTTCCTTTTTGGTCCGTAAAGAGAGGGAAGAACGCGTCAAGGTGTTTTTGGCAGATAAGCCCCTTGGAGGAGGTATAGGAAGTGCCGGATTTTGGGGGAGAAGGTTTTATCCCGGTACTTTTCTGGCTGAAATAGGCACGGATGGTCATTACACCAGGATTTGGATGGAAACGGGTTTTATAGGCCTTATCATTTACATAGGAGTGTTGGTGTGGATTATGTTGCGCCTGCTCATTATTACTTTTAGAATCAGAGATCCCTCATTACGCTTCATAATTGGCGCCTGGGCCTCTTCCTTCATTGGGCTTTGTGTAGCCTCTTATACCAACGGCCTGCTCGTACAGCTGCCCACAGGTCCAATGGTTTACCTTGGGCTTGCCTTTGTGTACATGGCCCCACAATGGGACAAGGAGTTGGAAGATGAAGCCAGTGAGAGGAGCATGGAGTTGACATAAGACTAAAATTAGTCGGGAGAAGTCAGGAATTTTAATGGAAACACAATCTTTGGTATTCTGAAGAAAAACCTATGAGTAAGTCTGTTTTAATTGTTGATGACCATGAGATGATGCAAAAGTTTCTTGCCGGGTATCTCAGGAAGAATTTTAAGATAGAAGTATGTGAAAACGGGATTGAAGCGCTGTCCTGGTTAGGCAAAAACAGACCCGACATTATTCTGGCAGACATTGATATGCCCGAAATGAATGGAATGGAATTTTTGAAAGAGCTCAAGAATGATTCATATAAAAAGGATATTCCGGTAATCATGTTGTCTTCCATCAACAAGAGTGACTCCAGGGTTCAATGCTTACAGCTAGGGGCTATTGACTTTGTTACGAAACCCTTTAATCCTAAGGAACTGGAATTAAAAATTAACCTGCACTTGGGGAATTCGTGAATTTGGAATCAGAAGGGATATTACCAAACACAGAGCATAATATACCAAACTCCTAAAAGCTTTAAAGGGCGTGTGCAGCCCGGGTACTTTAGTGATTACAAAGACGAAAAGTACCATGAAGAAAGCAATTACAATGAAAGCACTGGCACTGGTATTGCTGGTGTCTATGGCAACTACATCTTGCCGTGATTATACCAAAGAAGATCTTAGAGGGCAAATAGAAGCAAACACAATAGGTGCGAATTTTGACTTTGCTACAAACGGAAGCAGATCTGTAAGCATCCAGGTAAAAGGAAATGATGGAAGCCCACTTAAATCTGTTCCATTAGATATATCCATTCAGTTAAAGGATGACTCCTTTGCAACGGTGTGGTCTGGGTTTACAAATGCCCGGGGTTTCGTAGAAACTGAAATTGCTCTGGCACATACAGTAACCAACGTATTGTTACATACCCCTTATGTGGGTCTACCAGCCAATCATTATTTGGCTGTGGAACAGCTGGAAGACTATGTAATTCAAAATGAAGGTTTTGATGTGCCAGGCGTGAGTTACCCTGTTATAGCCCACAAAAACAGTGCGTATACGTCTAAATATGCTTACCTGGGTAGTTGGGACAATAGCGGTGTTCCTAAATACAAAAAACATGTTCGCGATGTGATTTCACAAAGCATGTTAGACGATATCAATGGTTCATTGCCTGAGTACAAGCCGGTACCTACCTATAATCCACAATACCTGGCAGATGGGATAGAGACGAACACCAAAGTAGTAAAGAAGGCGGATGTATGGGTCACCTTTGTGCATGAAGGCGCCGGATACAAAAATGTGCTTGGATACTATACCTATGATCTTGACAATCCACCAACTCAAGTCTCTGATATCGACTCCTTATTTGTGGTGTTTCCCAACGTTTCCTATCAAGGCTCAGGTGGGGGATTAATAAGTGGAGACAAGGTGCATTTAGGCAAGTTTGAACCGGGTACTGGAATAGGATGGTTTTTAGTGGCAAATGGCTATCGCTCTTCTTCCAATTCTGTAGGAAGCGGAAACTGGATTGTTTTCTCTGATTCTAAGCTAAATCCTGAAAGCGATAACAGTAAGAAACAACACATGGTGCAATTGTATGATGAAACGCGTGATGTGATCATTTTGGGTTTTGAAGATATACGAAGAGACAATTCCGGTTGCGACAATGATTTTAACGACGCCATATTTTATGTAACGGCCAACCCCATAGAAGCCATTGAAAGAGGAATCTTGAAATGGTGAAGAAGGCAGTGGATTCAGATGGAGACGGTGTGAACGACTACGATGATCAGTTTCCCCTGGATCCAACAAAAACTACGAGCTCTTATAGCCCTTCAAGTAGTACCACAGGTAGCCTTTGCTTTGAAGATAATTGGCCAAATATGGGTGATTATGATTTTAATGATTTAGTAATAGACTATAAATACACGTTCTATACAAATGCCCAAAATGATCTTACTGAACTTAAGGCTGAATTCTATCTTAAAGCAATTGGGGCATCAATGCACAACGGTTTTGGATTGCAATTTGACATAGCTCCTTCTAGCATTACCAGCGTAAGCGGAACAAAATACACATCCAATTATGTCACCAATAACTCCAACGGTACTGAAGCCAATCAATCAAAGGCTACCATCATTGTATTTGATGATGCTCACAAACACATGAGAAGGGCTGCCGGAGCTATGTATGTGAATACTGATAATCCAAACGAAGTAATTGAAGCTACACTGTTTACCGTCACGGTGAAGTTTGCAAATGGTGTGAAACCTGAAGAGCTGGGTAAAGCCCCATACAATGTATTCGCTATTTCAAATGGGCAAAGAGGAAGAGAAGTACACATGGTAGGTTATGCAGGTACTGACAAAGCCGATGAAAGTATGTATGGCAGCGCTGCAGATGGTTCCAATCCAGATATCAAACGCTATTATCAAAATAAAGACAATATGCCCTGGGCACTTCATACTCCTTCAACCCTGGTGTATCCATTGGAAAAGGAGAACATTATGGATTGCTACTTATGGTTTGAAGAGTGGGCAAAAAACGAAGGTCGTACATATGGAGACTGGTATGAAGACAAAACAGGATATACAAGGCCCCAAAAGCTATTTAAAGAATAGTTGTTGCTTCAAGGTTTGCGGTGCGTATCACTTTTTACCACCGCAAACTTCTCCTTAAAGCGGAGGAAAAAGGTTTCAAAGTATTTATATGATACAGATGCCAGCAAAAAAGTAAATAAAGGCGCAAGTAAGTAAAGACAAAGGTTGAAGGTCAGTACGCTCAGGTTCCGATCCTCCAGCCAGGTGATTAAAAGGGCAATTACTATAGCATGCAACATATATATACCGTAGGAAATATTGCCCATCCAGGTAAGGAATGGGCTTTCCAGGTTTAGCGGGAACTTGGCATTGGTGCTTACATTGAGTATGATAATCAAGAAAATTAAGCCCTCAAATACGGTGTGGCCATAGAAATGGTAATCTACCAGGAAGAAACTCAAAAAGAGGAGCCATGCCCCGTAATGAATAGCAGGGTGGTACAAGGTTTTGACTATTGGTTTTCCTGCAAACAACCACCAGGCCCCAAGACCTCCCACGGCCATTTGTTCAATTTGCATATGTCGTAGAATAGTGCCCAACTGTCCAAAATACTTAGCCAAACTGCCTTCAGTGCTTCCCATAAAATTGCAGACACCTTCCAGGCCCAGCTTTATTATTATAAAGGCAATGAGAAACTGAGGCATCTTTTTATGAAACCACTTAATGAGAAGCGGCCATATCAAATAAAACTGTTCTTCTACCCCTACCGACCATGCCTGATTGGCACCTACCACCTGAATGGAAGTAACCCGCAATAAATTAGGAAGTATGATCAGATATAAAAAAGTTACCAGGCCCATTGAAGCCTGCATCATTGGCTCCCACTTGTCAAACTGTGTAATGGAAGGAAGGATGAATAAGGCAAATACAGCCACCAGGTAATACAATGGCCATATTCTTAAAACACGCCTGAGGTAGAACTTTTTTAGGGCTACGGTACTGGTCTTTTTTATTTCCGCAAGAAGTAAGTAGGTGATTAAGAAACCACTCAGTGCAAAAAAGAAAGAGACAGCCTTATGTCCCAGTGCATCTATCGTCACGCCAATCCAACCTTCAAAGCCCCAAATGGAGTCATAACCTTTCCAAAACTTGTACTGTTCTATATGATGAAATATCACTGCGGTTGCCGCAAAGAACCTGAGTGCATTTAGGCCTTTGAAATAGATTTTCTTTTCTGTCAATAGACGTGATTTTCAGTAAGTCTTGAAATATGAAATCGAGTGCTAAATATAGGGCGGTAGATACCCATAGACCCCAAAAATGATATGAGTATATCTACTTGATTTCGATGAAAAGGAAAATGAAAGTCTGTTTTAAAAGGCTAATGTCTTTTCTTTGATAAGGATATCGAGACATTTAAAAGCAACTATAAAAAGTGAGGCGTAAGGGTATAGATAAATATTGAAATAGATGAATGAGTTACTCTTTAAAAGAGTGTTTGAGGTAGCCAAATGGGGGATGCTTTTAACAAGTAGGGATGGACAGATTATTGCGTCCAATAGGAAGTGTACGGAGTGGATTCCAGAACTCGGGCAAGGAATAGAGGGTAAGTTCATTCATGATGTTTTAGAATTCGATTCTACAGAAGGTTCTTCTGTAGATTTTCAGGATAAAAGTGCTTTGATCAAGTCAAATGGTAGAAGAGCGCATATCACTCGTACCAGTTTTAGCGATCACCCGCATATCTTATTTCAAATAGAAGTTCAAAAAGACCTGGATACAGAAGAAACAATTGCTTCAGGTATTTCCAGTGAGCATAAGTTGCAGTTGGCAACCAATGCAGGTGAAATTGGGATATGGGAGTACCACGTAGATACAAAAAAGCTGTTTTGGAATGATGATATGTTTGCCATCTATGAAGTGGACCACTCCGAGTTTAAAGGGGAATACATAGATTGGGAAAAAAGACTACATCCTGAAGATGCACAAATGGCTGAAGAAGCTGTTAAAATAGCTTCAGAAACGGGAGAAAATTTTAACTACACTTTTCGGATTATTACAGGAACAGGTGCTATCAAATATGTGAAGGCAAGCGCAAAAGTGCTTAAAGATGCCAGTGGAAAGTCTACTCATATGTTTGGTATCAATACAGATGTTACCGAATCAATGAACTTGCAGTTGCTGCTGCAAGAAAAAGCGATAAACGACAAAAGGTTCATTGAGCAGTCTCCTCATGCCATAGCCATGTTCAATACCAAGATGGAATACTTGGCAGCTTCTCAAGTTTGGATAGAGAACAATGGCTTGGAAGGGGTTGATTTAATAGGGAAATCTCAATACGAGATGATTCCTGAGAGTGCCACTCGGTGGAAGAGTGTTTACGAAGACTGTTTAAATGGAGCAGTTAGACAAAGCGACAGGGAGCGCATTACAAGAAAAGACGGTTCAGAGAAGTTTGTAAAATGGGACATAAGACCATGGCTTACTGAAGATGAAGAGATAGGTGGAATACTCATACATGTGGATGACATTACCGAATGGATGCAGCGCATGGATGAGAAGAACGCAGTAGAGAAAATTCTGAACGATACTCAAAGTGTTGCGCGCATAGGATCCTGGGAATTCAATTTGCTTACCAATCAGCTCAAATGGGATTCAATTACCAGAGAGATTCACGAAGTACCCGACGATTTTAAGCCTGACGTAGCCAAAGGGGTAAACTTCTATAAAGAAGGAGACTCCAGAAATGCTATTTCAGATGCACTTGACAAGGCTATAAGTGATGGAGATTCATGGGACCTGGAGTTGCAGTTGATTACCTATACCGGGAGAGAAATATGGTGTAGAGCTGTGGGGCAGGCTGAATTGAATACTGAAGGAGAGTGTATTAGGCTATATGGACTCTTTCAGGATATCAATGCCCAAAAGATGGCTGAAGCCAATTTGCGCTTGAGTGAAAAACGCTTTAAACAAGCCTTTGAAGACTCAGCTATTGGAATGGCATTAGTAGCACTCACCGGAGAATGGTTGCAAGTAAACAATAAGTTCTCCGAGATGATAGGATACACAGAAGCGGAGCTGCAAGAACTCACCTTTCAGGATCTTACGCACCCGGATGACCTGGATACCGATCTGAAATACCTTCAAAGAGCGATTGACGATGAAATTGACTCCTATCAAATGCAAAAACGCTATTACCATAAGAATGGCGACGTCATTTGGGCCATGATGAGTGTTGCTCTTATAAAAGATGGAGATAGCCTGCCGGTACATTTAGTCTCTCAAATAGAAGATATAACGCAACGGGTAGAAAGTGAGCATCAGCTGACGGAGGCAAATACTAAACTACAGGAGCTTGCCTTGAAACTCTCGGGCCAGAACAAAAGGTTGGCAAACTTTGCACACATTACATCACACAACCTCAGAGCGCCGGTGAGCAATTTGAGTGCATTAATGCGCATGCACCAAGCCTCAGATTCAGATGAAGAAAAAGCACTGATTTTTAAAAAGTTTGATACCGTCATTGATCATTTGTCTTCAACATTGAATGAGCTTGTTGAAGCCCTTATCATCAAGGAGAAAGGAGAAGATGAGGTAAGCAGTGTAGTACTTGAGGATGTTTTTGAGAAGATATCAGAAACCCTCACCGGGCAGATAATGAACTCAGAAGCGAGGCTGGAAAGCGATTTTTCGGCATTTAAAGAAGTGCAGTTTAACAAAGCTTACATGGAGAGTATAATGTTGAACATCATTTCCAATGCCATTAAGTATAAGTCTCCAGAGCGGAGTCCGGTTATAAGAGTATTTACCGAGGAGAGAAACGGTGGACACCTTCTTCATTTTCAGGACAATGGTTTGGGAATCGATTTGGCGAAGCACGGTAAGAAAATGTTTGGTTTGCATAAAACCTTTCATGAGCACCCAGAAGCAAAAGGTGTAGGGCTGTTTCTTGTAAAAACTCAGGTAGAAGCATCGGGCGGAGAAATTAGGGTGAGTAGTGAACCAGGTAAAGGCACCAGGTTTACCATCCGCTTCGAGGCACAGGGTGGTCAGGATGAGTAACATCTGAATCACCTTTTTCTCAATACTTTTCCAATTGACACTTTGTTGCCAAGGTCTAAGATGTAGTTCGGGTTATTTTCATTCAGCACTGCTAATTTGATTTAGAACGACATCTCCACAATTCGTCCAAATCTTATTATCGGATCATGTCTTTCGATTTCAGCTCGAATTGGAAAATTCATCTAAAGACAAGGGAATATTCATGAACAACCAATTGATGAAACGACACTTGTATTTCCATCCTCAGCTAGAGTGTGTTGTTTCGTTGTTTAGATGTTTAACTGTTTGTTTTTCAGTTGTTTGTGTTGTTGTTGCTGCTGCTTTAGATGTCCGTTTTCAAGCGGAAATGAGTGTTCTTCATGCCTTAATTAGTAGGAATGGATTCACATTCGGCGAACGTTTTTAATATGCTGGAGTGCAGAGCTAATGTTGAAGGGTCAAAAAGCCGAAAGGTTGTAAAGCAATAGCCATGATGAACAAACAACTTAAAAAAGCTTCGGGCAGGGCACTCTTTCATAGAGTTTGGGGATTATCCCTTTCAATATTGATAATAGGCGCATCCTCTTGCAGAAAATTAGATAGAGAGGATCTGCGAGGTCAAATTGATGACAACACTATAAGTATACCGGAGAGTTTTGATTTTAGAACATCTTCCAAAGTTCCGGTCTCTATTAAAGTAAACGGAAATGACGGCAAGGGGATGAAGACTGTACCATTGACCATTTCCGTTCCAAAAGCTGATTCATTTGAAGTGATTTACAGAGGTTTTACTGATAAGAATGGAGTTCTGAATACTCATTTGAGCCTTTCGCAAAACATTGACGAAGTGCTTGTACAAACGGAGTACCTCGGGCTACCACCTAATCACATGCTTTTTGTAGAAGAGTTGGATGGCTATACCATAGCAAATAAAGGAAGGGAGCCAGAAGGGTTTTACCAGCCAAAGGGCTATTCCGCATCAAATAAAAGATCAGGTTTGAGCTCCAAATTTGCCTACATGGGCTCATGGAACAGTAGTGGTGTACCCAACTACAAGAAGCACGTTCGAGACGTAATTCCCCAATCTTTTCTTGACGATATCAATAGCTCTCTGCCAGAAAGAAGGCCTGTACCAACCTACAATTCACAGTACTTGGCCGACAATGTTGAAACCAATACCATAATTACAAAAAGGGCGGATGTTTGGGTCACCTTTGTACATGAAGGCGCTGGGTATAAAAATGTGCTGGGTTATTACACCTATCCTGTAGATACGCCTCCCCAGTCTACTGGCGACATAGATTCACTTCATGTAATTTTCCCCAATGTATCCTACAGTGGATCTGGTGGAGGGCTCATAAGCGGTGATAAAGTGCACTTGGGTAAATTCGACCCAGGTACAGCCATAGGTTGGTTTCTCATAGCCAATGGTTACAACTCCGGTTCCAATACGGTGGGCAATGGATATCACGGTGTGTTTTCCAACAAGGAAATTAATCCTGAATCCAATATTGATTTAAGACAGCACAACGTCTTGCTATATGACGAAACACGTGATGTAATCATTCTGGGATTTGAAGACCTGAAGAGGGACGCTGGAAGCGATGATGATTTCAATGATGCCATATTCTTTGTAACATCAAATCCCATCGAGGCCATTGCAAGTCAAAACCTTGAGAGCGCTAAAAAGGCCATTGATACGGACGGAGACGGTGTATACGATTTTGAAGATGACTACCCATTTGACCCTACCAAGAGCAGTTCCAGCTATACTCCGGCAAGCTCTACTTACGGCAGTTTTTGTTTTGAAGATAGCTGGCCTAATATGGGTGACTATGATTTTAACGACTTGGTAATCGACTATAATTACGAATTCTACACCAATGCTTTCAACGATGTAACCAGTATAGATGCAACGTTTACGATGCAGGCCATTGGAGCCTCGTATAAAAATGGGTTTGGTTTGCAGCTAGATGTTGCGCCAAGTGCGGTAAAATCTGTTACGGGACAGAATATTACTGAAAATTACATCAATCTAAGCTCCAATGGAACCGAGTCAGGACAAAGTAAAGCCTGCATTATAGTATTTGACAATGCCCATAAGCAAATGAGAAGAGCGAGCGATGCCACCTATGTCAATACTGAGAAAGGAACGAGTAGAGTAGATTCTGTTCAATTCAATATTACCATTGAGTTCAATTCGGGAGTACATTTATCCGATCTGGGTAAGGCACCCTATAATGTGTTCCTGATTTCAGCTGCCACGCGAGGAAGAGAAGTACACATGATGGACTATGAGCCTACAGATTTGGCAGATGATAGCTACTTTGGTTCTGGAGCTGATTTAAGCGATCCTAATATCGGTAGGTATTATCAGAATAAAGAAAATATGCCTTGGGTAATACATACGCCTACTACCTTTAATTATCCTGCCGAAAGAGAGAACATATTTCAATGCTATCCCTATTTCGAAACCTGGGCAGAAAGTGAAGGCAGGACAAGTGGAGATTGGTACCAGAACAAACCAGGATTTGTGATAACCTCACGAGTTATTGTTAGATAATCGTCCAATAGCCTGGAATGAATTTTCTAAAATGATTCTAAGAATGCATTTAACTTCGAGCAGTCCATTTGCGGATGGCACTTAAAAAATGGCAAAGAAAGAGTTACACAAAATATTTCTGGTAGAGGATGATGAGTTCATTGCTCAGGCCATTACACATTATGTGCAATTGAATCCTGATAATGAAGTGGAGTGGTTTATGAAAGGGCGTGATGCCCTTTCATCGCTTTATAAGAAACCCAAGGTGGCCATTGTAGATTATGGCTTGCCGGACTTTAAAGGCGATGCACTAATAAAAGAAATTCGTGCTATTGACCCGTCTATTGGAATCATTGTGGTTTCAGCCCAGGACGATATGCAGGTAGCTGTAGACCTTCTTAAGCTTAATATCCATGACTACATTATTAAGAATAAGGATTTACAAAACAGACTTTGGGTGAGTCTTAACGGGCTTTTTGAAAAACTCGCTTTGAGGGAAGAAGTAGTAGAGCTCAAGGAACGAATTGCCCGACATGAAGAAGACAAGGTCCAGCTAATAGGAAACAGCCCGGGGATTGAGAAGATAAAACAGGATATCGATAAACTTCGTGATACTACAGTAACGGTATCCATCTATGGAGAAACGGGTTCTGGTAAGGAAGAAGTAGCCAAGTCTGTACATAAAGCATCCAATAGGAATAAAAAGCCCTTTGTCCCAATTAACCTGGCTGCAATTCCGTATTCCCTGGCCGAAAGCAAGCTTTTTGGACATGAGAAAGGGGCATTTACTGGAGCAATAGCACAGTATAAAGGGCTTTTTGAACAGGCTAATGGTGGTACCGTTTTTTTGGATGAGCTTCAAGACCTGGATATTAAGCTACAAGCCAAGCTTTTGAGAGTGCTTCAAGAGGGAGAAGTGCAAAGAGTAGGAGGAACAAAGACCATCGCGGTGGATGTTAGATACATTACTGCGGCCAATGTTGACCTTCGAAATTTGGTACGCTCCAATAAGTTTAGAGAAGATTTATATTACCGCTTACTTGGCTATCAGATTAACATTCCTCCACTAAGGGAACGTAAAGAAGATATACCCCTTCTGGTTCAGGCCTTCCTAAAGCGATATGCGGTAGACCATGAAGGCTCACAAAAGAGGTTTTCAGAAAAGGCCATGGACCATTTACTTGGTTATGATTATCCGGGAAATGTGAGAGAGCTAAAAGCAATGGTTGAAAATGCTTGTTTGATGGCCTCGGGAAATGTGGTAGGGAAAAACAACATTTTTTTCAGAGGAGCAATTAAATCAGGGGGAGGGGTTTTTGATGAATTTAAAGGCTTAAAAGACTTTCAATCTCAAGCCATAGAATATTTCATGGGCAAGTTTAAGGGCAATGTCAAGAAAACAGCAACGCGTCTGGGCATAGGTACCACTAAGATTTACGATTTCCTGAGAGAGCAAAAGCAATCTCAATAGGAGATGCTTTTACGAAAAACGTAAATCTATATCAGGGCTTTTCCTCACTTCGAATAAAAAATCAAATTATTTTTTAATTCATAAAATGCTATTTACGTTTTGTAATAGCCTTTTTACTCTGTGGCTAGAAAAAAATCTGAACCTTGGCAAGGAAATAGTAGTATTTACTATATCAATTGAATCAGATGACGGCGAAGCAGAGACAGATTAGAATTTCAGGTTTTATCCTGCTCATAGTGGTTCTTGGTTTTGGTATTTCCAAATCAAGAACTCTAAGGGCGGGTGGTTCTGAAACTTTTAGTGCTGTTACAATGCCCGCCTATGCTATAAAAAAAGTTGAGAAGGTAAATGTTTTGCCTCTCAGCGCAGATGAGAAGAAAGAGGCCTTTGGTTTATTAGAGGCAAGAGTGGCAGGTGAGAATGTTGTACTTAAGAACGGAGTAGAAGTTTTATTAATCAAGTAAAAGACAGGATTTATGCAGGTAACATCAGAATTTAACGGAAGACTATATCAGGCATTTGTAAACAACGCATACGGGTCAGGAAAACCATCAATGCGAAATGGTGCTTACCACTGGATAATGGATGCTCTTATCATGGCAGAAAAACGAATTGGTTCGCCATGGAAACTTCCGTCGCGTGAAAAACAGGTGAAGAAAATAAAGAGGTATCTGGCTAAAGCCCTGGACAGGTACGCAGAACAGCTGGAGAGCCCGGAAAAAGGAGAAGCTCTGGTGAGTTTGAAAGGCGAGCTGGCAGGGGCCAATGAGTCAAATGATTTTTTTGAAGTAATAACTCAAGCACGAGACATAATAGGTGAATAGTTGAATGTTCGAAGCGGTTTTGTTTTAGCAGTTTCGATGTATGGTGAAGTGAAGAGTCCGCGAAAGCGGACTTTTTCATTTAGCCAGTTCTGTTCCTTATCAGTTTAAAAGCAGCTGGCCAAGAAGGTACATCATGATTCATGATGTGTTCAAAATGGGAATAATTTACGAAATACGTAATGCGAGTTAAGGTGTTGCTCCAAGCCTTATGGGCGCATTAGAAGTTAATTTGATTTGAAAACACCTGTTAAAAGTTGTATGGGGGTGTTTTGAAAAATATGCTATTTTTTTTTGCGTATGGCAGGGCTTTGGAGATATAGTAAATCAAATCACAACTGATGATAGTAAATAAAAAAACACTTAAGACTTCAGCCATAGCAGCTTTAGTAGTTGGCTTGGGTCTGGGACTATCATATTTGATTTCCCCTAAAGAAGCAGGTATAAGCGAAATGGCTAGTCCAGCTTACGCTGTTAATAGTTCTTCAGGGGTAGAACAATTGCCCATTGATGCAGCTTCCAAAGATGCAGCAAAGCTCGTTTTAGAAGAAGTGAGAGGTCGAGCTGAATTTGTTTCCGCATCGGGTGTTTCAGTGGTTTTATTAAAATAAGAAGAAGATTAATTGGATTATAGGAAGTACAGTAAGCAAGGAGTGGTATTGGTTATTTAGTTGAATTTCGAATCAAGCTTTTATAGCAAGTTTCGATGTATGGTGAAGTGAAAAGTCCGCAGAAGCGGACTTTTTGCTTTTATTTGAACTCATCACTATATGCAGAATTCGAAGGAGCAACGTAGAATTAAAGAGCTCAATAGCTATCAGGTAATGGATACCTTACCAGAGAAAGCTTTTGATGAGCTTACTCAACTAGCCTCACAGGTGTTTAATGTGCCCATATGTTTGGTTTCTCTTGTAGATGAAACAAGGCAATGGTTTAAATCCAAAGTGGGATTGGATGTTCCTGAAACCCCAAGGGAAATCTCGTTTTGTACGCACGCCATTGAAGGTGAAGATGTTTATGAAGTGAGTGATGCCAAGGACAATGTTCAGTTTAAAGACAACCCCTTAGTGTTAGGACCTCCGCACATAGAATTTTATGCTGGAGCACCAATAGTCAGCGACGACGGAAGCGCCTTAGGAACCTTATGTATAATCGACAATAAGCCGAGAGTACTTACAGAGTCTGAGAAGAAGTCTCTGAAAATAATGGCTGAACAGGTGTTAAAGACTTTGCAGATTAGAAGAAGAAATTTTGAGCTTGAGCAGTCTATGAGCCAGCTTAGAGTGGATGCAAACTCTTATAAAGAACTGGTTGAAGGAGGAAAGGCCCTTTTATGTGTACATGACTTAAGTGGTCAAATCATAAATGTGAATACCACCGCATGCGAAAGCCTGGGGTTTGAAAAAGAAGAGCTCTTGCAAATGAAGTTGCAAGACCTTTTACCTGAGAACATCCGGTTGATGTTTAAAGGATACATCAAGGAGATTCTTGAAGAAAGAAAGCACGAGGGGATTTTTGAATTAGTGACTAAGGATGGGCGGAAGAAGTACTGGTCTTACAGTAATGTCCTTACTGAGGATAAAAAGAGAATTATTGGCTACTCACTAGATGTAACAGAGAGTGTTGAAAACAAGAGGCAACTCAAGTTTCATCAGCAAGTCATAAAGGAGGCTCAGCGCCTGGCTCAGTTTGGAACATGGCAGTATGACCTACAAACACAAGGTGTTATCTGGAGTGAAGAAGTGTATGACATTTTTCAGGTAGCCTACAATACCAAAATAGACTTTGATCTTTATGCGTCTATTTTACATCCAGACGATCTACAGCGAGTTATTGATAGTATAGAGGAAGCAGTCTCTAAGAACACCAGTTATGATATTGTACATAGAATTGTAGTTGGTGATGGAGAAGTAAGGCATATTGCTGGTACAGGCAAAACCATTTTAAACTCAAATGGAGTTCCTATCAAGCTCATAGGATCTGTACAGGATATTACTGAAAGGATACGAAAGGAAGACGAGTTAAGAGAAGCGAAAGAGGTGGCTGAAGAGTTAAGTGCTTTGAAGCAAGAGTTTCTGGCCAATATGAGTCATGAAATTCGAACTCCCATGTCATCAATTATCGGATTTGCCCGTTTAATGTTAACAGGAAACCTTCCTGAGCAAGAAACGAAGTATGCGGAACTCATATATGAAGCAGGAGAAAACCTACTCACCATTATTAACGATATTCTTGATTTTTCAAAAGTAGAAGCCGGAAAACTTCAAATAGAGAGTACATCTTTTGACTTAATAAAGCTGGTAGAACGGGCGCAGCGATTGTACAAGGAGCGCGCCGAAGACAAAGGACTTAGAGTATTAACTAATATTCAGGCTAACGTACCCAAAATTGTAGTAGGCGATCCTACCCGCTTTAGTCAGGTACTTGGAAATTTAATATCCAACGCCATTAAGTTTACAAGTAAAGGCTTTGTTGAAATTGCTGTCTCTAAAATGGAGTCTGGCAGAGAGTCTTGGCTACTGGTAAAAGTAATAGATACGGGCATTGGAATTAAAGAAGACAAACTACAGAAGATATTTAACAGTTTTGAGCAGGCAGAGGGGAACACTACGAGAAAGTACGGCGGTACTGGCTTAGGCCTTGCTATATCAAGAAACCTGGTAGACCTCATGGGTGGAAACCTAACCGTAGAAAGTGATTTTGGGCGAGGCAGTTCATTCAATTTTACGATCCCCTTAAACAAGGAAGCAGAAGAAACGGTGCCCAGTGCATTGGATGTCTATGATCCTGAACCTGAAAAAGTTGACTTTTCAGGGGTGAAAATTCTGCTGGCTGAAGATAATCTCAACAATCAGATGCTGGCGTCGGCCTACCTAAACGCTACTAATGCACAAGTTGATATTGCCAATGATGGAATAGAAGCCTTGGAACATTTGAAACGTACATCATATGACGTCATTCTCATGGATATTCAAATGCCTAGAATGGACGGTATGTTGTGTACCCAAAAAATAAAAGAGAACAAAGTTTGGCGTCAAATACCCATTGTAGCCCTCACTGCTCATGCCCTGGCAGAAGAAAAGAAGAAGATAATGCAGGCCGGTATGGCAGCCTACTTATCTAAGCCCTTTAAACCTGACGAACTTATTGGTGCAATTCACTCTGTTCTATACCGGGTTGAAGGCCCTGTTGTTAGTACAGGACAAAGACAATCAGAACGGCAGAAGGCTTCTAAGGGATATTTTGATGTCCTAAGCGAGTATACATTAAATGATCAGGCCCTCCTCAAAGGCTTGGTGCAAACCCTCTACAGAACTTTACCGGGCAGTTTAGAAAAATTGAAGCCCAGAAACGGGGAAGTACAGTTGTCACAAGTACAGGGAGTGGCTCACAGCCTCAAACCTACACTTATGATGATGCATGACACGGAAGCTCTAAAAATTGTGGCTGCCCTTGAAAAGAAAGACGCCATTACTCATGAAGAATTGGTTGGGCATGCAGCACAACTCGAGACTCGTTTAAAAGAGATGCATCTGGCTGCCAGCGAGTTTCTCAGATCCTGATTTTCATCTAATCAGCTTCCATTAAGGCCCTTATTAGGCGTTTTTTCCTTTCAGAATTTTATCGAATCCTCATCACTCCACCGTAGGAATCTCTCAATATTGTTGATCAACGCCATTTTTTGGGTTCCATTCATAGCTTTTTACACAACCTGTTTCTATCAATACCTTCTTGATCACTTCCCGGTTGATTGAGCACATTTATAACCTGGTTTTCAATTGTTTTGATTTAATCGTCTGATTGTTAGGTTGTTGTAGTGGTTTTTCTGTGTTTGCCTAATGTTGAATTGGCTTTTTGAATCGATGAATTGCCGCATATTAACCATGAATGGATTCAGTTTCGGCGAATTATTTCTTCTGAACACTACTGGCTTGTAATCTTGAAGCATCGATAATAGCAATGAAGACGAGTTACAACAACATTCAACAAAGGCCTTTCCAAAAAACGATGGGATTGAACCAAAGTCAGAGTGAAAGCCGCCGAAGTCAGAATAAAACGAAGCTCAGCTAGATCAGAGAATATTTTCGAATTATAGAAATCTTAAATACAGCGAACATGAAAGCCAAAGTTTTAATTGTTGACGACCACGAAATGATGAGACGTTTCTTAGGTACATTTCTTTCCAAGAACTACGAAGTATACTTGGCCAAGGACGGCATAGAAGCCCTTAACTGGTTAGAAGAAAATGAGAAGCCAAGTTTAATAGTAACGGATATTGATATGCCAAGAATGAATGGATATGACTTCCTCAACATTCTCAAAGGCAATACCAATTACTCTGAAATTCCGGTAATGATGCTTTCATCTGCCAATAAGAGCGAAAGACGAATTAAAGCCTATGAGCTGGGTGCAAATGATGTAATGTCAAAGCCTTTTAACCCGAGAGAACTGGAGCTTAAGCTTAAGGCAATTTCAACAGATGTAAGTCTGATCTAACCTTTATAACAACAAACAAATGAGCAACAACAACGACACATTATTATACATAGGAGATACAGAAGAAACTGTACTTCTTCTTAAGGCAGCATTTGCCAATAGAATTCAAATTATCAGAAGTCAAAGTATTGAAGAAATCAAAGGACTTCTTGGTAAGCATAGAGTAAAGGCAGTATTGGCAGATGGAAGCATCCAGGTATCTGGCCTAATACAGCAGATAAGAAAAACCTTTGCCAAAAAAGAGCTTCCTGTTTACGTTTCCAAACTGGGAGCAGAGAATGAAGTGGATGGAAAAACTATTCGTAAAGCGGGAGCAAATAGAATATTCAACATCAAGTTTCAGGCGAAATTGTTTGTTGAAACTATAAAGTCAAAACCAATAGCAAGACTCAAACCGGCCAAGTCCAAGACCGAGGTTATAGGAACGCCGGTGGCAAAAAGAATTTTTGATGTAGTAGTTACCGGGTTTGCGCTACTCTTTTTGTCTCCGGTCTTTCTACTTGCTATGTTGGCTATCAAGTTAGAGTCCAAAGGTCCTGCGGTGTATGTCTCAAAACGAGTTGGAACAGGTTATCGCATTTTTAACCTGTTGAAGTTTAGAACAATGTACTCTGACGCTGACAAGCGTTTGGAAAGCATGAAGGACCTAAACATGTATGCTCAAAAGGATGAAGAGGAGATTGACCTTAATGAATGTCCTCGTTGCAAGGAGACAGGCAATTCTTGCGATTCACAATTAGTTCTTGACGGGCAGGTAGTTTGTGAAAACCAATACCGACGCTACATGGAACAGCAGGATAGCGGGGTTTTTATGAAGTTTAAAAACGATCCAAGAATTACCAAAGTGGGTAAGTTTTTGAGAAATACGAGCATTGACGAATTACCGCAATTACTCAATGTGTTTTTAGGTCATATGTCTCTCGTTGGAAACCGCCCTTTACCCTTATACGAAGCCGAGCAGTTAACCGCTGACGGTTGTGTAGAGCGCTTTTTGGCTCCGGCCGGACTGACTGGTTTGTGGCAGGTAATGCAGCGAGGCAAAAAAGACATAAGCATGGAAGAGCGGATTGAGCTTGACAATGAGTACGCTCGTAACTACTCTTTGCTCTATGATTTGAAGCTCATAATGAAAACATTTCCAGCTCTACTACAGCAAGAAAATGTGTAGGCTTCTTTTGATGTTCCTTTTGTGCAACATCACCTATACCGTTGCCGCAAAAGGCGGAGACACTTTAGAAGTGGACTCCCTAAGTCCAAGTATCAAGATTGAAGAGATTTTTGAGTTACCTAACCTGGACACTCTTATCAACGCCGCGATGGAGTTTTCACCTGCACTTAAAGGAATGGAAGCTCAGGTAGGTCGAAATGACGCTGAAGTAAAAATCAGAAAGAGAGAGTGGAGCAACAGAGTATTCACCGATTTAGGAGGAGCATATTCTAATAACTACAGCGTACTCACAGTGGCCAGTGGTGAAACCGGAGGATACGAGTCTATAGCTTTGGGCAGTGGAAATGCCCTTAGAGCAGGAGTTATGGCAAGAATCTCTCTGTTCGATGTGATTGGAAGGAATCAACTTATAGAGCGAGCCAAGGCTGAAAAAGAAATGAGCGAGTACGATTTGCTCGTTGCACAACAAGATCTGAAAGCCCTGGTTACCCAATTGTATACAGAATTGGTTTTAGGTAAAAAGCTTGTTGAGATCAATACCCATACCTTCCATACTTTGAGCGCTCAGCTTGAAATGGCCGAAAAAGAATTTAGACAAGGAGAAATTGACATAACGGAACTCGCCAGAGTCACCGAAATCAAGTCGAAGGCCGAAGTAGCCCTTGAACAGACCAAGGCCAACTATGAGAACTTGTACCACCAATTGGAAATTTTGGTAGGACGAGAATTACTCACATTCCTTTAATACATGAAAATATACCAGCTCATAAAGCTCATTTTTCGGTACATGATACCGTTGGTGGTAATGCCTGTTGTTATGGCAGTAACGGTTTTTTGGGCTACCAGGAATGAAAGAAAGACATACCAGTCGGGTGCCATGATTTACACAGGCCTCGCATCTGGCTACAACATAGAATCAACAGGGGCTGAGCGTTTTGATAATTATGCTGTAAACAGCGCATTTGATAACTTCTTAAATGTGGCAAAGTCAAGGAACACACTTGAGCAGGTGGGGCTGGAACTATTGGCTCAACATCTAATTGCGCAAAAGGAAGAAAGGGTTCCAATGAATCAGAAGGACTGGGAAGCATTTCAGGTTGACTTTCCGCCAGAAAAGGCAGCATCCTTTCTCAAGTTCGATGAAGTGGATTCAGTAACCGCTGCTCTCAGAGATTCTCTGATGTCGCCCACGGGACTTTTCTATAAAAAACTATTGCATACTAGCGAGAGCTACTACAGTGTTAAAACCCTTAGGAGCATTGCAGTGAAACGGTTAGGAGCTGGAGACATGGTGGAGATTTCATACCAGGCACATGATGCCAGAGTATGTCAAAAAACATTGAGTATTTATTTAGAGACGGTTTTAGACAGGTACAAGCACCTCAAAAAATCAGAGACCGGTAATGCTGTAAAATACTTCGAGGAGCAATTGAGACTGGCTTTTTTAAAGTTGTCTGAAGACGAAGCTGAAATTAAGGAGTTTAGGGAGAGTAATAAAATCATCAACTACCAGGAGCAAACAAGGTATATAGCTGAAAAGCAGGAGGATATTGAGGATGAGTACTATAAAGAAATAATGGCCCAGCGTGCAGCCGAGTCTGCGGCCAGTGAGCTTGAAGAGAAACTCAAGATTAGTGAAAAACTGTCTGAGAAAAGTGATGAGATACTAGCCATAAAGCAAGAACTATCCACTATCACCACTAAAATTTCCCTTTTAGAAATAGGTGATCCATCAAATGAAAGCATTGCAGACCTGCGGCAAAGGGCCAGTGATCTTACTAAGAAAATTAAAGCGGCAATAATTGATAAATACGGCCTGTCTCATTCCATCGAAGGAGTGCCTATTAGCATTTTGCTAAACCAGTGGTTGGACTACATCATAGAAGTAGACAAAGCCAAGGCACGCGTAGAGCAGTTTGGAGAGAAACGAGCTTCCATGGAAAAAAAGTACGATCGTTTTGCTCCATTGGGATCGCAACTTTCTAAGCTCGAGAGAAAGGTCAATGTTTCTGAAGAAGCCTATCTGGAAGTACTTCATGGCCTCAATCAAGCAAAGATCAAAGAGCAAAGCGTTACCATGAAGGCCAATCTGAAAATTGTTGATGAACCGTCAATGCCACTAGATCCAATGGCCTCAAAACGTAAATTATTAGTGGTAGCGGCCTTTCTGGCCGGCTTGGTGCTGGTTCTTGGCTTTGCCTTCATTACCGAGTTTCTCAACAATGGTATAAGATCTGCAGAAGGTGCAGAGTCTATAACAGGATTGCCGGTGGCCGGAGCCTTGCCCAATGTAAATCATGCTTCCATTGCCAAGTTTCCTGAAATCCTTTCACGATCAATCAACTTTACGGCCATTAGTATAGAGAGTGCAGTAAATAACGAATTGCCCGCTAAAGTGGCAGTGATAAGTACTGAGAAAGAAGAAGGAAAGACCAAGGCCATTGAATTGCTCAATGAGCACTGGTCTAAGGTTCCAGATGCACCACAAATAGAACTAATTGAGTGTGGATCACATCGCGCAGATGATTTTACGATAAAAGCACTACTTGATTGTGAAGCGGTGCTCTGGGTGATTAAAGCCAATCAAAGTTGGGGAAACGAGCAAAAGCGGATGTTGGACTTATTGCAAAAGGCTGGTATCGAAAAAATTCAAGTCTTGATCAATGGAATGAGCAACTTCTGGCTTGACTCCCTAATTGGCGAGCTACCCATCAAACGCAGTAAGCTGAGAACCCTGGGCAAGCGTATGGCGCGAATGGAGTTTTCGAAGCAAGATGTTTTTGGAGCTTCAAAAAAAACTAAGCAGAAATGATTGAAGGACGCGATATAATATGTCACGCATTACCCACATGGGAGGGTGATTATATGAAGGCAGTTGTACAGCTTATGGCGGAGTTTGCCAGGCACAATCGCGTTATATATGTGAATTACGCCTATACCTATAAAGACCTCATAGGAATTGTTTTGGGTAAGAATACAACCCCCACTAGCAAAGTGCTTGGTGCGGGAGGAAGGCTCGAATCCAGATTGAAATTTGAAAATGGCGAGCTATTTATACTCTATCCACCGCCTGTATTACCAACAAATTGGATCAAAAAAGATGCGTCATATAGGTATTGGCAAGGGAGAGAATCTCAGAAAATAGGCAGGAGCATTAATAAGGCTCAGCAAAAGTTAGGATTCAATAAACCCATTCTCATCAATGCCTTCAATCCTCAGTTTGGCTTGGGTGTTTTAGGTACTTTAAATGAAGACCTAAGTATTTACTACTGTTATGATGAGATTAATGCAGCCGCCTGGTGTAAGGAGCATGGTAGAGCAATGGAAACAGATTTTCTTCAGGCTGTAGATGCTGTGGTCTGTACTTCAGAGTCTTTAATAACCAGTAAGAAGAAAGTAAATCCAAACGCCTATCTAGTGAAAAACGGGGTGGATCATTCCCTTTTTCAGCAGGCAATAAAGGAAGAACCAAGCCCCGACCCTGTCATAGGCTACATTGGATCTCTTGATGACAGGGTTGACTATGAATTGTTGCAACGGGTAGCCGAAAAGTACAGTAGCTGCAAGTTGAAACTAATAGGCCGCATAATGTGCGATGAAGCAAGGGAATTGGAAGCTCATTGTGCAAATGTTGAACTTACGGGAGCTAAGCAGCCAGGCGAATTAATTGCAGAACTGAAGGAAGTGGATTTAGGACTTATTCCCTTTGTAACAAATGAGTTTACAAAAAATGTATACCCATTAAAGGTTAACGAATACCTGGCAGCGGGGAAGGCAGTAGTGAGTACACATTTTGCTGATCTCTCTGAGTTTACTGAGCAAATTGCAATCTGCGATACAACTGAGTCATTTTTAGATGCTATAGAGAAGGAGTTAAGATTAAATACCGCCACTCAACAACAGGAAAGAAGCAATTGGGCCAGAAAGAATAGCTGGCACAACAGAGCAGAGCAGTTTTCGAACATTATTTACAAACTCTCAAATAAGAACTATGCAAGGGCTTAGGAAGAGATTTTCTGATACAACCCTTGTTACCCTTGCCAATCTAGCCAGTGCAGGCTTTGGTTTTATTACCTTTTTTATACTCATCAGAAGTCTGGAGCTGAGCCAGTTTGGAGAGTGGGTACTTTACATTACCGCATTTAACTTGGCTGAGATGTTGAGAACTGGTCTGGTGCGTCAGGCAATGGTGCACAGTGCCGCCAGCGCAAGTTCAGCTAATAAAAAAAGAGCAGTTCAGAGCTCGGCGTTCTATTTGTCACTAATTCTGTCTGTTGGCGGAGGCATGGCGCTTTTAGTTATGGGGAATCTCTTTTATGCAGAGAGTTCTTCTGGCATAGCTTATTTCTTTCTAATATATCCGCTCTCAGGTTTGTTGTCTTTAATCCCCGCTTTTGATACCTGGTTATCACAGGCACAGGGTAAGATGCTTAGAATGTCACTGTTCACGTTTCTACCAGCCATTTTATTAGCGGTTTTTGCTCTGGTCTCAATATGGTATCAGGTAAGTCTTCTTCAGTTAATTGTGGTGCATACAGCCATAAGGGCAGTTTTAAGTATTTATGCCCTTGCCAGCAGCCCCTCTTCAAGACAGGCAATAATTCAACCTGTTTTAGGTGAAATTCGCTCTCTTTGGAATTATGGGAAGTACAGCGTCGCTACACTTTTGGGTACCAATCTCTTAAAGAGCGCTGACAACTTCTTAATTGCATATTTCTTAGGGCCAACAGCCGTTGCCATTTATAACGTGCCTCTGAAACTCTTGGAAATCGCCGAAATTCCAGCCAGAAGTACAGGACAAGTGCTATTTCCGAAGTTATCCCGTCTATTTTCGGAAAACGATTTGATGGTTTTTGGATTGACTTTGAAGAAGAACATATCAAGACTTTTTATTGGATACATTCCTGCTGCGGTGCTGGCATTTATTGGAGCAGAGTACCTGGTGAGCCTTGTAGGAGGAGATGAAGTCTCCAGCAGCGCTGTTGTATTGCGCGTGTTTCTGGTTTATGTCATTTTACTGCCTGTTGACAGACTCCTTGGCGTGGCCATTGATAGCACAGGCCGGCCCATAAACAATGCTATAAAAGTTTGGATTATGGTAGCACTAAACGTAATAGGTGATGTCTTAGTACTGTATTACTTCAGTAGCATTGCCATGGTGGCCAGTGTTACTGTATTAAATATCATAGCTGGCATTTTAGTGGGAGGCTACCTTCTCAAAAAGCCCTTAGGGCCTCTAAAGCAGTACTTCACTCTTAAAAACAGAAAAGATGTCATCGCTGCCTAATTTTATGATCATAGGGGCAGGCAAGTCTGGAACCACTTCAGTATATGAATACTTGAAGCAACATCCTGAAGTGTTCATGAGCGAAGTGAAAGAGACCAATTTTTTTGCATTGGAAGGAAAGGAAGTTAAGGCAGAAGATAACAGCCCTGAACAGACGGAACACTACCCTTGGGCCATAAATAACAGAACCGCCTATGAAGCGCTGTTTGAAAACGTGAAAAGCGAAAAGGCAGTTGGGGAAGTATCTCCTATGTACCTGTACAATGCTGAAGCTCCTGAGAAAATAAAGGAAGCCCTACCTAATGTAAAGCTAATAGCTATTTTAAGACAGCCGGTGGATAGACTGTATAGTAGGTACATGCATTTGGTGAGAGAGAATAGGCAGCCTTCAAATGACTTTAGAGATGCCCTTAGAGAAGATTCCATTTGGTGGCGAAGAAATGACCTGGTATCAGAGGGTTTCTATGCCAGGTATCTGCATAGATATTATGACTTGTTTCCAGCTTCTCAGATTAAAGTGTTCTTGTATGATGATCTCAGGAATGATGGGAGCAGGGTGATGCGTGAAATATTCGATTTCATTGGTGTAGATGCTGATTTTGTTCCTGAGACGGGAACCACCTATAATCAGTCAGGAAAGATTAAGAATAAGAGATTTGACGCTCTCATAGGCCAAAACAGTGTCTTGGTGAAAACCGTGTCAAGAATCTCTCCTAATATGGTAAAGACCATTAAGAGCAGTAAGGGATTAAAAAAGCTAGTGAACAGCTTAAGAGCGAAAAACCTTGAAAAAGCCCCTCTCAGTAATGAACTGAAAAGAGAGATGACTTCAAGTATTTATCAAAGTGAAATTCAAAAACTACAATTATTACTTAATAGAAATTTAGAGCATTGGTTGGCTTAAATCACATAGCGCCTGTAATATCAATAGTTACTGTAAACTTCAATGGTACAAGAGACACACTTGAGCTATTGGAGTCCATAAGCAAAGCTTCTTTTAAAAAGCTTGAAGTAATTGTTGTTGACAATGCATCTAATGAGGATCCTACTAATGCAATTCATGCACAGTTTCCTGATGTAAGAGTAATTAGGAGCCAAAAGAACCTGGGCTTTGCTGGAGGCAATAACCTTGGAATAAAAGAAGCCAAGGGGGCCTATGTAATGCTGTTAAACAATGATACTGTTGTAGATAAAAACTTCGCAGGGCCAATAGTAAAGGCATTTGAGCAACATCCGGAAGTAGGGATTGTAGGTTCTAAAATCCGGTTTTTGCATAGTCCTGGCATATTACAGTATGCTGGCTCTACTAAAATGAACCCCTATACACTTACTAGTTTTGCCATTGGCTGGGGCGAAGATGATAAAGGGCAGTACGACAAGGCAGGTTATACGCACCTGGCACATGGTGCCGCGATGACGGTTTCCAGAAAGAGTATTCAAAGTGCGGGGTTAATGGAAGACGCCTATTTTCTGTATTATGAAGAGCTGGATTGGTGTTTGCAGATTCAGAAAGCAGGCTTTGCTATTTGGTTTGAACCTCAATCAATGGTGCATCACAAAGAGAGCATGAGCGTGGGCAAATCCAGCCCGTTACAGGAGTATTACAAAACTCGTAACAGAATCTTTTTGGCTAGAAGAAACTTCAAAGGTCTTACAAGAATATTGTGCATTCTCTACTTGGTGCTTATTGCCAATCCTATACACCTAGTGAAAAAAGTAATTAAGGGCCAAACACAAATGGCAAGGGCTCAGTTTAGGGGCCTTATGTGGCATCTTAACCCTCAAAAGTTCACATTTAAATCATAGCTATGACCATTGTTTTAAATACCATAATGAATCTTCTACTAGCCTATGTAGGCCTTGGGGTTTTATATGGGTTCTTTTTTGCAATAGTCTCTGTGTTTTACAAAGACAGAAAGTGGGGTGACTCCGGGTTCCGGTCAAAGATTGCCGTTTTTATCCCGGGCTATAAAGAAGATACCATTATTTATCAAGTGGCAAAAGACGCCTTGGCTCAGGACTATCCATCGGATAAATATGAGGTCATTGTTATTGCCGATTCTTTTGGAGAAGAGGTTCTTGAGAAACTAAGAACCCTTCCATTGAAGGTTATGGAAGTGAGTTTTGAAAGAAGTACCAAGGCCAAAAGCCTTAACAAGGTGATGGGGCAGTTGACTGAAGACTATGACATAGCGGTAGTGTTGGATGCCGACAATTTGATGAAATCAGACTTTCTATCAAAGGTAAATGTTGCCTATCAGAATGGTCATATGGCCATTCAAGGGCATAGAACGGCCAAGAATCTTGACACCAATTTTGCAAGGCTGGACGCTCTTAGCGAGGAAATTAATAATTCAATTTTTCGCAGAGGACATTGGATGCTCGGCCTGCCATCGGCACTCATCGGTTCTGCAATGGCTTTTGACTACAAATTGTATCGCGAGGTAATGTCGGATATTGATGTAGTAAGTGGTTTTGATAAGGAACTGGAGATACAGTTACTAAAGCGGAACGTTAAAGTGGCTTTTATCAACGATGCTATAGTTCTTGATGAAAAGGTTCAATCATCTGAAATATTTGAGAAACAGCGTACCAGGTGGTTGGCGGCCCAGGTGAACTTCGCATTAAAATATTTTGCGACAGGTTTATGGCAACTTATTACCAAGGGTAAATTAGGGTTGTTTGATAAAGCCCTGCAATTTGTTATGCTTCCAAGAGCACTAAGCCTCATGGCACTTGTTTGCGTGGCTGCGTTGTCATTACTTATGGGTAATCAGGAAGCCCTTTTCATTTCTCAATTACTCGGATTTCTTTTTGTTCTGTCCATGTTTTTGGCTATTCCAAAGCAGTTTTATAATAGAAAAATGTTGGCAGCAGTTATAAGCCTGCCATTGGCAATTTTCAATATGATGAGTTCACTATTCAAGCTTAATAAAGCCAAGAACACTTTTATCCATACTCCACATACCCACGTAACACCTGAAAGCCCAAAGTCATGAGGATAGGAATTGAAGCTCAAAGGATTTTCAGACCCAAGAAACATGGGATGGATATTGTTGTCCTGGAAGTGCTAAAACAATTGCAGGAAATAAATAGCAGCGATGAGTTTGTTGTTTTTGTAAAAGATGATGCTGATGCCGCCTGCTTATCATCGACTCCCAACATGCAAATTGTTAAGGTACCAGGCAAGACTTATGTAGATTGGGAACAATGGAGCTTGCCAAAGGCTGTTAGGAATGCTGGCGTTGAACTATTACACTGCACGAGTAATACAGCACCATTCTCAGTGCCTGTGCCAACAGTAGTGACATTGCATGATATCATTTATCTGGAGAAATTACAATTTACCGGAACGGCTTATCAGAATTTTGGAAATGTATACCGTCGGTTTAATGTACCTTCTATTATAAAACGGTCGGAACGTGTAATTACTGTTTCCGAATATGAAAAAGCACGAATCGTAGAACATCTCAATTTGGATGATGACAGGGTTCAGGTAGTCTATAACGGACTCAGTGATTCTTTTAAGGTATACAATGAAATAGAAGTTGAGAAAGCCAGGAGTAAAAGACAACTTCCTTCACAGTTTATACTCTCTTTAGGCAATCAGGCTCCTAAAAAGAACATGAAAGGTTCGATTAAAGCCTACCTTGATTATCGTAAGAAAAGCGAGAGTCCGCTTCCCCTGGTACTTGTTGAATGTACCGAGACTTTCTTGCAACAAACCTTAAATGAATTCAGTGCAGGCACTGAGCGAGAGCACATTCACCTTACTGGCTATATCCCACATGCCGAACTTCCCTTATTGTACAACATGTGCAGTACTTTTCTCTATCCATCTCTAAGAGAGAGTTTTGGAATTCCTATTCTCGAAGCCAATGCCTGTGGCGTACCGGTAATTACCTCAAATACTTCTTCAATGCCGGAAGTTTCTGGAGGTAGCACGTTGCTAACTGATCCATTTAAGCCTGAAGAGATTACACAGGCACTTCTGCACATTGAAACGGATAAGACCCTGCGCAGCACATTAGTTTCAAAAGGTTTGGAAAACGCCAGAAAGTTTACCTGGAGAAACACAGCATTACAGACACTAGATATTTATAAAGAAGCACTAAAACTCAACGATTATGGAACACGAGCTTACTCTCTACACCAAGGCTGAAGATTTAAAGCGACTAAACTTCATTCATACAAGCATCTCACAAGCAATTGGAGGGAAAGGTGAAGTTTTAGATGTAGGCTGTGGAAATGGAAACATTAGTCTGTTCCTTGGTCAAAAAGGATATAAAGTAAAAGGGATAGACATTTCACCCGAAGCAATTGACGTAGCTAAGGGCAGAAATACCAATCCTAACGTGTCTTTTGAAGTACAGCCAGCTGAAGAGCTTCGCGATAATGGCGAACGCTACAAGGCCATTGTGTGTAGTGAAGTACTCGAGCATCTTGACGAGCCACAACTCTTGATAGATGTGCTTTATGATATTCTTGATGATGATGGAGTTTTAGTAGTTACGGTTCCAAATGGATATGGCCCAAGAGAGGTCATTATGACAAAGCCCATGCAGGCCATTTACCGTCGTGGAGGCTGGTTGAAAAGGGCCTTGTTGGGAACCAAAGCGTCTTTGGGCTATTCTGGTACAACGGTACAGTCCGCTGCCGAAGACCTCACACATGTTCAGTTTTTTAGCCGTACTTCTCTTAAAGCATTGGCTAAAAAAGGGCGCTTCCATATAGAGCGAATCAGAAATGCCAACTTTGTAGAAGCGGTTTTCCCCTATTCTCTACTCACCAATAGAATTATGGCTTTGCAGCAACTCGACTGTAAGGTGGCGGATACACTTCCTATAGGATTTACAAGCGGTTTTTACACTGTTTGGAAAAAGCAGTAAGTATGGGTTACGTCATACTCGAAATAATTTTCTGGACAAGCTTCTTTTTAGTGGCCTACACCTATTTGGGGTATGCGGTACTGGTCTCCGTTTTTGTGAAGATTAAGCATGCCGTTGAGCCTAAGGTCGATCTTTTACTGCATAATGACGATGAATTGCCTACCTGCAGTCTCGTAATCCCCTCTTACAATGAAGCTGACTTTATAGCCGAAAAGGCACATAACTCATTGGCATTGGAATATCCAAAAGACAAGTTTGAGATCATTTTTGTAACCGATGGATCGAATGATGGCACGCCAGATGTCCTTAGAAAGATTCCCGGAGTTCAAGTTTGGCATTCGGAAGAGAGGAAAGGAAAGATTGCTGCCATGAACAGAGCAATGACACGACTGAGAAGTGAGATAACAGTATTCTGTGATGCCAATACAATGCTTAACTCGCAATGCATAAAGCAATTGGTAAAGCATTATCAAGATCCGCTGGTAGGAGGAGTGAGTGGCGAAAAGATAGTCTTGAGTGAAAGTGAAGATGCCGCCAGCGGGGCAGGAGAGGGGATTTATTGGAAGTACGAATCCTATCTTAAGAGAAAAGATGCCGAACTAAAAACTCTGGTAGGCTCGGCAGGCGAACTTTTTTCCATTAGAACTGCACTCTACAAGCCTGTAGAGGCTGACAGTATTCTGGACGATTTTATGGTAAGTATGCGCTTGGTGCAGGATGGATACAAGGTTGCCTATGAGCCATCTGCTACTGCTTCAGAGACAGCGTCCGTCAACGTTGCAGAAGAGTACAAGCGCAAAGTGCGAATCGCCGCGGGAGGCTTTCAAAGTATTCAGCGGCTAAGAAAGTTATACAACCCCATTAAGTACGGTTTAGTAACGTTTGAATTTGTTTCCCACCGGGTTATGAGATGGGCGGTGGCCCCTTTCATGCTTCCAATTATTCTAGTTTCAAATGCGTTGCTACTGCTTCAGGGGGGAGCCTTTATATATCAGCTACTTATGTTAGGGCAAGTTTTGTTTTATGGCGCTGCACTATTGGGCTGGCTGCTGGAGAGTAGAAAGCTGAAAGTGAAACTTCTGTTTGTTCCATTTTATTTTTCAATGATGAACTATGCCGTTATGGCGGGTTATGTACGGTTTGTAAAAGGAAGCCAGACAGCACTTTGGGAAAAAAGCAAGAGAAGGCAGTAAGTACTTACTGTACTTTTTAACTAAGTCGCAGCTAAGATTCCAATATCCAACTGTACATTCCGAGATTAAACATCTTGTAAGATGAATAGGAAGTACATGCTTATAATATGGGCTATTTTGGCATTTTCTTGTCAAGACGATGAGCCCGAAGTAGAGGAAGAAGAGCCCAAGGAAGTTTTAAAACCTATGGCCAAGGCGTCAATAGATGGTAACGTCTTTGAAGCGGCAGAATTTAGCATTAGCACTGCCGTTTCAGGAGAGACTTATCAAATAACAGCGATGAGCGCCCCTCAATCCATAAGTATTTTTTTTTACGGCCTACCCGAGGTTAAAACCTATACGCTTACAGATGACATAGGTACATCCGGTGCCAGTATCACCTGGGCTTCCGATCAACTTTCCAGTACTACTAACCATCGAGTAGAAAATGGAACCATAACAGTTGAGTCCTTTGATGACAATTTGCTTAAGGCCAGTTTTTCGGGAACAGCTGCTAAAGTGACCGATCCAGATGTTACTGTTGAGATTTCAAATGGAGAAGTGGTTGCCAGGTTTCCTGGTTAGTTTAATATTCCAATTGGAGTCAAGTGGTGAGAAAGGAACTTCCTCATTTAAGGAAATTGGTTAGGCCAGCCCTGGCCACTTTCACCAAGAAAACGAGGGTTGCCGCAGACGGGATTCATATCCGTGAGGTATTCAATACAGTGCGAGTTGAAAGAGCGAAACTAAACGCTTACAGAGAGTACTTTGGTTTTAAAGAGGTACTACCACTGCCCTATATATACTTATTGGCGCAAAGGGCACAAGGGGCACTTATGCTCCATAAATCGTATACCATTCCAATACCGGGTACCATTCACCTTGAAAATAAGCTGCAGGCATTCAAAGGCTTAGATCCTAATACACCTTTTGCCATAGAAGCAAGTCTCGATGTCAAGTTTGAAGCAATGGGATCGCTAAATCCAATTGTACTGACGCGTTTTTATCAGCATGGAGAAGAAGTGGCTCTTTGCGAAAGTGCCTATTTGGTAAAGCGTAAAGTATCAGGAACTAATAAAAATAGCAAGCGTAAGAGAGTAGCCGAGGTGTATGAAGGTGCTACCAAGCCCATGAGTTCGTGGGGACTAACACGTAAAATAACCAAGGAATACGCTGCTATTTCAGATGATCACAACCCCATTCATAAATCAACGCTTGCGGCAAGGCTAGTAGGTTTCAAGAGCCCAATTGCTCATGGCTGGTACATAGTGAGTAGGGCCTTGGCCGAGTGTGGTGGTTTTGGGCATAAAATAAATGCGCAGTTTAAGCGACCGTTGTTTACACCCGGGCAATATTCACTCTATGAAAACAGTTTCTCAGACGGAAGGATAACACTTGAAATCTGCGATGAATTGGAAGCTGTGTTAGCAAGAGTTCAGACAAGTTAAGAAAGGCCCTATTTGGGCTTTTAATGGGGTTTTACAACAAAATAGATGAATGACCGTTTTCTGAGGGTAAATGGAATTCGTGCTTTATTTTGCTGGTAAACAGGGCTTTAAGGGCTGTTGTAGTCGTTTTGTGGCGGCTAAATGTTATCAGAACCTTATCAATGAGTCGTTCAGGCGTTTTTTAGTTTAAGAATCAAGCCTACATTGGGCAGAGTTTAAAGGAAAAATAAGTCTTTGTTTAGTTTACAGGTCTCCGAGATTTTTTATCTAAGAAATCCTCATACCACTGCACTTGGAAAAAAAATGATTGCTCAGGCAATTGAAATGATAGACGATGTAGGTTATAGCCAGTTTACATTTAAGAAACTCGCTTTGTCCATCAACTCTGTGGAGGCTTCTATATATAGGTACTTTGAAAACAAAGAGCATATGCTCTTTTATCTGGTTGCAACCTATTGGACAGCTACTAACTTTAGAGTGAAGTTTTATACTCAAATGTTAAAGTCGCATGAAGAGCGTCTCTTTACCACTATTGATGTGTTAACCGGAATTCAGGAAGCTTCTGTACCAGGGCTGGTTTTTGACCGCTACGAAGCTCTGCAGAGAATTGCCAGAAAAAACTATTTCTATGCGCTGACCATTTTGAAGAATAAGGAGAATGGCGAAGTGCTTGAAAAAGAGTTGTTTCGGCTCAGTAAGGAAATCCAGGACCATCTTGAAGCCAGTATAAAGAAACTGGCTCCATCCTTTACACATAGTGCGCTTATGGCAGATACCATAATGAATAAGGGCCTGTATTCAAGAGAAGAGCTCAGGTCTGCAGGTTTACCTATGAATGTAGAAGGCTATAAGCAAATGGCTGACTTTCTTAAGGAAGTATTAAGTCATTTACGCTGAGTTGTATTGGCTCAGGAAGTATTTAAAATTTCTTAACGAAACTTACAACTCCATTCTTTTTGGAGAAGGCTAAGGGGATTACAAGCTTTTTGGACCCGAAAAGCGTTAAAAATCGGCTTTTTTAGAGTGTTGAAGGCGGTTGCAACCATTGGCAACCTCTATGCATCTCCCTGTATGAGATGTGAGAGATGATAGCTTTACTAGCATTTTTACGAGAGATGTGATTAAGTATAGATGAAATTCTTTCATCGAGAGATATAGAGATTGGAAAAGTTAATACTAAAATTGTACAAGTGTCTTTGAGTACTTATAGGTTCAAGTCGATGTTTTATGAATTGAAATCGCCTTCTTATGAAGGGGGGATTTCGTGTTTCACGATACCTGTAAAAGAACAAGGCAATGATTACTTAATGTGCTTTCAAAACCTTAATTAATATCTATGAAACCAAGTTTTACAAAGAGCGTGCTAGTTGCAGTGCTGTGCCTGTTTGGCATTAGCGGTGCGTTTGCCCAGTTATCGGGTAGCTACACAATTGATGCTTCTAGCTCGGCATCGAACAACTACACCTCGGTCTCGGCCGCGGCGTCCGCCCTTGCATCCAGTGGTGTAAGTGGAGCCGTTACGTTTACCATCTCTGATGGTACGTACACAGGACAAGTGTCCTTCAACTCTGCTATCACAGGTGCATCTTCTACGAACACTATTACTTTTAAAAGTAAGAGTGCCGACGCTCAGAAAGTAATTATCACCAACACAGGTACCTATACTGTGTACATGTCTGGTGCTGACTACATTTCTTTCGAAGATGTTACTATTCAATCTACCAGTACAGGTACGCGTTATGTAGTGTACATGACTAGCGGAGCTGATTACAACAACTTTCAGGATTGTATTATTAAAGGACCACAGAACACTTGGACTTCTTACTCGGTATATTGCTACCAGTCAGAGTTTAACACGTGGAAAGGCTGCCGCATAAACGGTAACTACTACGGATTCCGTTTCTGGGGAAATAGTGATTCAGATGGTGCTGAAGATAACGTTGTAGAAGATTGTGACATTTCAGGTCACTACTACTACGGTCTTTATATGTACTACCAAGATGGTATCACTATTAAGAATTGTACAATTGATTCAGCTCAGTCAGGTATTGGTTACGGATTGTACCACTACCGTTCACATGGATCATTAATTGATGGTAACGAAATAAACACAGGATACTACCCATTCTACATGGGTTATTCTAACTACTACTACTCTGGAGATACTATCCAGGTTCAAAACAACTCAGTAGGTAACGGCCAGTACTATGGTCTTTATCAGTTTTATGGTAATAAAGTAAACTATTACCACAACTCATTTGAAGCCAATACTGGCTACTATGCTGTTTACATGTACAACTACCAGTTAAACGAAGTACGCGTTGCAAACAACATCTTTGTTTCAGACGGTGGTTACTACGGAATGTATGTGTACATGGGAGGTACAGCTTACCATCCTAAGTACTGGGATTACAATGACTACTGGTTCTCTAACTACACTTATCACTCATACTTCAACGGTTCTTTTGCGAACAGTCTTACAGCTCTTAAAGGCTTGTACAGCTCTGCGTTCAACCAAAATAGTGTTGAAGTTGATCCTGACTGGGTAGGTGTTGACAGAAGAACTTACACTCCTGGATTGAACAATGTTGGTATTGATAAAGGTGTAAAAACCGATATCGATGGCAATGCTCGTCCTAACACAAAAGATACTAACGTTGATATCGGTCCTAACGATTACTGGTTGGCTGATTACGATTTGGATGTGTTCTCATTGAACTCACCACTTTCAGTGAGCTTGGTGTCAAACCAAATTCAAGCAACCTTCAAAAACGCTGGTTCTAAGACTATTAGTAACACTGATGTCTATGTAGAGTATTCAATTGACAGTGGTAAAACATGGGTAAAGGATACGATGACTATTACGTCAATGGATCCGGGTAAAACTCAAACATTCTCTTTCAGCAAGCTTTGGACTCCAGGCCGTTCAGGTAACTTCCAGGTTTCTGTTAGAATCAACCCACAAATTACTGGTGACCCAGATTCTAAAGATCAAAAAGACTGGCAAGTGTGTTCAGGTCTTCTTGGAACATTCACAATTGGTAAGTACGGAGATTTCAAAACACCTCAGGATGCTGTTGATGCATTGAAGTGTGGTGTTGCTGGTCCTATTGTATTTGATATCGCCGGTGGCGTTTACAACGGTAACCTTGATATTAGCGTGTTGAACGGTGCTAGTGCTACTAACACAGTAACTTTCCGTTCTCCAAGTACTGACTCTGTTACTATCCAGCACAGTGGTTCAGAAAACACTATTGAACTTGAAGGAGCTGACTACGTAAGCTTTGAAAATATCAAAATCCTTGCAACAGGAGGTACTGGTTTTGCGGTTCACTTAATGAACTCTGCAGACTACAACAGTTTTACAGGCTGTATCATCCAGTCTAACCCAACTGCTATTAACACAGCGTCTAACCCAGTAGTATTCTCTAGCTCTAAAACAAGCCAGTGGGGATACGGAAACAACGGTAACTACAACGTGTTTAGAGACAACCAAATGATTGGTGGATACTATGGTATTTCACTTCAAGGTCAGTCTACTACTTCTCCTATTAAAGGTAATGAGTTCTACAACAACGACATTACTGGTGCGTACTACTACGGAGCTTACATGTACTACTGCGATAGCGTAGTATTCCATGACAACACAATTGATAACATGAGAAACACATATGCTTATGGTTTCTACTCTTATTACTTGTCAAACTTCTCAGTAGAGAGAAACTATAGCAGATCTGGTTACGGTGATTTCCTTGGCCAGGCCAACTACTATAACTGGAACAACACAGCGTTGTCTACCTATGCAAACAACTCTGTAATGTGTGATTACCAGTACAGCTACGGTATCTACGGATACTACATGCAGAGAGTAGGTTTCTACCACAACTCTATCTCAAGTCAGGGTAACTACTGCTTGTATGCATACTATGCTCAAAACAACGATATCAGAAACAACATCTTCTACTATGGTGGTGGAAACTACCTATGGTATGGATGGAACAACTCTTTCATCGAGTTTGACTACAACGATTACGTGTTGACTGGTAGCGGTAACCTTGCTTACATGGCAGGTAGTGTATTGTCAAACCTTAGCGCTCTTAAAGGCTGGAACTCTAACTACAACCAAAACAGTTTCGAAGAAGATCCTGAGTGGGTTGA